>JAAUXT010021547.1_pt1 | contig 12727 bp, 11 predicted proteins | sample 7278171 | NCBI WGS metagenome assembly JAAUXT01 (sample SAMN14350112, study PRJNA611818) | marine sediment metagenome | isolation source: surface marine sediment (1.8m) | place: French Polynesia: Moorea | collected 2018-08
ACACTTTCAAACTCGCGTTCACAGATTTTGCCTTTTGATGCCTATAGGTGATTTTCACCATCACCATACATTATACATAATGTATGCTTCAAGGTTCAAATCACCTAAAAATGGCAGCTCCCTTGCTTGCTTCAACTCAGTAAATGGACCACATATGCGGTCACGTCACAGCTGAGACCTCTCCCTTTTACAGCTCGTTGGGCGTCCACCCATCATGATCTCGAATGTGAAGGAGCACCGTGACCTGGATCTACTCCTTTGAACTCACCTGTGGAGCTGCTGGTGCGGAGGCAGCAGGGGCTGGCTCCCGGGCGCCTGTGAGGGGCCGCCGGGATGGGTGGGCCCCGCCACATTCACATTGCTCGATGCAGTATCTGCAAAATAACAGTCTGAAATGCGTACCCAATGACTTCCGCTGAACTGATAGTTCTTGCCGCTGTTGGAGGGGATTAACATCACCTGTTGACACCCCTCTCGCACTGCTGGCGTGCAAACTCAGGCCCAAAAAGAACAACACAACACCACACGTGCCCTCCACCTCCCAAAACACATGCAGACAAATATGTTGCTTGGTTGGAGCCCAGCAGAAAATGAACAATGAGGCCAGCATTCTTGCACATTGTTGACCAGTGAGACTACGATCAGCATGTGATCAACCGCATGATCAGTGCCCGTCCCTTTGTTTCCTTTGTTTGCAATTTGGGAAGGGGTCAAGTCCTGTCTTTGTACACAACAGGACAAACTTCAGGGGTCAAGTGCCGAAAATTGAGCTTGTCTTCCACTTGACCCCTTTCACATCCGAAGGTAACCTTTGCCCGTGGCCCGCATTTCACCTTTGACTTCAAAACAAGACCACCTGTGAGGACCACTTCTGAACCCAGTGCAAACACGAATACTTCACACAGAAGTCCGAAGACCACGAAAGCTGGACCTGGTGCAGAGATCCTACCCGAGTTGTTTGTCGGATCTGATAAGAATTCAGCTGAGGCCAGCTTCTTGGAGCCCATTCCGGAGGATACCGACAGCGGAAACGGAAAGACCGGCAACATAGAGGAAGGAAGCCTCGAGACTTCCACATTGACCAGTGAGATCCCGGTAAAACCGAATCTATACCTAAGGAACCTGACATTTGCACGAAGCTTCTGGCTTTAAGGGTGTCAGCTGCAGCACTTCTTGTTACGGAATATTTTGTGTAAACTCTTGCCAGGATTTCCGACAATGGTGCTCAGCTCAAGAGATGATGCGACTCTTTCACTTTTTTCCCCCAAATTTTGGTCAAGGTTTGCCTGGAGCCAGAGTGTTTTCAGCCAGAAAAAATGGTTACAAGAACTTCAAATTTTTCTGATTTTTTCAAAGCCTTAGTGTTTGTTTTGTTCAGATAGGTTTTTTGTGTTTTGATGCAATGTCATCTTCCTTTTTCTTCTGGGAATAGTCCACCCACACTCCTTATTTTGAAACTTTTCTTTCCCAGTAAAGGTTCCTTCTTTCTTCATTTTGTATTCTGGCTCCAAATATTTCTTGTGAAAAGTTCGAACCCTGAATTCCATCTGCTTCCAGTGTGCCTGACTATGTCAACCAATCAAGCAAGCACTAACCAAAAAAAGTACTGCAACCCCCTGCTCTGATTCAATTGGCTCCTTATTCCAATGAAAGCGTGCTGAGTGGCACTGAACTGATGCGTTCCAAGCATTCCGTGCATTCTGAAGTGTTCCATGTGTTCTGAAGCATTCTAAAGTGCTCTTTCCAAAACATTCTAAAGTGTTCCGTAGCGTCCCACACTTCTGTTGATTTTTGGTGCATTTATGAAATAATTTGGAAACTAGACTTTCAAGAGAGAATCAGCCGCGCCCCGTACACCAGTAGTACAGCACTTCATCTCAGAGGTGAGCTCATTAGCTGCCAGAAATTCCAGATGTAGAAATTTCCACTTCCACATCCCCCCCCCAGTGTACAAAGTTGGAAGTTGGAAATTTCCAGATCTGGAAATTTCCACTTCTGCATAAACCTGGGTGGAGCTTCTAGGTTTCCCACTGTCTAGCATTCTGTGTTTCCAAATTTCTGGATTTCTGACTTTGTGTTTCTGAGTTTCTGATGCTCTTGGGTTTCTAACTTTCAGAGTTTTGGACATTCTGGGTTTGTAGGTTCCTGACATTCCAGGTTTTGAATCTTCATAGTTTCCAACTTTCTCAGTTCTGACTCTGAGATTCTGACTTTCAAGGTTTCCAATGTTCCAGGTTTCTGACTTTTCAGGTCTCTGACTGTCGGGGTTTTACTTGCTTGGTTTTTGACTTTTAGGTTACCAGGCTTCAGACTTTGCAGGTTTCCAACATTTCAGGCTTCCAACTTTATGGGTTGCAGACTGGAAGTCAAATTCCACAAAAATTCTCAGTCACTCAAATTTTGAAAGTGGCTGAAAATGACCTAAAAACATCAGAGACATAGTTTTGAGCAAAACTGATGTGGTTTCAACCATTCCATGGTCAAAATGCATTAAGAATTTTCAATTTACAGTGCAGTCAATGGAGACTTCAAACTTTGCAAGGCCACCATGCCATAGAAAATGCTCAAATGGTTCAATTTTCTTTTCTGCCAGGAACTACATGGACAGAGCTTCAGCCCATACTTCAAAGATCCAGAGGCAAATTTTGTATGTGAGGGGGGGGGGGCAGGTATCCAGCAGTGGAAATTTCCAGATTTACACATTTCTGGATCTGCAAATTTCCACTTCCACGTGAGGGGGTAATCCAGAAGTGGATTTTCTAGTTCTGCAAAGAACCAAAGTAATCTGGAAGTAGAAATTTCCAGATCTGCAAATTGCCAGGTCTTGGTATGTGTGGGGGGCGGCGGGGGGTAATCTAGAAGTGGAAATTTCTAGATCTGCAAATTTCCACTTCTGCATTTGAGGGAAATCTCTAAGTAGAAATTTGCAGTCTGCAGTCTGGAAATTTCCAACTCCAGGATTAGTCTTGGTGCTTGACCCAACCACAGCCATTTGAGCACTCCTCACGTGAATCTCATAAACATGATGGGAAACAGCAACATGATCTGAAGCTCTCACAGCGGTGGGAGAAACCCAGATGATCCTATTGTGGGTCTGTCTGCAGCTGTTGCAGCCAGAGATTATTTGGGCCACAGCCCACCGAAATTACCCAACCACGTGCCTTGCCTACGGCTGTTCACGTCACACCTGGCAGCCAGCACTCGAACACTCCGCCCAGGAATGCAAGAACTGAATGCAAGCGCAGGTCACACAGATCCTTTCAGCAACTTACCACCAAACAAACCCCCCAGGCAGAAATCACGTAGGAATGAGTCACTGCAAACTCTCGTCAACAAAAGGCCAAGTCGTTCAAAGATCAAACAAGCACATATCAGCAGCTGGAGGGCAATTGAGCTTGTGTTTGTAGCCTTTATGTGACCATTAATTTTTTGTGGCCTTTGGATCGGAGAAAAATACAACAGCCTGAATGTTCAATGCCGCATGTTTTCCCACTGGTCTCTTATTTCGCCTGAAGAAAGTTTACTGTCTTTCTCAAGCGGAGAAAAATTGCTGTTTGGTGGTGGGTGCCTGTGTGTAAAATTTCTGACACAAATTGTCTGCAAAACACAAAAAAAGTTGAAATCACAGGGCAAAACATTGAAGGCCCAATCAAACCAATCAAGCTTGGATCAACAAACGTCTCGTGGAAGGTTCAGGTTTGACCAGCTCCCTGTTGGCTTTTTGAAGATATCCTGACAGCACAAGATCAGTGAGACTGTAGACCTGCGGTGCTCATTTCAATGCAGGTTCCAAGGAACCTTGGCAATAAAGTTTCTGAAATGTAGACCCAGTCCAGGAAAGCTGAAGTTTCTTTTTGTCAAACCTTCGTTTCACACGTAATCCATGATGGCATCATTTACCTGTTTCCCAGGACGTGAGTTGGCAATGAACGCGCTGTTCTGTCACCTTTCCAAGACATTTCTTTCTGGGTACCTGGTATGACAGACTGGGAAGCTTCAAAGGCCTACCTGCAGAATTTTATGTTTGGTTTGGATCAGATGGTCGAAGCTGAGAGGGGTCAACTGGTTTGTCACGAAAATGCCAGGCCATAAAAAAGATTCGTTTCCTGGCAACTTTGAGAATATCGGCCAGAAGAGGGTCCACGAAACTTTTTCTCAACTCCACAGTGAAACGAGACAATTTCAACCATTTTAACAATTTCTCAAGTTTGGGTCGATCCAGGCTGATTGAGCGTCCCACAAATCCTGTGATAAATCCAGTGAGCGAGAGCTGTGGGTCAGTTCTTCACAACGATCACAATCAGACTCCCTTCAGAGCAACAATGTTCTGTCTGCACAAAAGAGCGACAAATTGTTTTGAACCAAATACGACTGAAGTCTGTTGGGCCATTTTGTGGCTGTAATTGGCAATCTCAGTCCCACTGCCAAACCTCATAAAAGTTTCCGTGAGTGCAGTGGTTGGAGCTAAAGGTGAGAGATCCAAGAATTCGGAGAGGAAGATCTACGACATTGTTATGCCGTCACTGAGACTGCCTGGGAACAACAGGACCTTCTTGACCTCAAATGCAGTTCCTGAAAAGGTTGCGTGTGACATACTTGCTAATTGCCCTTGGTTGAAATGCACGGTTTCGTGTCTGGGAACCACTAATAAAGGAATTGACGCACGACTGAGGGGGTCGCAGAGCCCGTCAACAAAGTCCAACGTGTCCACCTGACAACTGAGCAGGTGTCACTGTACATATTTCATATCTCCTCTCACACAGAACACCCCAAGGCACGTCTCTGTCACGCAAAGTGTACATCCCATTTTACACTGAATCAAAAAGCTTGACAGCGTATCTGAACTCAAACTGCATTTTTTTTCGGAGGACAAATGTGTCTCTCTGAGTCTTTTCAGTCCCCACAGTATCTTTTTGTCAACAGAACCTGCGTTCGTGAAGGTTGTTGAACTGAAACGAGACTTTTGACGCTATTTTTGCTTGAAAAGTCGAGTGCTGTTCCATAATTGTCTCACAGAACAAGAAAAAGTTTATCGTTTCATTGGAAAGTTTTACTATTTCCATTTTGAAGCTTGCTAAATGAATTGATTGCAGATCGACAGGTGTTTTATCTCATTACTTTTATTACATATTGACACTGCTCTATTTATGTTGTGGAGTTCAAAAGTGGCAAACAAAAGAACTGGAGAACAAAGGAAAAAGCCAGACCAAACCGGCACACGTTCTGTGACAAAAGATAAGGTGCAGTTCAGTTTGGGGCAGCAACACAAATTTGTTCTCTTGAGAACAGCATATCTTGGACTTTTTTAAATAAACAAATTGGGTCTTCGGTGACAGTTCTCCCACCCAATCCTTTTGTGCTCAGAAAAAAAGTTGATGTGAGTCCAACTTCCAAACACAACGCAAAAACAAAATTTGTTGTTTGCTGTTAAGATTTCACCTGATTTGCTCAAGTTGTTCAGGTATTTTCCAGCACCCCTCTGCACTGGGCCAGTTGCATTTCCAGCCATGCCAAGCCTTCGTAAGTACATGTAATGCAAGCCAAAAAACAAACAGCAGAGAAACGAACATGCTGACTGCAGGGAACACTCGGCAGACTAAAACAGCACAGTCACGTGTGACCTGTCATTTTTGTTGACCGCCTGATGCCAAAGTTGAGTGACCCAGAGGTGCATCCAAGATCAGAATTTTTGGAAAAGAAATGTTTTCAATTGCCAGTGACTTCACCAAATTTCAAATGTTGAGTGACTCTGGGAGGTGAGCACACCCAATATCAGGTTTTTTGGATGCCAAATTTTTTCAATCGCTGGTGACCCCAGTAAATTTCAAATGTTGAAAACCTGGGGATCACTAAAAATTTGGATGTCAACAACTATTCTTAGTGACCCCAGCAATTCCAAATGTTGCCCCCTCCTAAGTTACTTAATGTTCATCAACAGTTTATTTATCACCTGACATCATTTCAAATGTTGGGCAACCCCTCTACGGGTCACTCACATTGTTTGACCATCCAATCTTTCTTTTGTCTCATTATGCCTCATTAACTTTTGTCAAATGATGCCTCATCAACTTTTGTGTTCAGCCCAATTGACTTTTGTCAATGCCTCATTTGCTATTTTTCTGTCTTCAAGAAGGATTCTTTGCAAAATTATGTTGTTTCTCGAGAACAATGGTTGTAGAGTACAAAAATAAAATCCTTCTGTTCTATTTTCGAAAACTGTCTCGACTGTACTTACTTGAGTTGGGTATTGATCGAGGTTGTTTGATGACAGCACTGGTGATCACACAGTCATCCATAGCGACCGATTGCCCTCACCTGCAAAGAACAGCGGTACGAGTACAGCAACTTCACACGGCACTTTTTTGCGGAATGTCGGTTTAGACGTGTGGAACATGTTTGACAGTGTCACAAGTGGAGAAAACCTGGACTCCTCCAAAACACTGTGAAACTGTGTTCTCGACATTTGTGAAGAAACAGTTCCACTGCAGTCAATAGTGCAATCAACAATCAAACGCAGCTGTTTGCTGTTGATTGCTGTTTCTAAAAATTTGGTTCTTTTTTTCCATAACCCCGCACGAAGAATGTGTCTCAGCCTGAATTGCCCTGACGTTGAAGATTGGCAACCCTGGCCTCAGATTTCCATTGATCTGTCTTGTGTTCCAAAATCTCACCCAATCAGTTTTTGTTTGTGCTGCCTCAGTCAGAAATAGGTGGCATACTCATCAGAACTGACCAAATTGTCAGAAGTCACATCCCCCAATGGTTATGAGTTGGAGGACAAGATCAATGAAAAGCTGACAAATTTGAAATAAAATATTTGGTTCATACTGAACAGCTGCAAAAATACGAGGCTGTTTTTCTAAGTATTGATTCCGTCCTTGTAAATTCGGAATCAAAACTTCTGAAATTTTTCCTTTGTGAGAAAATCAGAGATGGGTTCATCAGCCTCCAATTGTCATGTCTTCCGTTGTTCAAAGACAGTCTCTGATGTGAGTAATCTAGGTCAAAGTCTGGGTCTGTCTGGTTCTTCGCCGATCAGTTTGCACTGTGTTGTCAAGCCAATTCTGAAATTGATGGCTGTCGAGTTTTCCTTCCTTTTTATCGTGCTTTTGGGAGCAGTTTGCAGTGGCACAATGCAGAGGCTCATCGAACAGAGGTACAACTTGAAGTTCCTTGTTGCTGAGGGCCACACCCCAATTAAATGCTGGAGAAGGATGCGTCGAGTCTACGGTGAAGAAGAGACCATGAGCAAGGCAAGTGTGAGGCGCTGGCATATCAGATTCTCTGAGGGTGATGGTTTGACCCCTGTCACAGACCTGCATAGGTCCGGCTGACCAAGAACCCAGAGTGCCCCACCCAAAGTCCAGGCTGTTGAAGACTGCATCAACAATGACCGCCGCACAACTCTCAAGGACATTGCGCAAAAGACAAATGTTTCTGTGACCACTGCACACCACATTGTCAAGAAGAACTTGAAGCTGTCACGCAAAGTGGCCAAGTTTGTGCCACGCCTTTTGACAGATGAACAAAAGAGAATGAGGGTGGAATGCTGTCGACAGAATCTCCAAAGGCTCAAGGATGATCCCTACCTCTTGGACAAGATCATCACAGGAGACGAGAGTCCTGTCCATCTGCACAACCCAGAGAACAAATTTGACAGTTCAGCATGGTTGCCATGTGGAGCTGACCACCCGGTGAAGGCACTGCATTCCAGATTGCAAAGGTGGATGATGTTGACTGTGTTTTTCGATTCCTGCGGAACAATCTTGGTGGAATTCACAGAGGAGATAATTGACACTGATGCTTATGTGGAGACATTGCGCCATCTGTGTGAAAGGATCAGGAAGAAGAGGCCAGGCATGTGGAAAGGAGGTGTTGACAGCTCAACTGACAGGGAGTTCATCATTCATCAAGACAACGCCTCCCCCCACACTTCCAACATCACACTTGCTTTCCTGTTCGACCAAGATCTTCTCGCCCACCCCCGCTATAGTCCGGACTTGGCCCCTTGTGATTTTTGGCTATTCCCCACTCTCAAGAAGAAACTGCGAGGCATCAAACATCGAAATCTCAACATCCTCAAAGCATCTGTGAAGACCGCACTGAAATCCATCGACGCTGATGAGTTCCAAGGTGCAATGATCAAGTGGATCACACGTTGGAGGAAGTGCATCGCCGCAGAAGGCAACTATTTTGAAGGCAGAGGAATCTCCCCCCTCCCTGACCCTCATTTTGACATGGTTCCAAATCCTGATGACACAGAGGAGGAACAAAGCACGGATGACAATTGACTGTGATTGCGTCAGCAAGTTCATGTTCATGTTCTACAAACAAGTGATTTTTACACTAGTTACATTTTTTTACTGACAACTGTTTGTTGATCAATCCAAAGAGGTGTTGCATGGGATCTCTGAATAAAATTTTCGGCATCCAAATCAGTGTGGAAGTCATGCAACTGACTGCGGAATCAATACTTAGAAAAACAGCCTCGTATATCACAGTGAAAAACTGTTGTGCTGTACACAACTGCCCCAAAAACAAATCCATTGAGACAAAAAAAAGAGAAAGTATCTGCATTCATGGAATGATGGCAAGAAACATTCCACTGAAACACTTCTTCATTCAGAATCTGTTTCAATTGGCTCTTTTCTGTAAATAAGAATGACAGAACAATCAACATGACTGCTTTGAAAAGTTTCTGGTTTCTCACTACAGTTGTGAAAAGGCTGTGGAAACTGCCTTTTTTGTAAAGATGAGTCAAAAAAGACCACATCAAAGAAAAAGTTCCTTCAATTGATGGATGGAAACAAAATGCTCCTGCACCCACTTGAAAATGTAAACTGTGGCAGTCAACAAAATACACTCTGTTAGCTGACCACACAACCACTTCACAGCCAGCAAACTCACACCACCAACAAACAGGAAAATCATGAAACCTTACCACCGCTCGGCTCTGCTGCCAGCATCAAACAGCCAGCCGTACGGAATGTGCTCAGTCTTTCAGGCCGACCATATCAACCGAAGGGGTGGTGCCTGGAATTCTGCAGAAACACCTGCTTTCTCTGTTGTAAATAGGTCTGTGGAGCGGCGCAGCTGACAAAGCCTATTCATCAGGTACACAATGTGTCTGCACACAAAACCTCATTGCATGGATAAATGCATCACTGAATGCTGTGTCTGCACCTGCCTCCCACATTTGGAGCGAGTCCATTCGTGTTGGCAGCAGCCCAAATATTCGCCTCAGGGGAGCATAGGCACACTGAGTGATGTGGGCTGCAGGCCGATAAATCAATATGCCTGACTGAGCTTGCACAGATAAGTGTGTAATTTTCCATGCTGCGGGCTGTTCAGAGAGGATGGAGACAAAGGTCAGGTTTTTAATGGGACCATCCATCAACGTGTCATGTGCATGAGTCACACAACTGCGTGATTGCACTTGAATAGCCGCTTGTCACACAAGACTGCACCATCTGTTCACAGAGTTTAAGTTCCCAGGAGACAAAGAAATGACTACACGAGAGACTGAAACCACACAACATCCGCGTGTGTCTCACTTTTGACAACTGCTGTTCAAAACAAAGGATTTTCACAGCACCACATTGTTCTGTTTGCAACTTTCTACCAGAACTTTTCTTCTACAAATCACAACTAATATAGTTTTCAAGAAAGTGTCTCAGAATTTGAAAATTCAGAAACTAATGAATTTGCAGAGTTGTTTTCACAGTGTTATCTTTGGAAGAGCATCTCAGATTTTATTCAGAAAGTACCTCAAAAATTGAGAACAATATTCCTGGAGTGCTCATAACCACATTTCCAGATTGATTTTCACCCCATTTTGCTTGAGAAGAGTGCCACAGGAAAAGTGCTTCAGTGAATACCTGGGGTGCTCAGAAGCACATTTTCAGAATGTATTTATGTACTGCTTATATATATCTTTTGTGAGCTTGTGACATCATACACTTGTGATCAATGCTCAAATCCTCAGCAAGCATTTCTTCATTGCAAAAAAAAAACAACAAAAAAAAAACATTCTCATTAAATTCGTTGTGCAACAGGCCTGCTTGTCAATTGAAGAGTTTCAGAATGTGTCATTTGTATGCAATAGCAGAGAGTCAATTTCACATTCTGGGCAACTTGAAAAGCAACTGGAATGAGTGACCGGAATGAGCAATTGGAATGAGTAACTGCAGTGATCAACCAGAATTTGCCACAACAAATATTTGAGTGTGTTACTGCCTGTATTTTTCAATGAGCACAGGAAACTCTATCAAGTTCACAATTCACACAAAAGAATGCGTCAACAAGAGATCAAAGACCAAACAGCCGCGGTACCTCACAGCTGTACACAGACACACATTGTGCCAAGGAACAGGCCATCAGGTGATGGGTGGTGTTCCTCCACAACGCAAAATCAACCATTTGGTTCATTTACCCCCGAGCCCCCTGCAAATCAAAATGAGCTGAACTGTTGAATTTCCTGCAGGCCTGTTTCAGTTCAGTTCATTTTGGCCCGCAGAAAATAATTTCAACAGTTGAGTTCAGTTCCTTTCAGTTTGCAGGTGGGGACAAAGCAACAATTCATTTTCTCTGACAGCAAAACCAAACATCTGGTCAATTTACTTCCCTGCTTGTCAAAAAATAGAAAAGAAAAAGAACATCCACAAAAAAGCGAAACGAATTGTCGCAATTGCACAATGCCGCAGGCATGAAAACACCAATGTTTCGACAAAATTGGCCAAGAACGAGATAGAGAATGAACCTTGCCTTGGGCAAAGTTCAAACAGTCCTTTCCACAAAACAATTGCAATGAACAATAAAACCCAATTGCAAATATAATTTACAAACTCATCAACGTGCAATAGACCAGCAATTGACTATTGAAATTCAAACTTGCAAATGTAGCGATTGCATTCCAGACTCATCAAAACACACAGGCTTGTCTTTCAAAGAGAACCACAAACCAGAAAGCACTTACTGCCCGGCAGGTAGGCCCTTCCCAGAAGATCAACCCCTCTACTGCGCAGACCTACTCAGTGGGCCCCAAGCCAGGGGCGGGCCACGACCCATTGACCTGACCCCCTGTCCATACACATACAACTACTTGCTGCAGGTATTGACGGCAAAATTCATCATCCAACAGCTGTGAGTTGCATACTTCTCAGGCAACCCTTTACTTGTATAATCAACTTATTTTACCTCAAGTTTGATGCTCCCCTGACTTATTCCACTCTCATTTGATGATTCACTTCCTTAATTCTGGTCTTGGCTTTTGATAGCCTTCTCTCAGTTGTCAAAAGTCAAATCTTCATGTGCAAGACAAGCCCCATTTCAGCATTAATCTGAGCAAGACATAACAAAATGGACAATTGTTCAAAAATTGGGTAAAAACAGCCTAGAAACCATCTTTTTAGGTCTCAAAACACATTTTTGTTCATGTTCTGAGTTTTCCTGGTGATACTGCACAAATTGATACTTCTTGCACAAAGAGTACAGAAACAGTGTTTTCAGGCCATTCTGAGCTCATTCTGAAACAATTGGAAGCCTAAATGGCTCTCATTTCGCTTTGGATTGAGATTTTTGAATTCCATTTTCGCAAGTGAGTTGGGCAATCTGAAATAAGTTTATCTGGGCATTTTTGAAGATCTGGAGGCTTCGGAGCACCATTGGATAGGATTTTTGCGCAACAAAGGGGGTCTTGATTTGCAGTCTCCGATTTGACGCACGTTTGGGAGCGCGTTCGTGTTCTGAGATGATGTTGCCAGCTGGTGTGTCTATGTTGAAGCTCTCCTCCTTGATCCTTTCGCCCGTTGTGGAGAGTGAATTTCCCCTCGGCGAATCAGACCCGGTTCTACCACCTCCAACCTAATCCAGGTTCTGTCAGGGTGGTCAGATGTTACGAGTCTGCACATAATTTTGCTTGTTTTGTCTGCACCCGTTTTTGTGCAACAAAAACTTTCCATCCATATCATATTGCACACGGTCCGCTGAATAAACACCATCTGTTATGGATTCCTCTGCATCTCACTGACAAGATCCAAACTTCGGTCAGTCAGTACTCGTATGTGGAAAACACGCACAACCAAAAGACCGAATTCCTTTTTGTCATGAAGTGTTCCCGAATTGGGTGGTGCGCAAAATATCTCGCTTTCTTCGTGCGAGATGTCCAGGCCTGCTCGTGTACGAGGCGTCTTTTTTTCCGGATTCCAATCAATGTCTCTGGTGTGGTTCAACACACAACCTTCAGTGCAGATATCAGGCTTCCTTGACATCTTTTCTGAACAGAACAATAGTTTGACCATTTGAGGATCAGAGGATTGGGGTGTTGAAGGAAGAATCACAAACAGTAAAACTTCATGAAAAGCTTTCACTGAAGAGTTATCAGCAAAGGAAAAGTAGAGTTAAAATCTGGTTTGAGGAAAAAATCTCATTCTATGTGTTATAAAGCTCAGCCCCAGTCAATTGTTTGAAATAACAATTGCAGAAGAGAACCAATGTTCATATGGATGAGCTTTTTCAGAACCAAATGTTAAAAAGATGAGAAAACACAAAATAGCCACACCCCATTTGAACACAATCTTTAAAGCTCTTCTTCTGTCATTCTCAATTCTGAGTCGAAGTGAAAACCGGTATTCTGTCATTTTCCCTGAGACGGATGAACGTGTGTGTGTGTGTGTGTGTGTGTGTGTGTGTGTGTGTGTGTGTGTGTGTGTGTGTGTGTGTGTGTGTG
>JAAUXT010059451.1_pt1 | contig 12727 bp, 18 predicted proteins | sample 7278171 | NCBI WGS metagenome assembly JAAUXT01 (sample SAMN14350112, study PRJNA611818) | marine sediment metagenome | isolation source: surface marine sediment (1.8m) | place: French Polynesia: Moorea | collected 2018-08
CACACACAGAGTGTTGCCAACACACAATCTCTCTCTTTCTCTCTCTCTCTCTCTCTCTCTCTCTCTCTCTCACGTGGTGACACACACGTACACACACACACACACACACACACACACACACACACACACACACACATTGTTTTTGCACCGTATCCTGAAAACAATGCGAAACAGATTTGGAGGCGACTGTTGAAAAGTGACTCTTGCTGGGGCAATGTCCCAAAAATGGGTCAAGGTGTGATATTTCTCACAAAAATATTGCGACGTATGAATTTGGACTAAGCTCCTCGTCTCCGCGGGATGTTCCAGGCGTTCAACTGGCTGCTGCGCAGCGTGAGTCAACTCACGTGTCTGCACGACCTGCTCTGGTTCTTCGTGACGTCACTGACGCCGCCGCCGGTCGAGGCGGAGGAGGAGGAGGCAGCCAATGACGAGGGGAAGAAGGAGCAGCGCAAGGAACCGGAGCAGGTGCGAGATGACGACTGTGTGAATCTGTGTCTTCATTTGTCCCTGTGTCAGTTGCCGTCAAAGTTTCAAGCGATGCAGCAGTTGTTGTTGGAAAGTCAGACCCTTCAAAGAAAACTTGCACCAGTGTTCAACTGAGTTGATCTCAGTGTGGTCAAAACTGTGAATGCTGGCTAATGGCTGAGACATTGGACACAGACTCTCAAAAACAGATGTCTTCACCTTTCCGCAATGGTGGTGAGAGTCGGTTTCCAGAGTTGGCAAGTCAGACCCTGTGTTGAATTTGTTGCAGTTTCTGTGTCAGTTAACCTCTGTGCGCTCAAAAACTCTGACGTCACGTGTTTTCAGAAGGAGGAGTTGTCGTGCATGTGCGAGCACCCTCTGTCGGACATCACGATCGCGGGGGAGGCGGTGAGCCCTCTACCGGCCGTGTTCCACACTTTCCTGCAGACCATCTCTGACGTCATGATGCACCTGCCCAACGGAAGTGCTCTGCAGGTACGTTACGTGTGCGTGTATGTCCGTGCGTGTGTGCACGTGCTTCTGTGCTCGTGTGGGAATCGCAAAACAATTTGGTGGCGCTTGACGGACGTTGTAGTGTGGTGACACTTCTGCTGTGCCAAACGACATCGTCGAAATTTGGCTGTGTGAAGGAAAAACATGGATCTGACAAATTGTTCGAAATATTTTCACAGCAAATGGCGGTGCAGTGCTGGTGTCTCAAGTTCCGACCCTCAGACCACGTGTTCCTGCACAAGAGCCACGTGTTCAGCAACATCAGCGCCATCTTGTCCAAGTCGGAGGAGGAGTGGGGCGACAACGCGGGCGGCGGCGGCGGCAGCGGTGCGGGGGCGCCACCGCAGAGACCGGCTGCCGGAAGCGTCGAGTGTCTCAAGGACCTGACGCCGAACGCAGAACTGAAGGCGTCGAGCAGACAGGCGATGATCAACAGCCTCACAGGTGCGTGCGCTGCTGCTGCTGCTGCTGCTGCTGCTGCTGCTGCTGCTGCACTCTGGGGAAATGCTTGTCGTGATCACCCTGGAAAACGATCACTCAAGTGCGCACCCGAAAAAAAACGTCCTCGTTGTGCGGTGTCCCTTTTATGAGTTTTGAGGTGAAACAGCCCGAATTTTTCTGGGGGTTACCGTGCAGCTGCACTCTGGGGGAAACTGGAAAACGCGCACTCATGTGCGCGCCCAAAATTTCCCCTCACCGTGCGATGTCCATTTTTGGGGCACGTTTCCTGGGCGTTGGAAACGGTTTTTTTTTGGGGGGGGGGCGAAGAAGAAACAAGGGCTCTCACTCTGTGCACATCCCCTTGTTTTGGTGCATCAGTAAAATCGCCCTTTGCAAAACTATTCTGGGAAAGAACCAAAAGCCGTGACTCTGTTGAAAACTTGACCACCTCTTCCCAAGACTTACCTGATGAAACAAACACTGCAATGAAGCTTTGTTTATTTGCAGACAACAGCACGGAGACGTTCTGGGAGAGCGGGGACGAGGACCGCAACAAGACCAAGACCATCACGATCACAGCGAACCCGGCGCACACGCCGCGCATGGCCTATCTCCACATCGACAACTCCAGGGACCTCGGGGTGCGTAACATCCACGCTCGTGATTGGTCCTGGCATGTTGCCATCCAACAGGCGAAGAGAATTTTCTGGTTCGTGGTCCATGAATCGAACACCGACCTGAGTTTCCCATGGAGTTTCATCCACTGTGGACCAGATGGGATTAAACTGAATGATTGGTACGCTTCGCGCATGACACGTTGCAACACGGGTCTTTTAGTGGGAACTGCGTCGATTTCACAGGGACGCAACGATTGACGCAGCCATTGAGAAACAGGTTTGAATGTGGCATGATTGGTTGACACTTGTCGTGTTTCGTTTCAGAACAAAGTGGCGAGTGTCGTGTTCACAGCCGGTGCGTCTGTGGACGAGCTGAAGAAGATCAAGCAGGTGGAGGTGGAGTCGCGGCACACCGGCTGGGTAAGGATCACACCGGCTGGGTAAGGGTCACACCGGCTGGGTAAGGGTCACACCGGCTGGGTAAGGGTCAGGCGTTTGCAAGAAGCATGGAATTCACACCAGGCGAGCAAGAACGGAAGGAAAAATACGTTGCGGGAAGACTGCGTGTTTTCTGCAGTGGTAACATGTACCTGGGGCTATGCATCGTTGTGATGATGTCGGACGCGTTTTCTTGAGTGTTTGATCACGCCCAATGGCCGACACCACGTGACTTTTCCGTGACGTCACGCCCACAGATCAGCTGCTGCGTGCCCGAGGCGGGGATGGGCGTGGTGCGGCTCGAGCTGAAGGGACCGGACAACACGCTGCGCCTGCGGCAGGTGAAGCTGCTCGGAGAGGTGGACGGCGCCAGCCTCGTCGTGTCCACGCATCAGGTGAGACCACCACAGACAAGCCACCAGACACAGGCAAGCCACCAGACACTACTGACAGGCAAGCCACCAGACACTACTGACAGGCAAGCCACCAGACACTACAGACAGGCAAGCCACCAGACACTACTGACAGGCAAGCCACCAGACACTACAGACAGACAAGCCACCAGACACTACAGACAGGCGAGCCACCAGACACTACAGACAGGCGAGCCACCAGACACTACTGACAGGCAAGCCACCAGACACTACTGACAGGCAAGCCACCAGACACTACTGACAGGCAAGCCACCAGACACTACAGACAGGCAAGCCACCAGACACTGGTGCCAACTGCTGCTGACAGGAGTTGTAAGGCCACCAACATGGGGTGTCGCCGAGCAAGGATTTTGACGAGGGAGGGAGCAGCCTTGGTACCTGCCCGCTCTTCGTCTCTCTGCCCCGTCAGTCTGACCTGGACTCCAAACTCTTTCAGAGCCCGCTCATCATGCAGCAGAAGAACTGCGAGGCAGAGACGCTCAAGGTCTTCAGGCTCCTCACTTCGCAGGTGCGTATGCGCATGCGCAAACGCGTGACTTTCGTCTGAGCGATAATTGAGTGCAGCAGATTTGAACTTCGTTTGTTTGAACTGACGGGCTCGCAAACTGGACGGAATGTGTGCTTGTGCCTGAGAGTGTGGCAAACGGAGAGTGTGGCTCATTTGTCTTGCAGGGCACACAGAAGGGTCTGTTGTCGTGTAGGAAAAAGTTGACCTTGGCACTGGCCTTGCAGGTGTTCGGGAAGCTGATCCTGGACGAGGTGGCGCCACTGGACGCGTCAGAAGGCGGCGCGCGCAAGGACGACGCGAGCGGCGTCGGCAGCGCCGGGGACGGCGCTCTGTCCGAGGGTGACGTCGACCTCAAGGAGCACATGGTCGGAATCCTGTTCAGCAGGAGCAAACTCACGCACCTCCAGAAACAGGTACGGACTGCGCATGAGCAAAGCTCACTCTTGTCACTGACTCTTGTGAGAAAAGTCGCGCACGTCCAGAATGCTGACTGCGTTCGATAAGACACGCTTATCTCACTCGTTTTCACTTTGCCCAGATTTGTATTGTCCTGGTCTGAGAGACAAGTTCAAATGCATGATTTGGAGTATTGCTTGATTCATACTGATTTTCTGGCAAAACAAAAGAACCCAAGGAAAGCTTGACCTGGTGTTTTCTTGGCTTGGTGTGCCTCCTTTGCGGCAAGTTGCTGCTGTACCCATGTTCGAAACGTGACGCAGTGGAGGTCTGGTTGCAGGTGTGCGCGCACATCGTGCAGGCGATACGGAAGGAGACGAGTCGCGTGCAGGAGGAGTGGGAGTCCGCGCTGTCCGGCGCGCCCAAGTCCAGCAAGGCTGCCAGCGCCAACGACAGGTGAGGTTGGATACTGTGCAGTTGTGTTGAACACGCACACGTGGATCGGGCTTGTGTATGACTTAGTCCTGGCGGTCAGGCACTGGTAAAACATTGCGCACTCTCATTGAGTAGTGCCAACAAATGCGGGCATCACTTTGCGTTCTCTTCGAGTGTGCAGACTCGGTCAGAACTCAACGTTACGCAAGGTGGCGATGACAGGGTTCTCACACTGTACAGAAATGGTTCCTGTGAAATGACGCAATGACTTTTTAAGCGTGTGGTCCCGAAGGGTGTTACCACACGCTTAGTGTAATCACCATCAGTCTGTATGTCCGTCCGTCCGTCCATCTGTCCGTATGTGTAAAGTGGGTTTAACCGGGGGGGGGAGGGTTGGACCCACTTTGGGAAAAATGGTCAGTGAGCATCAGTTGTAGAAGGGGCGGTTGAGGGCACAAGAAATTGTTGGGCTTGAACCTGACACGGTTTTTCCCAGGGGTGCGGACGCGTACTGCTTCGAGCTGCTGTCGATGGTGCTGGCGCTGAGCGGGTCCGCGGTGGGGCGCACGTACCTGGCGCAGCAGCACGAGCTGCTGCAGGACCTGCTGTCGCTGCTGCATACAGCGTCTCCCAGGGTCCAGAGACAGGTACGTGTGTGTGTGTGTGTGTGTGTGTGTGTGTGTGTGTGTGCGTGTGTATGTGTGTGACGTGTGTGTGTGTGACGTGTGTGTGTGACGTGTGTGTGTGTGACGTGTGTGTGTGTGTGCTGCACAGTGCGTTGCTCCACGTTCAGAGGTGAGCAATGCGCCGTGTCTGACGCGCAGTGAACGTCTTCCAAGGAAATTAGGTCCAATGCGCAGCACTGACGGGTGAAGTCTCGAATCAGTTGAAAACATTGGATTTTGCAAGGCTTTCTGCCACTTTTCAGGTGACAGCGCTGCTGCGAAGAGTCATGCCGGAAGTTGCACCGCACACGCTGGCGAGTCTGCTCTCCGTGAACACGCTGCCTCCGAAGGACTTCAGCATCCTGTCCAACTCGGACAAGTCTCAGCAAGAGGTGCGTGCGTGTGCGCGTGTGTGTGCGCGCGCGTGCGTATGTGTGTGTGTGTGTGGGAGACGTCAACGCAGCGAAACGTGCCGCACTGGGTGAATCACTCGTTGCAAAAGTCGTCGGACACGTTCACTCTGGTGGTCCACCCTTCGCGTCCCTGTGCAAGTGCGTGGTCTTCGTGATGCAGCTCCCGTTGACCTTCACACGAACACGACGCGTGACGCACCCTGCGAGGTTTGTGCGATACCACTCCCATTGACCCACACGTAGACGCAACGTGTCGTGCACCTGATGTGAACCTGGGTACCGAAACACACGCGCTGTCGCTGGTTCTGCAGATCGGCGCGTTTCCACACTGCCAAGTGTTCTTGTTGCAGATCGCGTACGACCCTACGAAGCCCGGGATCCTGGACGTGTTCCTGGCCTGCATCGCGAAGGCGCTGACTCTGCAGACGAAGGTCAAGGGCGCGAGCTCCAAGGGCATGCCGTCCTCCGTGAAGCTGGCCGACTGTCTCAACGTCGGGTAGGGAAGCGTCTCGAATTGCGCATTGTAGTTTCAGTGTTCCTGATTGCTCCACAAAAAGTGAAAATCAGAGCTCGCGCAACCGTATTCACTCACGGAAACCGCACACTTTTCGTGTCGGAAATTTACATCAAAGAAGGGGACGTGTAATTGAGTGCGAATTTGCTAGAAATGTGTTTCAATGGGTTATCTGCATCCAAAAATGAGGGCAAAATTAGGGTTCACGTTGGTCAGAAGTGCACACATTTTGCAAGGGTGATTACAGTCACATTATTGTCTTACTGCACACAGAATCAATGCAGTGATAATTGTCTTCAACCCTGTTCTGTCTACGGCAACAAAGAACGTGGGAGTTTTAATTACTTTACGGCGCGTGTCTGCACCACCTGGTGTTCTTGTTCTGCATCTTCTTTCGTATCTTGCAGCGAGAAGAGTTCGGAGCGGTGGTGGCTCCGCGGCACGCTGCCGGCGCAACTCGCGTCCTCTATTATCGCCCTCCTCAAGGACATGGCGGCGGGGAAGCTGTCGGAGGCGTGGGCCGCCGTCACAAAGGGGGCCGTCGCCGAGGCGATCCTCGGACTGACCAAGCTGCAGGAAAACCTCCGGGCACCCGTCGAATGCATCAAAACTCCAACAGTGCGTGCTTTTGTTTGGTCGTGTTCTGTATCTTCCCGAGACATGTGAGGGTCAAGCACCACATTGACAAAATTGCCGTCGAGACACGTGACCGACATTTGAGTCGGAAATGGCGATTTGATGTTGAATCGTCGTGTGGGCGACGTGACGTTGACGCAGAGGACTCCCAACGGGAACTATTGCGTCGCACTGAAGTCGCCGCGTGAGCGCTTCGAACACACTGTTCGACCGGGTATTTTCGTGTGTTGTGCGTGGCAACAGTTGTGACACCTGTCGTTACGTTGTGTTGTCCTTGGCGGCGTCGCGCGTGACGCTGTGTTGTCGCTGTTTGCAGCTGTGGCTGGTGCTGGCGTCCCTGTGCGTGTTGGATCAGGACCACGTGGAGCGCCTCTCCTCCGGGCAGTGGGTCAGCGGCGGCGCCGAGCAGACGCAGCCCCGGGTAGGCCCAGCAGAGGGCGCAGCGGGCAGTGAGGGCACTGGGGTGGGGGGGGGAGGCAGGGGCAGTGCGGAGCAGGTGCAGTCCCGGGTACGCCCAGCAGAGGGCGCAGCGGGGAGGGAGGGCACGGGGGACAGGGACAGTACGGAGCAGAGAGCAGCCTGGGTAGGTCCAGTTGGGGGGGGGCGGACGGCGCATCTTCCAGGTGGCGGACGGGAGCAGTAGCGGCGTCGAACAAATGCAGCCCTGGGAAGGTCCAGCTGTGCAAAGCGGACACCCCTCCCGTTGACCCCGAGATTGTTTGTTCCTTGTGTAGCTTTGGAATTGGCCTATTAGAACCTTTCACCTTGTCTTGTGTCCGCCTCTGGCTACCTTCAGATTTTCCGATGGTTTGGTGTGTGTCAGAAAGACGTTCAAAATCTTGCGCCCATTCGTCTGAAAAAAATTTCTCCAGGGTGTCTTGTCAAATCCCTCAGGCCTGCATGGCAGTTTCGTTTTCTGTCCTACATGCATTAATTCTGATCGTTGCTTTATTTTTCAGCCGACGTGCGACAACCACGACGACGGGGAGACGCTGGCCATCATCCTGTGCACGGAGTGCGGGAACCTGTGCGCCGACTGCGACCGCTTCCTGCACCTGCACCGCCGCACGAGGGCGCACCAGCGCCAGGTCAGCCTCGCATTGGTCGATTGATTGATTGATTGATTGGATTTCAAGAATTTTTAATTTGAACAAAAAAATATTGCTGGCAATCTCACTTTGGTGTTTGTTCACAAGAATTGTCATCAAGTCTTGTGTTTTGTGTCAATTTATTTCCTTTTTCAAATGTAAAAATATAAAAATTCTCATCGTACCTCAAAATTCTATTTCAATTATTTGACTGGAAAAAACAAGCATTTTCATTCACAAAATGTTCAATCATATCCTGAAAAAAAATTCTTTCGATTGACCTTGGTATTTCGCTATTGGCAGGTGTTCAAGGAGGAGGAGGAGGCGATCCGGGTCGACCTGCACGAAGGCTGCGGCCGCACCAAGCTCTTCTGGGTCATGGCGCTCGCAGACTCCAAGACCCTCAAGGCCATGGTCGAGTTCAGGGAGTCCTCAAAGGGTGCGTTCGTTTTTCTCTCAAACACGCCATACCGTTTTCACCCAGGTATAATTGTATACATCCCAATTTTCTGGTGTTCGAGTCTCATTGAAAGAGCTGAAAATCGTACCCGTGTGGAGAACACGGCCGTTCTTTACGTGATCAATGGTTGGGCAAAATGGTGCGTCTTGTATTCAGCTGAACACGGATTTATCGTGCTGCACGTGGGTGACGCATTTCTCTTTGTTTTGCTTGTCAATCATTGTAGATATAATTTTCGAGCACTCCTAACCCGGTGTAACAGGACCAGACAACGACCAGGACCAGACAACGACCACACTATTTGGTCGTTCTCTGGTCCTGAAATTTTAGGACTGGACAACGACGTCGGAGCGGTCGTTGTCTGGTCCTGAGACACCGGCACAATCACACACTTTACATCATACGTTTCTCGTTGTAACCAGCCAGTGTGTTTTACCATGCCTCATTTTTCCTCCTCACTTACTGCAGGTAAAGTGGGGAGCGGCGCGGTGGGGACCTGCAGGTTCTGCGGCACGACGGACAACACCGGGATCCTCGCCATCGGGAACGTGTGCAGCGACGCCGAGTGCCAGGTGACGTTTCGCCAAGGCGTTGGCGTCTCAACATCGTTTCGCTTTCTACAATACAAATGCATTCAGTGAGGGAAAGAAATTTGGCCTGCAAAGAAAGGCAGAGCGATTGTTCGTGTGTACACGTGTGTGTGTGTGTGTGTGTGTGTGTGTGTGTGTTGTGTGGTATGTTGTTTGAGGTGTTGTGCTGTGTGTGTGTGCGTGTGTTGCACGTGCGTACGCAGTATGTGGACGTGCGTGATGTGTGCGTGTTGCACGCACAGCGTGCTCACTTACTCCGTGTTTTCCTCGCCCGCAGGAGCACGTGAAGAACGCGTGTTCGCGCACGCTGACGTGCGGCCACGCGTGCGGCGGGATCCGCGACGAGACGACGTGCCTCCCGTGTCTGCACGGCTGCCAGGGCCGCGACTCGCTCAAGCAGGACGCCGACGACATGTGCATGGTCTGCTTCACCGAGGCGCTCGCAGCGGCGCCCGCCATACAGGTGCGCCACCTACTGCTACAGAGCTGCGTCTTTTTCGTGTGAGAATGAAGGCAACAGGGGATCATTAGTACGATGTTTGAAACACGCGTCGGAGTCCTGACGTTTGAACGTTGCTTCGGAAATGGAATCACGCTTGATGTTTCTGACACTTGAAACGACGCGCATGGGCCACGATGTGTGACAACTAATGCCATGCTTGATGCGCCTGGAGAAAGAATGTCACGTGAAGGACCTTGCAGAGAAGAGCGCTCGTCTTCATGTGGCAGCATTGCAAGAGAAAACCACGTGTTGAATGACGGCCACGTGTTATTTGTTTACAGCTGACGTGCGGTCACGTGTTCCACCTGCACTGCTGTCGGAACGTGCTGGAGAAGCGCTGGGTCGGACCCCGCATCACGTTCGGATTTTCACTCTGCCCCATCTGCAAGGTGACTCAAGTCCTCTGTGCTGCTTTTGTTGAATTTCTCAACTCGCGTACAAATGTCTCATCGCGTGCGAATAGAAAATGCCCATCCCAATGAATTCGAGCGCCCTGCGCCGCAGCGACAGCGCATGCTGTTTCACTGGCCTTTCCCTGTTTCCATCCACCCTGGCCCACAAACATGTGGTTGTTTTGCGCCCTGCATTGTCAATGTGACAGTACGTGCTTACAATGTTTTCACAAAATCAATTCCGCCGTCGCGTGCGTGCATCATCAGGACATGCGTCATTTTCGCTGAATCTTGACCCATTTCTGTTGGCGCATGCGCAGTGCGAGATCGACCACGCGGTGCTGCGCGGCGGGCTGGAGCCAATCCGCGCGCTCTACGAAGACGTGAAGCGGAAGGCGCTGATGCGACTCGAGTACGAGGGGCTGCACCGCGCAGAGGCCATCGTCACCGCGGGCACGCGTTTCCATAGAGACCCGGCCGGCTTCGCCATGGAGAGATACGCGTACTACGTCTGCTTCAAGTGTGAGTGGCTGTCCTGTGTAACGCGCATGCGCACGCAAGTGGTCTGATACACGGGGGAAAGAGAATGTGTGTGTAGCGAAGTCTGACTAGTGCCAGCCAGGAACTAGCGTTGTCCAAGTCTGATTTTCGGAACACAAATGAAATTTTTGAAATGTTTGTCTGCAGTTGTACGTGTGCATTCGTGTCATGATTTGGGAGTCAAAGGGAAATATTGAGTCAGCCATATTGACCCGCTCTGCGTACGCGCAGGTAAGAAGGCGTACTACGGCGGGGAGGCGCGCTGCGAGGAGCAGGCGGCGCAGGCCGACGACTACGACCCGTCCGAACTCGTGTGCGGCGCATGCTCAGACGTGTCCCGCGCGCAGGTCAGTCAGTCCAGTGTTTCACGGACAATGAAATTCCCAATTTCGTGTGCCAGTTTGGCACTGCAAATGGGTACCGTGGCCAAGTTCCTTCTTTCAGGGAAAAGAGTGGAAATGCCCGATTGACTTGATAGTTGGGGTTTGCAAAGAGGAATGTTGTCGGGGTTTTCTTTGATTCCCTGGTTGTCAGTTCAAAATGGTTAGATCCGTGTGCAGCATTTCTGCGTTTCCTTGCTGTCTGCCGCCTATAAGATTTGTAATTGGACGAAAGTGGGCGAAAGCTTTCGTTTCTTGCTGGTCCCTCTGCAGATGAAGACTGGATGCTGACAATGTCCATATCACTGGCTCCGCGCGGCGCGCGTCTGCACTGCTAAGTGTTCTTGTTGATGTCTTCTGCAGATGTGCCCGAAGCACGGGACGGACTTCCTCGAGTACAAGTGTCGCTACTGCTGCAGCGTGGCCGTCTTCTTCTGCTTCGGCACGACGCACTTCTGCAACGCGTGTCACGACGACTTCCAGCGCGTCACCAACATCGCGAAGAACGAGCTGCCGCACTGTCCCGCAGGTAATGAGACGACAGGGATCGCACACCCGGTACAGTGTGAGAAGCTAATTTTGCACCACACCAGATGAAAAAATTTCACAACAGTTGAGATGCTTTACCCTCTATTGTGCGAGAAGCACCTTCCCACTACTTCAGACTAAAAAATTCACTCCAGTCTCGATGCAAAGCATCTCAAAACTGTTGTGAAATTTTTTCATCTGGTGTGGTGCAAAGTTAGCTTCTCAAACTCTATCGGGTGTGCGATCCCTGTCTTAGCCCACAGGTATGGGTACGCGTTCTTCTCAGGTCGGTGGTGCACGTCGGTAGCGAACTGAATTGCTTGGACTGAGAAGGCGCTCGCGCACACACACACAGTCCCTTGCCACCCCCTGCAAGTGACACAAAATCTTGGTGACGGGACCCTTGATTGAATGCTGGGAAGTGGCATGTCAGAATTGCTCCAGCGTCCCCGTCCCCACCTTCTACCCAATAGGGACGAAAAACACTTGGTGTGTCCTCAGTCTCAGATGTCACCGAAAGGATTTTCAGCGCAACGTGTGGATATTTGATTTTGACGGAGCCGTGTGCGTGATGTGTTGCAGGTCCGAAGGCGAAGCAGCTGGAGGGGGAGGAGTGTCCGCTCCACGTGAAGCACCCGCCGACGGGAGAAGAGTTCGCGCTCGGCTGCGGCGTCTGCAGGAACGCGCACACGTTCTGAGAGTGTCCACCTTACGTGTGTATGTCACACACACTCAGACGCGGTAGAGGATATGGAAAACCTCAGTCTCACCACGTTACACATTCAAGAGACTTTTACGTCACGAATATATGCAAGAACTATATTCAAACAGGAAAATTCGAAATTTTTTAATCTTGTGAATTGAGGATTTACATTGTGATTGCACGATGAAACTGAATGAATTCCAATTCGAATTGTTCCCCCCCCTTCCCGCCACGTGTTCATCGTTTGGTTGTTCTTTGATGTTTCCCGTGACAACGTGTCTTTTGTTTGATGAGTGCAGTTTTTGACAGAGTTACCTGAACTTTTGTTGAAGGTTGACGTCACACTTTCTGAACAGTGGGTAGATTTTTGCGCAAGGCGTTTGTACCAATTTGCACACTATTCCTCGATTTACAAGCAAATGTCTGAAAGACTCAAGATGCGCAAGGTTGTTCGGGAAATTTTGGATGAGAGGACTCAAGATGCGGAAGGTTGTTCGACCAAATTTGGATGAGAGGCATTCGGCGCTAGTCGCGTGAGATGCAACTGAAGCGTGCGAGACGACGTACTTATGTTATGACCACTGTTACTCCAGATTGGAAACTTTGTCTGTGATTGAATGACGCGCGTACATTTATGGATTTGGTGAGAATAAAGGCGAAATGCATCACAAATTTTGTCTGTGATTGAATGACGCGCGTACATTTATGGATTTGGTGAGAATAAAGGCGAAATGCATCAAAAGGAGCGAGTACTTTGTTGTTCGTCGTGTTTCTTGTATCCCACATCGGCATGCTCCTTAGCAACTCGTAAAATTACCTTTGACACTCCTTGGAAATCATCACAAGGGCTTCTATTGCAGATCTGACAATCAGAACCAACTGTCTTTTTGTGAAGTTGAAGTTGAAAAATCTGAGAAACTTGCCAAAAATGTAAGGGTATAGTCGGGAAATTTTCCAGTGGAAAACACCTCATCAGAGCAGAATGAAATGACACCATGTGCAACTTGTAAAGTACCCCAAGGGGTGTCTGCATGCACTGCAATTCCGGCATGTGATCCCTGAAAGA
>JAAUXT010071849.1_pt1 | contig 12727 bp, 15 predicted proteins | sample 7278171 | NCBI WGS metagenome assembly JAAUXT01 (sample SAMN14350112, study PRJNA611818) | marine sediment metagenome | isolation source: surface marine sediment (1.8m) | place: French Polynesia: Moorea | collected 2018-08
ACACACACACACACACCCACACACACACACACACACACACACACACACACACACACACACACACACCTTCACGGTCAGTACGTCATTGTTCTCAAGACTGTGTACACAATGGGAAACGTTCACAATGCTCAAAACCCCCTGTTATGAAAAATTATTTTTCTCTGTTGAATGATCCAGAAACACCAATGGGCTGTTCGATGCCATTTCCATCAAAGAAACCCTGGGATGAAACTCCACTCAAGTTGTGTCCAATTGTCGTTTAGTTCACTTGAATCGGAATGGCAGATCGAACGGCCCTCTCGAGAGGCTTTGACGAGCTCGCGAGTTGTGAGAACGAGCATAATCGAACATGCCCAGAATCGCTGAGCGCGCCACGCTTTTGAAGCGGGATGATGGTGATTGAGAAGACGCGGGTTTTATTACGCACGGGGGAGGGGCGCGGATTTGATCGGGGGCGGCGTAGGGACGCCATGTTCACGCTGGCGGCGTCAGGCGTGACGTGCGACTCGCTTTGATGACGTCACCTGGCGTCAACGCGGTGGTGGTGGGGTGTGACGCACTACAAACATGACGTCAGCGTACGTCGCACGTCACGGCAAAATTTGACCAATTCGTGCTGTCGTCCAAGCGACTTTGGCGTTTACGCTTGACGTTGCATGGCGTTCACGTCTGACGTTACGCATGCGTGTTGCAGTCCCTCCTTTTGGGTTTTCACACAGACGACGCGGCTTCACAATTTTGACGCAAGGCCAGGAATAGACAAGACCGATGTCTTGACGCCTTCCATCAGGCATCATGTTAAATTTGACACCCATGCGTCATAATTTTGACGTGCGCGTCAAAAATTCTCACGCCGCCCTGCCTGTGTGAGAAACCCTGTTCCTTGAGGCACGCAGCAACCCACGACGCATCCAGTGTGATCCAGGCTTGAGTGGAGACGGTTTTGTCCTGTGATGAGAGTGGTTAGTGCAGTGTCTGTCCATCTCATCTGGTTTCAGTGCACCTGAGGGAGTCTTCTGTTTGTGGGGGACGCGACGGGGGCGGCTGGGAGAAAAGGGGTCAAATGGAGATTTGGATTCATGGGAGCAATACCCAAGAGCGAACCCCGTCTTGTTTCTGTGCTGTTCCTGGGTAGATCTTCATTGTTCAAGAAGACTCCGGGCTTGAAGCCAGGGCTCTGCGACCTGCTGTCTGCGTGGTCAGACTCACAGCGGTTATACCGTCGTGCTTTGCTTATGGTGCTGTTGGCACCACCAGGACACGCTCAAGTATCAAAGTATGTTTTGCGCCCATTGACGTGCATACACACGCACACACACGCACACACACGCACACACGTACACACGCACACACACGTACACACACACACACACGCACACACACGTACACACACACACACGCACACACGTACACACACACACACACACAGACCCCGTTCCCCTGATTGCACGGCAGTGAGCATTGTCTCTATTTATGGCTGCGGTTGTGTAGCAATAAGCGACTCCATGGAAACAACGCTGTTGCTATATTGGAAACATGCCCAGAATACAATGAGACTGGCGTCTCAGACCCACGTGTCTGTGCGCGAGAACTGTGAAACTTGTGGCTCCACTGAAGAAGAACGGAAACTTAATACACGGATCAGAGATTTCCTTCCACAAATGCACTGGGTGTTGTCAATTTGTACACAAAGACGGAAGCCAATGATATGTCTGTTTTGTTGTGTGGGGACTGTGGGGTATCTTTCGCGTCCGTATAAGGCAGGTGTCCGTAGAACCAGGGACACGATGGGTAGATATGTCTCTCACACAGAGATGGCCGCACATAGGAAGTGTCCGCATCTTACAGTGCAGTCTGAGAGTGGTATGGTAGGAAGGTGGATATGCCTCTTCCAGAGGGGACAGGATTGGCAGTTATCAATACCAGTGTCCTTCGCACAGAGGTGTCCGCCTGGAGGACATGTCCGCATTTCACAGTGTGGTCTGAGGGTGGAGGCAAGGAGGGATACGGGTTACATGAAACAAGCAGTTCTCAATACCAGTGTCTTGTGTAAAGAGGTGGCCGCTCACACGAGGTGTCCGCATCTTACAGTGTAGTCTGCGGAAGAAGGAAGGTGGGATATGGGTTAATAAGCGGTTGTGTGTGGGAGCTGGAAGCGGTGCTGTGAATACTGAACCACGCCCAAGGGCTCCAGGCTCCCAAGGACAACAGGGGACCAGGGGACCACGTGGAAGCTGCAACGCCGTCCCCCCACCCACATGGAACACGGTGCCTGTTTGGCATCCAGGGCAAGTTGTGGTTTGTTGTGTGCAGTATGCTGTAGGAAAACGGAAGCAAGCACCTTTGAAACGTTACCGGGTGTGAGTGACAGGTTTATCATGTTGCTAGCGCAGGTCTGGGGTTTCTCCTACAATAGGGAAAATGTGACACATAAATTCTCCATTGTCAGACATTGACAATGGGTGCCATGTGCAACACGCTTTTCTCAAGCATTGTTGTCGTTGCTATGGTCAGTGCTCGGTTGCTATGGTCAGTGTTTGGTTGCCACGGTCACTTTCACACAACCCCCTTTTGTTTTCACTAAGGAGCTGAAATGGATGGCCCATCCAAACTGGACACTGACAAGACTCCGCGCAAAGTGTCCAAGACAATGTCCACTGAGGTGACCATTGGTCAAGGAGTGTCCGGAGTGAATTCAAAATCAGTTTCTTTTCACAGTGGACACTTGAGGGCGGAGGGCATAGGACAATGGGCGATGATAGGGGAGGGTGAGGAATGTGGGAATTATGCATGGCTGAGGGTGATTACTTTGCATGTAGATGGGTGGGGTGGGGTCCCCTCGCCTGGTTCCTGCGTCACGTGTCACGTCAGTAGCGAGGTTTCGCAAATTGGAAACGTAGACGTGTGCGTGAACGTTGACATACAATCTCACCCTGTCAGATGAAATACTCCTCAGATGCCTATGTATTTTGTCTGTCTTTTTCATGTGAATTTTGCACACTTGTTTTCAAAAATCAAGGAAATCATGAAGAAAACAGAAATGAAATACAAACTGATAAACTTCAAGTCATTCTTTGCCTTGGAATTTAAAATTTTGTGGTGTAGAAGAACCCACAGGGTGAGATTCTACATCTACGTTCACGCCTACGTCTACGTTTCCAATTTGCGAAAACTCCCTGCTGTAGACGCAACACGTGACGCATCCCACGTGAAACCCCAGTGAGTGATAATACCAGGCCGTTGAGCGATAAGGCAGCGTCGTGTTGAGCGATAATTGGGGTTAATTAGGAAAAATGAAGACTTTTGATTGCTCACTTGAGTGACTCAGTTATTTGGGGGTAAATTTCTGTGCCCCGCTTGCCCTCTCACCCCCGGCCCCCGGGGAACCCCCCCGCCCCCTGGGGGACAGTTGTGGGGGACGCGCATGCGCGTGACCAATCAGCGGAATCGTCTCAGAGATGGTTGTTGGTCCCGATGCTCCGTGTCGCGCGACGTTATCTTAATGAATCAAATATGGCGCCCAAATTAGCCAATTCTGTTCACTTGATTGAGTTTGGGCATTATGAAAACTTTTCAACAATGGGAACACATCTTTGGTGACTTTTCGAGGTGTGTCGCGTTCATTTTATTTTTCAAGCCCTTCGCGTAAATTTCAAGTCTCGCAAAATTGTTGAACGTTGGCCTGAAAGTTGAGTTCCACTTGTCTCCAAGGCCTGAGCGCCACCTGGTCCCTTTGTACCACGCCTTGTTATTCGCTGCGCCCTGGGCGCTGCTCTCTTGCCCCGAGGACCTGGATCCCTCGGCCACACCCCAAGGGGCCTGGACCCAACTTCTTGACCCCAGGAACATGGGCCACGCTATCTGGTTCCCTGCGCCCTGGGTCCCGCTCTCTGTTCCCCAGGACCTGGCCCCCTCGCCCCCGCACCACGTGTTCCCCGTCCACGCCGATTTTCCCGCCTCCCCTCCACCTGTCAATGAGCGCCTCTCGCCCCCGGGGGACGTTATCGCGTGAGTCGGGGGCGCAGGGCGGGGTCACGTAGGGTGCGTCGGGCGTCAGTTGACGTCACTCCTGCGTCATGCGTTGCGCAATATTTGACGCAGTACCCATTTGGTTGTGCGTCAGTTGACGTTGTGCGTGGTGCGTCAGTTGACGTATCCCCTGCGTCACGCGTTGCGCGTTGCGCCTTTTGAGCAGACCCCTTTGGGTTATGTCGTGGTTTGCGTCAGTTGTCGTGGATCCAGCGTAGGCTGCGTCTGCCTTGCGCCAATTTGACGCAGCTCCAACAGAGGATACGTCACGCGTTGCGCCATATTTGACGCAGCGGCCTCTGGGTTGTGGCATTCATTGCGTCAGTTGACACAGCTTCATAAGAGGCTGCGTTGTGCCTTGCGCCTTTTGCGTGGGGCCCTGGATTGTGACGTGCATTGCGTCAATGATGACGTCAAGCGGGTCGGTTTCAATGTGACCCGAATGGACTTGCAGGGGATCCAGGGACGTACCCTGTGCAACCACGTGAGGTTGCAACGTTTGACGTGGGTATTCAACGTTTGACGTGTGTATTCAACGTTTGACGTGAGGTTGCAACGTTTGACGCACCCAGCGTGAACCTGGCCTTTGGATGATGACGAGAGGCCCCATGTGCACCGGGTTGTCATCTGTTGCCCTTTTCAGTCTGTTCCTCGCGTGTTGAGGTCCCGTGGGGGAAGCCCTGAGGTCCTCGGGTGGGGGATCCCCGGGGTCCTCTGGGGGATGCCCTGGCGTCCGGCGGGGGATGCCCTGTGCGTGATACCCCCTCAGGGCGAAAACTCCCAATTTCGCGGCCCCGCCCCTGGAATCACCCGTTCCTCCGTCGGACCCGATTCAGCACGCGATTTGTCACGTGTTTTGGGATCACGTGGACTGAGTGAAATGCCCTGGAGGGATTGAGGTCCAGATATGGGCCTTTGGTGCTGGATGCCTCACGCATCACAGTGCTCAAGGGGATGGGGTCCAGATAAGGGCCGTCGCATTGGAAGTGTCGCCCTCTCAGCAGTGGACGCTGCGTCGCGTCGTTGCCACAACGTGCCACACATGGCAGGGTGGACCAATCACAGCGGGCTGTGACTGGAGAGATTTTGCCTTGTCCTTGTAGAACCATGTCCCGGTGGTTTTGGGTACAGAATACCCCAACCCCAGGGCAGAAACAATAACTCACACGTGCCTATGCAGTGACCACGTGTTTGCACCAAACTTTCCTTGGTCACACTTTAGATGCAACATTTGTGTGCTAACGTATACGTCACAGAAACCCTCGACTGATTGATAGATGGGCTGAGAACTGTCGGAGGAATGAGACTGGTCACGGATTGACAGATGGGTGGAGCACAGTAGGAGGAATGAGGCTTGTCACGGATTGACAGATGGGCGAAGAACTGTAGGAGGAATGAAGGCTGGACATGTGGTGCTGTTGGACATGTGGTCGGAGCCACTGAACCGTGAACAGCAACTTTGTTCCGGGGGCAGGAGAGATGGGGTGGGCGGGGCCGGGGCGTGGCCCGGGGTGTCACGGGGACAGACGGACACACGGACAATAGTGCAAACCTGGGTTCACGCTGGATGATGTTTGAGTTGACGCAGTGACGCAGCACTGGCGTGTTCGGTTTGGGGGTTTCACACAGGCAGAGTGGCGTAAGATTTTTTGACGCCAGCGTCAAAATTTTAATGCGTGAGTGTCAAATTTAACATGACGCCCAATGGAGAGCAACAGAAAAAAATGGTCCAGCCCATTTCTGATGTCGCCTCAAACTGATGACGCAGATCTGTGTGAAAACCCTTATTTACCACACGCGGCCAGGAGCCAGCGAAGTCGCGAGACTTCTTCTCTGGGTTGGAGACAGGGCGAAGTCAGCCATTTCGGCTCACTTGGTTTGCTACTCGCGTGAAGCGGTTTTCACATTGGGTGTCGCGCGGTCGGCTTTTTGACGTCAGCGTCAAAATTTTGACGTCAACCCACAAAACGACCACTTTTCACCCAGTGTGAAAACCGCTTGACTCGAATGCGCCCATTGACCTACGAGTATGCGTCAGTTGCCCAGGATGCAACGCGTGACGCACCCAGTACGACGTCGTCTATTGACCAGCACACGACGCCATGACGCGACACATGACGCGTCTGGCGAATTCAACGTCCACTGACTTGCAGATCTGCAGGAACGCAACGCGTGACGTACCCAGTGCGACGTCACCCATTGACCTGCACACGACGCAACAGACGTGACGCGTGACGCATGTAGTGTGAACCCCGCTTTTAGATGGACGCAGCCATCAGGAGGGATGTTGAACAAAAGCGCAACGCTGTCCATGCATTGTATGGAGAAAAATAGTCTGAGTTTATTCCACAATGGAAAAGGAACAATTGAATTGAACAGGGCGTTGTCCCTGTTAGACAGCAGGAGGGCTGGGAGGAGGGGGCAGGGTACCGGAACGATGACCACAGGCTGGACATGTGCTGGACACATGGTGAACACATGTCGTGCTGTCCAGGGGTGGGGTGGGGGAGGTGGGGGTGATCCAGGGTGAGGGTTGTGTGTGTGAGTATGTGTGTGCGTGTGCTCGTGCATGTGTGCATGCGAAGGTGGACAGAGGGCTTTGTATGCACAGTGTGAGAGGACGGGGTTGTCTTTGGAGGGGGACAAATTGTGTGTGTGTGTGTGTGTGTGTGTATGTGTGTGTGCGTGTATGCGTGTGTGTGGACACGGTCCCCAAACTCCAGCTTTGGACCTTGGCGGGCCAAAATCAGAAATTCTAGGACAATTAGTTTCGCACGTTGTGGGGTCTGAGGTCGCTGCTCCCTAGATCCGCTCCAGTGAGAGCTGTCCTCACTCAGGGACACCACCTGGGTAACCGCACTGTCACCAGGATTTATGTCCAGTCTTGCAATGGGGGACATCCCTCAATGGGCTGACTGGCCCTTTCACTACGGTCTATGGGCCCAGCCTGTTCTCACAAATGGTGATTTTCAAATCTGATTTCAATGCGAAAAAAGTGTGTGAAGGGGTTGGGTGAGGGGGTTTTCACATTGGGTGACGCGCGCTCGTTGTCTGGGCTGACGTCAAAAATTACACCATTGAGTTCAATATAAAATTTTGACGCTGATGTCAAATTCGACCCTGTTGCTTGGCTCATACAAGTTTGGTTGCCATTGGATACATGTCTTTACCCAGGACCCACCACACATGGGACCAGGGACCAGTATCTCTTCTATCACTGAGGGTTGATTGAGAAGATGCATCAACTTCAGGTTGAGACTCATGGTGATGAGTCGGTGATAAATTGATCCTCTTCATATCTGTCTCCTGCTTCACCTATTGAGGTGCGTTCAGGGCAGATACAACACATACACCACTGAAGTTTCCCATAAGTGCTGAAGCCTCAGCGGTCCAAGTGGTACGAGTACCGTATCCACCCGTGTATAAGACGCACCTTTTGTCCCAAAATTGAGTACCAAAAGTAGGGGTGCGTCTTACATGGGTTTGAGATTGCTATATTTTTGATGTGACCTGATACCAGAAAACCAAGGATAAAGTTGGGGTGCGTCTTATACTTGGGTGCGACTTACACATGGGTGAGTACGGTATGTGTCAAGGCCCAGCGTTGAAATGCGAATTTCGCTTCAAGAGGGTGAAAGTTAAATTGACATTGGAAAAGCTCTTCCATCTCTGACCAAACTTCACTGATCCATCAGAAAGAGAAAAATTTAAATTTTCTCAAAGCATCTCAAGGAGATGGCCACTTGAGGTGAAAAAGAATCTGAGGAGATTTTTAAATCTCAAATTCGTCTCAAGTGGGATAAATTTATGATGCCTTCAAAGGGGCCTTTACCTGGGATCAACCCTTTGTGCGTTTGGGGTCGCAGTTCAGGTCAGAAAGGTCACACATGAAAGGGAGAGGGGACTGTGCTGGGTGCAGTGATGCGTGGCGGAGAGAAGGGGGGTGTGCGTGGGACCCGTCCACTGTTGTTAGAAGAGGTGGATTCGTCGTTTGGTGCCGAAAGGTGGATTTTCTGGTGGAGAGTTGAGGGTCATTCCAACCTTGAACAATAGTTCACGTTTCAAAGTCAAAACCGCTCGCAAGGGTCTGGAGCCCTGGCTGAGGAGACCGAGGACTGTTCACGTGACACGCACGTGACACAGCATAACCAGTGCGGAAAAATACAGAGGCTGTGCCACACAGAGAAGCGTGTGTGTGCATGTGTGCGTGTGCGTGGGATAAGACTGAGGCACTGACAGACGTACTCTAAATTCAAACACCCGTCTTTCTTTTGAACGACACAACTTCAACCGTTGCCAAGAGTTACTTTGACCTGACATGTGACTTTGTCTTGGCAAGCAAAATGTCCCTATTTTCAGGAACAGTTCAGAAAGGACGGTGCACGTCGGGTGCCTCAGATCAAGATTCACGTGACCTGGTTTGGTCGTTGGATGACCTTGTGATTCTGGTTGACCTTGTGGTTCAGGTTGACCTTGTGGTTCTGATTGACCTTGGCATTCTGCTTGACCTGGAACCCGTCAGAGCGAGGACACTGCGGGTCACGTGGACAGTACGGACACCTGTCGGTGAGCGGACGCCCTATCAGCGCGCAGCGTCCCTCTCTCGCCTGATTTGCCCGGCGCGCGGTGGACACATGTCCGGGTTACAGTGTGACCCCCGTGCGCAGTAAATCTCCCGCTAATTGGTAGGGAGGGGCAGGGGTCCGGGCGGGGGGGGGGGGAACGGAGGGGGAGCCAGAAAGGACAGGAAGATAGGGATGTTTTGGTGTGTGTGTGTGTGTGTGGGGGGTCGGTGTGTACGTGTGTGTTGTGTGAGTGAGTGTATGTGTGAGTGTGCGTGTGTGTGGTGGTGTCCATGTGTGCGTGAGTGTGTCCTTGTGTGTGTGTGAGTGTGTGCGTCTGTGTTGTTTTCATGCGTGTATGTGTGTGCGGTGTGCGTGTGTGCGGTGTGTGCGTGTGTGTGGTCACATGACTGAGATGCGGACAGGCTCACTTCGTGGTACATCCTGCCACCTCGGATAAGGAGAGAGAATGTGAAGGGTGGAGTGAGAGACGCTCGTGCCGGTTCGGCCGCCATGTTGCGCGTCCCGCAGCGTTAACCACTTCCGGTTGAGTGGAGCTTCCTTCCGGTTGACCGCGTCCCTGATTGGAACAGAGACCAACAGATGGGAGGGTCACACCCCACCGGTTCCGTGCTGTGATCAGGGTGCGGGAACACTGCAGTCAGGGTGCGGGAACACTGCAGTCAGGGTGGGGGAACTCTGCATTGTGCTCTCGGGACCCAGCGCAGGGTGGGGGCACAGTGATACGGCAGACTCAGTGCTACGCAGGGTGGGAGAACGCGAGCTTTTCCCTGCAGGGTCATGGCAGTGGAAACTGTGCTCTTGTTTGGGGGGGGCATTGACAATCTCTGACATCCATGAGGCACTCCACTACCCTGATGTCAAGGTGAAGACACAGTTTCCGTTTGGACACGTCACCCTGCAGCAGGAACCAGGCGTCCCTCAGTTGCCGAACGCTTGGTGTGACGCACCGCACATCCCCACGGCAGAAGTTACGTCGTGACGAGCTGTTTTCCCTGCAGCTGTTGATCCGGTGAGATCATCCAAAATCCTCCATGATGAGTGAGTCCTTTGGCCGCGCCTCTGAATCCAGTATTTTTGCCCCTGTCGCCTGAGGCTCGTCTTTCAGCGTGGATTTGCTCCATCTCAGTCAGCTGATCCGCTTCTGTGTTGACAGGTCTGCCCCGCAGGCGGATTGCACCATCTGTTTGTGCTGAGTCAGACAGGATCATGACGTCATCCACGTGACGGTCAGAACCACGTGTTTGCACAGGTGCGAAGTGGTCAGAGTCTCCTGAGGCGATTGTTGACCCTTGCGGAGTGTCCAGTGAGTGTCCAGTCAGACACGTCCGTAGCTTTGACGGGTCTATTTGCAAACAGTCATTCGGGGGGGGGGGGTTCACACAGATTTCGCGCAGTCAAAATTTTGCCAAGAACGGACTCTGGATGAGGTGTGTTCTGCTCTGGATGCGTTGCGTCTGTGAGCAAGTGAATCCCCCGAACGACACCGCACCTATTGACTGGTATGGGAATCAAACACGTGACGTGTCCAGCCAGTGCGCGCCCTTTCAGCGCTCCTCACTTAGGTGGGGGACGCCGTTCCTTTGTTCGTGACGCCACCGTGATGACGTCACTCGGTGCGATCCACAGGTCAGTGAGTGCTGTGGGGAAAAACTAACAAACTTAGGAAAGGCAATTTGGCACCCAATGTTTGCACATGTGGGTAAAATTCTGACTTTTGCAGACTCTACCGCGCGAACAGAGTGGGTCATTTTCGCTTGTCATGGAATCGCACTCCTTCGTTTGAGGGGCGGTGACAACACCCCTCGCACATATCTTTTGAACAAACAATGTTCAGAAGAGGCAAACAGAATCCAATGCAAACCCCAAACTTTGTCACCCAGCGAGGCGCATTTTCCACCCACCAAACTTTTCTCTGAAAAAAGTGAGAAACTTGAGTTCGAATTGAGTTCGAATTTACCGAGCTGAAGTGCAAACTTTTTTTGTGACGCACGATTGGAACAAAGACCGATTGAGAATTTGAGGCCATCCAGTTCATTTCTCCATTTTCATCCGTTTTACCAGATCAATTAGAAACGTTTTTTGTTTGGATTTCGGCGAAAAGTCCTTCAGGTGTAAAATTGATAATTGCTCTGTTGCCATGGTAACCCCCCGGTTTCCTTTATTCTCACTGCAGAATGACAACAATCGTATCACCATGGACGCTGTTGTCATAATTAGTAAATTAAGACAGGTTCACACCAAAAATTTTTTTCGACTTTTAAATGTGACACCCAGCGGAACGAAAATTTTCAGTGGACAAAAGTGATGATCTTGTTTTGAAAAAAAGACTGTCCTCGATTTCCTCAATTTTCGCAAAAAATATACAGAAGTTCGGGCTTCCTCGACCAAAAGGTTTTGTCCCACAAAATCAAAAGGAAAATTTGTCCATTTGTGCAGAGATCGCCTCGTTACGTCTCTAACCACGCGTGACCGCAGCAGAACACAACAATTTGCCCCACCCTCTGTGTACCCTTCCTTTCCCACACCCCGGATCTGTAGAACACAACAATTTGCCCCACCCTCTGTGTACCCTTCCTTTCCCACACCCCCTCGTTACCCCACCCCTGTGCCTCTTCACTGTGCCCCCATCCCCTGGTCGCCCCACCCCTGGATCTGTTTTTGATTTCACGCTCCACTGCACCCCACCCACCCTCCCTCCGCTGATCCGGTGGAACAATGGACGAAGAGCATTGTTCCCTCGAATCTTCCGCGTCTTTGTCTGCGCCCTGTTCCTCCTGCAAATCGTGGTGCACACTAAGTGCGTCATTGGAAGTTTTCACACAGGCAGGGTGGCGTAAGATTTATTTGACGCTGGCGTCACAATTTTGACGCGCGGGCGTCAAATATAACATGACGCCCAATGGAGAGCATAAGAAAAGGTCTGGCCTCGCGTTGAAACTTTGACGCCCCTTCAATGTGTGAAACCTCCAATTCTGAGTCAAAAAACTTTGAGGGAAAGTTTCTCCCCCCTCCTCTTCTCTCCTCTTGAACTTCAGCCAAATCGTGGCTATCTGGAAAAGATTTACTTGCTAGGAAGTGTCAATTTACGACCATCAGATCCAAAATTCACTGTTGCTAAAAGTTGCCCTCGACTGGGCTTTCACGTTTTTTTGCTGGTTTTGATTTCAAGACGAAAGAACCACGTGAATCCGCCAAGACTCTTTTGTGGGAGAGAAGTCTCTTCAGTGCGACTGTTTCAAAGACTCCATTCGAATCTATTTTCTCTGTAACACAGGGGCATCGCGTCCCTGGGTGGGTTGGGGGGCGGGGCCCCAATTTGGAGAGGATTATGCAATTCCTTTGTGTCACAAAGCTCGCATTGTTTTGTGGTACAATGTGGCCACCAGCTTCAGAGAGAGGGGTTTTTTTCCGCACGGGGTTGCAGCGCCGTCCTCGCAGAGTGAAGCTGAAGCTGCGGCGCCGTCCTCCCAGTATGAAAGTGAGACTACAACACTGTCCTAGCAGTGTGACTGACGTGTGGTGCACCATCCTTGTAGTGTGGTTCTGAGGCTGCAACGCCGTCCTCGCAGAGTGAATCTCGGGCCGCAGCGCCGTCCCTGCACTCCGAACCAACGCACGGACTGGCACTGGCATGGACGCATTCATTCCGCTGCTTTGCTGCAAGGACGGCGCTGCCAGCTCAACCCCCCCCCCACCCAAACTCAACCAGTCAAATCCTAAAATTGAAATGCAACGCGTAACCAGCGGTGGAGGGCGGGGTGTGCTGTGGGAGATTTGGGAGAATTGTGCGGTTGGATTGTTTTGAACAATAGAGCACCAGATGAGGTTTGAGTTCAGGTTCACACTGAACGCGTCGTGCTCTGCGTCCCTGCACAAGTCAATGGGTGCTGCATCCCTGCACAAGTCAATGGGAGCTGCATCCCTGCACAAGACAATGGGAGCTGCATCCCTGCACAAGTCAATGGGAGCTGCATCCCTGAACAAGTCAATGGGTGCTTCATCCCGGCACAAGTCTATGGGAGCTGCATCCCTGCACAAGTCAATGGGAGCTGCATCCCTGCACAAGTCAATGGGAGCTGCATCCCTGCACAAGTCAATGGGAGCTGCATCCC
>JAAUXT010111753.1_pt1 | contig 12727 bp, 16 predicted proteins | sample 7278171 | NCBI WGS metagenome assembly JAAUXT01 (sample SAMN14350112, study PRJNA611818) | marine sediment metagenome | isolation source: surface marine sediment (1.8m) | place: French Polynesia: Moorea | collected 2018-08
ATGGGGCACTTGGCCTCTGGACCAATCAGAAGGCTGGATTTTGAATTCTAGACCAATCAGAAGCGTTCCCGCCCTCATTATCTCTGCCCCATAGTGGGGGGCTCTTCTCTCTCGAAAAGAGTCTATTTGGACTCAAGTGCCCTTTTGTAAATAGAACCGAGAAATGCGAGACCACAACTAACTTGTGGTTCAGTGTGTTTGAATGCAAAAGCATCAAAACACTTGAGAAGATTGGCCGATTGGAAAACAGTCCGTGGGCACGTGGTCGATGATAAAGATGATTTAGTGGCATTGCGTAGGAGTAGTCTGATCTGGATTTTGGTGTCCATGAAGCGTGACGAGAAAGGGAGATGCTCACGTGTTTACAACAAACCAGTGAAACGCTCTTGATTTATTCATGATACAAGACCGCAAAACACCTGAACGACAGAAACGCTTTGTGATCAATCAGGTTGAGAACAGTGGAGCGGAACGTGATCAAGAGAAGTGTTCTTCACTGTGATGCAGCTGCTGGGCAGTTGGACTTCAGGATCCTCTGTGTTCGCGGCGCGGCGCGTTCATCCCAACAGTCTGTTTGTACACCACCGAACTTGGATGCATGTCAGTTGGTTCAGGAGCATGCACAAGAGGCAGCTTCAGACTGGTGTTGATGCACGAGACGACAGAAAACCGACACTGGCATCCCTTCCAGGGATGAAATCACTCGTCCACAACCACGCCTTCAAGCTGCCTGAAACAATCCGCGGACTTGACTCCAACGAGGGACCCAAACTTTCGAGATCACAACATTCCGGCAGCAGAAAGATGTCTGTCCGTCAAACTGCACTCAAGCCCAATGTTTCAGCTGCCCGTGCAGTAGCCTTCATCAGCAGACTGGACGCCGACATCAACAGGAAATTTCGTCACTTGCTTCCACATGTCACATGGATGACCTTCCTGAGTGCCCATATTGCATGGCCATGCACGTCCTGCAGGCATGTGCGTTACAAGGACGGGGGACTGGTCTGGAATCAGCATAGCGGCGTCAACAGCTTTGTACTACTGCAATAAACTTGACCTTCGAGCCACAAGGAGGTGTTCTTCCACGCCGTGCAGTCAGGGCCCAGGCCCAACCAAACAGCCATGGAAAAGCCAAGTGATCCGTGGCGCATCGCAGCTTCTGTCTCTGCATGCACAACATATGCAGCCCAAAACCGCTTCAGTGCTCCCTTCCCATAGACAGCTCCAGAGCAGAGTCTCCGTCTATTAGCGAGGATAGTTTACTAATTGCTGCTTTGCCTACTCCCTCCAATTACCTTCTCGAAATACGCGCATGTCTCTCTGAGTGGAATTGCAAAGCAATCAGTAAGTCGGACTAACGTTGCAGGGAGAACTACGGAAAACATGCGGAACCAGGTAAACATCATTTTTCTCTATTTCCTTGTCGCCTGTTTTTCTCTTTGGGGAAATTCGGCCAGTTTACTCGGGGAGGTTTCTGACGACCCCAAGAGGCATGTCCAAAGAATTGGCCTCGTTTGAAAGTCACTGGTTTTGGCTGTCGCAGAGGACTCTCAAGAGTCAAGTTTCTGTGTGTCAACGAGCTGTCCACCACGAAACAAACAGGAACATTGACGAATCAAGAGGCAGAAACGACATGGCCCCTTGAGTGCACTGTGTGAGGCCTGGGAAGCGGAGTCCCAAGCCAAACAACGACCGAACAGATGGAATATCACAGATTTTTTCTTCTGTGTGTTTTACCGGTTTCGTCAAAAGGCTCTTTTTGCGTTTCTGCCTGTTTGCCATTCATTTAGGCAATGTATTGTTCTTTTCTCACGAGCTTCTGGCTTCGTCTGCAGCTTTTGTTCCTTTCCCGTGGTCCTGTCCAAAGACAGGAGATTATTTTCATTCCTGCTTTCTCACATCGATCATCAGAGCTCCCAACACGTACGTTTGGAGTATTAATTACGCAGTTGGGGACGACTCCGAACCCAATCAGACTGTTTTTGGCCACGACAAACGCACGTTTCTGTGAGCCAGGAAATGCGGTGCACGGGCTGCGTTAATTGCAGGCTGATGAAGCCACTTTGCGCGATTGTCTCCGGGAACTGAAGGTGCACAGCCAGTCACGCAGACCCTCCACCTGCAGCTGTGCTTTCCTTCTCTCGCTCGGTCTCCCTTTTCCTTCACTTTCAAATCGACTTTTGCATGACTGCAAAGGAGATAATTTTGTGTAAGCTGCTCATGGAAACAGTGAACTGATAACAAATTTTCATCAAGTTTTTTTTGTTTTCGTGCTTTGAAATCCGTGTCGTGATGAAACTGAGCAGTGAAGTCCGAGTCCTTCCTTTGAAAAAGAGCTGTAGAATCAGATGTTTTGAGCTGAATCAACAACAGCAAAGAGTGTCTTGACCAAATCGAGGCAAGTAATTTTTGCGACAACCAATCCAGCCCGTGCAAATCTTTCCAGAAAGTCGAAACAAGCATTTGTTGAATTCCGAAAAATCCCTGTTTGACCATCTGAAAAACTTTGTCCTCTCTTGTCGTGTACAATACGCGAAGCACACAAACGAAGTCAGACAAAATTGCCAGTTACTCGCAGCATCAAGTCTTCCTTTGAGGAGAATGCAAGTTCGTTTCTCGGGTCAGAGGTCATGTCCACGAATACTTCGTCTTCCCCAGTCCAGTCTACGAACACAGCTGCACTTGCAGACTACCAGTCTTTCTTCAAGGACTGCAACATGTTGAAAAGCTTGTTTTTGGTTTTGTTAGAGCCCAAAGAAAATCGCACGTAGACCCACCCTGCAAGTCTTGTTGGCCTTTTTCACACAAACAGTTCGGCGAATTGGAAAGCCATATGAGTATGTCTGTGCGTGGGACCGTTGAGTGAACATCACTCCACTTGGACTGCTTACCGTTGATGAGGCATCGCTGAGGAAGCCGTGGTGACGCAGCCCAAACTGCGAGGGAGGTAATTAATTTTGACTGGCAGGTCAGCCGGACAATCCTCCAGTGGTCCAGCTAAACACTGATAAATGACCAGACAAGTTTGAGTTTCACCTGAAATATTGATGAAAACTGTCATTCAAACTGGTTGCGCCTCATGCACCAAACAGCCTGTCAAGAACAACACTGTTTTCACGCACACAAAATCTTACCCACAACGAGAATTTCCTGTGGCTGCTTTGACTTGCCACCCGTTATGAACCCCTGGTTAAACTGGTGAGTCCTCACGTCAAGGACGTAACGGCAAAACTGCATGCCATCACTTCAAGCCAATTGCCACGGACTTTCTCAAGAGAGGTTGTCTCAAACCAAAAACGTTGCTTTTTGTGGTCAACCACCAGAATGACTGCCCCTTTGGCTGGTCACAACCAGACAATGAGAGCGACCATTGCATGCGTGCTCCGGACAAATCACACACGCACATAACACCGAGAATGAAATTGCAGTTTCCATGGAGGCATCATTCCTTATCTCCGCTCAGACTTGGAGCTTTGCGAAATCCGCAAAAGCTTGAACTCGCGGACAGAGAGCAGCAGTCAGGCTTTCCAGGCCGCGTGCAGTCATGAATCTCTGCCAGGTAACACTCGGACACAGGTGTGCAAGACGAATTGTACCACGAAAGCAAAGCATCTGTCCGCCTGACTGTCCATCTCTCTGAATTTTGGTCCCCATGCGTCTACCCACCTGTGCTCAGCGTGTTGTACATTCATTTATTCACTCACTCACTCACTCACTCACTCACTCACTCACTCACTCACTCACTCACTCACTCACTCACTCACTCACTCATCTACAAGCTGTTCTCACGTTTGGATTCGAAAGAAAGCTTTGGCACGACATTTGGTCTGCAAAAAAGAAGTGAGAACTCGGAGGAACTTGCCTCACGAAACTTAGGCTTGCAGCAATTCTTCATTCCAAAATTTTTCTCATGGGATTAATTTGATTTGAATCTGGCAGTTATACTGAATTACCAGGCTATTCTTATCTCAGCTGGAAGGTAGAACAGATTGCACGAGCATAATTGAATTTGCAAATGTCTAAATGGCAGTGGCATGGTGATTAAGGGACTGTGTTTTCCAGCGTTCTCACCTGAGACATTTTGAGACGAAACACAGGACTGAAATTCGACCACAAGGGCAGCTTGTGCCTCGGGCAGCTGTTTCGTGGTTCAATTGAGCCAGGACCAGAAACAATGGGGACAAACAGGAAATTGTCATGTCAGAAAAAAATGAGCTTCGGCTACGAAGTCGCTGTACTGTGTCCCTGTGTGTCTGCAAAGGAAAAGCGAAAGTCACTCAGAAGTGACATTGCCATTGTGCACGCAGCCTGAGGACACGGAAACCTGCAGGAAAAGCCTGGTTGGATTCACTGACCCACGCGCCGCCATCAAAACTTTGTGTTTTGTTCTGCAACTCTTGCGCTGCCATCTTCCATTGGATTCAAGGTCTCCGAGGTGGATATGTTCAACAATGCTGAACAGAAAATCAGATTCCCCAGTTGTTCCAAGTATCGACAGATGCGCTGAGTTACCAAGCAGGAATCAGGTGACCAGCCACTTTAAGTGCCACTCCAAATCAATTTGACCAGATTTCAACGGACATGTGCCCGCGCTGTGGCCGCGCTCTTCCTTCGGGCGTGTTGTCTGCGGACGCTGGGAGGATTGGGACAAGCAGTCGGTGTCCCTGGGAATTAACATCACTCTAATCTGGTCGGCAACAGTCAAGTGGTGAACCAGTCCTGATTACCTTTCGCCGTGGTCATTGCAAAAGGATTGCGGGCACTGTGAAAAAGCACAATTTGTTGGATCGAATCAGAGGCAAAATGCTGGTGAGATTTACAACTGGGAGACTGAAGCCCTGTTTTCGTGCCGACAAATTGATCAGAAAACGAATATCTAATTTCGATTGTTTTCCTTCTGCAAATATTGGCAAATGACAATGGAAGAACATTTGGAGCGAGTTTCTGGGAATCATCCCAAGATGGATGGTGCACCTGCTTTGTTTGGGGAACTTGTTCAGTGCACTGGACGTGTCTCGTACTCACGATCGGAGAAACGGCATAACATTTGTCTGGAATGTCGCGTCCATTTTCACAAACGTGTCCATGGAACCTGTGACACAAACGATACAAAAAAGTACGTGCTGCAATCAGCGCTTCTTTGTCAACAAGCGAATCCGTCGACAGAAAAAAGCGCAGTGGTCTGACGGAGACTTAACAGACCAAGAGAGAGATCGAGTTTGAATCCAGCGCTGAGTGTGCCAGTTGCGATGAAGTTCAGGTTGAAGAGTCCGACCTGCAGCTTCCATGCTTCTCCGACAAACACAGGAACCTCGGGAAAATGTCTCTTGAGACTCGGTCAGGGTTTTTCTTGACATCACGTCCCACTGGTTCAGTCTCACTTTGGCTTTGTAGAGTCTTGAAGCAAGCTCAAACAGCTTGAAACTTTGTCCAAATCTTCAAGTTCCAATTAAACTTCTTGAGTTTAGTCACTTGAGTCCTCCCACTCGTGCTTGCAAGAATGAAATACGCGGTACGACTGATCAGGTCAGGATTGTGAGTGATTCCCTTCATTTATTGTTGTTGTGCCAAAAGACCAGCTGTTTCGTAAAATAAAAAGACCCTTGTTTCATTTGCTCTGGTTTTTGGTTTGACTTTCGTAATATCTGACTTCCTGTCCAAATGTTTATCCTGACGTAACCCCAATGAAAAAAGGACCAATTTTTCCCTCTCGTGCTCTGCAGGTGAAGTTTAAGATGTTTTGTGAAGACAATTTGCACACCAAGAATGTTTTGTGGAAAAAATTGTTTGATTGCAGACAAGTTTTGTGAATGTGTTTGGTATGATTCTGTCGGTGGACATGTCTTCGAAACTCACAACAAAACTTTTCAAACAAAACCCTTTTTGATCTGTTCGTTGGACCCTTGAATTGTTGTGAGCAGGTCTCAAAATTTCAGTTGGTTGACGGAATTCATTGACAGCAACAAAGTAACGTGAACTGAGTCCCAGCAGTTGCAGGAAGACCTTTGACACCAGTTTGCTCACGTTTCATGCATTTGAAAATATTTGCTTTCGCTGGGCAAACAACATGACAGGAAGAGTTGAAGAAACTTAATATCTGAATTGCTTCCGGTCTTTCACATCCAAATGGCAATCCGGAGTTACAGTTGCTCCTGGCTAATCCGGCTCACGAGAAGCCAGCTGTCTGTGTCGAATTAGACTGGTTGATGCACCAGCTGAAGCTTGGCTAATCCAACATCACGACGATCTTGGTTTCGGCTCTGAGTGACTGGGGGGGGGGAGGGTCCTCCTGCACCCTGTCTGCTTGTATGTCAAGGAGACCGAGAGAAAGATTATCAATCAACAGACAGGAGACACAGAGTCTTCTCTCTCTCTCTCTCTCTCTCTCTCTCTCTCTGTCTCTCCCTCTGCGTGCTGTGCCTGTATCAGCTTTGGCACAGGTACCCTGGGCCAGGGAAAGCCGCATCTCTGCAGGTGCCTGTACCAAGACAGTGTTTTGCACCACAACTGCTCACAGTGTGTGTGTGTGTGTGTGTGTGTGTGTGTGTGTGAGTGTGTGTGTGAAGGGTTCAGTGCGTCAAGTCCCCCGAGACTGTACAGTACACCACTGGAGCCGGAACATAAACAATAAACATGGTTTGCAATGTTGACGTTGCTGGCAAAAACCAACAGGCAGGTCTGTACTCCAGAGAGAATTTGTGTCTTGCTCGCAAGTGTCACAACAGCCAATTCAAGACGGATTTGTGTCTGATTGCAAAGTCTTGACTCCAAAGCTGGTTCGTGTCCACGTGACAGTTTTGCGGATTGGGTGAGAGCGGAGAAACTGGTTACGAGTGTGAGTCAGAAAGTTGTGGTTCAAAAAGTAAGTAAAAAAGTTGCGGGAAAGTCTGTCACGATTCTAGTTCATGAATACAATTTGTTGGCGACAATTACAAAGATCTACATGCAACTGCAGTGGTTAATTGCAGCTGCGACCTCAGGATATTTTCGAATCGTGACAATTTGGTTCTTTTGTTTTCGTATCACTTTGTTTGGGTTCACGCGTCAGGTTCAAGCAGTAGAAATAACCACCGACGACGTCTTCCTTCAAACATCAACCTCTCTCGGATGGCCCAGTGGCCACCAGAACTTTTTCAAGCTGCATGGCTGGGGTTCGGTCGACAAGGCGACGCTTGTCTCTTGTTCCAGCGGACTTCCACAGAAGAAGCGCTGTCCGCTTTCGGAGGACAACGTTGCGCAGCATGTCGGTTGCGAAAGTGTATTTGTACGTCTTGCCTGTTGAAAAGTTCAAAGTTGGGGCCCAAGGATCCTCCCCATGTCAGACCCTGGTCAACTCCCCACACACCCTTCAATGTCCTGACTCGCCCAGACAGTGAATCTTCGTATGTCTTGGTTGCCAGTCAGAGGTGAACGGTTCATTCGGGAAACTGATGGAGCAAAGAGTAACGTTGGTTCGACAAACGTCACGTGTTCGCTGCGTCTGCAGCCATGCTGCCTGTCCTCTGGTGTCTGCGCGTGCAGGAGCCTGAAGCGCCTCGCTCCTGTGTTTGTATCTGTTCCCACACTTTTGTGGGGCAAAACGATTGCGTATTCTGCACAGGTGTGATGAGATGTTTTGTCTGGGTTTAGTTTTCGCGGGGTTATTGGTGGATCCGAGAGGCCTCGGGGTATCCACCCTCTCTTCGCAGAGGGGGGAAGGATCAGGCGTCACCACCCACTGCGAAAACTCCTCAATTCCTTGTGTGCAGGAAGAGCAAATGTCATGCGCATGTTTCTGTTGCCGTTTCTTCCTTGACACACTCCGTGTTTCCTGCAATCATGCACTCACATGATGTTACTGGTGCGACTATCGTGAGGAGAGTTGCTTCTGTTCTGAGTCCAAATGTGCGCAGATCAGTACATCTGCACAACGTTTGCCTTGTCATTGTTGGTGGTAGAAGAATAGACTTCCGGACACGGCCATCCATCTTCGCGCATGTATTGTCACGTTCTGCGTCTTGTGATTTACTTCAAACGCTTTTTGCCTGAACCGACGTGACCGCGCAGTAGATCATCCCAGAGGTGTGATTCGGCTTCCCACGTCTCGATTATCACGGGTTGCGTCGTGTCAGAGGGGTTGATGCGGATCTCCTGTTCGGGGTAATCTGACAGAAATAACAGAAGATCAGAAAAATTGATCACAAAAAATTATTGCCAAACTGGTCATGACTGACTTCAGCAGATACAGAGGCAAGGCTACCTACGCCATTTTCGCTCACCGAGAGACAGTCAAGAGGTGCCACAAAAGCAATGCGCAGACCACCGGACAACCTCGGACCATGTCCTCGAATAGTGAACTGTCAGGCGAAAAAATGTACGCTTTTCATGTTTGCAACAAGGCAAAGTTGCCTGCTTTTTCCCCAGTACAGCCTCCAGCCCCAATTCAGAGTGAACCAGAACCTTTGTACGAGTATCCATTGGGGAAATGTGCCAACGACCAACAACACACTCGGATTTCCCTTCTTTACTTTCTTGTTGACTGTGGCATCCATGAACAAAGGCTTTACTGCTACTCAGTTCTCCTGACGAACCTGAAACAGCGTGCAACCGACTGATGCGATTTGCCGGTTTGAGCATTAAAGTGCTGTGTGTCTTAGCCAAAGCCTCAAATCGTCTTAAAGTTCAGTTTGTCGAGTCCCGCCTGAAGCAGAATCTTCCACGCATCCGTCTGCAGGCTTTCTCCGACAGCCTTTACAAACAAGTGAATTTCCTGAGCAGAGGAAAGTCTAACGACGCGGGCCTCGAGTCATGCATCCGTCCTGTCGCGGAGCCGCCGTCGCTTCATCAGCTAAATTTCTTACGAAAACTCGCCTCCCGGATTAAAACTGTTTGGCTCTGCACAGAATATTCCGAAATCGCACCTTTTTGTGTGAACTCTTTCGATGGTCCCCAAGCTTTGTTGGTAAGTGTTTGGGGCAATGGCAAACCATCATGATGGGCAAGGCAAAATGACTGAAAAAGCGAGTGAATTGAGTGTGAACGGAACTCGCATGCACATCTCATTGTGTGACTTTGACAAACTTCTGCATCTGCATGCGAGACTGAAATTCCATTCCGGTGTGCCGTTGTCGTTCAGGAGCACACGATTGTGCGGCATGGTGGCCGAAGGTGCACATATCCAGCCTTTCAGATGACAACCAGCCAGTCGGCACCGTGAACATCGAGGGAGCAGCTTTGGGCGACATTGTTCACCTCGATTTTGCAGGTTGTTGAACAACAATCCCCAGCCCCAACAATGCGGGCTGTCGCGATAAATTTCGCGCCCTGAGAATTGGTTCCGAAGATAAGTCAAATGTTATCAACGCTCTCAAAACCACGCACAAATCAACACGAAGGCCCAGGCAAGAAGCTTTGTGCGGTGCGACATTTCTGCCGTGTCGTGTTTTCCGGCCGATGTCTGTTGACTGATTCATGAACAGTCTTCTGGACGGAGGAACGGGCTCTATTTGCGAGCAGTCTGCACATTATGCAATCAGTATTCCTGCGCTGGATTTCTCGGACACCTGACCCTTGACTGAACCAAATTGGGTCTGCTCTCCGAAGTTACGAAGCTGTGTGCCTTGTGTTCACGAGGTGATACGTTTCCATTCACTCTGTCCTCCCCTAAATGTGGTCAGCAGATTGATACATCTCCGCACGATGCCTGTGGCCTCATCCAGAATTTCCTGTTTCACCAGAAAATTGCTCACGAAGGTGTTCACCATTTACAGCAATTGTCACGATTCACGACAAATGTCAACTCCAATGATATCTAACGGAACACAATACACAGGACCAGGCTTCTAATCCTGCGATAAATGACTGCAGGCCAAGTTACTCACTTCGTCCGGACTTTGTTGTTGTGGATAGTTTGATTTCCTGTGTCGTGTATGTCACGAATATTGGCCACGCGCTGGCCATTTATCAGTCCTTGAGAAAATTATTTCTCAATTACATTGAAATTGAAATGTGAGCTGACCATAAGCGTGAATCCTGCAAGGGTATCTGCTTTTGGCTGGTTTGAGGTCAATCAAGTCAACAAGCTCAGTATTCACTTGATGAGTTCATTACATGCACCACAGGTCAGGGTGAAAAGACCAGCCACTGTATTCATACGAGTTTTCCTGTTCTTTGCAACTTCAGACTCCACAACACTGTGTATTGTGGTTCTCATGCCACCTCCTGCTGCTTCACTTGCTCCTCCCGCGTTGCGCCGACGATGCTTCTGCGCTCCTCGCCGCCGCCGCCGCCGGCCCGGACCACGCCACCACCGCGACGGCCGCGAGAACGTGTCGCGCCCGGGCTGAGCTGCATGTCCCGGCCGTCTTTGCCCTCAGCACGTGCGCCGATTGCTACTCGTACCTATTCCCGTTGGCCATGGGCTACGAACTGCAGGCGTACGACGGCTGGCTCGTCTCCATCAACGGCAGCGTCATTCAACAGATGCTCGTGCCCAACATTCACAACGCGACGAGTGTCCAGCAAATTTGCCAAACACTCAACAGGTGCGCGAAATTTGTTTTTTGTTTCATTCAGCAAACAAGACGACCATCCGGAGTTGACTTGTCTGTGCTCAAACATCGATGGAATGCTTTGTTTGGGTGCCCGTCGAAAAAGCGGAAAATCAAGATCCGCGTTTTTCAGCTCTTGGTAGACAGGATTTATGCATTTCAAACCGTGCGTGAATGGCATGTGGTCCAATGTGCTTAATCCCGTGGACACAACGGCACAGAACAGAGAAATGAGAAAATCACTTTCCATACATTTCGACAAAGATCAGATGGAGGTGTTAGCATGTTCCTCTGAAAGACCTTGAGTAGTTATTTTTTCATGAGACGCCCCTGAAGACAACTTTGATGGATGGAGGTCCCAACTGACTCAGTCACCCTGAATAGATTCATTGGAAATGAATTGCGGAGAACTTGTTCGCAAGTTCAGGTGCAATTCATTCAAAAAAACTACTCAAAGCAAAGGGCCACAAAGGAGGTTGTACGACGTCAGTATCGGCCGTGTCAAAAGACGACAAAAATCTGTGTTGATCAGAATGTCAAGACGTGCTTTGTTCAGTCCCCAGCCTCCTCATTAAAAATTGAAGAAACTTGGTCGGGAACACAGGATGAAGACTTGCAATGCGCCTGCAGCATCATGCAGGAAGAACTTCAAATTTGAATTTTGACGTGCCAACTCGATCAATACTTGTCGTGTAGTTTCATAATGTGAAATTCAGTTCTTCTTGTGTTTCCAAGGTCGTGTGTTTGAGTTCTCACCGCCCCCCGACTTCTTCTACAGATTTTAGCGTTGTAACTTCTCAGTTTCATCCAGGTTTGGAGGGGGCTGATCCTGGAGAACAAAGACTTGGGCAAAAACGTCTGGAAAATGTACAAAAACCAATAGTTGGGAACGGTACGCCAAAAAATATGTCGCCTTTTCGGAAAACGAACAACATACACCTGGGCCGAAAACAAAAGAACATCTTTTGTTTCACTGAAAAAAACTTGAGCACCCCTCCCCCATTTCAGCAACGAACCTCCTGCCTCCAGATTGCCAAATGTCAAGGTTGTCGAGACGGTTTTGTGGTCGGTCCTGTGTGTTGGCCCGTTTGAGTCTGTTGCGCGGATCTCGGCGATCAACTGATCAGCTGGACATCTTCTGAATTGAAAAGAAGAATTCTTCTGCTTTTTCCACCTTGATGGAGATGTTGGCTCAAGACAAAAAAGCACATGAGGAACATCGTTCGTAATTGCAAAATTATTTCAAAGGAGACCTGTTTTTACCTTGACAATACAGAATGTGTGACCACGTTTCGTTATGTGTGTGTGTGTAAATGTGTGTTGTGCGTGTGTGTATGTGTGTGTGACCACCAAATGACAATACAACAACAGATCTCAAGCACACGCATGGCATAAAATCTGGACAGAGCAACAACAGCAATCTGCCAGTCCACCAGAAAAACCTGTCATTCTTATGATATTTTCAATCATCATTGTTTCATTTTTTCTGACTTACTTTCGTTTATTCTTCTGTGTTCCTGAAGTCTAATTTGAGTTTGCAGGTTGTTTCCGTCGTCAAGCTGAACAAAAAGCAGAAAAATTGCCCTGATAAATGGTTCTTTGCAATAAGTCATGTCCTATCAGGACCGTGATGCATTCAGCAGTCATCGGATGGGACCGAACGATGTCAGTTGTGTGTCCAAATTATGGATCCATAGGTTGATATTTCAACCTGAGGGCTGCGAAGTCCATCAGATGAACAGGAAATGAACGAGCGAAAACGGCCGCGGACCCCACTATCCCCAGGGCATGTTTCCCTAGGGAAAGCTGCGATCGAAGAAAGATCTGCACGCAACTGTGTGCACTCGTTCTTTGGAAAAAGGTGCTTTTCGCTCAGTCTGTGCACTGAACTCAATGTATCCAAAGTAATCAACGCTACATTTCGATGTTGAAAGCATATGTGTGAACAGGTGTGATGAATATGATCTGTATCCACAATCCCAGCAAACAAATTTTGGTCTCAGTAAACTTTGATTTGATTGTTGTTGGTTCACATCAGCTTTCGTGTAAAATGTTTTGATTTTGGGCTTGCCGACATCAAAATGCGGGTGTACGCGGTAAGAGCCATTGAAAGAGTTCCCGCTGGTTCCTGCCATTTTCTGTGTTTTACCGATCCATCGCAGTCGGTTGTGAGCTTTCCTTGCGTCCGGAAATGAGAA
>JAAUXT010144182.1_pt1 | contig 12727 bp, 12 predicted proteins | sample 7278171 | NCBI WGS metagenome assembly JAAUXT01 (sample SAMN14350112, study PRJNA611818) | marine sediment metagenome | isolation source: surface marine sediment (1.8m) | place: French Polynesia: Moorea | collected 2018-08
CACGCGTGCATTACTCTTCTATATTTCTTTTCCCAGCCCCCCCCCCCAAAAAAAAAAACCAACAAAACAAACACCCACTTTGAACAGTTTTCTTGAAAGCTGCGATTGGGAACACACCAACGACTTCTGCGCACATTTTTATCCGCACCCATGGCATCATTCTGACGAAAGTTCCGTGGTAACCAGCAAGTCAGGGAAATCTGAAAAGCAAGACTGGAAAGCTACGCAATTGCGAAACCTTCCTGCTCCAGATTGTTTTGCCCCACAAAACTACGGCCATTGTCGTCGGAGGCTCTCGACTGCTTTGCACGACAAGAGCTTCACAAAATGCAATCAAGGACATGCCATTTGAACATTGCGACCACCTCTGCCTGCGGAACTTGAACCAACAAAGTTACAGAACACCGGTTCGCGAATCAACTGCAACAGTACCAGGTATGTGACGCACAATCCACGAATGAGACGACAAGTCTCTGCGGAAATGCGTGTGCGTACGCGGTGAACAGATCAGGCAAAACTGATACAAACTGACGAATCTGCAGCGTGGAAAGTGGAAAACCAAGAGGAGAGAGACTACTGTTTGAACGATGTTGGACAAGCCAAGACACACACAATGCACTTCAAAAAAAAAACTCCACAGGGTGCAGTTCACATTTCATCCCGTCCCTTCGATCACGAGCTCTTGTCGTGGTCCGACAGAAAAACGCGCTCGACTCTGCCGACAAATCTTCACCGGATTTGCGCATTGCGTGCGTCAGGTTTAACGTTTTGAGCAGCACTCAACACTCAGACGAGCACAGTGACGAAGCGTGAGCATGTTCCCAAACATACACCCACATTCAGCTCTTCCGCCTCTTTTGCACAAGCAGCGTGACTTGGTGTGAACTACACGGCATAGTTGCGTCTTGGTGCAAACAAAGTATCCTGCTTTGCTCTTTGATTTGTTTGACAGTTCTTCATTCGATGCAAAGCGAAGCTGGCCAGCAATACAGCTGTAACGCGTGTTTCGGCGACTGCCACAAACATTCAGATCTTTGTCACATCATGATTGTTGAACATCGGAAACAACACACGACCAAATTGAGCCAGGTGGGCTCATTTGCGACAAAACACACATTTCTCTCACAAAATAACAATCAACAACTTGATGACCTGCATCTTGGAGGTGACTGGTCATCCATAACTTCGATCACTCGTTCGAGGGTGAATCTTCTCAGTTGTCAAAGCCTGATGGTGCGTGCTTCATTCCGTCCTTCTCATTGTTGAGACACACAAAGTGCGGTGATTGGTCTCCAGGTCGTCCACTCGAGCTCCGTCGGGTCACGCTGTCCGCTTCAGCTCCAGAAGAACCCGAAGGCGTCAAGCGGCTGTTGGACTCCAATCCTACCAAACGGAGCGAGTCCTTTTTACGTGGACAGTCTCTCAAACGACAAAACTGTTTTCTCAAGACCAGCATGAGAAAAATACTCTGTCATTTTGTTGTGAACCCCTGATGCAGACAAACCTCCTCATTCAACGTGGCGCAATCGATTGCAAACCAGTTGTGTCGTTGAGCAGTGCAGTTGCTTTTCATGGACACCGGGTTCCACAGATTCGTAAGCTGAAGCGCAGGCGCCTCGCTCTTCGGACCCGGGACTCACTGCTTGACTCCTCTGTGGGCTGACATCACACACTGCTGTGGGAACAACAATCCAGCGTTCCTCTCTCTCTCCCGAGGTCAACTTGTGTCCATTTTCATGTCCATGACTGAGTAGCAGAAATCCACACAAGGTTCAGTCAGCTGATCAAATTTCCAACAAAGAGACGTGTCCCTCTTTTGCTCAATATCACAATGTCTCGTTCTGAATCTGAGTGTAGCCGTGTTTCAGTCACTCGCTCCTCGCACTCGCACACACACACCACACTTGTACAGCACTCGCTCACGTTACACTTTGTGGCGACGTTTTCAACGCAACGCCTTCTGTCTGTTCATCAGCACATGGATATGGTCACGTTGATGCCCAAATTGCCGTTGTCGGCGAACAGCTGAGCAATGTTCGTGTCGAAGACGAGACAGTCCGAGTTCATGATGGCCGACTGAACGCCGTCGTGGATGGAGCGCGGCGTCGCTTCCCACGTGAGACGCCGCCGGTGACCGTTCAGCTCCAATCTGCAAACGAACGGATGGTCAAGAATCAGCTTCGATCCGAGTTGCGAGACATCGTCAGCTGAATTCTACAAAAGCGTGTACGAGTTCACGGTGCAAGTGGAACTCAACAGTCAAAAGACAGGATACACAGGATGGCAAGCACTCGGCGTGTCTGTACCTGTAGGCGAAGCTCTCGGCCTGTTTGCGCGTGCCGATGAGCTGCACGATGGCGTAGAACTGCTGCAGCCCGTCGTACTTCTCCTGCTTCTCCAGCACCAGCATGAAGTGGTGGCCGAAGCACGACTGCATCATCACCCAATCCACGGCGCCCGGCAGGTTGATGTCCGTGGCCAGGAACACGATGTCCTCTCCTGTGCGTGTAGGAGAAACCAACTTCTCACATCAGCCACGTTCCACTCATCGCTCTTTGCTTCCAGGAGTCCTTTTCGCAGGACTGGAAGAAACTCGTTTATTTTTCAGACAATATGGACTCACCCTGCAGTGTTGTGATGCTTTTGTGTTGGTGCATGAGGTGTGGCATGACCTGTTCAAGTGATCCCTGCCATTTACACGACGCGCCCGGACAAGGACACAGGTACGGTCTGAAACATGGGAACGCCCACACTCACTCACGTAGAGTAGATCTACGCACCTTCTTGCCCAAACTTGGGCACCAAAAGATGGATTTTATCCTGGCAAATATCGCTGCGCTCGTTCAATACAATGGTTCGAGGGAGGGACTGGGTTGCCAGTGCGCGTGTTGACGATACCTGCACTCGCACGTCTCCTCGTGCTCTGTTTTGTCGGTGTGCAACAGGGTGGCTTGGCAGCCGCTCGACGCGTACTTGCACGGGAACATGACAGTCCCGGCCACTTTCTCCATCGCCAAGTTCCGGATGTTTCCTGCAGAAACACAACACAGAGTTTGTCAGCAAATTGTGGCGAAGAAAAACTGGTTGCAACTACAAACGGACAAGCAAAGAAAGATGCAGGGCTGAGGCTTGTGAACAAAGAAAACTGGCGCACAAATCGTCAGGGAAGGGCTGAACGAGACACGCACAAACCAACGAACAAGAGGAAAACTGCAATCTGTGAACGTGACAATCAAGTGAAAGGGTTGAACTGGGCTTTTTCAGGTGTGGACGCTGAGTTGTACCAACTTGGTGCTTCTGCATGTTTCCGTTGAGGGCTGATGTGTGTTCTTTCCAACCGACTACAATGGGAAAATGACGCATCAACCGGTTCTGTTTTTATCCATTGTTTGATTCATGTTGACACCCAAAAAAGTTTTTTGCATGGCCGTCAGATAGCCAAGAAAGAACTTTGTTGGCCAAAGTTCTTCCGCTTCCTGAAGATCAATGAATCTGTTTTCATCAAAGCAAGCTGTGTGAAGGTTACATTCGCCCTTCACGTGGGCGCTCATCTCACTCCCGACAGGTTTCAGGGTAAATTTGACGGCTCCAGCGGCCGTTTATCAATTTCTTCCACCGACACCTTCATGCGGATCAACACAAAAAGGTCACTGGAACTACCTTGCAATTTAGTCACCAGAACCAAGGAAATCCAGCGTGTGCATAATCAAATAGAGAATTTTGCCACAGAGAGGCAAAAGATAAGACAAGTCGGCGCCTAGTTGTGAGACTCCTGAACGAAGGCTGAAAATCGCAAGGCATTTGTGCCTTCAACAGAAACGGGATGTGAAAGAACAAGTGCTGGACGTGCAAAATTCGTCAGACACCCGAGAAAAATGTGAACACGACTTGATTTATTGAAAATATGAGCCGCTCTTTGTGCACCGTCGGCTGACAAGCAACACACAATGGTGATCATTATTTTGGTGCAGTGCATCCAGGGCAAAGGAGAAAAACACTCGTACAGTAAGCAGACCGAACCGAGGTGGAGACCAGAAATGAAGTCACACTTCCACTGGACAGACATATCACACCGCACAACGAACGAACTCGCTCATTGTGCAATCAATGTTCCTTTGCGGAGGAGCACTTGGTCGTGTGCCAAATTTTTTTTTGGTAAATGCCAAATCTGGGAGCCCCCCACCTTGCAAGGTTGCCCCCCCCCTCCCTGTAGCAAATTTGGCTTGATGTCCACTGATGCTAGCGTGGGACAATTGGTCTCCACGGTTTATTGATGTTAGCACACACAGCATATATCTCAGGCCTGCTGTCCCCCTTGTAATGTAATGTAATCCTCCTCCGCCCACGTGTAGCAAATTCGGCAAGATGGCTACTGGTGCCAGGCTGAGACAATAAGTCTGAAGGTTCATTCATAAAAACACAAACAGTACGTGCTATCCCCCTTGTTATGCAATGCAATAACAAATGGCCATGTCTCAAGATTGGAACTTGATGTTTGGCTCCATGAAAGGTATTTACAAGCAGTTTGCTGTGTTGGTTTAGAATGTCCAGGCCAGCTTCCCCAGCAACCAAATGCAAAACTTCCCAGCAACCAGATACAAATGGCCATATCTCAGGAGACTTGATATTTAGCTCAATCAAATGTATTTGAAAGCAGTTTGCTGTTTTGGTCCACAGCGACCAGATACAAAACTCCCTGACCAGATGTAAATAGCCACATCTCTGGTTCTTGTCATTTTGTAAGATTTGATCCTTGGCTCTCATGAAAGGTATTTGAGAGCAGTTTTCTGCAGTAGTTTGGAAGAATGCCCATACCAACCAGATGCAAAATTCCCATTTCTCAGTTTTTGAATTTCCTTCTCCAATTGAATTTCAAGTGCCAAAAGGCTGAATCATGACCACCAAAGCAAACACTCCGGGGACATCGCACTTGTTCTTGCATTGTGCACTGCTTCTCTTGTTTTTCATTTCTGGTTGTGAATAGGATCACAAAGTTTATCCTCCGTTTCCGAAACGAGTAGTTGCCCCAACTTCTCAGGGGCAATTCTCTCTTACTTCGTTAGCAATTCAATTCGCTGTACGAAGGTGTTCATCCGCGGGAGCTCATTCCTCCGGGCCCCTCTTGCAGCTCTGGCTGGGCACGAGCTAATCAAGAATCACCAGGCCCGCCCTGCCTCGCCTCCACACATCAGCCCTCCCACGTCTTCCTTGGGGTTGCTTCCTCACAAAAGTTGCTCGTCGTGAAGACGAGAACTAGAAGTTTCTGTGCCGTTCGTTTTCAAGCTCCGAGCACGGAACCCTTTTGGAAAAGGAGTCTTGACTGCGTATCACGTCACGCGTCATGTCATCCCGCCAGCAAGCAGGACCCCAAACAAACCAACACACGTACGAATTCAGCCTTCAGCAACCTTGTTCTGCTCATAAGCTGGCCTCCAAACCTACAACAACCACAAAATCAGCCAGGTTTGTGTTTTGGTTGGTCTTCGGCCACGCCTCTTGGCAATATGAAAACCGCAACCAACGAGAGGACCTGGAAATTCTTCCTGCAGGTTGGGTTGGTGTGAACTTCAGGTCTACACCGCGTTGGTTTGTCGATCTGTTTTTTCGTGTTTAGCGCAGCATGGTGCGATTTTTCAGTCGCACCACGGTGTTGTCGATGGAGCACGACTCTGGAACTTGCTATCGAATATTTTATTGACATGACTGTACATTGAGAGTTTTCAAGTCGTCAAACAAGCATTTCTAGTCCGCAAATTTGACCGAGAACTTTACTTTCTTGACCTTCTTTCCATCAACACATGACAATCCAAACAATTGACACAGACCATTCTTGCAACATTTCTCTGACTGTTTGGGCCACTTTTTCGTACAGAACAGGTCAAAACTGGAAATGTCATTGTCAATGTTGAATTCTTTGAGGTTTGCTTTTTTGACAGAGACCAAACTGTTGTCGATTCCAGGGCAGATAACCGCTTTTTCAGCTTTTTGCATGAGTTGATCTGATGTGCGCTTGTAGCAGCGGACCGCGTCGCTTTTGTGGCCCGTTTTCTCTTTGACCAACTGTTCTTCGATTCCCCCCTCAAACATCCTGGTTGCCACTGTGACCCGCAAGCTATGATTTGTAAAATTTCCAGTTTTTCCAGCCTGTCTCATCAGGTTAGCAACACATTTGGCAATTGAGTTAATGCCAACAGGCTTGTCACAGTACCATTGGCATGGTCGACGTTTGCTCTGTACAGAGCGTCTGATTTTGGCTCCTCTGGACAAAGACTCGCATATTTCTGATACAAGCGCACCAGATCTCTTTGCGGGTTCGGGTTTCCAAATGCCTTGACAATTTTTGGTTTCACTTTTCGTCCGCTCAGACCACCCTGATTGGTTTTGGAAACAACATCTTCTGTGTAAACAAGATATTTCAGGCCAGTTTTCTCACTGATTTTGACGACGATCTGAGGGTCGAAATGTGGATTTCTGAGTGTGCGATGTTCCTTGCCTCCACGAAGGGCAAAAGTGAGGCTGATCAGATACATCACCGTGTTTCTCAAAGTGTCCGGACTTTCCTCTCCAAGCACTCCGAAATCCCACATTTCCTCCTCATCATTGATGGAAATTGGCTCTGATCTTTTGACCTTTTGCGCAATTCTGGCCATGGAACGCCTCTTCATGATATTGTCAACAGTGTTTCTCACACTGTTAAATATCTTACCATCAAGCAATTTCCAAGTTTTGCCCTTCTTTTCAAAGAAGAGCTGCAACATGACAATGATAGAGTACACCGTATTCGGGGGGTAGTCTTCACCATCCGCACGTTTGATCTCATTTATGAATGTCGGAAGAACATGAGCCAACACCTCTGGGTCAAGATCTGGTCGGTCCAAATCGCACCATGAAATCTCCCCTTCCCCAGTGCCCTCTTCGATTCTGTTCTCTCTCCACATTTTGAAGAGATTAACAGCCCAACTTATCTTACGATCAGTTGACTTCACAAATCTCTTACCGGCCAACTCTTGGAGTTCTGTGTCGCTGGTGGCACCCTTGAATCTGCTTGGCTTATCCGTGTTCGAACTGTCCTTTGGCAAATGTCTGGTTGTTGCTTGACACTTGGTTTTCACGCTCTTTTTGGGAGGAATTTTGAAGACAGGAGAATCTGGCAGAGAGTCATTCACAACATCCACTGAATCCTCTGAAGATAAGTCACTGTCACTGTCGCTGCTCTCATACGGAACTAGTCCACTGTGGCACACAAATCTGGACGACGACTTCTTCTGCAAAGTGTCAACTCGGGTGACAACCATGTCAGAATCTTGGCTTGAGTGGGTCAGGTTGCTGAAGATGGAATCCAAGTGGGAAGAACTCAATTCCTCACTGTCAGAAGTCTTCTGCGTGGACACGAACACTCCCGGACTGAAATGATGACAACAAACAACATGGTCACTTTCGTCTTTTCCATGGAAAAATAAACATTCAAGTGACTCATGAAGCATGACCACAATTTGTGTGCACAATGTCCAACTTATGATCTTCGCACCAGTGAAGAATCAAGTCCAAAAAAGTACTTACTCGTTATCAGGATTGAAGTCAAAAGATGACATCGTTTGGTCATGAGCAGACACGCCCAAATCAACTGCATCGCAGTACGAGTAGTCCAATGTCATGCTGTCGTCAACCTCTGTGTCACTCATTTTCAGAACAGAACACGTCGAGCAGAATAACAATATCAGGAACAATTTCATTGTCAGCAGAAAACAGTCAAAACTCTCCAAAACAGATCGTCAAACCATCGTGGTGAAGACGAAAGTTCGTGCACGCAATCAGTCGTGCGACAGGCCAGTCAAGCACTCCATACTCAGACTGTCTTGCACTCAATTTCTCCGGGTCATCGACACTCATCGATCATCTCGATCGCTACACGATCTCGACAGACAACTTGTGTCCATGACCCGCAGAAATCTCGTGGCAGTCGACAGTCTTCGTCCCACCGTGCTGCGACTAGCCAGTCGCCCTCAGATTGAGTGCACGAACCCTTACTTCACTCACAGAAAGTGAAAGCTTGTACGCTCGTACCACGGTACCGGAGACGCTACCAACAAATGGCATGGAATCTCATCGTTATGCCGTCTGTCTGTTCCAGCTTTATCGTGTCTGACTGGCTTGCCGACGATCATCAGTGCTGTTCTGAGCAGGAACACAGGGAATGCACCCGAACCGAAGCAATTTTGCCTGCATTAGATTGACTCCACTGAAAGCTCCAGTCCGTTTCAATGAGCCCTGTTATTTCTAATGGAGATCCACAGCCAATCTTTCATTGCAGAAGCACAGGTCTGCAACATTCTGCGCAGGAAACATTTTGTGCACCTGACTTGTTGCACTGCTATTTTGTAAATGAACACTCCTCACTTTGTGGTGCTTTTTTGCTCTCAGCACAACATATGCCGAGGGCGGCGAGTTTTTGTGAACATGCTAACAGCACAGCACAATTTTCGTCTGTTTATCTGTGTCTCGTGAAAAGGCCCAGGTTTTCAGCGAGACTCAACTGAACGCTTCTGAAACCTCCGGGTGTGGATGCGGAAGACTTTCTCATGCAGCCAATAATCCACCTGAACTGTGTTCCGCTCAATCCCAAAACACGACTCGATGAAACAAATTTTCGCCACATTGAATTTGCGAGCTTCAGATGTTGCCGGGACATTTTTTCCAAGCGAGATTTGAGGATCTGTAATTGTTGCATCAATTTTCAGCACTGCCAACCTGCTGCCATGTCTGAATTCGAACGAGAAAGGCGACAAGGCACAAAGTTCAAAATCGTTGCTTACCCACTTTTCTGCGAATTCGGTGACCCAGGTTACCCGTGCATCCAGAGCACTCCAAGGCAACCATCTTGTCCAGCACATCCACCTTCCTGTGGCCACTGCCTTCGGAGTCCCGCAGCAACACCTCTCCGTCTCGCACGTCCACTTCGTGTGGGGACAACAATCCCTGATGGTTGTTGTTCTCTGTGTTGGACCTGGTGGACCCAGGCAGGGTGGGTGATGTATCCCTGGACAAAGGGTCTGGAGACCTTCCGGAGCCGGTCCTCGGCCAAGAGCTAGCGGTTCCCTGCACCACTGCGAGTTGTCTCCGCTCACCCCTGTCTCTCCCCGCATCCTCCGCGTGGTTCCCTCTCCACAGCATTGTCTCTCTGCCAAGAACGTACCGCGCGTTCCGCACGCACCTCAACTGCAGGAAGGGCGGTTGCGACTTCAGACGAATTTCACACAACCTTCCACGATATCAACGCCACCCTGTTGTCACGAGTGTGAGGTATCCTGAAGAGATTTGATGGGAACTTGAGGTACGAGGGCTGTCCACGAATTTCTCGCTGGACTGTGGCAATTTTGAGGCGGTTTCAGCGCAGAGACAAGACGAAAATTCGTGGACAGCCCTCGTACGTTGTGCGACAAATTGTATTCGAAACACACCCCATTATCTTCCGTTCAATTTCTTTCGTCCCAAACATCGTTTGTCAAGGGTCCTTCTCCTTCCTGTGTACACGACGGGCTGCTCGTACCCAAACTAATCAGGGTAGAAATGCGCGGGCTTCTGCCAACAGGATTCTTTCCTCTCAACGTTTGTTTTGTAGTTGCTTTTCGCCAGCTAGGAAGTACGCTGTGCGAGAGATCCTTCGCATTCAACTTCAGTTCGACGTTGTGTTGGCTTCAGATCAAAACTTGGTTCGTTCAAAGACTGAGTGGAACAACTCGAAGAGCAAGGGAGTTGGGCTGGTTGGTGGTGCACCCTTCGGCATGTAAAACGGTACCCAGCTGCTTGTTCGAGGTCGGTACCTTTGTCTTCGCTGAGGCAGGGAACAAACTGAGCGTTGACTGTGAATGTCTTGAAAGAAGGAATCAAACGTCATGGAAGAGCAACAAACTGACTGACTGACTGTCTGTCTGTCACACACACACACACACACACACACACACACACACACACGCACACACACACACACACCAAGCGAACCTGAAGAGATCGCAAGCCTTTCATTGTGCTTGAGAAGAAGAGTTCCATTGCCAGCCAGTCTGCAAAACCAACCACCCTCCGGACAGCCTCATTTCCAGCCATGTACTCAATTCAGTGGCAACCTGACGGCGCATCTAAAGCACACTGGCAAATTTCGGTCTTTTCTTTCGACTTTGTCCTCGAGTACCGAAAAAGTACACGCGCGTATTCCTGTCACCCATGGAGTGTTTGGGTGGGGACAACTTACAACCGACAGACACAAATGTGTTTCTCTTCTCAGTGAACACACATTGGCAATGAGTACAAAAGCAAACAATGTTTTGAAAGTTTAATAGGAATACGGACGTGGGAATGTTGCTCAATTACTTTCGAAAACGACGAGGTTCTCCGGTCGTCAATTCATTGCACAGGTACTTTTTCCCCCGGAGCAAAACTCGCGCTCACTGGAGCTGGAAGTGGCTGGGAAAGTAACCGGCCCACCCGAAACTTGTTGGGGTTCTTTCTTTCCGGCCTCAATGTTTCGGTTTCCACAAAATTGTCACCGAATCCCAACAGAGACACCGAATCTCGGCGCGAGCCTTGGTTGTTTTCAGTTGGTAAGTGGGTAAGTATCCACAAACAGCTGACTTGCTTGGATGATCCGGCGCAGGCTCCCAGGAATGCACAAGTAGTTTGTTCTTCCTGTGAATAGCTTACGCCCCCTTCCAGCAGAACTCACCTTCTGAGAATTCCTCGTGAGAGGTCAGAGTGATCGTAAACTGGCTTTACCTGTGACACTATACTTATCACTCCCAAGGACTTGCCTGTATAAAACAGAACATTTCTGCGACGGGAGAGGAAATCTGAAAAAAAGGGTTTGGTGGCTTTGCGCTTCCCTGAACCCCCCCCCCCCGAACTCAATTTCGGCCAACACAATCAACGCCAAAGCGTGTACGGTCATCATCTTCGATCAAGCTGCACCTCGCAAGCGCGTTCGTGCAGGCAGCTGTCTGTTCTGCGCTGAACATGGTGAGGAATAGATTTTCCCAATCGACTGCGAGAGCACGGTTCATCAAGCATGGAACTTATCGCTGCAGCACAGGGAGTAACCCTCACGGCAGGACCACCGTCCGCAGTCGTTTCTCTCAAGAAACTCAACACAACAGCACGTTGTGGCGAGAATCCACTGAGACCGCCACCACTCTTCAGCGAGCAAAAATCGCCTGTGTCACAAGTTTGTTGGAGTTTCGCCACAGGTGAAGAAATACTCAATTTTGTGAAAAGACACAACAACACTGTGTCAGCTCCACGCCAAAGCTGCAGTCATGGCTTTGCAAAGGAGCATTTCAAACCAATGTGAACCAGTTTGTGAAGTTTTGCTCAGTTCAGAGCAATGCTTTTCATAGAAAGCTGAAATGGTGTCGAGGCCAGGCGTTTGCCAGTCCCTTTTGATCGCTTTGCAGACACTCAGCATTGCAAAGGCAATGAATTTGGTCAGTTTGCCAACATTCATTTCCCTCAAAAACATGAAGCAGTGCTCAAGGCATCTGCTGGTGTGATGTCCCATATTGAATCTGGTTGCTTGAAAGTGTGATCAAAGACTTTTTATGAACAAAACATCAAGTTTCTATCTTGAGTAGAGCCTGAGATAGAGCCATTTGCCTCTGGTTGCCAAGGACTGTTGCTGTGGGTTGTTGCTTGGGAAAAGTATCCAGAAGAACCAATCCCCTTTGAAAGGAAGTGTTTTTTAAAGACCTTTCATACGAACCAAACATCAAGGTTTTGTCTTGCATAGAACCTGAGACAGAGCCATTTGCATATGGTTGCCAGGGCTGTTGCTGGGAAAAGTGTCTGGAGCGCACGACCACTGGTGCTCTGCCCTTCAGGGACATCACACCACAACAACAGTTTTCTGGTCTTCTCATCTGTCACCAAGGGTCACTGGACCTGATCACCTGACCCACAACTGATCGCCTTCTCAGTCAGGCTTTCCCTGCGTGAGGCCTGTGGAACCCTTGTTTTCAGGCAGTTTCGCGAACAAATCATCGGCATGCAAACACACTGCAGGCATCTGGTGTGAACCAGTCCAAAATCCAGCCAGAACAAGAGGGCCATGCCTAAAAAGCGCGCGGTCCCGCACATTGGCAGTTTCTCAGCCCCCCCCCCCCCCTCATAATTTGGCCAAATTGAGATGTTCACTGCGGGGGGGGGGGGGGGGAAACAACATTGAGGAAATGATCAGGAGGTGATCCTGAACACTGTGGCATCAAAATCATAAAGTTGAGTAACCTGCCACCCTGCTAACTCAACTTTGGCCGTCCACCTATCCAACCATACTGATGGTGACTGCATTATTATAAGCACGCGATGAGACCGGCCCGGGGGCCGAACCGCGCGCTCAAAAACATCAGGTCCAAGGAAGCGGTGTGGACATCCCACCGAGAGTCATTGTCCAAAGCAACTGCATACTCGTACGAGCGCAACCAGACCCAAACCAAACTGCATTCATCTCTGTCTTGAAATGGAAATGGCCAAACAATGCAACATTCACGAGCCCGTCCTTTTTGGACACCCCGTGCGTTGCTGCTTTCCGGTTGCTGCATCACGTTATGTTGTAAAGGTCATCTCAGCGACAAAGGGACAGTGTGACAAGCGACCTCCCATTTATCACAGACCAGTCTTGCCCCCCCCCCCCCACCCGAACCTCAGTCACTCTCGATCCCCACATTATCGACTGAAATTTCAGCAG
>JAAUXT010014934.1_pt1 | contig 12726 bp, 10 predicted proteins | sample 7278171 | NCBI WGS metagenome assembly JAAUXT01 (sample SAMN14350112, study PRJNA611818) | marine sediment metagenome | isolation source: surface marine sediment (1.8m) | place: French Polynesia: Moorea | collected 2018-08
CTATTGATTCAGTGGCATCCGCAGATTCGCTATTTTTAGTTCGTGCCTTTTGCAGATGTTTCTGTCTCCCTGATGATGACGTCACGCAGATGAGTCATCAGTCCTTACATGAGCTTCTCCCATTTGGCCAGCTTCACACAACACGCGAGATTCGATGCGCCAGCAAAGAATCTGTGAACATCTTGGTTTCCTCCTTCTGTTTCTTTCTCTCACCACATTCGCTGTTGACATCCTCACTTTGAGTCTGGCGGGCACGTGCCGTACAAAAGTTCGCAAAACGCAATTGAAAGACAAGAAAGCTCAATCCATGGAGGCTCGCAATATTCGGACTTGCACAAGCTTCGCCATCACAAAGTTTCCATGAAGCTTCAGCTGTTTCTTGCCGAAGCACACACTTCATTCTTCAGAACGGTCTGCAGAATGGAAGAGCAGCAATTTGCTGCACACACAAACAACAGAAACTCAGCGTTGCGAGATAGATAACTTCGACTCACTGCAACAAAATCACGACACGTTTTCTTCAGCTGCTGTTGATCTGAAAAGTTTGAGGCAACAACCAAAGAAACATCTGCGTGACAGTTTCAACCAACATACGACCTCGTACGGTACATGCAAGTCAAAATGCTTTCGACAGGGTATGTGCGTTGAAACAACGAAAGAAGCAAAACTAGACTCTAAGCGTGCAGATGCAAAGTGATTTCTTGAGAACAAACAAAAGATTCATACCTTGTGGGTCAGTTGACCGAAGTGAAATACATGCAGGCGCGTTCACACTCAATTCCACAATTCTACGACAAATTTTCAATCTTCATTGGCGCGCGCACACTGGTGCAGAGACTCGAAACATGGCGGAACACATCGAAGCGAAGGAAAACTCGCTCCTCCGGACAAAAGACGATCCATAGAGTGCAAGACTCAAGTGAGAATTGAAACGAAGAATCATGGCTACCACAACCGTGCACGCATTCAGTGTGTCTGCATTCACTAGGGACGGAAGCAGGCTGGTTCTGTGTCTCGTGCACCAGTGTTGCGTCACGTGCTTACCGGTGCTCACGGAGGAGATGTCGAGGGAGCAGGGCCCGATCGACTCGGCCGACGCGCACGTGCTCGGGAACGCGAACACGCCCTTGGACAGCTTGGCGACCTCGCGCACGTTGAGGCTGCGCGGCGGCTCCAGCTTCGCCCCCTGTTTGTCCACCAGGAGGCACTGGTGTTGGTGACCGAGCTCTCCCAGCAGGCGCAGGCGCAGAGCCCTGCGCTCCGCTGAACTGACCTTGGGGGAGTTTTCCACGGAACTGGCCTTCCTGTCCTGCACAGTCGGGACACCTGTCTCTTCATCAGCATCCAAGGATCTGGACAGTGCTTGGGCGTGAGGGCCCGCTGCCATGACAACGTCTCCAAGTCGTGGTATCATGGTCTTATCAACTACAGTGTTAGTGGTGGCAGGAGTAGAAGAACCGAAAGCTTGAGGTGCGCTAAAACCACGGTTACGGTGTGAGTAGAAGGTTGTAGCCGTGTCCGTGCTGTGCGACTCACCTGTTGGACGGTGCCACGGTCTCCCAGGTGCCGACGACAATGCTGCACCTGAGTCATTGCGGTCTGACTCCTGCTCCTTGCCGGCAAGTATCTTGTCAGGAAATTCCACCACCTTGAAGGCCTGGGGCTTCAACACTGCCGCCTCGTTGTTGGTCAAATCCTTCAGTTTCGGAGAGTGTTTCTCCTTGAAAGCCTGATACACAGATTTATCCCCACTCTGACTGTCTTGGATGGACTTGAGAATCCGGTGAGAGTTTGAGTCGTATGGCATGGGATGGACCGAGCCATTTCTGTCTGATTGTGGCTTCATAGAACCCGCAGTCTGCTGCCTTGGGTCAATGTTACCTGCAGTTTCCAGTCTGGCCTCGCCATTTGACTCGTGAGACACTGATTGTGCAGCTTTGACTGGTTTGAACGTGTACTTTGGACCCTTTTGATTGGTTGGAGTCCCTGACTGGTCGGTGGTGCTGTCGACGGACAGCCTGTCGGAGCTCTCGTCCTGGGACGCGCACAGGCTGCCGCTGCTCGTCTGCGCCCGCGCGGCGTCCTTGCACTGGTCCGTGCGCGACAACTGCCGGCGGATGGTCTTGGGTGAGAGCTTCCTCTTGAAGTCCTGAAATCACAAAGTCAAAGTTGAGAAAGCGCGATCTTCGCAGTCGAAATTCTTTTTCTTTTCTGTCTCCTACAAACCACAAAGTTACTCGGAAGTTCAGAGATGTGTTTCGCCGAAAAGGGTGCGAGGTGACTCAGTTGAACACACATCGACCAACGAAAAGTCCGACGAGTTTGCTGAACTGTGGCTGCACAGTTCGAACAAATCAGAACCAATGAACAAACATTTGAACCGAAGGCTGGAACGATTTTTGTTCTTGCAGTGGAAACTCACCTGAAAGAAGCTTGTAATACTTTTACTTTTCTTCTTTGTGCTTTTCTTGGCGAGACTGGGGGACCCGGACCCGCCGCTGCTGCCTCCGGCGGTCAGCATTTCGGACGGAAGCGTCGTGGAGCGCACCTTGCGGCCTCCGGCCCCGCCGTCCGGCCACCCCAGCTCTCCGCCCCCGCGGAGCAAGGCCTCCTTCCGCGGAGAACTCGGCTCCGCACTGTTCCCCACGTTATTGTTCGTGTTCTTGTTACGGCTCCAGCGAAAAGGGGAGAGAGTGCGCTTCTTGGAGCGTCCACCCCTCTCACCCGAAGGGCTCCCCGAGTCCTCAAGGACACGCGCGACCGAATCGTTCTTTTTTTTGACGGCTTCACTCACATCCTGAATGTGGACGTACTCCTTTTCAATCATACGCTTCGTCTGTACTTCATCACACTTCACCACGCCATCACCGCTCTGAGGCGAACGTCCGCAGTTCTGATCATCGGGGAGGGGTTCCAATACTGAGGTAGAAAATTCATTGTTCACCACGTAATAGTAGGAGGCCCTGTTGAAGCGCGCTGGGGCGCCGTCACCGCTCAATGCTGCTGCGTGCGCAGGGACCGGGTTGTCCTCCATTTGTCGTGGAATGGGTGGAGACGTGGGCGATCCGTCACTCACTTGAGGACTGGATCTCTGTTTCTGTCCCGTCTCCGCCCTGCGCCCGCCGGGAGGCGAGCCGGGCATCTCGCGGTGAATCCCAATGCGCGTTCCTGACGGGTCTCTGCGTGGACTACGTGGACTAATGCACGGAGATCTCGGGGCAGCGTCCGGTGATGTTGCCACGTTCGCCCTGCTCCTTGGACTGGTTCCAGGGGACCTGGGTGCGCTGCTCCGGTCCTGGGAGCTGTTCGACTTGTTCCTCGGGCTTGTGCCCGGGGAGCGGGGGGCGCTGCTTCTCTCCTCCGTGCCCCTCCGCTCGCGCTCGACCGAAGTGATTCTGCCCGGCATCGTGGCGCGCAGCGGCGTCGCGATGAAGCTAGCTTGTGACGTAGAAAAGCTGCTCTGTGACGCCATGTTGCTCTGGGTCGGCGAGTAGCGCTTGGGTAAGCGCTTTGGTGACGTGATGGCCGAGAAGCTTGTGCGGTACATCTGCGGGACGCGAGTCACAACCTGAAGAAGAAAGAAACAGCCGGGTCAGAAAATCGTGCGTGCCGTTTGCTTGCGAAAAGAAAACCGGGCTGCCGCAAACACAAAAACGATCTCGGGAAAAAATGTTCAAAGTTGAAATGCGAACTGCAGAGTCGTTGTTGTTACCTCGAGGTTGTGTTCGGTGAGCTGCTGCCTCGCGGGGCTGATTCTGCGCGTCACGCGGTCCGGACTCATGTGCGGCGAGAACTCGCGAGACCGGATGTTCTCGTGAGGAGAGTAGTCACGTGACCCCAGCGTCTCTCGCGACCGCACCGCCGCCCAGTGGTAGCGAGGGGCGCCGCCGCGCTGCGGAGAGACGAGCGGGCGGCCTCGTTCGGGCGGCGCGACGCCGCCCGGGGTGGTGGTCGTCATAGCAACACGCCTGAAAACTCTGCGGACGTCACCTGGTTTCCATAGTTCCCTGCAAGCAAGTCGGGTCGACTCATTGTGTGTTTCCTTCAACACAGACGGGCAATTTCCGGAGGCAAAGCTGTTCCCAAGAAGTTCCCCACCATCCCGCCTCAACCAGTGTCGCCTTCAACATGTCTTCTCGCGTTTTTTGAGCACAAAATCTCGTCTTGTGTCTCAATCCTATCAAAACCCTTTTCAGTCTTCCAACACCTGAACCAAGCCCTTGATCTGTGCCCTGTGCAACGCAGGGACAAATTTCCAATGGTCCCTGGACAACCGTGCGGTGGAGGTCTGTGGTCCCCAACTCTCGACGACGATCACAAACCGTTGCAGTTTTTCTGTTTTGGAAACTCAAACCTGGCTCACGTTCGCATTTGATCAGACAAACAACGAAAAGCTTTCAACCCAACCATAAATTATCCACTGCAGGCAACGAGAAACTTGTGTCATTTCGCATCAAAATACGAGGCGAGAGCTCTTCTGTTTTGCCGAGGACTGCAGAGATCGCCTGCATAATCGCAGTGATGCGCAGAGACTGCAGGAAAAACGATTTGGGCGGAAAGCTCTGAAGGCCGTCCTGTCGTTGGCAAACACATCTTCGAGCAGAAACGCAGTTGAAAGCTCTGCATGTACTGCAGATGTGCCTCGCTCAGCGTAAAACCTCCATCAAGGGTTGAGCTTCTTCAAATAATTCCACAAATACATGCATTCAACCTTTCTAAATTCGAGAAATTCATGAAACTGAAACTGTGAACGAGCAACAGGTTGCCCATAAACACTGCTGGTCCAGATCAAATCTCCCAAAACAACCAGTGCGGATCACAGAGAGCGGCATATCACAATCAAGCGTGGCGTGAGCCACAGGGGCCTTCGGGTCCTTTCATTCAATTCGACAGCCACAGTTTTTCCTTTCTTTGAATGGATTTGGTCACAGAGTTGGAATTCTTGCTTCGGGCCAGGCTGAAATGGCTTGAATTTTCCAGTTTTGTCAGAATCAGGACAAGTGATCGGACTCGATCTGGTTTCTCTTCATGTAGAACTCAGGGCCGTCAGGTCGATCTGCAGGAAACATTTCGACGATTAATTGCATGCAGTTGCAAACACTGGAATTCAAATTGAGCAGGAAAAGTACACAGAGCTTCGCCCGTCTGTTGGCAGAAGAGTATCGATTTCGAATCAATCTCAATGTCAACCTGCACCCACACAAAACGTGCTCACGTTAACCACAACCAAATTTTCTTCAGCGTTTTCCCTGAACACGTTGATTGGTCTAGGTGTCAAGCGTTCTTTGCTTTGTTTTTACCTGGACTTCATTTGAACACTGGAACTGGAACCTTCTGAAGCGTGGTCTCTGAAGAATTGCAAAGTTGTCCAGTCATGCACAGAGTGGGGAACATGTACACTTGGATTGCAAACATAAGCCAACGAATCGCCGACGAGGAAATATTGACAAACGTGCTGAACGAAAAGAGTTAAAACGAGATAATTCAGCTGGCACTGTCAATGGAAGAATGTTGAAGCCGATGAAACCCCACAGGACGAGAGGAAAGCTTTTCCAAAAGCACCGGCTGAAGCAACCTGATATTCAGTCCCAACGGATCCTTCTTTTCCATGGCAATGGAATTGCAAAGGCAATTTGTAAACTGGAAGTCCACTGACGCGCAGAAATGTTTTCCTGGCGGACACAGTTGCCCCCAGCCGTGGAGCAGTGACCTCACCCGCACTGATTTGGACAAAGTCAGTCGATGTCCGACAGTTAGTCTCCGGGGGGACCACGTCCAACTGTCCGATCAAGGAACAGACACAAGGTTCGGTGTTTTGAACAGCTGCGCCCCGACGCTTGGATGTTCGAACATTTCTCTTCGTAGTTCATGAGTACGTGTTGATAGACACACGAGAACGCCAGCTGCAAATCAACCCAATCTTCATCACAGATCCACTGGATGTAGAAGACGTCAGATCATGAGCCTCACAGACTTGGAACTTTATTTCAAAAGAACAAAAGACATGGCAAGCAGAACTCCACACACAGATAATGATCTCTTTCTGCAGTGGAATCTCTGCTGTGTGAGACAAGTATCACTGAACCCTGAAATGAAAGAATTTCCGCCGAAGGTACAAGGCGTCGGCACCTGCGCTGTTCTCCTGCAAACACCATCAATCTCTCGGGGCGTTTTCCTGCGCAGAAGACAAAGGAACCACCACAGTTGTGCTCGTGGAATTTGTAACGAGCCTTGTTTTCTGCAGAAACAGCAGGACCAACCGAAGGTAGATCGACTGGCCCAATCAATCAACCTAAATTTGCGCTTTGCGTCTCCACAAGGATCAACCACGATGAAAAAGATGAGACACAAGTGTTTCAAAAAATATATAATTCAATTCGATCTACTCAGGCAATGGCGACAGGACAACAGCAGCTCGCTCTGTTCATCGCCAAAGTTGTCAAACCGAAGAACTTCTTCAAACTGAGCTGGGCAGAACCTGATTGCTGTGCGGCTCGAGAACCAAGACCAGTCAAGACAGCCCAACCCCTTCTGATGTGAAGCCCCGTCAGTGGACAGCAAAGGTGCAAAGCTACGAGTATTTGCTGATACTGGCTTCAGGTGGTTCTAAAAATGGCTAGTAGGCTCTTGGTCAAACTGGCTTTCGGTTGATTGTTCCACTTTGCACCTCCAGGTCACACGGCAGACTCCTGAATCTGAACAGTGCCCACACGAGAGGAAATGCTGGACGCGAGAAAAAATGTCACGTCTGCCTGTCGTTTCCTCTGACTGGTGTCAAGAGACAATCTATTCCACACAAGAAACAATGGAAGACAATCAGGCAAAGGGACAGAAACCCGTGCTTACCCATATGGAGATTGACTGCAACCATGAAGCATTTGAGCTGCTCTATTGTTGATGCGACAGGACAGGCTGCATGAACACAACTCACAGGCATCACTCTCCACCCACGACAAATTCATGCAAAGTACTGCCTCGTTGCCATCTATCTCTTGAAGATGTTCTTGCGTGGCGCAGCAAGAAATTTTCCATTTGGCAACTCAAGAAGTTGATGGCAAAGGACAAGCCTCACCATTGCCAAACCCGCGGACTGCCCAAAACAGTGCTTTCAGAGCAAAGTAGCTTCGCTGCTGGTTTTGATCTGAATCAACATGTGCAGCTCAATGCACAATCCTGATCAACGTCAGTCAGTACCTAATCCTCCCATGTCAGCCTTCTCGAAGCCAAGCACATGGTTATGCAGACAATCCTCAGTGTCCTCTCTTCTGCAACAGAAAGAAAACGACACTCGGTTTTTTTTCGCACCATTGCCAGCGCGCGTTCGTACACTGGCATTGATGGACACAGGGTCTTGCCTTCGTCTTTAGCGAGACGAAAGCGTTCACCCAAATACTGTTTTGATAAAATCTGTGTGAGAAACAACGACCCAACTGGCAATTGGATCGCAAATAAATTCAACGGTTGCTGCCTGACCGATCAGCTCTGTGGCGAACAATGAGATGCTTGACAGATGCAAATACTGTGAAGTTTCTGGCTCCTACTTTGCAACACAAGTATACTGTTGTGGTTCGTTTCTCCGTGTTTGCCCACGTGTCATCGGATCCACCTGTGACTTTTCTTTCTCACCACTGAACTGTGAACGAGCGATTTGAAGGAGTCTCTCTCTTAATGTACGCGAGATGTTTCAAGACAAACTTCCAACACACAATCTGCACACTCCCATTCCAGTTCCAGCAAATTGCTAAGTTCACACGAAAATCTTTCCCCAGATGCTTCTTTCAAAAGCGTGGTTTATGGGTGATCGACCACAGCGATCCGGAACAGCAGCCAGGTGAACTTTCTCCTGTCTGCAGCGCCGAGGAACATTTCCTGAAACTCGAGCCGAGAAGCAGATGTTCAGACGGAGAGATTTGTAGCTTTCTCATCTGTTTTCTTGTTTTGGATCCTGTTCGACTTTCCGACTGCAGATCACAAGAAAGCTTTTGACAACACAATGATCCGAACGACTCCATCGAGAACTGCGGGTCCACGAGCCATTCAAACACGAAGTTACTCGTATGACGTAAATTTGACGTAGAAACATTTGCGGTTCCTGTGCAAGCCAGCTGTTTTCTGTCACGTAAAGCCATGAAACCCTGCCTTCCGTGGATGTTCTCTGACAAGTCCACAAAGCCATTAGTACACGAAGAGGGAACGCGTAAACGTTTCAACTCATTCTTTGTGTTGTGTGAGTTGTGAAAACCAGGCGGGCTCGAAAGTGTGCAATGTTTTTTCTCGAGAGTTAATGTTTTCTCGAGGGTTTCCATCTGCAAACTCATTGATTGGACCTCCTTCACAGCAACACAATTTTCGGCATTCCGAGCCAAAAAGAGACATGGAACAGCCTTCCGCGGTTTTCTCCAGAGATCCCCACACGAACGCACACACGCATTCTCACACGCACGCACGCACACACACACACACATACAGAGCACAGGTGCTTGCAGAACACGAGGCTTTCTCACCTGTGCGGGTTGTAGATCTTGACAGGCATGTTGGCTGCTGAAGCCCTGGTGTAAGTGAAGGTAACAAGGTCAATCCAGAAACAAATATCACTCTTACAAGTGTCCTGTCACAAGTCTTCCACTTGTGATCATCAAATAATGTTCATTCGATGCAAATCTATTCACACTCATTCCTCAGCAAGTTGTGCATCAAGACACCAGTTATTTTCTGTACTGAATACTCAGACAACTTTCCTTTGCCCAAATGTTCAAAACTGTTGCCGTATGAATCGAACCAAAACTGTGTTGTTGAACTCGACAGCACACACCTTCAGCAAATTCATGGCTCAGCAAGACACTGAAGACTGACTCATCCAAAATCACATGGGTGGCAGAGACGATACATACTTTCGACACATTCCCATCTCACCCTTGCTGAAATGTTGGCAACAGTCCCGTGAGAAGGACACCTTTCCAATATATAACGTCGACAGCAAACAAACAGTGTTGTAAAACCATTGCGCATTCAACGATGATGAAAGCCCACCAATAAAACCACTCAAGCCCTCCTATCCTCATCGAGGATTTTCTGTCTGCAGTCCGCTGCTCACAAATTTGTTTGCTGTCCTGGGCAATGCTGAGTTGCCCAGCTGTGATGCGATAAGTGTCCAGGAAACGGCACTACATAACAGGCCAAAACCCACATTCAAGTGGGAAAATGTTCAAATGCTGAGTTTGTAAAACCTTCTGAGACAGAGAGACCTTTTCCTTGAGTGGCAAAGCATGTTACTTCCAAAAGTGACAGACAAGCATTGGGAACGGACGAGGTCACACAATGCAGCAGTCAACTTGGGAAATGGCAGATTTTGTCTCAGCACAGTGCAGTTAGTTCAGGCTCGGGTTTCTTTTTTTCCTCCTTGCAAAAGCAAGTTTCCCTGTTTTGTCTCAATTGGCGTAAATACGAGTGTGCCTCTGCAGCTCAACCTCACCAGATCTACAGCAGATTGTCTTTGCGAGCTGCAACATCTGCGCCTGTGTCAAATGTCACGAATCCATTGAAATGCACTCCTTGCGTTCGATCTCGCTATTTTGTTTTGCAACGTGGTGGAACACAAGGATGAGCAACTGGTTTCAGAAACACAAATCACTATTTTTTCTTCCACCGCAAAGCCACGCGACTGCTGACAAGTCCAAGGGCCTGCGCAGCCAGGTGCACGGTGTGAACGCAGACTTCACACAAAGAAAGACCTGTGCTCGTGCGTGCAAGTTTCTGTCGACCAAGTGAAAGTTGTACTCGTCAACAGTGGTCAGCTCAAGAGTTGTATTCCACCCACACTCAAGCTTCGGGAGAAAATTCTTCAAACTTGCGACTTGATGACCTGTGGAGGTGACAGCAACAAACTGAGAGAGCCATGGCCCAGGTGCGATTCGCACTTCTGTTCCTGTTGCGAAAGCGGCAGCAAACCACAGACAGGTTGCAGGGATTCGATGCACATTCGACACAGAGCCGATCATGTCATGTCCCATCCACATGACAACCCATGCCCCATTATCTGATGTTCCTGACCGCGTGGATGGTGAAATCTCCCAACCCATTTGTTTCACAAAAGCAGTGCCTTTTGAATGCAAGCTGTTCAGAAACCGTTTCCGCAGATCTACGAGTAACAACCAACGGTCACAGGTTGGCGAGTGTGAAGAGATATGCAACACAGCAGCTGGACATCTCCCCATCTAGATGTGCTCGTTCTGTTTTGCATCTTTTGGTTTAATATCCCACATCTGTTCGTGACTGAACGTGGCAGAAGAACACCACCGACTTTTCAGATTTTGACATGCAGAAAACTTTTGAGGCACACCCCAACCTCACTCACCAGCACAACCCTTCAAACCATCTGACTGATACATTCATCACATAAAAACATCACCTCAAATACATGAAAACAATGCGTACCTTGCTCTGAAGTCCTTCGGCCTATCGCATCTGTGAATATGCTGGCAATGCAAACACAAACAGTCGCTGATGACTGAGAACACTTGCCCCAAGCTGAATCCACACTAAGTACACAGGAAATCCATCGCAGCTCAATGTATTCCTCTTGCAGCGCAGCCAGTCGATGAGTGGCAAAGGGACAGAGACAAAACGACGAGCCTCTGTGTGTGACATGCAAGTCGCGTGTGAATGCGCGTGCAGAGAGCCACAGATTTCCAGAAGTGGATAAAGGGGGAAGCAGCAATAAGCGGTCACATCAGCAGCCTCTGCAGCCGATACTGAACAGTGTTCAGCAGCTTGAGCAATCAGCCGCTCGCTGCACTGGTCACTGAAAAGGCTGCTTCTCCCTCACAGTGTGTGCAGCTTCAGTGGTTCAAACGCTTGACGGGACGGGACACCCATGCCATCCTGTTTCAGGATCGGTGCTTCACGCCGTATGTGACCGCTTGTACGACATGCAAATGCTCTGTGAATTCTGAAAACATTATAATCTGCCCAGGCTTTGGACACGTAGACAAACTGAGCCACAGTGTAATATGTGGTGACGACAAAGGGTTGTTTCTCTTCAAGCTTTTGCCCCGTGACACCAAGTGAAAACCTATCAAGAAAACATGCATGGCGGTCTCACATTCATGCGTTGGCTGAACCTCGTGAAAGCGCGATTGGCAGAGCAGGGAACCTATTGACTGGCGCCACGCCCAGCTGAACTGAACTGTTTCAAACGGCCCGAGATCCAGAGAAACAGAGGTCTCAACCCTGTGGTGAGCGCAGTTGATCGATCCGCTGTTTCCAACAACAAATCAGCTCAACAACCCCACGCAGCTTGCGCACCCCAAGAAGTAACAAGACGTCAAAAGCTTCAGTTTTTCGCACACTGAATTTGCTTCTGAAAAGTTTCCAAAACTGTTCTTTGTTTTTTTCGGAACCCAAATCAACTGAAAGCAATTCTCAAGGCTGTGAGACGAAACACCAAAGATTCCGTGAAATCCCTGCTGCTGCGGAGACTGTTCTCTGACGAAGTTAGAGCACGAGAAGCCAGCAGGACGTTTTCGAATCAGATTCATTCGGCTGAAAGTCCAAACAAGAGACGGCAAAATCAAGAGAGAGAGAGGTCGTGTTTCTTTCATTTCACCCAATTAGGACCCTGAATATTTGTGCGTCCCCTTGGCAAGTTCCAGTTTTCGACCTGACCGTTTGAAGACACCAGAATTTCGGGCCGGCTGTTTCTACGGCACACAAGGAGTGCACGAACCCAGGAAGTATTCATCACACACTGTTGTGTATGCAAGTCAACAGCCGTGTGTTCATGGTTGAACAAACTCCAAGTACATTCAACACCTCTTTCGGTGAACAATGAACCAAACTGCTCAGAGCTTCAGCAACAGGAAACACGCACCAGTCACAAATCTTTGACACGTTGTCTGGACCCACAGGAGAAGGGCATGTCTTTGAAGAAAGAAAATTGTACATCACCTTCATGTTTGTTCCAATGAACTGCTGTCCAAACTCGTATTCTGGCTTTCTAACCATTTCAAGTTGTGATCCACACTGCTGATCACTCTCATCAGTTGTCCAACAAACTTTGCTGCATTTCGAACAAATCTCAAGGCAAGGTGACAAGCACTGCCTGCGTGCGTGTTTCAAAAGCCAATCGCGCACAAGACACGCACAAACGTTCCATTGAGTTGAGCCACCTGCACAGGTACAGCCTCTAACGAATTGGCCGCAAATAGTCCGAGCTCGACAAATTTCAGGTCGTACATCATCCGATACAATTCAGCAGTTTGGGGGTTGAGCACACTTCGAAGTTATTAAGGGGAGAATTTGTACATAGGGTCAACAAGTCCTTCCTCAGAAGTCAGTGCTGTGGTCGATAAGGAGCGGAGGAACGAGACAAAAGCCTTGCCTTGTGTTTTGCGTTTCCCTGCAAACATGCCTGACCTCCGGTTTCCATATTCAGTTCGTGTTTGTACATTCAAAAGACTGTTCTGTTGACACAACAGAGATAAAGTCTATGAATCTGGACCACTGATCGAGCACACAGTACTTCATTGGCTCAAGTTTTTGCAGCACAGTTCAAGCTTGATATTTGTGAAATGTGGCGTGACTTGAGAACCACTCACCTTAAGACTGGTACGGTGCGATGTGGATACTAAAGGCGAGTCGGACAACCATGGTCCGCAGGCAGGCATTCCACACGGGTGAACCAGCACAAAAATAGGTCACAACATTGTCTATGACTGGTCTTGAAAG
>JAAUXT010043788.1_pt1 | contig 12726 bp, 14 predicted proteins | sample 7278171 | NCBI WGS metagenome assembly JAAUXT01 (sample SAMN14350112, study PRJNA611818) | marine sediment metagenome | isolation source: surface marine sediment (1.8m) | place: French Polynesia: Moorea | collected 2018-08
CTCGGCCACAGCCAGTGTGCTAGTGCCAACGTGTTTGTGGCATATTTCGTCTTTATACGTTCTCATTTCCGGACGCAAAGAAAGCTCGCAACTGACTGTGATGGATCGGTAGAACACGGAAAATGGCAGGAACCAGCGGGAACTCTGTCAGTGGCTCTTACCGCGTACATCTTTATTTGGACAAAGGTTTGGGAATTATTGGTTTTTGTTAGAACTTCAAAAACAGTCTGATATGAAGAACTCATTTCAAGCCTGAGTATTGAGGATACAATATCTCAGATATTCTAATCAGAACTGGTTGTTTGGTTATTTTCCAATTCATAACCAACAAAAATGGGAGAGATTAAAATTTTGTTCTATCTAATTTTAAAACAAAGTCTTTCTAAAACAAGTAACAATTCAAAAATATATTATTACTTTTCAAATTTTATGCAAGAAGTAAAAACATTGATTTGTAGATTCCTTAGGAAAATTTTTATTTTTTTGCCAAAAGTTTTTTTCAGGGGCAAAAAATTACTTTATTTTATTTTACTTATTTCAGAAAAAAGGTACACAAAGCTTACAAAAAAGATAAAAAGAAAACCTAGAAAAAACTTTGAAAACCTGGAAAAATCATGGAATTTTGTTGGTCAGCGACAGTGGGAACCCTGGTGTGTGTGTGTGTGTGTGTGTGTGTGTGTTTGTGTATATGTATGTGTATGTGTTCATGTATGTATGCACGTGTGTGTATGTACGTGTTTGTGTGTGTATACTTATGTGGACCGTTGGTGTACTTGCGGGGGGGGGGGCTAAACTGTTCATTTGCTGTTGGATTTCGTTTTTGATACGGTAAATGTTCTCAGGTGACGAAACCAAAGGCAAGTTAACCCACCCCCCTCCCTGGGTGACAAACCAACAGTTGGTTTCAAACAGCAATTGGGTTTCTTGTTTTTACTCTGTCAGGCAGGTGGCCTGTTTGCTGGAACATTGCGTGTTGTGAGCACAATGCCTGCTGTCAGAAGCCGAGGGCTCGTTGATCTTTGATCTCTTGTTGGTGGTTTTTGTGAAATTTTTTGAAGTCAATGAGGCTGTTATCGCCAGCGTTTGAGTCGGCTCAGGATCGCAAGGCCCCCTCCCCACCAGTCCTGGTTCTGTTCGAGAGTTTGGTGCTTGTGACTTCCTGCAGTAAGATTGTGAGAAAAACTGTTGGGATAAAAGGAAAATTTTGAAATGTTGTGGTCAAAAGTCGCGCGGGCAGTCGAGGTGGAGATCAGCCGGCGGCTGCAGCGAGCGAAACTGCAGAAGGCATTTGTGTGCAGCTATTTACAACGGAGGCCGAGCGGAAGTCGTCCATTTGAATTGGAATCGCAATTCCGACAGTTGAAATGGTCCCTTCTGTTGCATGATGAAAAGCAGATTGCGCAGTCTTGGCAAGCAGATGAAGGTCATTGCTCATCACTCTTGAATTCTATGCAAATCATCTCGCCGAGTCTCCGCTGAAATGGTGATAATGCCTGACTTTTGAGGTTTCTTGCGCGATGAGTAAGGCTTGACAAAGAGGCATTTCCCAAATTTATGTCATGCGAAGCAAATCTGGCAAACGTACAAAGATGTTACCTTGCAGCTCTTACCTGATAATTTACCCAGCTATTATTTGCATCAATAATTTAGCGTTTAGCATTGTTCATTTCTTTCGATATTGCTGCAGTATCTGAATTGCAGGCCTGCAGCCCACTTCAAATGCCGGTTTCCTTAGCTACGCAACTCGTATCATTCCGTAATTACTCGCAACTTTGCTTTTCGGAACAATTGACGAGTGCGGGAAATTAATGATTTGGTGAAACGTACCTGTAGTTTCCATCCGGCATGTTTTGTGTGATGCACTGAGTACATTTTGTTTTTGTGTTGGGCCTTACGTAGTGGTTTTGCATTGACACAGCGTGCTTGGCTGACAAAGAAAATGAATGTGTTTTTAATAATCTGGCCGTTGTTTGAAAAATTTCCAACAGTTCTGTCGTTGGTTTTGGGCGCAAAGGAGATTGGTGGAATAGAAGGGAAAACGTCCTGCTCCATTTGGTTGCGCGGCGAAGAATTTGAAAGCTGCAAGAATTCTTCACTCGCGAAGGACATTCTGACCAACCCCAGCAGGCATAAAATGACGCTGAAAATAGCAGCTCCTGCTTCCTGCTCTGCAACCCTCATCAAACTCGCTTTATCCATTTGGACGTGCAAGCTTTATGCCAGGAAGAAAAAAAAAACAGGCGAAAGATTTTGCCCATTCGCCAAGGAAGACTGCCACGTGCGTTTTTCGATTTCACGAATTCAAGTCCAGTTTTGAGTGCCTTCTTGGGCGCCGTGGCACAGTGTTTCGAACAAACACTGTTGTTGACATTTCATCTTGTAAATGTTGCCTCTGTGCATCCTTATTCTGGATAGAATTCACTGAAGATGGAAAGAATTTTGAAGTTACAGGAGTGAGCATTGCAACCCTTGCCAAATGTTCACGCAACGAGCACAGTGTCACAGAATCACAACTGGTTCCCGCCTCTTTCTGAACAATTTTTTGATTGGAATGTGGCAACAGATTTTTTGCATTGTGTAGCATCTTTCACTCGGCACAGTTCTTTTTGACAGGTGGTATCATTTTAGACTGTGTAGAGTACTGAGTGCCTCGGCAAGGTGAGCAGCAAAGGAACTGTCCGGTTTTAGTACCGTTACGCACGCTGAGGAAAAAGGACTGCGCCGACAGTACGCACAAAGAGGGGAGAGAAATGAACCCTATTTCTTAAAAAATTCTGCTGCATTAGTTTGTGTTTGGGCGTGTGTGTGTGTGTGTGTGTGTGTGTGTGTGTGTGTGTGTGTGTGTGTGTGTGTGTGCAACTGGAAATATAGGGTGGACAGATTGAAACGTTTTCTGCCACTTTGGTTTCAGTTCAGAAATACTCACCACTTCTTTGGTGTTTTGCATCTTCCTCGCTTTTGTGTGGTGATGAAATTCCCATTGAATTTTTCCAAAATAAAGTAGAAAGTGTTGTAAAATACGCCAGGCCCCAAGGCCATTTGATGATTCAACAAAATTGTGAAAATACATGGAACAAGACAAAATGTGACATTTGCATGACATTTTGTTGCCGACTAATGCATGAGAACATGATATTTCAATATTATACGGTTTTCGCATCAGAGGACAATGTGCTAAATTTTTCAAGAAACAATAACTGGAATTGCAGTGAATGCAGCCTTTGCCACAGGGCTACATTAAAATGAAATTCTATTTGTCCATGAGCTCTGTACTTTGACAAATTGAATTCCATACATGGAATTGTATCGCCTCGTGTGAACATTCGTCCTTGTTTTGCGCTTTCCTCCGGTCTCCAATGACGAGGCCCATTTTTGAAAACAATCAGAAGTGGTTTTTGAAAAAGATATGGAAACGGTGATGAAATCATCTTTTGATGGCAGGCCCAGACCCAACAACAGGATTTTCGTGTCGAGATGAAACTGCATTCGAACTTGGCCTTTTGCAGTCAATGAAAAATTGTTTCAAAATTAACTCAGAAATCCCACAAAGCTTCAGACGAGAAACAAGTGGCGATCTTTTTCGCCAGCGAGCTTGCTTGGATCTGAGGCAGGAGCAGGTTTTGATTCGCCAAACGATTAATCTTTAAAAGCATTGTTTTATGACAGATTAGTCGACGTGCTCAAGGATCCACATATGCAAAGATGGTCCATTCTTTTCAAGACAAATTTATCATCTTTGTGTTTATTTAACTAAGCACTGTCACATATGAATTACTGTGCCTCCGGCTATGGTGAACAATTCTCTCATGTCTTTTTTACTTTCAAAGAAATAGTTATGCAAAGGACGAAATTCTTGGCCTGTTACTTTTGCTAATGTAATATATCAAGAAAGGGATACAATTTCAGTATGTGCTTTGTATTCTAATTCAACTTGAACTTATGAATTTATCTGGCTGCGGGGCATGAAAAAGAATAGAACTAAATGTCCATATGAGTAATGTACGAAATTTCTTCAGCCAAAGTAACATAGCCGGTGGGCAATGTTTCTGTTTCGCACTAAGATTTCAGTTACACTTATTCACAGTACATTCGTAGCTGTTTTTTCCAATTGTTTGAACGCCGTCCAGTTTGCAAAAAAAAGAGTACGCCTTGGTATTTATTTCAGTACAATCACATAATTAAATTTTGTATGAAGCTTGGCAAGCTCCAAACTCAGTTCACATTGATGTTTCCACACGGACGTGCTCCGTTTTAAAACGCAGTGGATTCGGGAGCATTTTGCTGAAGTCATGATGAGGGTCAAAAGCCAAGATCAGTGCGAATGAAAGAAAGGTGCTTTTGGCAATGAGAATGCGACTTCTGCTGAATTTACGGTTCGACAGAAGCCACACAGTAAAGCCGGCGTATTGAGAGAAAAGAGCTTTCATTTGCTTTCCACAAGGCCAAGTAAAAATGGGGAATGACAAATCCATAGCAATCATGCAAATTTCAACCTTTAAAGAGTTTTCGTGCAGAAGAGGCTAAAATAATATTTTTGATGAGGCACGATTGAAGATGAGTTAGCAATGGCGCCATTGTCTCTCAGGCCTTGATACAATTATGGCTGCAGCGAGGAAGGTTTTGCAAAGTATTGATTAAGTATATGATGCACTCATTAGTTTCGTCTTTCAAATGGGTAAGCACACCTTTGTATGTCCTTTTGAAGCTATCATGCATCCCATTTAAATGTCATGCAAAGATGTGCTAGCCATATTAACGGGACTGCTGACAAATCTCTTCTTTGTGTTTGTCTTGGATGGGCAACATAAGACTGTCATGTCTCCTTTGACTGGAAAAGAAGAGGTAAAAATAAGAAAATTAAATGTGCACCGTTGTGATATATCATTGGATATCTGAGCAGAATTGCTGATGAGCTGTTGGTTTTTCTTCTGTTCCGTCCTGAGGGGCACGCGCCACTACTGTGTTCATCTTGGCTCGTGCATTTTAATGAGCGCGCTGGTATGTTATTGTCAAGACATCAAGTGTCCATTCTTTCATTGGCACAGGCCTCAAATTCTGCCCATTGGGCACGCTCCAATCTGAGCTCTTTCGTCATGTCGCACGGAGAAACCATTTCAATGTAAATCAGCGTGCTCATACATTTCTTGAGGCTCTCCATCTCCGCATAGGAACGACCCCGTAATCATGGCCGTCAAATCAGGTTATGAAATATTTTTTGAAATGGCCATCTTGACAATTGAGTGCTGGCGGGGATATCGGGCCACAGTCGCAGGTTGCCTTTGGACTTTGCCTGGTCACGTGGAAGCTGAGGAGCCGCAGTAGCTCCACAAATTTTAGAAGCTGTTTATGTGAATCAGTCAAAGACAAAATTAGTAGTGAAAGCAATATTAAAGTGCAGTCTTTGCCTCAGATCCCTCTTGCTTTTAAGAACTCTTAAAGGTTTTTCTAAGATGATGTTTGGAAGAGTGTCCTTTTCATCTAAAATGCGTGCACATTCACTTCGGTTTCATATCTCTTGCTCAGCTTTGCTGCGACTTCACCTTCTTTTTGAAAGGCAGAATCTGGCAGATCAATGAAGATGGTTTCATTGTTCACATTCAAACAGGTTGAGAGAGTACGCCGTAAAATGTCATTGACGAATACTTTAAAAACCTGAGAGCCTCTGCATCTCCTCCTTGAAAAACGAAACAACAAAAATATGCCATTTAAATGATTATTAGCTTTTTTATTCGTCAAAAAGCCTTTATGTAATGAATCCCTTTTTTACAGCAGTATATTTAATACCTGTAAGGTTATAAAAGTAGAATTTTATCGACATTGTACTCTCTGTTCCCAAATGCACCCAAAAAAAAACCTCCCTCGTAGCTAATATTCCATTCAACTTTTGCCTCAGTGATTCATCCTTTTTCAGTGCTGTTTTGTAAAATCCAAACACTGCAGAGGTAAACCGAGTTCTTCACTAGTTAGATTTCCTTCTTGTGCGCAAAAGCTGTGAATGAGATATGGATTTTAATTCTTTGAATACCGTGCTGATTTTAAATGGAAAAGTGTAACTTTCAAGCTGTAACCTTCCAAAGAACATATCCAGGCCTCCGTACATTGCAGCAGGTGCCTAGTTTTTCTCAAAAGAAAGGAAGAAAGAAAACCGTGAACGTTAAGTGTGCGTTTTGGTACAGCTAGTGTAGGAATCGTTTTGTGTGAAACTACTGAAAATAAGAAGTTTGTTCTCAACACGGCAAGAAGTTTGGTCTCGCTCAATCTTTTCAATATGTACGAGTATGTGCATCTCTTTCGCTTTTGCGGGAGGAGAACACAGCGGAGTCGTCCGAAAGTTAATGCTTTTTGTTCAAGTGTTTTGCAAGTTGGAGCGTTGATTGCGACCCACCACAAGAGGCCCAATTGAGTCCGGAGATATTTCTGTTGAAACGAGTGAAGAGACGCACTTGTGACAGAGAACATCTTTTTACTTTTTCACGTTCTTCATTTGCAGCTTCTTTTGCCAAGTATTATGATTTATTTGAACATCATCAACTCCTGGATTAAAGCTTTAAGAGAACAACTCCATTAGCAATTAATTTCAAAATTCAGCTATCAAGATCCCAGTGGAAAAAAGCTCTCTTGATGCATTAGTGTTGTCTGGCCCACTTGTCTGGGATTGTCGAAAGGAATATAATTTCAAACACTAATTAAAGGGAAATTGAAAAGAGTGGCTGCGAGTTTCTGATTGTGCCTTCTTCTGCAGGCAGCGGATTTGAAGCGGTGAAGGAGACAAAGGTGGCTGATATGTATGCCGCGTCGTGGTCCCTCAACAAGATTTTAATGTTGCTCGGAGATGTCCTCATAAGTATGCACTGGAGCTTGTCAGTTCTGTAACAGACAAAGAAGCAATCTTTTTTAAATGGCATTTTAAGATGCAGGGCTGATGCAGGTGGGCTTGTCTTGTCTTCAGATGTGCTTATTGTGAAATATGGCATTGGAAATGAAAGGAATGAATCTGCATATTATTTTTAAAGCCAATGCCAGAAACCTTCTGAGCAAGCACATCCTTCTTCGCGAGAAGATGCAGAGATGGCTGCACTATCAAGGCCATGCATCATTCTAAAGCTTGTTGATTTTGTAACTAACGCTCATTTCCATACAGATAATCCCAAAGTGTAATTTTAAAAATGACCTTTCACCGCAAGCCATTCATTTTTCTTCAAGATTAAACTAAGAAGGAAATTAGCTGTTCAGAGTCAAGTTGTAAATGGGCAAGGCCTAGTCTCGGAGCATTTATTCTTTATCAACGTTACTGCTGCGTTTCAGCTTCTGTTGTATTTTATTCCAGACGCGGTCTGATTCATTAGGTTTTGCTGTTCCCGAGCCTTTTGTGAAACAGTTATGTTTCGCCTCGTCGGGAAAAGAAAGTGTTCCTGAAAGAGCAGACCAGACTTATTGAAATGCATAAAGCTTTACAGCATTTTGCTTTCCAGGCAGATTGAAGTAAAATTGCGTCAGTGTGGATTGTAATCATATTTCTGTTTATAGGATAGAGGGAAACTGGGCCCAGAGTAAATCTTGAAGATTAATCTGCTTTGATTGAAATGCTTCGAAAGGAATCAAATATGGGATTGAAAGAAAGTCGAAATGAGATTTCAATCCTTTTACATTCTCTGCGGCAAAGTCTCGGCCGACTATCCTGCTTTGTGTAAGCCTCTGCGAGTTTGAGGAAACTTTTTCGGGAACAGTTGAAGGAAGGGATTGTGTACTTTCAAGCAAAATGAAAAGTACATTGCTTGCAAGAAAAGACTGGCTATTACGCTTGTTTCTCCTTTTGATGTTTTGTCTCATTAACTGTGTCATGAGATGTGCATGACAACAGCTTCTGTCCTTTCCTTCCAACTCCTTTTCATATGTGATTTGAAATCAGCAAAGAAAACATTCCTCCAAGTGTAAGACTGAACCAGCTTCCTTGACGTTTGGAATGTCGCTTTCTTCACCTTGAGAAGCAGAAGCCCATCGTTTTATCGTTTGCATGTCCAGCCACAAATAGGAAGCAGAGTGGATTTATGAATATTTCAAACTTTAAAAGGAAAAATGTTCCTGTTGGCATTTTGCACGAAATGCCACGAACAGCAGACAGTGATATGACTTATAATCAGGCAAGAAGATGGCGGACTCTCCCCTTGATGCATGAAGCATATTTCCGAATAAGGCTCTCTTATCACTGGCCGCTCTCTGTCTTTGTAAATGGTCATTTGTCATTTCATCTTGGCTTGATTAAAATCAGGTTATTGCCATGGCAACCACGGCAGATTGGATTCATCTGTAAAATTGGACATAGATTGTGCAGGATATATTAGATTTTTTTACAAGCCCAAGTAATTTTATAGCCGCTGTTGGGAGAAAATTGAGTAAAAGTGTGATTAGCCTTTATTATGTCACATTTCATGCGTGAGCTCGGCTGTCCACTTGATGGGGGAAAGAAAAATCTTCGGCGTTGATGCAATATTTTCTCTCATCTGCGTCTTGGACAGAAAAGGTCAAAATGACACTTGTATGCCTGGAACATACTTCATCCCTTCGTAACTTGATTAGCTCACTTTCTTGTTTTGAGCAACACGCATAAAACTAAGTTGGGGTTTGCCTCCCACAAGGCTTCGCGTTGGATAAAATTTCCGTGTTGTGCTGTGGTTTTGATGGTGTCAATCGTGTTTGTTCAGATTCTGTTCAGCGTTTGAATGAGGACTTCCGAAATATTTGTGGCAACCAAACTCCGTAGCCACATGCCGAGTGGGATGCTTGCCCTTTTCTTGGAAGAATTTGCTCAGACTAAAAAATTGCAAAGCTGAAACCTTTTATTTCATGCCCACTTGAAATGAGCTCTGTTGATATCCACTAGACCAAATCAGTATCAGTAGACCTGTGGTGGGGGTCTGCTGTCAAAGAATTGAAAACTTCTGAATCTGGAGGATATGTCACAGAGGCTGAGTGGTGGTCACCCCAGATCTCTAATGAGAAAGTGTTGGTTTCAATCACCTGATTGTCACTGAAAAGTTGTCAGCAGCCATTGGGGGTAGGGTTGTGAAGTTGTCCACGACCATAGGCACACAGCAAATGCCTCGTGTCTTGTCAAGTTTTCGCCGTACTTTTACACACCACAAGTGGTTGGTGTGGTATCCTATGGTGTACAACGTCAGTATACCACAGTGTACTGCATTGCACTGCAAGCGGCAAGGACCTGTGCGGGTGGGTGAGGTCAGGGTTTGGAGGAATTTCGGGTCTATCTGGCATGTGCTTCAAACAGTCCCTGTTATCACCCAGCACAATGTCAGGTTGTTCACGAAATTCACAATTCTCAAGTTTCAGTGACCTTGTGCTCCTGTGTGTTATCACATGATACCTTGTGGGAGAGCATGTGCACTTGACCACACACTTGTTTCTGATCTTCCCACCTTCCAAATCATCATCTTTTCCAAGTTTCACTGTGGTGTGGTGTGTTCAATGTACCTGACCCCAATGAGTTTGTGTGTGTTTTCTTCCTCTTTCGAACATTTTGATGAGTACAAACAAAAAAAAAAAATCCCTTGTTTGTGTAAAAACTATTTTTATGCACATTCAAACAAAAAATCCTGCTTTTGTCCAACTTGTTGGCAGAAAATGTCTTAGTTTGCTCCTACTTTTTATCCTTAATGACAAACTTTTGCTCTTGCTTTTGTCCTACTTTTTACCAACAACGAATGTCCCCCTTTTCCTGCTTTTTGGACCTACAACTGAACACCCTGGACATGTTGAACAGGAGTGGGGTTCAGGCAATGGGAGGCGTGTCAAAGTTGTGACCGCAGCTTTCAGAAGAATTCTCTTTTTGCCACATGAAGAAAAGTGTTGGGCGAACGAAAACCTTGTGTATAGAAGTGCGACTTCTCCTTTTCCCGATTCAGTGAAGTCAGCTTGTCAGAAACATCTCCGAATGAAGTGGCAGACATGCAGCAGCAGCGTTTCTCAAATTTACAGCACCCGCCCATGTTGGGTCATCTCCACGATCATTAATGCAGCAGTGAGGAATGAGAGAAAATTAGATGGTCAGTCATGTAGCTAATGATGTGAAAGATGTGACCATCATGTAGCTGAGTCGTGCAGCCGTGCCTCTCGCTCACTCACGCTCTTGATGAGATAAAACTCCCATGTATGGGCTGAGCACTGGCAGGCCGATGTTTAATTTGACTTTAATGCGACTAGTGCCAGCAGTGTCATAAACACCTCTGCTAATCACCTATAATTCCTCGTAATTAAAATCAAATTATCACCATGGCAACGAGATTCGGGGGTCTTTCATTAGTCGACGCTGTGTCGCTCCATTGAAAATCGATGGAATGTCTCGTAATATACGGTGAAACTTGGCAAATGTATCAGCAACAAACAACAAGGTACATTGTCGGTACAAATTCGAATGGATTTCACCTCACTACTGAACTAAAAGCTGTGTAGTTGACAATTGCAATAGATCATTCGTTTGGGGCAACTTGTGGAGATGGCGAAATCGTGGAAAATTGATAACGTTTGGTAAAAGTGGCTTCGTCCGTATTCGCCTCTGAATGCGATGATTGTTAATCTATGTTTGTGACTGTTTGGAGTTACTTTCCTTTTTTTGTGATTCCATGGGGCATTTTAAAGTATGCATATTTCATGATATTTGCCAACCCATATGCTATTTTGCTTTGAAATTGCCCGTGACACACATTCCTTTTCAGAAATTATATGGGCCGTTAGCCAGTGTTCGCAGTGTTAAACTGGATTTTCCGTGATGATATTCTGCACATATTTAAATTAAGCGCTCGTAATAAATTGAAAATTGAAGGATATAATTACTAAAATGTGAAAAATATGACTAGTTTGCATGTCGGAGCCTGTTTCAAATTTTATCTGGCAAATTAATCACTTTGCCCTCAATAGCTGTGCAGACCTGCCAATTTTTATTCTCAAAATCTGCTGATGCATACAGAAAAAAAATTCTGGGCATGTACTTCGTTTGAATTGTACATAATTTTGATATTTGACACCGAATGAACTGTAATTTGGGCTTCCAATTTCTCTTCATTTGTGTGTGAGTTCAAACACGAAACCACGAAACGTAACGAAGAGGATCGAGGGGGTCCCTTTGCGCCGAATCTGCCAAAGTTGTGCTGCGCAAAAACCAACTCTCTTCCTGATTGATTAGTTTGATAAAGTAAATTTTGTGTCTTGTTTTTGTAACTGCTCAAATTAATTCCCGGAAATATCACAATGGTGAGGCTGGCTCGTTTTGGGTGTATTTCAAGGTTCAGATACCAGCTGTGTCGTCGCGGAAAAAATTGATGTTTGGGTTGAAGATTGTGCCTCCTACCTGCAGTGCAAAACGATAGTGCTTCGTGCACATCACTTGATGTCCTGTTGGCACCCAACCACAACAAGCAAAGGTAAAACTGAGGTTTTACATGATCATATGTTTTTCAAGTTTGGAGCTCTTCGTCGAGTTTCCACGGAAACACTGGTACGGTACTGGCTTGAAAAGCTCTCAGATCTGGACACGCATACCCGCCACACACGCTGACATTGTTGTGTCTTTGTTCCTCTCTGATTGATCTGAGGCTGCACGTTGCCCGAGGCACTTTCACCTCCGTCTGAGGATGATAACACTCACAGAACCCTCCTCTCTTGGTAAAGGTGATATTTTGATCTTTTGGACAGTAAATTGAGGGACATTCGTGTTTTGTCTGGTGGTCGTGTGTCTTCTCGTATCATACGCTGAAGTCGATTGTCTGATGACAATATGCACATCGAAACTGAATCTGGCTTCAATCCAGCATAGTTATCAACTGTTTTATTCATGCCTGAGGTCCTAATACTTTTTGAGGTTCCATTTCATCATCGGAAGGAAAGGTGGGGTTTTGAAAAACGCAAGCACATCCTGCTGTTTGTGGGTGGCTGACATGTGAAAAATGTATCACAAATCAAACAGTCATTTTTGTTCACATCTGATGCTTTCGGGCAAATTTTTGTCCACGGAAACAAGTTTTGAAATATGCATTATTCGCAAACTTATTGCCAATTTTTGGTTTTGTATGCGCTACTGAGGTGCGCATTTGGCAAGGAGAGAGAAGTTGAATTTGCATTTGAGATTCGATCTTCTCAGGCAGAGATATTTTCTTGTTCGACCTCTGTTGAATTTCTGCCAGTTTGTGGTGCAGGTTAACAGGTTCAGTTTAAATTCAGATCGGCCCAGCTGCCCATGAATGTTGTGCCAATTTTATTTTCCATGTCTTGAATCAAAAGCTCAATTCAAAGTGGATTTCAAGGCTTGGGCCAGGCACTTTCAAAGGAGACAACACGCACATTGGGTGCCTGTGGTTTGCGTGCTCCACTACCGTTTCAGACTGCAAAGAGGGGAGCAGAAAGATTGGAAAGCTGTCTGTGTTTGTTCTTTGTAAATTTAATCGGATTCTGACAAGACGCACTGAAGAATATTATTTCTTCTTGTATCAGTGCAGGAAAATGTTCCCGCTGTCGTCGATTCCCCAGTGGCATTAAGTAATGTAATTACTTTCAACTTCAACTCCAGAAAATGTTAAAAGCGTGATTCATCCCGACTTTAGACAACCGTCTTCTCTTTGCGGTTATCTGTGAAGCGGCTGAGGTGATGCAAATTTACTGTAATCTCTGCAGATAGAATATTATGACTTGAGCAGCTTTCATATTGTAGCTCTGCAC
>JAAUXT010097758.1_pt1 | contig 12726 bp, 3 predicted proteins | sample 7278171 | NCBI WGS metagenome assembly JAAUXT01 (sample SAMN14350112, study PRJNA611818) | marine sediment metagenome | isolation source: surface marine sediment (1.8m) | place: French Polynesia: Moorea | collected 2018-08
GGGTACAAACAAATCTTTGCGATGACCAAGTAAGACACCTCGGCACCGCAGAAATAACAAATTCCTTGCCATGATGTATATCTCACATGTGTGACCTGGGTATCTGTGGACTTGCTTTCATGTCAAAAATATCAATTTTGGGTATCATTCAGGAGTCAGAAACCTGCATTCTTTCTCCAAAAATTTTGAACAAGTATCAAATTTTTGGTCTCAAATAACAGTCAGGTATTGAAAATATTGTCAGTTTTGTTGGTTTCATTTATCAGTGAGCTGCTCCAAAACAGGGGACAACAAGCTGCATGATACGTGGACGTTTTGTGGCCATGGACGAAGTGCTGAAACTCCCCACTGCTGCGTGACGTTTTTGCGCAGAAAATTAATTTCCTGCTAAGTTCAAACTTCAAGGCTTTCTCATACTGAGTCAACTATACTTTGGGTTTTGGCGAAAATCGAACTTGAAAGAAAAAGTTCTGCTGCACACACAGGCACAGTTTTGAACAGAAACAAACACTTGAAAGTCATATTTTTGAGAGAAACAAAAGGTGTTTTCTGTAATTAAATATTTGGGAAAACGTAGCAGTGTAAGGAATTCCATAAAATGATGGATTCAATGGTATTTGCCCCTCCAGTGTGCGTTCTACTTTCAAAGGTTTCTCCTCTACAGAACGTTGTGCCGAAACTCCCCAGTAAATGTGAGCGTACGAGTGCAGAATAGGCGTTCTCGTAACCATCAGGGGCACAGGGCGAAAGAGGACACGTTTTGTTGCTTTTTTATTCAAGAAAAGAAAATTTGTTTTGTTTGATTTTTTGATGAGGGATACATTGTTTTCTTTCTTTGAAGTTCAGAAGAAAAATAATTGTGCACAGACTGTGTGCAGTGTTTGTCTTCACAGGGGTGGAACTTATTATTTTTGCTTTTTACGTACTTGCACTTTTGTGTGTCTGTGTCTATGTTGCCTGTTTCTCGAACCTGCTTGAGTCAGGTATTATGAAACGTTTGGCCGTCCATATGAAAAAAAAACTACATTGTCTGTGCAACTTGCTGCACACGGCAGCTGCACCGTTGGGAATGTTAACAGCACGCTCCGCAGCCACAAAACGTAGACGCAACACGCAGCTCGCAGATGCAAATCCCCTGTTCTAGAAGTCCAGGAAAGAAAACAGACAAAATCTTCGTATTTTCATTTTCTCACTCTTTGGTTTGTGAGCTTATTGGACCATTTCATAAGAGTGGAGGTGCACCTGAAAGCTGCACGTTACGTGTAAGTTTTGTGGCTACGGAGCGTCGTGCTGAAAGAAGCTTTGCTTCAAGTCGAGCACAAAGCCTGACAGCCTCCGAGTGACGAGACAGAGTGCCTTGGATAAACAGGTTCCTCAGTCGTGGTTGCCACTGCCTGATGTCTACAGGGTACCCGTCGGTTCCTCACGTGCACTTTTCCTGTTTCTAGTGCGTTCAAATTTGCTGTACTCACACGCTTTTTGTCGCCAGAAACACGTGTTTCTGACACACACACACGCACGCACACATACACACATACATGTATACACACACACACACAGAGAGCACTGCCACTCTTGCGTGACTTCAGCGTTTTCACAACACACACAATCGTACACACACAGACACAGACACACACACACACACACTTGTACACACACATTTGTCTCCGGCACACAGACACATGTTCCTTGGACACATACACACAAACACGCACACAGACGCACCACTCACATGTTCATGATGTACGCACACGCACGCGCGACTGTAACACACACACACACACACACACACACACACACCACATTGGACGATGCACATCCTGCATTTGGGTAACGAGGATGGAACGCCAAAGCCATGCTCTTGGGAATATGCAAATATGAACACATGAACCCAACACCCACCTCCCGCGATGGAAGACTTCCTCAGCAGCACACCAAAGAAGCTTGCGCACACGGAGATCCGCGGAAGATACAGGCGACAAACATCAATTCGGTCCAGCGTTCATGCAGACGTCAATACATGTGTTGCAAATGCACGTACACAAGTCCGCACTTGCGGACTCCTGCATGTTTCGGAAGACACACTCGTTTCCTGCTGCCATTCACAAGACACATGGATTGTGATTGACTCAACCTGTAGCAGACCATCAATGCCAAAACAGAGCTTCAGGTATCAATGGCAGATCCAACAGACCCGGGCTCAAGCCAGGCCCACAGAATTCCCCACTCCAACCCAACAACAATAAACTTGCCCTTCCTCTTCCACTGTGCGTAAGAGGCCACTGTGTTCGAGGTTGGGCCACCAAACAAGAAGAAAAAAAATCAGAAACGACCCTGGTACACACGTGAGTTTCCCTTCTTGTGTGTCAACTCTCAGCAGGCCATACAAAGGCAGAAATACGTCTCAGGCCAGGCCCATTGAATTCCCCACTTCAATCCCACAACAATAAACTTGTCCTGCCTCGTCCACTGTGTGTAAGAAAAAAATCCAGGACCGACTGTGCATGGTACGCACGTGGGTTTCCATCCAAATGTGTCAACTCTTAACAGACCGTTCAAAGTTGAGCAGTGAAGCTGACACATCGTGCGTTTGGTTATCGAACCAACCCGCCTTGGTGTACACTTAACTTCGCATCAAAACGCGTTGAGAACAACAGGGTGTTTCATGCGAAACGTAGCCAATGGGCTTTGCGTTTGTGCGTGAGTATCAAGAGAATCTGGTCAAATCCAACTGCAATTCGGCGGGTGGGTGCACGTTGTTGTCGCGTAACTCGACGAGTGCGGATGCAAAACGGTACCCAGGGTACGTCTAATGTACAAAGGTACCTTGTGACCAAAGGACATGGACAATCGCAGAGCGAAGAGGTTTTTGAGCAGTTTTGACCCCGGGTACCACAAGACAATCACACTGGGTAAACGTGTTGCTCATCTGAAAACCGCGAAATCCAACACACAAGCCGGTGGAAAAGTGTGTGTTGGACGTGTGTTCTACTTTTTGACCACGAGTGAGAGGGAGGTCAACGGAAAGCAAAGCTCACTGCTATTTTGCATGGGAGGAAGTAACAAAAAATACCTCGAAGTTTGAAGTCAACAGCACCAGACAAGAGTAAATTGGAAAGGTACCAATTTCAAAGCACTGCACATTGATCGAATTCCTTCCAAGTACCTTATCTTTGACCAAGAGGAAATCTATCAACCAAACATGAACACAAATAGAGAAAGACTTGTACACAGGAAAACATTCTGGATGCCTGTGGTGCTTGGCGCTCAACCGGTACCCGGCGCAAATCACTGAACAAGCTGTGAGTAGATTAAACCTCCCTGCGCTGTCATGCATGTGACGTCATCACACGTGTCTTCATCTGCGTCACCAACACGGTTTCGCAAGAGCAACCCAACCCTGTTTCCCAATTTTAATTGAAGCACTTTTACAGTGATTTGGGCCGGGTACCGGTCAAGCTCAAATGCACTATGGGCATCATCGAAGTAAATTTATTCTGTCAACAGCACTTCCGCTTTGAGAATTATGACAAACTGTTGTTCGTATTTGCTGTGTAGATTTGTTCTGGGTGCAGGATGATGCTCCAAGAAGGAATTAGCAATTGGGAAGACTCAAATCCCGTCTGGCCCATGGCCCTGTTTTCTTTGGTGTCAACGTGCTTTGTTGAAGTCAGTTGGAAACTGCCGAAGAAAAGGATGCCAGCACCTCAGCGTACACCAAGCCATATTATGTGGTACTCGCACAAAAAAGGTGCAGAGACACATGCCACAAAGTGTCTCCTGTGAACTGCAAGTCTCACCGGCTTGTGCCGTGAGACCCACGCTGCAGTCACAAAGCGAATGAGAGGGTTTTCACACAGGCTAGGCGGTGTCACAATTTTGAGTGCAGGTATCAAATTTTTCATGGCCCCCAACGGAGAGCATCAATAAAATGGTCCAGTCCATTCATGGCCTTGCGTCAAAATTTTGACGCCGCGTCATCTGTGTGAAACCCCTATTTTTACATGACGTAGGGTCTTTTTATGTCAGCGTGTCAAGTTTCGTTTCAATACAACCCATTCGATTGGCTCTCCCCAATCTCACGACGGGAGTCTGGATCTCACCAAGGATCCCACGTGACGTGGTAAACCTGCCGCAAACCGGAAGTGGCTCCAGACCGGAAGTCGTTCTGAACCGGATATGACCCTCAGATGTATCTTGTACTCACCTGCAAATACAGAAAAAAGACACAAATTATTAAATTAGCAGATCACATTGTCTCGCTCTGAGCCTTCATGGTTCTCCTTTCTTCAGGGCTCGAGGAGCTCGCGTGATTTGTACCGGGCGCCATATTGTTTGAAGTCAACAGCACCAGAGAAGAATACATTGGAACAGTGCCAACTTTTACTGACTTCCTTCTGACAAAAATAATTTTTACCCCATCATTCTCCACAAATAACATGTCTGTAGACCAAATATGAACATAATTGGACACCATTTTAGGAGAAAGTATTGTACACAGGGAAATTTTCTGGATGCCTGTGGTGCTTGGCGCTCGACCGGTACCCGGCGCAAATCCCCAAAAATTCACGCACAGACACACCGACACATGTCAGCATCGAAAAAAAGGGTTCTTTCTGTCTACATGCACATCCAGATGCCCTCTTCACTCACGGTTCAGTGATGCCACAGGTTCACTCAACCGTATCCACGAAATCGATCATCGCTGTTGGACCAGTGTTTCGTCGGTCACCAACAAGGCCAGATTTTTCCTTGAAAATTGCCACCAATGTTCGGTGTGTGCCAGTGGAAATACAGCTTGAAAATACGCACAAAACACGTGAAAATGGAGCATTCTACGCGCGACCAGAACATTTCTCCAGCAGAAGGTTCCACTGAGAATTTTCCAGTTGCAATTAAAACTGATAACGACTGGGTAGCACGGATACTGTGATTTTTGTTGTCTGTGTTTTTCTACTGATACTGCGCAGGTTTCTACCAGCCTCACACGCGAGCACTCAGTGCCTTTTTGGGAAACAAGCCACGTGCTTTTCCACAAACAGGACACGGGGCGGTGTCGGTCCTCAAACTTTTATTGACGTACTTTTGCTGCGTTCAGTGGCCACAGTGTATTCATTTCTGTAAGCGGAGGACAGAGATACGCTGGTTCTTTGGTCTCACTGCATGTCATCAGTCGCTGGTGGGTAGATCTATATACGGTTGTTTGGTCTTTTGTACAGACCTCTTGCATGCGTACAACGAGACATACACACAGACACACACACACGCGCGCGCGCTATTCAGATCAGTGATCTGGCTTTGTGAGTAAGAGATCGCCCACGCTGCAAACATGGTTCCTTTGGTCGAGAAAAGAGTTGTATGATTGAACAGGAACCATTTTTGCAGTGGGTGAACTCACTTCTACCACAATAAGGTCATGTACGAGAGGCTCTGTGACAGCAGCGTGGTAGAACCTCAGATCACAGTGCGTGCCCCAAGAGACACACACAACCTCTCATGAATGAATGAACTGACATAGAGAGAGGGCGAGAAAGACAGAAAGAGAGATAGAGAGAGAGAGGCAGACAGGGACAAAGAGCTGCAGGGAGGGAGACGCACACACACGCGCACACATGCACAGGCGCACACACGCGCACACACACACACACACGCACACACACACGCGCGCGCACACACTTTACTCCACTGGAGTGCAATCGCTCCGCATAATTCCTCGCAGTGCTTGCTGGCTGCGTCTTGAAATCAACAGGATAACAGGGCAATATATGGGACACGCACACACGTTTGCAAAGGACACGCGTTCACGTGTTTGAATGATCTCACCACCATGGCAGCGGGTCTATTTTTGGTAGCATGCAGTCTGACACAACCACTCGGCAAACGGCGCGGCTGCCGAGCGAGAACAGAGAGCGAGCTGACACGAACACACCGTGTCCTTTACTTGACAGGTTTCACCCCACAAAGCTCAGTGGCTTTTTCGTCTTCAGATCTAGAGCTCCAGCACAACCACATGGCACAGGGGTACAGACTCAGCGGCCACGGTTGAGTGATTTCCGATACTGGCTGCTCCGTCCTGAGATTTTGGAGTATTTCTTGTTGGAGTGATCCAGCGGACATTTCTGATTAACATTTTTTTAACACAAAATCAGGGACTGAGGCGTTGTCAACTGAATATTCCAAGCAAGCTGAACAACCGGGCTAAACATCGAAGAGGTTATCGATTGTCAACCAATTGTGATTCCGATGCGTCGACGAACAAAAGCACAACACCAGGATCAAAGTCGCGTTTCGACGAAAAGAATTAACCTTGTGGAGTCCAGGAACTAAATCAACACAATGGATACTCGTCAAGAGGAAGAACAAGTTACAGACAAAGAAACGGTTGCAGACAAAGCACCACAGAATATGGAACAAACCAACACACAAAAAATGAATGAGATGCTTGTCAGTGCTGTCAAGAAGGGAAAAACTGATGCAGTGAGCCTATTGGTGGAGAAAGGAGCTGATGTGAACCAGGCAGACAGGTGGGGGAACACACTGCTGTGGGAAGCACTCAACATCAGGGATATAAGACTTGTAAAGCAACTCATTGAAGCTGGAGCTGATGTGAACAAATCTGACCATTGGGGAAAAGCACCATTGGCCAAAGCTCTGTTCAAAGGGGATGAGAAATCTGTGAAGCTGTTGCTGGAAGTAGGAGCTGATGTGAATCAAGCTGACAAATATGGGAAAACACCAATGTGGGAAGCATCATTCAAAGGCCATGCAAAGTGTGTGGAGCTGTTGATAGGTGCAGGAGCTGATGTGAACCAAACTGACAAATTCGGGGAAACACTGTTGTTGGCAGCTGTCAGCCAAGGTGACAAAATATGTGTGAAGTTGCTGCTGGAATCAGGAGCTGATGTAAACAAAGGCACACCTTTGAGGGTAGCAGCATATACAGGTGATACCAGCTGTATACAGCTTCTCCTCGAATCAGGAGCAGATGTAAACCAAACAAATAAGCATGGACAATCACCCTTGTGGGAAGCAGCATACCAAGATCATGCCAACTGTGTCAAACTGCTGCTGGAAGCTGGAGCTGATGTGAACAAGGCTGTTCCTGGTGAAAAGACACCTCTGTGGGAAGCAGCCTGCAGAAGAAATGCACAGTGTGTTGATCTTCTTCTTGAAGCAGGAGCTGACCTCAACAAGGCACAAACTGATTTGAGCAAGCTGCTTTTCCCAGCAGTTCAAAATGGTAATCTCAGCTGCTTGAAGCTGCTGATAAAAGCAGGAACCAATGTGAACCAAACCAATGCTTACGTGCAAACACCATTTTGGCTTGCATGGCAAAATAGAGATCTGCACTGCATGAAGCTGTTGCTGGAGGCTGGTGTTGATGTAAACCAGCAGCTTGACAGTCCATTGTGGAAAGCTTCAGAAACAAGTGACAACAACTGCTTGAAGCTGTTCCTGGCTGCAGGAGCCAATGTCAATGTACCCCTCCCTGCTGCCACCACACTTGTGATGAACTGCTCACAAGCATTGGCTCTGTTGCTCTTCAGTGCTGGAGAATATGTTTTGTTGAGTGACACTACAACCTATGCAACTCAAGGACACAATCTAACATTCCAGCCTTCAGACTGGGCGAGTTTGGATCTGAAGAACCAGTGCAGAAAGGTCATCAGGAGGCACCTGCTGACGCTGGATCCGCACACCAACCTCTTCATGAGGATCCCTCAGCTCCAAAGGAGCTACGAGAAGCCAGGACTTCCAGAAAAGCTGGTGTCCAATCTGCTGTATGATCAGAAGCTGGATATTAATTGGGACACGATTCCCTTTTTCGCCGGCTCTACAGCTGATGAGGTGTATCCAGATCTGGATGAGTGATGGTGGGCATAAAATGAATCCACTGGACTCTTCAAGGTACAGTGTGCACCTTAACTCCGCTGTTGCATGACGCCAGTCTTTGTGAATCAGATGTGGAAGATGTGTGGAAGTTTGACGTACACAACGGAGCTCAAATCCTGCTCGAAGATGGCACTGCCCCTTGCCTGCGTCAAGTTGATGAAGCTGTTCACATAAACTGATGCTGAAGACTCCTGTCTATTCTGGAGAATGATCAGATAGCTTTGGGATCGGAAGAGAGCAAGACTTCCAGCTCCCAACCCAAAGCCAAAATACAATGGCTCCAAAGACCACGTGTGTGCACAAAACAGAATGAGAATCTCAGCTGATCACGTCGGCTCCTTCCGCGTGGATCTGTCTGGATTTTGAGGTTTGGCGGAAATGCCAACTTCAGTGTGCAAAAGGTCCACACCACTTGTTGGTCAACAGCAAACACTGTAGATTTTACCCCAAACAAGTGGCTGATTGAAATCGTACATTTCATTGCAGAAATTGTATGTGTCATTCACTCCTTTGTATTTCAAGCGAGAGTACACCTTTCAGCTCATGTGTCATGTGATATTTGGCCCCATCACAACTGACCCGCTCGCCCTTGACCAGACACCTCAGGGTTTGAGGGTACCCAGAGAAGCCCGGTGCCGACAAGCCTCAGGTTTAGCAAAACCTCGAGAACTCTTGTCACGCTAGCACCTGACGTAAAGTCAGAGGGATCATTTCACCAGATACCCCGTTAAATCAAAAAGGCCCCAGTCCTGTGTGTGCCACAAAGGTATTGAGATGGAATTGTACACGAGGAACACTGACGCCCAATGTTTCCGGTACCAAAGGGATAAGCCCGAAGCTTCTGATATCCCTCTGCACCTCCACGCTCTTTTCGCAAATGCACCTATTTTAGAACAAATCCTCAGAGGTTTTGATACTTCATCTATGTCGCTTATGGAAAATGGGTATGTTATCGCAAACGAATGCGCTTTTGTGGCGCCAATGGAAATGGAGCGAAATATCAATCTTCTGCTGGTTGCAACGACAGCGACGAGCCACAGCAACCACGATGTTCCAACGCTGTGTTTGCCCTTGTTTGTTGATGTGCCTGAGCTTGACTTCGTTGCAGACATATGGGCTTTTGGGCATCAGAGGTCACGGAGGTAGAAGCTCGGAGGCGAGTGCGTGCATGATGATATATTTCGGAAAGTGAGAAAACTTCCTCATTTCAATTTCTGCCTTCTTTGCATTGGTGTTTGTGCTGAACACTAATGATCAACATTGTTAGACTGCCACCGTGTCCTTTGGTGGTGGTTGTGTTTATTGCATCTGTCTGAAGTAAAAGTACATATGTTTTAACTTCGTGCCTGTGAGTTCATGTCAACTGAAAGAAAGAAATATTCGGACGGCAAGATTTGATGAGATGAGTGTGCAGACTTGTCACCGAAATTCTGTGTGTGCATGCAATGCAGCAGTTGTCAGCAATCAACCAGGGAAAAGCCCTTCGCACGTTGATACACGACGTCTCGAATTTGTCCGTAAAATTGTCCGAATTTGGCAAAATCCGTTTGAAGCCAGTTGATCAACATTTGTTTGAATCACCATGATGGTAAACTTTTTTACATTCTGGTTCGTGTGAGTCCGGTTCAAGCGCAACTGGGAGAAATGACGTCAGAGGTGGACCGTGGTCCTCGCAGTCTGATCATGACAGGGAAAAAATGCTGCTCTGTTTGAGAGTTTCATCACTACGTCCCACAGCCACAAAACTACGTAGCACGTGGCTTGTTGATGTAACTCCCCTATTTTGGAGCAGTCTACAGCCATATAAAAAACACACCAAAACTGACTTTATTTGTGAGACATGACTGTCTTTATGAGCCCTTTTCAAAATTTGATGGGAGTTAAAATTTCGGGAGAAGAGTGCAGCTTTCTGTCTCTAGATTTTCACCCAAATTGATTGCACGTGGATTCCTCAAAATGAGGGGAATTGAATCACAAGGGTGCGTGTTGCAGTATGCTTTGCCTCTACGCTACGCAGTGCTGAGACTCCCTATATATTTTGGTTGGAGTGCAACGTTCATCCAAAATAAGAACCAACAATTAAAATGTCGTCAACCGAAAATCAAGCGAGTCTTCCTGTTCATCGATTCACAAGCGATTCTTATCGATTCATCCATCATCTACCGATTCTTCCTCGGCTCCAGACGGAATACCAAGGAAACTAGTTTCTTCACATCCAACACGATCACAGCCATTGATTCGAACAAAATTCTCTCTTGCCAGAGCCATTGGAACTTCACAATCTAACCACGATCTGTATTTCATCCTGATTCGCAGATTCGCAACACATTACAACACACATGCACACACACTCGCACGATCACACGTGCTCGCTCCCAGGTGCAAATCCAGCTTTCCATCACCATAGCAACAGCTCAGCCCTTCTGCCGGTCCGGAAGTGAATATCGATCGGTCTGTTTACCCGGTACAACGCTGCGTGGCTGGAGCTGCGGAGTCCTGGAGAAACCGACTCATTTACGCCGGAGCAACAGAATGTTTCCTGTCTGTGAGTGAGAAAGACGTCAAATACGTCAGACATTGACGCACGTGAAGTACGTGAGGTGACGTGAAGTGAGAAACGTGACAACGTGACTCACGTGGGAGTCAAGTGGGCTTTAATGACGTGAAAAATACACAGCCCGAGACACGTGAACTGCGTCAGACACATCAGTGTCGTGAGACACATGAGGTACGTGAAAAGCTGGTTTCCTGATGAGGTGGAATGTCATTGAGCGCATCTCAGACAAAAATGGGAGTTTTTTTCTCTCTGGAACCCTCAACGTGCAAAGAGATAGGAGAGCTTCATTGCGACAAGGTGACAACAAATCTGTTTCATACAAGACACCTTACCATGCATTTGACGTACTGTGGACAAAGCCTCATATTAGGATGAAGACGTCACTGTGATGAGCACCTTTTGTGCTACACGAGGAAACATTTCCGCATGATAAGAAGTTCTTCAAAAACTGTGTGCCAGCAACATGCATTTGACACTGCTTTCAACAAGAAGTCCACTGCCAGAGGAACGTGAGACACACTGGCCTGCTTCAAGTATTACGTCAGGTAATCGAGTGACATCAGCAACTTCAACATGTGGGAGTTCTTGTGCGTCACCACCATGTATACAGCAGAGTTGTGCACCCTAATACCAGGCCAGCAGAGCGGAAACATCACGCAGTGACCACGATTGACCACATCACACGTGAATGATGACGTCAGCATGACATATATGCGTCAAGATCATGAGTTGCCTGACTTCAGTGTCTACATCGCCACATAACAAAGCAGCTGCTGAATCCTCAGACACTGCGGCAGACACAGTGGACAGGAGCACGGTGATCTGCTTGAGTCACACGCCTATCACGTAAGAAACAGCGGACACTCAAATAAGTGTGCTTTCCTGGATAACACCACACCCATTGATTACCCTGGACAGTGGCTGCATACTGAAGCTGCTTGAGGTAAAAAACATCAAAATATATGACAACCACGTCAGATACATGAAGCACGTCACATACGTGAACCATATTACATGTGTGAACTGCGTCAGATTCGTTAACTACGTCAGATACATGAACTACGTCACGACGTCAGATACGTGAACTACGTCAGATACGTGAACTACGTCAGATACGTGAACTACGTCAGATACGTGAACTACGTCACGACGTCAGATACGTGAACTACGTCAGATACGTGAAACACGTGAAGTTTCCCATTCCAATTTCACATATCATGGTGTGAAGAAATACAAAATCCAAAAACGTGAAAGAACGGACCCACGCACGCACGGTGTACGCATACCAGAAGCGTCTGGAGCCTGATAGAACACAGTGCTGAACTACAGTGCGTGCCCTGAGCTGGACCCTGACCTATCCACGCACGCACAATGCACGTATACCTGCACATGGACCTTTGGTTTGCGGAACTTCAGTTCGAGACCAAACCAACGCTAAACTAACTCAGGTGAGTGCAAGGAACCATCACGACCATCGGAACCTGCAATCAGAACCATGCCGACCGCTCCAAAACAAATTTAAGGGTAAATTGTTACAATTTGAAGACAAGTCCTCGGTAAGCGTGTTTGCCCATGCCGAGCGGAGTTGTGGAGCAATGTGATTTTTCACTTCCAATCCCTCATGAACACTGGGCAGCACATTTTGGCTGGGACATGATGTGCTCAGACGGTTGGTTGTGCTGGGCTATTGGTAATGTCATGATATACTGGGAAAACCAGATGTGGAGATTTTTGAAGGGGAAAAGCGTGGATCGAAGGCCCCAACGGTTCGCGGATTCGCGTGTTTGAGAACGGAATGCACAGCGGAAACGGAAAGGTTTGATCAGGAATTGATCAGGAATTGACTATCACAAGCACGGCGCGTCGAATACGCATCGACTGTGTCCCTGACTGCAACGCTGTGTAGACACACAAGTCAGACCCAACACTTGGCCAGGTGAATTTTGTATGTATCTTTCTGTGTGTGTGTGTGTGTGTGTGTGTGTGTGTGTGTTTGTGTGTGCGTGTGTTTAAATGCGTTACACCTGAATGGGACAACTCTGGCTCTAATCCACTCCAGGTCTGCCTAAATTTCGAGAAAAATTACCCCAGTCATAAAAAATACACCAAGATGGCGTCGCCGGTGATTTTCGGCATGTTGCAAAATGGGCTGTGCATCTTGAAACTAAATCTCTCAGGAGCTTCTATTGCACTCAATTTTAACAGAACCAAAAGAATGGAAAGTTACAAAAATGAAAAATCAAACATTCTTATACCTAATTACAAACAAATGAACC
>JAAUXT010082518.1_pt1 | contig 12723 bp, 18 predicted proteins | sample 7278171 | NCBI WGS metagenome assembly JAAUXT01 (sample SAMN14350112, study PRJNA611818) | marine sediment metagenome | isolation source: surface marine sediment (1.8m) | place: French Polynesia: Moorea | collected 2018-08
GTTCACTGGGTGTGTGTTCACTGGGTGTGTGTTCACTGGGTGTGTGTTCACTGGGTGTGTGTTCACTGGGTGTGTGTTCACTGGGTGTGTGTTCACTGGGTGTGTGTTCACGGAGACAGGAAAAGCCCAGTTTGCACAACTGGACAATGGTCCTGAAGTCGCCAAACGTGCTAATTTGTAGGATCGCTTGCACAAAGCAATTAGCTTGTTGTTGATGGTGTTTCCGTACACACGTTGTCCATACAAGCAAACCTACAATTCCCAAGCAAGCAAGCATTGTGTTTCAGAAGCTGCTTGCTCCACAGATCTGCAAAGTGAACAATGAGAAGGAACAAGGCACCCGTCGCGAGGAGCAGCCGGAGGACAGCAGGGGGCAGCAGCGTCAACCCTCCAGGATCCGGTGGGAAGGTGAGGCACTCTGAGATCAGGCTTCGATTTCATCCAGCACCAGGCTGGGCTGGGCTGCAGGAGGAAAGAATGACGGACATAATTCTCTTGTTATTCAAATCAGTTGCACGCGCTGTCTGAATTTTTACCTTCAATTGGAACTTGGGTTTGGGTCCCCACAGAGCGGACAAGGGAGGCTTGCAGGTCGCACCCAGCCCATGACAGCCTATGCAGCCACGTTTTGGAGAAACACGGACCCTCGTACTCTGTCTTTGGATGCAGGACCCGACGCTGGACTCGGGCTGGTCGTGGGTCGTGTGCTTCGCCTCGTGGATCTGTGCTGTGTTTACAACTGGTTTCAGCTTTGCTATTGGAGTTTACTACGTCGAGTTTCTGGACGTTTTCAATGAGTCTCGAGCCACCACAGCCTGGATCTCTTCTCTCAACTTTGGAGTGATGTGCTTTATTGGTAAGGTTGGAAACTGTGTTAATTTGAGAGCTGGTAACCGGGTGGTGAAAGGATAATCAGCCTGTTTGTTCATTGGGTAGCATCAGGGTGCAGAATTTGCTGAGAGCAGAAATGATGCAATGAAGCTTCTCAGCATTCGAGAAGATACATCAGACTCTCCTCTCGTTTTGCGTCTCAGGTCCAGTGGCCAGTGCCCTGATCCACAAATTTGGTCACCGTGTGACGATGCTGATCGGAGGTGTGATTGCAGCACTCGGTCTCTTCGTCTGCTCCTTCGCCTCCAACATCTACATGGTCTTTGTCTCCTTTGGTCTCATCACAGGTGAAAGATGTGAAGATTTTGAGTGAAAAAAGCAGCACAGATCTTGGAGGAACCTTGTTCTGCTCCATCTTATTCCTTGGATACTCTTATCATGTGCCTTACTACAACTCTCACAAAATCTGGTCACAAGATCTCTTAACATCTTCTTGATCAACCTTCTTGAGGAGGCTCATTTCAACTTGAAACAGTTGCAGGCATTTTCCTTGTGGAGGCATTGTTGTCATTTCCTCGCCAGGTGCCGGTGCAGGCCTCGTCTACACAACAGAAATCGTGGTACTGCCCAAGTACTTCGACAAGTTCAGGCCTCTCGCTCTGGGTCTGGCCATGACCGGAAGTACGTGCAGATTCAACACGTGGTTTGAGGATACAACAGCCTTGTGTTCAAAAAAGGCAAAATATTTTGCCCCGACTGAACACATTTGGTTGGCAAAATGTTTTTAGCAAACTGGGGGTGACACTTGCTCACAAAGATTGGCCCAAAGTTGAGTCTGGCTGTGAATTGCAAGACGAATCTCTTCTTCGTCCAATAACAACTAAAGATCAGGGGCCCTTGTCTTTCTTAGGGCAAGTTGCCACCATCACCTAAAATTGGAAAAAGTGAAAGTTTCTGCACTATCGATGCCAACTTTGTTGAGAAAAGGCAGGTGACACTTGTGCAAGGGGGCAAAGCCCTCCTTCTGAACCAAAAACCTTTCCTTCCCTGAAAAGGCAAACTCTCTTCTTTCCTCAGGTGGGGTCGGCACTTTCTCCTTTCCTTGGCTGACCACCCTGCTCATCCAGACGTACGGCTGGAGAGGTAAGCAGACTACAGGTACCACATATATGTGGGAGTTTCTTGCAAATTTGTTCTCTCAATTTGGGATTTGGTGCAATGTAAGGTGACTGCGCCCCGACACAAAGTCAAAAAATCAAAACATGTGTTGTAGCCAAGGACGAGTTAGCATCAGGACTGATGCAATTCAAACAACTTGGTACTGCAGTGCCAGATTGGTGTTGGTGAGGAGTTTTATCTCATGAACCCTACTCAAGAACGAACCAACTGGAGATTCTTGTTTCAGGCGCCTGTTTGGTGAGCAGCGGTCTGCAGCTACACATGTGTGTCGCTGCCATGTTGATTTGGAAACCACCAGTAAAACCAATGTCTGAGTACAGAAAGCTGAACAGAGCAACCCCTGAGAATTTCTCAGTCATTCTCCAGATGAGTTCAACTGACAAAGCCAGTGTTTGCCTTCCCTCTGCCTCAAACAAAGATGAACGATGCTTTGGCATCATCAGTACTGAATTTGTAGATGTGATTGATGGTCAAGCAACACAGGTGTCAGAAGGCAAATCTGTGGTTTCCCATTTTACCTCCTCCAGCTTTGTTGTGACTGATGTTGCAAAGACAAAGGCCAATGACAACAGTTTATGGCACCATACAATCAGTGTGTTTACAAACAAACACTTTTTTGCATATGTACTGAATTCCTTCCTCATTTACTTTGGTTGTGGTGTCATATTCACTCACCTGACTGCTTATGCTGCTTCAGTTGGGAAGTCTACCAGTTTTGGAAACCTTCTTCTCTCTGTCTTTGGTGTGTCATCCATACTTGGAAGAATAGTTTTGAATGCTCTTTGTCAACAGAAATTGGTCAGTTCAATCCTCCTCTACATTGTGGTTGTTGCTCTGTGTGGTAAGATTTTTGATACAGTAACTGTAGTTTCAGATTTGTATTGAATTGACTCAAAATCAGGAGAAGAGCTTTTCGAATAGATACACACATGTATCTGTTGTGCGAAAAGATGTGTCATTTGCTCTCCAGGTTTGTCCATGATAACTCTTGTTTCGTGGACCTGCTCCACTGGTATGGTCATCAATAGTGGAGTGTTAGGGTTCTTCTTTGCCTCATTTGGACCCACCCATGCTGAAATTGGTGTCCATATCACAACAAGCAAGTTCTTCAATGTTGGATACGGATATACAGGAGTTGTTTGTGGAGTCGGATGGCTGTTGGGAGCTCCCGCAGCAGGTCAGAGTCGCCACAAGTTTGTCAATTTGTGTTGATTCGTTTCTGTGAAATCTTAATTGCTGGTTGTTTTGCATTGTAGGAACATGTGGCGGTTTTTAAAAACAGATTCATAGTTCAATGCCCTGAGGACTGCATCTTGATGGTTTCCAGGGTTCCTGTATGACTTGACCCAGTACTACCCAAACTCGTTCTACCTGAGTGGAGCAGTGACAGTGGGTGGAGCCTTAGTGCTCATCCCAACAGCTGTTCACTTCAGAAGGAGGCCCACACAGCGAGGGGGAGGGCAGCCCGCTGCGGGTCCAGGAGAAGAACGGGCCGAGGCGTAGGCGCTCTCACAAAGACTGGATGCAGCCAATGGACATGTGTGAATGGTGCTGAAAACATTGACCAAACATATCTGTGAAGTCTGTTTTGTTTTGTTGACATTATTTTTCTGGGTTGATTTCGAGCAAACTGACACACCAGCCAAAGGCCATGAAACTTTTTCTTTGAACTGTGGAGAAGATGGGCTTCTGCGTGCCTACAACTCGCATTCTGTTGCTTGACAACCAGTGGCAGACAAGGAACTTTCTACATCCAGCCCACCCAGGAAGAATGGGACCAAACCAGAAACTGTTTCAAGCACCTGTTTCATCAGTTGTGTTGAAGTTGAAAAATGCAGAAATTTGAGAAACATTCAACTTTGTTGTCGGGACTGCATGTCACTGGTATTCTGGCTTTTGCAAACAAATTATTCGGATCATTTTCCTTTCCTTCAAGAAAAGGATTCACTCTGTGGTAACATTGGATAAACATGAAACAAACGAGTGACCCCGCCCTCCCCCCAACACGCAGTGATATTCTCTTAGTTCTTCTTCGCATGACATGTTGAGACAAAGTTACAAAACTCAAATTGTGAAAAAAATTTGTGCTTGTTTATTTTCTTCACTTTGAACCGGAATGAAACGTTGAATGTCGCGGGATGGTCACTGCGTACGAAAGCTCCGACGCACCAAAAAGGTCACTCCAGGTCACGCCGCAAACAAACAACAACAACAACAGAAAAACGCGCCCGTGTTCGTGAAGTTTCAAATTGAGAATAAGCACTTTGCGGAACATTTTGTGTTCATGAACTAACAGACGTCACGTCACTGAAGCGTTCAAACACACCCCGATGAACAGACACGATACATGCTCACCTGTCCTCCGAAAGAGCCGACCAAACGAAAGACTGAGCGTTGTGATGTAGACCTGAAGACATTGACGCACTTGTGGAGACTATTGTTGAGCTGCCCGTTCAACACAGGACCAAGTGACATGTATGTGTGTGTGTGTGTGTGTGTGTGTGTGTGTCCCTGAGCAGCTGCTGTCCGGCGTCGTGCACCTCGAGCAGCCGGTGCAACGAAATGAGGAGATACGGGCCTGTCCAGACACGGGAGCCTGGCCATTAGAAGTTGGACCTGAGATGGCCAGACACCCTGTGTCTGCTGATTTCAGGTCTGGCCTGAAATAGCCAGACACCCACTGAAATTGCTACTCGGAGCCTTGATGAGTGTTTGGCCTTTTTTTGGTGAGAATTACGTAAAATGAGGAGGTGTGAGGCAAGAAGGCCAAGGACACTGCTATAAGACCTGCCTGACCGTTGGCAGGGGCCTGGGACCCTCATCACCCCCTGCCTCCTGATTTCGGGTGTCTGGCCATTTCATCACGCCTGCCGGGACGGAGCGTCTCGACGCGCGGCGGCTCCTGCTGCACGACGCCGGACAGCAGGTGCTCCTGCAGCCCGGAGAAGGTCACGGTGAAGTTGATGACGGAGACGGCATGCAGGAAGTGAGGATTGCTCAAGTGTGTGCGTGTGTGTGTGCAGGTGTATCGGTGCGCCTTCGAGCGCGCAGGCAGGTGATGTGTGCGCAAACATGCAATCAAGAGACAGAGCCACCGTCAGTATGTATGTATGTATGTATGTATGTATGTATGTATGTATGTATGTATGTATGTATGTATGTATGTATGTATGTATGTATGTGTGTGTGTGTGTGTGTGTGTGTGTGTGTGTTGATGTGTCGGTGTGGACACGTGCTTGTGTGCTGTTGGTTTGAGACGCAGCCGTGCGTGCACCATGGCAGACTCGATTCAGTGAACAAATGTTATGAATGTTTCGTGTTTGACAGGTGTTTGATCCCAGACTGCTGACGGAGCCAAATTTTGTGGTGACTTTACCCGTCACAAGTAGCAGATCGTTTCTGCATTGCACAGCCCTGCAAATGCCGACCGAGATGCCTGCATGCACAGGCGGTGTGAAAGGGAGTCTGGACGTTGCAGGGACAGGCGGCGGAAGGGCCGAGAGGCCCGCAGCAGTAGGCCGGGACGCTGCGGGCGCTCTGAACGCAGAGGACGCTGCGGGCGTCGGGGTGGACGGAGAGGTGAGTTCAAGTGTGACGTCATGGCGTCGCCGCGACGCATCTCGCTGAAAACTGGTTTGACGTGCGGTTCAATTTCTGGGACTTTTTACCATTTCCATGGCATGTTTCTTGCTGCACGAGACAAGTGCAAAAAGTGTAGCAAAGGCTTCTGGGTTGGTAAAGCAAAGCCCAATCTGCGTGCACTTTGAGCAGAACTTTGACGCCTCAAACTTGGATCGAGGCGTTTTCAGCTTGGGCCGGAAGTGACCCAACCCTCCAAAGCACCAATCAACCAATCATGGCAGGAACCGCCGCTGGACTCGGGCTGGTCGTGGGTCGTGTGCTTCGCGTCCTGGATCTCAGCCCTGCTGACGTTTGGATTCAGCTACTCGATCTCGGTGTACTACGTCGCGTTCCTTGACGCGTTTAACGAGAGTCGGGGAACTACGGCTTGGATCTCATCTCTCAACTTCGGAATACTGTGCATTTTTGGTAAGTAAAAGGGACTCAAGACCAGACTCCGTACCTCTGTCCACAGGACCCGACGCTGGACTCGGGCTGGTCGTGGGTCGTGTGCTTCGCGTCCTGGATCTCAGCCCTGCTGACCTTTGGATTCAGCTACTCGATCTCGGTTTACTACGTCGCGTTCCTTGAGGCGTTTGGCCAGAGCCGGGGAACTACGGCCTGGATCTCATCTCTAAACTACGGAACGCTGTGTGTCTTTGGTAAGAAACCATGAGGCCACCTGAAGCAGACAGCACAGACGAAGACTTGTCTGCAGGGGGTCGACTTTGGGGTGAGACCAGCCTCAGTGACTTTGACCTGTGTTGTGAAGACGTTTTTAATGTGACGCGAATTTTAAACCAGTGACCTGTTTGATGAAACCAACAACTCAGAGGCCACCCAGTGACTTGCTCTTTGAAAATTACCAAAACAAACCACATTCACAAAAGAATTACAAATGCAGGTGGGTTCACCATAAATGGCGGTTGTTACGAACCCAAGCTGCCATTGGTTCCTGGGTCTGTCTGAAAATCGCTTTGAACAACACCAAGGAGCAATTGACAAAAGCTGAATACAATGAGTTCACCGCCCTGTGCTCATGCCAATCTTGTTTTGATATTTCACCAGCTCCTGTGGGCAGTATCATGATCCACAAATTTGGCCACCGTGTGACGATGCTGATCGGAGGTGTGATCGCAGCACTTGGTCTCTTCATCTGCTCCTTCGCCCCCAACATCTACATTGTCTTAGTCTCCTTTGGCATCTCTGGTGAGTTTTGTTGTCTTGAGTTGAACACGCAGTGAATGACAGTACGTTTTGGGGACTTCTGTTCCTGATTTAAAAATGCGCACATGGCTGAGTACGGCCAGTAGCTTCTCTCTCTCTCTCTCTCTCTCTCTCTCTCTCTCTCTCTCTCTCTCTCTCTCATTCCTCCCCCACTCCCTTCTCTCTTTCACTCCTCTCTCTCCCTTGTTGTTGTGCAGGTTTTGGAGACGCTCTCACCATCGCCTCGACCATCTCGGTGATCCCTGTGTACTTCGAGAGGTTCCGTCCTCTCGCGTACGGCCTCGCCATGAGCGGAGGTGAGCGCTGCACGCAGCTGTGCTACACGCAGCTCATCTCATGTCAACAACACAGGCCGCATTTGGCAACCCGAACAACTCGGATCGCTGAAATCTGCCTTCTCATTGGCTGGTCAATTGGGAAGACAGAATTCAGCGAACCAGGTTGTTCGGGTTGCCAAATCGAACGCGGCCATACATTCTTGCTCGAGGCCATTTCATGCAGAGCTTGTCTTGCTGTGTACTGTCAGTTTTGATGCGTTGTGAAAAACACATTTTGAGTGCATTTTGCACACACACACCTGCACTCACACATACCTGTGCACACACCCGCACCCATGTGCGTTTTGGGTTCACAGTTGGAGTGGGCAATCTTTCCTTCCCTTGGCTGACGACCCTACTCATCGAAACCTACGGCTGGAGAGGTAAGCAGTCTAAAATGCTCCACAATGCACCAGATATCAAAGGGTGACAAGGAACTTGGGTCAAGTGCTGTCACCTTTTTGTCCAGCGCTGTTTTTGGTGTGGAAGGTGACTTTCACTTTGTCATACATTCATAAATTATGGTTCATTGCAGGATCTTGTTTGGTGACCAGTGCTCTGCTGCTACACATCTGTGTTGCTGCCATGTTGATTTGGAAACCACCAGCAAAATATGTGTCTGAGGCTGGAAAAATAAAGAAAGTTGAGGCTGAGTATCCAATCAAAGCCCAGCTGAGCTCAACTGAAGGAGTCTTTGTTTGTCCATCTGCTGCTACAAACAAAGAGAAACAAAGTTGGAACCATGATGCAAAAACAGTAAATCTACCACTCACAGATAATCAAGGATTTGAAGACAAACCATCAGTTCTCACAATTACTCCCAGTGCAATTTTTACTGGTACCCCTGAGGAAAATCTCATTGATAACAGCATAAAACATCACACAATCACTGTGCTGAAGAATAAACATTTTTTGCTGTTTATGGCAAACTGTTTCCTTTATCTGTTTGGTGCCAGTGTCCTGTTCACTCACCTCACAGCGTTTTCTGAATCTCTAGGGAAATCTGTCAGTTTTGGAAACATTATGCTTTCTGTCCAGGCTGCAGCAACAACATTGGGAAGAGTCATTCTCAATGCTCTTTGTCAACAGAAGCGGGTCAATTCAGTTCTCCTCTACATTGTAGCTGTTACTTTCTCTGGTGAGCAAGTTAAATTGAGATCATACGTGTGTCATTCCTTTGCTTTGCTCTTGTTTGGCTTTGAACAAATTCAGACATGAAAATCCACTGTGTGACTTGACGTTGCAGGTGTCTCCATGGTGATCATTGCACTGTGGACCACATCACCTGGTCTGGTGGTGGGGAGTGGATTGTTTGGGTTCTTCATCGCTTCATTCGGACCCACCAACATGGAGGTGGGAGTGCTCATCGCAACTCCGAGGTTCTTCAACATCGGGTTCGGATACGCGCTTGTGGCTCAGGGAGTCGGCTGGGTCCTGGGAGCTCCCGCCGCAGGTGAGGGTGCTGCGTCGTGAAAAAACGGTTTTGGTGACGCGCGGTCGTTGTTTTGACGTGGGCGTCAAAATTTAACATTTGACCCAATGGTGGAGCTTTTGACGTCAGCCTAAAAAACGACCGCGTGTCACCCAATGTGAAAACCCCCGTAGGCTTTCTCCTGTGTTTACGTGTGTGAAGTTTGATTGCGTTGGGCTTGTGGGGATCTGGTTGTTTCTCCAAGACCCACCTGGTGATACCAAAAGCTTGAGATGAGCAACTCGCCCTGAATGTGGAAGATTCTTGTTTTGCCGAAGAAAACGGCTGCTGTTTGACATTGGACGACGTTTCACTGAACGCGGCGTCAACGCCAACGTCAAAAACAGGCCTGTTTCCATGCCACTGGCCAATCACGAAACACTATAATTCGATGTTAGCGCTGACGCGGCGTTCAGTGAAACGTCGTTTGAGAAATTACGATGGTCGCGTTTCCTCACCTGCGCTGGTGCACGCGTGTATTGCAGGGCTCCTGTATGACTGGACTCAGCACTACCCAAACTCCTTCTACCTCGGCGGCGCAGTGACCGTTGCCGGGGCCCTGGTGCTTGTCCCAACAGCCGTCCGCTTCAGAGGAGACCACACAGAGCAGAAGGGGGATCACGGTACAGCTGGAGGAGAAGGTACGGAGGAGGTTGAAGGGCAGCGTGGTGGGGCTCTCACAGGAGGAGACCAGGTGGACAGGGAATCCAGGGGAACTCTCATCACTCTGGTGGAGGAAGGCACAGCGTCAGTGGAGAGCGACCCGAATCCTGGTGGAGACAAGAGGACAACAGAACCTGGCCTTGGTACCTGCTTCATTGAGAGATTTTAAGGCCACTCCAAGTCGAGAGCATGTGAAGCACAAGTTGACTTCATACAGAGCTGCGTTTTGCGTCCAGTGTTTTGCGGCATCATTGACACCTGTGTCCGCACAATTTTTGCATCAAGAATTGGCTGCCAGCAATTATCTGCGGCAAGCGATCTGTGTCACATTGGGTGTCATGTGAAATTTTGACGCTACCACAATATTTTGCCACGAAACCCAGAATGCAATGAGCTTGCCGCAGCCCCATATGAACTCAGCCACAGTCGTACCTTGCAGCGGAAAGAGCGGATTGTTGAGCAGCGACTCCACTTCTCCGGTTATCAACTCGAAGCGCAGCTCGACTCATGCAGCTTCAGACCGGACGCTTCGTCATTGTGGACTTTTCATAAAATGTTCACGTTACGTGCAGACGGTTTCTTTTTTCAAAAAATAAGTTGACGCTTCCAGCCCGTCAGCGGCTCCCCAGGAGAAGCTCCTGCAGGAGCCTCTTCAGGGACGGATCTCAGGGGACAGGGTTCCGAGTTCTGCAGGTATAGATCTCATCCAGGGAGCTGTATGGACCTCTCCATACCACGGCAGCAGAGGCGGACGCTCTCCGCCATTGGATGTTTTCAACTTCAAAACACGTCGTCCCTACGAATCTGATTTGTCAACACCGCAATGTTATTGTCGAGTTGTCCCTATCCCTTCTTCTGAAGTTCCACGAACTTCCCTTCAATTGCAACCTTGCAGACACCAAATGAAGCTTTGCTGTTGGTGTTCGTTTTTTGGTGCCTTTTGTGGATCGTGTGCCAATAAAAACGACCTTATTTGCTGCAACAAATGACCCACAATATTGTCATGTCCGAGATAGGAAAGCAATTGTTCTGCGCATTCACAGGGCTGGGCGGAGTGAAAGAACTGAGGAAGACCTGATCAAACTGCATGAACACAAATCCTTTTGACAAGGACCCTCTGACCAAAGCGTTTACGTTCCAACCATGTATCGTCCTGGGCCAGGTTCAAGACGAGTATTCACGCACAGGGTGCGTGCGTGTTTGACCTGCGTGTTTGAGCACGCTACTCACCGGACGTGTCAACACACTCAGGTTCGCAGAGGTGAAGAGGCAGGACAGTCGACAACACGATAAGAGACAAAACGCGGTGAAGGAGGCCGCGAGACAACAGGGAGAGGTAGATCCAGGTGTGCAGGGACAACACACGCTCAAGCCCCCCTACACACACACACACAAGGCCCTACACACACACACAAGGCCCCACATACGCACACAAGCCTCTCCACACACAAGCACCCTCACACACAAAACACACAAGACACACACACACACAAGACACACACACAACACACACACATACAAGACACACACACACCTTTTGTTGATGGTGCAAAAAGTCCCTTTTTCACATGTTGTTGAAGTTGGGAACTTTGGCCCGACCAGACACCCCCGCTCTGTCACCGGATCCTGAATCCGCCCCCAGCCTCGGAGACAAGTGTGTGTGGAATGAAGCCAATGTGCACCGCGTCTCCCTGTTCCGGACTATCCATTGATTTTCCTGCGTCGACAGCTGTGCGTCAGTTGATATCTTGAGAGGGGAACGCAGTGATCGTTGTGGGGATGTCGAATTGATCCGTTTTTGTCCAACACATATTGTACACGCGTTTTTCATTCACGCGTATTATGTACGAGGACTCGGGCACCATATGTTTCGCTACATTCTATGTGCGTATCACGTGCCGTAAGAAAACAGCGACGGAAAGAACCGGGATGCCAGCGACGCACAGCTTGGACGCTGCGCGGGTTGTGAACGACCCGCCGGACGCTGGAGCCGGCGGGTTGGACGGCGCGGAGTCCGACGGGCGGGTGAGTCTAGTTGTAGGTGTGGAGTTCATCCTTCATGAACAAGTTTTGGGGGCAGAAGGCTTGCTTGTGGTGCACAAACCTCGTACATACTCGCACTGTGTCTCTGAACAGACCACACTGAATAGACCACAATTCCTGGGAAGACGTATCAGAACTTTCGATCAAAAGAGAACAGCTGTGGTAAACATCTGCAGATCTATCTCTGCTATGAAGAGAGAGAGAGAGAGAGAGAGTGAGAGAGAGACAGACAGACAGACAGACAGACAGAGAGAGACAGAGACAGACAGAGAGACAGAGACAGACAGAGACAGAGAGAGTCGGAGAGAGAGAATTTGCACATGTTGGGGGAGTGCTTCAATAGTTTTTCAGATTTTGTGCGCATTTTCAGAAAGGAAACGTACGAGATCAGACCCACCCCTGGATCCACCCCTGAACCAACCTTTGGATCGACATTTTGAGATTACAACACAACCTCCATGCACTTCTGTCCACAGGCCCCGACGCTGGACTCGGGCTGGTCGTGGGTCGTGTGCTTCGCCTCGTGGGTCTCAGCCCTGCTGACCTTTGGATTCAGCTACTCCATTGGCATTTATTACCTGGAGTTTCTGGAAGTTTTCAAGGAGTCTCGAGCCAAAACAGCCTGGATCTCTTCTCTCAATTTGGGAGCGACATGCTTTGTTGGTAATACAGCTTCAGAGCCCTCGAGCTGAAGTTGGAGATTGGCCCATGAATGCTGGAGAAAAATTCACAATGGCAATGGCACTTTTTGTGTGACAGCTGCAAAACGTTTTGCTGTTTCATGGTCATAAAATTTCCACTCAAGCTTTATATTTATGTTGCATGTTCAAAGGGCTCCCCAGACAAAACTATGTTCTTCCAATTCAGGTCCCCTCGGAAGTTTCTTGATCCACAAATTTGGTCACCGTGTGACGATGCTGATCGGAGGTGTGATCGCAGCGCTCGGTCTCTTCATCTGTTCCTTCGCCTCCAACATCTACACAGTCTTCCTCTCGTTCGGTGTCTTCACAGGTGAGTGTTCTTCGCTTGAAATGCCAGAGTGGAAACCGAGGAAACAGCCCAAAAAAATCCCGGCACCCAAGGCGTCCGTCCCAATGACCATGAAAATGTTTGTCACGCTGCCCCTAATCCTGCTTCAGTTGCATGTCATGACTGCAGGAGCAAAATTTTTCAAAGAAGGTGAGGCTGTTTCACAGGTCACCTCAATTGCCACCCACAACCGACCAAATGCCACATCACCTGCTTTGCTCTCTCTCTCTCTCTCTCTCTCTCTCTCTCTCTCTCTCTCTCTCTCACTCTCTCGCTCGCCCACGCTCTCTCGCGCTCACTCTCACTCTCTCACTCACACTCACCACACAAAAAAGCACAAAA
>JAAUXT010119187.1_pt1 | contig 12722 bp, 9 predicted proteins | sample 7278171 | NCBI WGS metagenome assembly JAAUXT01 (sample SAMN14350112, study PRJNA611818) | marine sediment metagenome | isolation source: surface marine sediment (1.8m) | place: French Polynesia: Moorea | collected 2018-08
ACTCTGTAAATCATTGGTAAAGCGCACTCGCACAATCTGATCCGAATTTCTGACAAAAAATGAAAAAGAAACGCCAAGTGTGCACCAAGTAACGGGCCCTAATACTACTGTGGCCGGGGTGAGAACTCCACCGTCTGGGGTGCTGACAGACTTAGTGGAGTCTGGATCAGGATCCAGGGTCAGGTTACTTCCACCTGTACCGCTTCGGACTGTGGTTACAGACCAGAGATCCAACAGTGCACGCTGCCTTCGAAGCTTGCGTCGTGTGTGTGTGTGTGTGTGTGTGTGTGTGTGTGTGTGATGCGCGCGTGCGTGCACATGTACGGATAACATGCACGCACGTCTGTGTGCGTGTACGCGTGTGTGCATGTACACCACACGCACACGCATGCGTGCAAACATGCATGCGTGTGCGTGCGTGTGGTCTTGCTCTGCGCTCAGTGTTCCCACAGCTGTTCAACTTGAAAACGTGTTCATCAGACTGAACACTGTTGACAGATGATGCATGTCACGTGCAATACTGTACATGCTCCATGCATCCCAAGCTGCCGTGCATCTGCACCAGATCTACACGCGCTAAACTGAGACGCGCAAAGGGCGAAGTTCATACCCCCCGCCTGGTGGCCAAGAGCACCTGTCAGCTCTGTCTGGCCCAAACAAACCTGTTGCTACAACAGGGCCAGGCTGCAGTGAGACTGAAGGCTGCAGCGACATCCTTGCAGCAGATTATCGTGTGAGGGTTTTACCTGCCTGGCGGGGGAGGGGGTCATCATGTACCAGACTTTCCTCACCCTGAACTCCCCCCACCCCTGCTGTTTTCTGGCGAGTCCATCCTGAAACCCTTGCAAGGACGGATCCAAGAGACCAGACTCCGTCAATCACGCCTTTCACACCCTGCAGCCCTGTGGGGGGGGGGGGCTCCCTCACCAAATCCTGATTCCGCCCCTGCAGTCTCTGCAGAAAATGTTTTGATAATGTCGTGTGGAAGAGTTGGCTCTTCCCACGCGCGCAATCCAGCTTTCGGGCGAGGAGCTGAGTACCGATGAAGTGGCTTCAGCGGAGCTGCGTGAAGCTGAAGCTGTACACCGGACTCGCAAACTCGCGCTGCCTATTTAAAGCCGTGCCCACGACACCCTGCGTCTGTTGAGAGCAACAGCTTGAGACAGGAGTGAGTAATAAACGTTTGAAGCATACGCTTGAGTTTTACTCCGCTGCGGCAGTCCGGCCAAGCCGAGGCTGCTCTCTACTGCGGTGCTGCACACGGCGGCGGTTGTGTGGACGGGAACCACCGGGACCCGACCGGCACACAACAACAAACTGACCCGTGCGTGAACGGTCAGCAGTTCATCAGGATCCAACAAACAGGCGTGACTTTTGCAAACTTTCTGTGCAGTGCAAGTTCAACAGCCTGAGCTTAGTGAAACAGAGTTTAGAGTTTTGTGGTGCAGACAGGCAAAACCGGCGGTTTTGAATGAAACCCCTAACATTTTTCTGATCACAGACTGTGCAGCGGTCGTGGGAGAATACTTCGCATAGAGCTCGGGTTGATTCAATTTTAAATTCCCTGTATCTTTCTGGGGGGGGGGGGGTTGGATCCAGGGACCAAAACCAGCCGAACTCATGGTCACAACCCATTCTTCATTGGGCAACGTGCACCAACAGAAGTGAAAAGACATAAACACTTGAGAGACGATTGCTGTCAAGCGTTGGACAACACATTGCACACCACAGCAAAAGATTTTGTCAAAGTTGGAATCTTCCCCCCTCCCCCTGAGGTGTCGCGTCCCCCTCCAGCCCAGAACCCATGTGACCCTCCCCAAACCCCGGGTCCTCCCCTTCACACCCGGTACTTGATGTCCTCGTGATGTGAACTGTTTGTGGGGTGACAAACGAGCTTCGTGTTTTCTTCAAGTTCTTGGTGGGTGACGCACACGGAATGCAGGATCTGTCCAAAGTGCGAGCTACGCCCTGTCTTCAGGACGTTTACACTGAGACACGCCCGCTGCTGGGCGATAATTGAGTCCAGGGTGACAACAAACATGTGGTCGTCTTGTCACTGTTGCCAGGGGTTCAGAAACTCTACAGTGCATGTAGAACTCAGAGATGGACCCCACCCCGGGTGTGCAAGGGTTTCAGGATGGACTCGCTTCAAAACAGCAGGGGTAGGGGGAGTTCAGGTGGTGGTGAGGAAGGTCTGGTGTGTGATGACCCTCCCCGGATCCTACCAAAGTGGTTGTGCTCGCGCGCGCGCGCACACACACACACACACACACACACAGACGTGCGCACACGTGGCCTCTCGTCTCCTCTCATGCGAGCACACACATACGTACGCACATGCACACACACGCATGCACACACACACACACACACAGATGTGCGCACACATGGCCTCTCGTCTCCTCTCATGCGAGCACACACATACGTACGCACACACGCACACACACACACAGAGAGACACGAGACAGACGTTCCGCAGCGCACGTGCAGATGTAGAACCTTGGAACGTGACAAGTCCAGGGGTTTTCAACCACACACACACACACACACACACACACACACACACACACACACATCTTCAGTACTCACCGCACGCCGGGAACGCCGAGTCCTCCAGCGGACACTGACCCCAGAGCACCGCGACGCCCTCCGCGTCCGGCGCGCTGAGGGGGACGCTGGGTCCCTCCTGGATGCACCCGGTGAACCCGAGCCCCACAGTGAGCCCCGCCCCCAGCTCCATGTCCCATAGGAACCTGCGAAACGTACTGTTAGATATGAGTTCCCTGTGTAACACAGTAGCACCCTGCTCCACACTCAAGTGAATCTGTCCTTGTAAAAACTGGATATCCACTGTAAACCACTCGTTGGTGAGTAACGAGTCCGTTGCTATGGTGACAGCGCCGCTTTGTCCAGCGCGTCTCCATGACATCTGGATTTGACCCTCAGGGGTCAAGGTTAACTGCAGGATGTCTCCGCCGGCGCTGCTCCCTGTTTGCTGGATGAGGGAGCCGGCGCTACAAGTCCGGAAGCTGAAGGCCACGTGACGTCGTAAACTGAGGGTCACTTCCGGGAGGCGGACGCTGGAGCGGAGCGTCGCGTTGAAGAACGCTCTGTTGCGCTGAGACGCGCCTGCGCCGCCGCCATCTTGCGCCGTCACCAGGGAAACGAGCAGCGCGACGAGCGACGCTGAAACAGAGAGAAAATCAACATGAAAATTATGGAGAACGCAAGAAATATCCTTCACAGACGGAGAACAGAAACAAAACTCCAAATTCTTGACCACTGCGTGGCCAAAGACTCAGTGGGTTTTCAGGGGGTGGGGGATGTTTCAGAAGTGTTTTCATCCTTCTTAGTCTCTGTTCGTGCAAAGGGATTCTCAAAAGCACTGGAAAAGTACGAGTTTTGGTTCCAAAATGACAAAACATACCCCTCAACCCACCCTGCCCCACCCTCTCCTGTCAACTATCACTCATCCCACAGCCAATGTTTACACAGTTGAGAGCCGTTGTGATCAAACCTGCGGCCCCACACCTGACCCGGACGGTACGCCGTGTTGTGTAAACCCTGACAGGCCTGATTAGTACCCCCGTCAGGAGCGGGAACCAGTCAGCGAGGGAAAGGTCGGGGGCCGCGACGCACACAACCAATCACGTCAGAAGCCATCAGAGGTACGTGCGCAAATTACGTTGCTGAGCGCAGTGTGAAAGGAACAAAGAAAAGCTCTGAGAATTGGGTGCAATGGTTGGAGGAAATTTCAGTGCCCCAGTTCCTTACACGGACAGCGCGCAGCGTACACACACAAGGAAACGCGCACACGTACGTACGTGTGCACGCACACACGCTGATGGGAGGTGGGAGTGAGTCCGTCCATTCATTCATCCACCAACCGTCTGTCCTTCCTTCCACACGTCCGTCCATCTGTCCATCCATCCAGAGAGAAAGAGTGAGTGAGTGAGTGTGTGTGTGTTTGTGTGTGTGGTGAGAGGGGTCGTTTGTTGAACTGGAGTGTTGAGAATGTTGTCCTCTTCAGAGTCAGCCAGAGATCCAGGGTTTGTCCAAGAGGTTCGAAGGACAGACGAACGACCGTAGAAGTCAAGGTCAGATGTACCAGAGTCACAGTGAGCACCCACGCACACGCACACACGCACACACACACACACACACACACACACACACGTCCCAGTCCCACAGACAGAAGCGTTTTTCCTCCAACCTGCAGGAGCCTTCTTCCCTCAGTTTTACTCTCACTGTTTTCAGAAGAACCCGACGCCTTTCACCACAAATTGCGCGAAATCGGATACTTTTTGCAAAACAGTTCGAGGACTGCACGTGGGGAAGGAAGCAACGGCCACAAAACTCGCGGACGGATCCAATGGCGGATGTAGACAAATCCAGGGGCGGATGCAGACAGGTCCAGGGCACATGCAGGACAGGGGTCGACAACCCCTTGAAAAGAGACACAGTGTTCCACTCTCGCGCACAAGTTTTGTGACAGCGTGGAAATCTTTGACCCCCTCGCCTGAGGACTGAGACCCAGCGGGAACAAATTCTGCATCCGCTACTGAATCCGAACTTGTCCTGGTCCAAGAGCAGAATCGGAAGACACCACATGACGCTCGAATTTGTACAAAGAATCACGGTAGACGCGCCACGCGTCGCCAAGGACGCTGCGTCGTCGCTGCCCAAAGGACGCGACGTCCGAAGACGTGTCCAGGGACAGAACGCATGACGCACACTCAGTGTGAAACGGCCCTCAACACGCGTGGGTCCATCCCCTACAGAATCCCCCCTCGCTTCTCGTTTTACTAGCAGCAGATGAGAAAAACACGAAGAACTCCGAATGTTGTTTCCAGGCGAAACTGGGTGGGGCGGACACAGACGATTACTCAACAGTGCTTGGAGGGGTGGATCTGGGAGTGGGACCGAGAGAAACGTCCGGCCCAAACAGCGGACTCAAACGGGGACCCGCCCCAACCCCACGTGTCACACCGTGTATGTACGCCAGCGCACGACGCACAGCTTTTACATTACCGATAGGCGGGTACACCCACTGCACCCCACCCTCCAAAACAGTGATATCAAGCAGGCACCAACCCTACGACCCCCCTCCAAGCAAAATTGTCCCGTCTCCATTGACCTCACCACACTGGGTGCGAAACCTCTCACTTCCCATGCTCCACGCGTTCGGATGGGTCCCGCCCCCCTCCCGTTCCCTGGAACCGCACCCGGTAACCATGGAGATTCCACAGACATCTCAATCTTCCCAGCAGGTCCAGGACGGGGGGATTCTGGATACAACATAATATCTCAGGAGCAGAAGCAGAATCCGGGGATTTGACAGGTGAAAACTCTGGTATATCATCCAGATTTCGCGCAGATGTGCAGATGCTGATCGATTCGACTGCATTCACGCGAAAGAAATTGCACACACACACACAGACACAGACACAGACACACACATTGTTCCATTCTAGCTTTTCTTCCGGCACGGAGATGAGGGCACCTCGACAACTTTATTTGGGGGGGGGGGTCACTCTGGCGGGCTTGACCACAACGTCGTCATTTTACCGTTTTTGGTGGCGGGTTTTTCAATGGATGGAGAGGGTTGTTCCACCCTGAACACTTCTTGCAGACAGCTTTCTTTCCACCGACAGACGAGACTGTCTGGGAAGACAGGAGAAGGGCGCACCGTTTGTTGTGGCGTGTGCGTTACCGTGTTGTGACGTGCAGAGACCGCAGCAAGGCACCTGACGCCGCAACCTGCGGTTTCTCTCACCGGGGCCTGGGGGGACGGCGCTGCAGTGCTGTCCCTGCAGTGTGAGGCTGAGGTTGCAGCACCATCCTCACAGTGTGAGGCTGAGGCTGCAGTACTGTCCCTGCAGGGTGGGGTTGAGGTTGCAGCACAGTGCACCGTCCTTACAGTGTGAGGCTGAGGTTGCAGCGCCGTCCTCGCAGTATGGGGCTGAGACTGCAGCACCATCCTCACTCTCAGCGCCATCCTCACAAGGTGGGGCTGAGGCTGTGCTGTCCTCACAGTGTGAGGCTGAGGCTGCAGCGCCATCCTTGCAGTGTGAAGCTGAGGCTGCAGCGCCGTCCTCGCAGTGTGAGGCTGAGGCTGCAGTGCCGTCCTCGCAGGTTGGAACAATAAGTCTTGGCCTTTCACACAGGATGGTTAGAAAACAAACAGCAGACAGCAGCAAGGATCACTCACTGCAACAACTGTCCAACCACCTCCAAACACATCCTGCCCCACACCACAAGGACGGCGCTGCAGCCATTGCGCCAACACAACCTCGGGTTCTTCTACACAGCCTCACTCAATTTGGCAAATTCATCTCTGCAGCCACTGTTGCAATCGCAAGACAAATGTACGCCAAGGTTTCACACGAAGGAAACAAAGCCTCTTTGGCACGAAGCTGCCGGTTGCAATTTTCCTCAATCTCCCAGACGTGAACCTTTGTTCTATGCCTGGACCTGGGCACTTGGAGAAACCAGCGCCTGAAGCACATGATGCCAACGTCTCTTTCTGCAACAAAGTTCCCCGCAATTTGCACCAGTTGAGCCTGATATTTCTCTTCCCCTGCACACAAAGACCCAGCTGCCTCCACCGAACTTCTGACTCTGCGCAGTTCCTTGTGGGATCCAAAATTCCAGGGGCGTAAGGCGATGCTGGATGGTGCCTCCGCACGCGCTGTACATCTCAATGCGGCCTTGCAGTCACGAAACGAACACAGGACCTATGGTTGCAGCGACGCAGCGTCCAGTGACCAAGAGGGCAGCAATGCAACGCCGCATCCATTGAGAGCACGCGTGATGCATTCAGTGTGAACCCTGCAACCATGCATGCAGTGTGGACTCGGCCTCAAGCAGGCACACCGAATTTCGTACAATAGTTCGCACACACGTGCACACACACACACACACACACACACACAGGTGACGCATCCAGCTTGAACCCTGCAAGCCGCATCCGTGTGAACCAGACTTTTGACGGACTTCATCTCCTGTTGTAGCTACCTGCAGATCTGTTCCCTGTAACACCCATCACGGTGCTACATTGTAACGCGCCCGGTGTGGAATCTGTATCCACTGATCATCATCCACTGATCATCCGCAGCAGATGCGCAGAACGTCCAGGCCAGAGATGGGTTCTGCCTCCCATGGTGAAGCACGGAGAAATCAGAGAGAGAGAGAGAGAGAGAGAGAGAGAGAGAGAGAGGGAGAGAGAGAGAGAGTGTGTGTGTGTGTGTGTGTGTGTGTGAGACAGACAGACAGACAGACAGACAGACAGACAGACAGACTTCGAGAACAGAGCGCACGCACACACACACTCACAACAAAGTCAAACACTCCAACACTGCATCCTCAGTCCTGACAAGAAGCGGAATTCAGGTGTGTATCAACCACTGATGCTCTCCATCATTGGCATCAACAATTCAACACTGACCTCACACATACACGCCAACAATGCATGGAATGCAATTGTCCATTTGGAAATCGAAATCGCCTTGAAACTTTAATCGGCAAATGCCACGCTGCAGTCATGTGTGAAAAATTATGGGGAGGCCATTTTTTCCAGTCCTGAGCGATCAAAGTGGAGTCGAGGTCAGTTCACACTGGATGCGTCATGCGTTGCATCCCAACGCCAGGCACGCACACATACGCACACACACACACACACACACACAGGCAGACATGCACATACACACACAGAGCCTCACACAGGCAGACATGCACACACGCACACACACACACACACACACACACACAACGCGCAACGCACCACTCGTACCTATCCAGTGACGCACGACGCCACCAGTGTGAAACAGCCCTCATTATTTTCCCATGATAAATCACCATAAATTTCACTCATTTGCACCAAAAAATTGCTGTGTGAATGAAGCATTTTAAAGAGCACCTGACCCAATGCACTGAGGCGACAGTTCTGGCGCCATTGTGAGCACGTGACAGATGAATGGATCATGACACCCACGCCCAAAGGGATTATCCCAGTAAATCCCGGATCAGTTCATTCATGTCAGATCAGCATTGTGCGTGCATTGATGACACAAGAGCACTGTGTATGATCATCATCGATTGGTGGGTTGGTCGCGTTGGATCAAGCACAGCTTTCCAGGGGAAAATCCTCCACGCTCACTCAAATTCCTATTGAATCTGTCTCCTATCCCCCACGAACAGCCAGCAACACCCTTTCCACGCCACACACCCCGACCCCACCCGTTCAACAGCCTGATCCCCCCCCCCTCCGTCACCAGGTGACCCCATCTTGGTGGTCTGCCTGTCCACTGACAAAAGCTATTTCTGAGGGCAGAAGAAAAGCATTCCTGTTAAAGTCTGGGACAACGGGCTTGACTGCAGGACGCGTCCGCTGTGAGACAAACGCTACGGGGATCCAAGCTTCCTGGTTCAACCAACGACACCACAAGGCAAGGTTTGCGTCTGTCCTCACAAATGTCGCGTACAAATGCGAGAAAACACACCCACCCAACACTCGAAGCAAAATACCCGAGAGATTCAGAAATCTTTCCACGGGAGAGGACCTGAGGATCGAAGTGCAGGTCAACAGACGTGCTCCCTCACCAGCATCTGTCACCGCACCGGATCCATCACCGAAGCTCCAGTACAGCAGTCCAGTTGCTGACAAATCACATCTGTTACGAGCGTTCACTCACGGACAAAGAAAGTCTTGATTTCAGCTCATACTTGGGTCAAATTTCACTGTTTCCAAACCTCACTGGCCCCAAGCCAGGTTTGTAGCATTGGTGGCGGCCTCTTCAAACCCTCGGACCCTCACATCTACCTGACACCTGTCCTCACCTGCTGTGACGCATTTGCTCTATGTTTCACCCGCAATTCTCCATCAGTCGGTGGTCAACCTGCGGTCAATTCCTCCTCAATGACCACCCGATGGGTCAAGAGCTTTGTGCACACATACGGGTCTTACGCAAACAAACTTTGGTTTGCAACAGGTATTGTACCTTCCTCTGTCAATGCAAGATAGAGAACCAAAATGGCAAAATTTGCCTTCCCAAAGAGACCAACGCTTCATTTTGCAGCATTTTTTTCCCGTCCTTTAATTTTGCCAACAAAACAACACACCTGCGTGTTCAGAGTGAAATAGGGGCATGGCAGGTGACCCAGTCAAAACACGCACTACAAAGAGCGTGGATCTCCCCACGCTGTAGATCTACATGTACACATGTAGCAGACGCATACTGCGCATGTACGCACACACGCGGGTAACAAACACGGGTCGGGTGGGTACTCGGGGTAGTGACCAACATGTTGATACGGTCTGTGTACCACACGTACCCGGTACAGGCTCGGGCGGATCCAGGGGGCGGGAGGGGGGTCTGAAACTCGCAATTTTGTGCAACAAGCACTCAGCCACCCCCCCCCCCCTCACGAACACACACTTTTCACAACGTTGAAGTTGACCTCCCCCCTCCTATTTGCGTTCACGTCAATCTGTACGCCTGTATCTCTGTAGGTCCAGCCAACCCTTTGGCTGAAGGAACATAACTGCTACTTTTTCGCCAAACAAGTGAGTGTCGTGAGTTCTTTCTCCACCCCCTCTGACCCCGGGGCCGCTGGAATCACAGTATGGCAATCTTGTTTGCAGCCTGCTTCAGAAGTGTCAAAGCCACGCAGTAGATCCACATTCCGACGACATCAAATCCAGGGCAACAGGACATTCGATAGCACTCGAGTTCCGAAGAAAGGCCACAACAATCCAGAGACCACTGCGCAAAAACTCTACATTCCGCAGGCTGAGGTCCCCGTCAGCTGAAGGGGTCAAGATACAGGCAGGAACACCCCTTATGATACCAAACATTGCCAGAAATGTTCTAATACACGCGCTGTGTGGCCGTCCACACAAACCACCAGAAAATTGAGGATCATCAGGGAAGCAACGGAAAAGACGAGTCCAAATTCACAGAACACCGAGTGTAACTTTGAAAGGCAACATTTTCAGTGATGCTTGGACGACTCTGCTGGAATTTCGGGTCATCCCGTTGGGTGTGTGCACGTTTTGGCAGGAATACGGTTCACACAGCATCTCCGCAGCAGTCTCTCTGTGTTCTCTCCCATAACATGTCTACAAGTGCTGCTGAGTGTCTGTTAGTGTGAAGTGTACTCCTCAATGTATCACTTTACACACTCGCGCTGAAACTACCATCAGAACAAGACTGCTTCGTGACTTGAAATGCAAACAGACGAGTTTCTGCTGAAACAAAAGCATATTTGAAGAACTCAGTCACACAAGAGTGGAGTGGACAAATAGCTCCACAAGATCCAGCCTGTGCAGATCTTGGCCTGGACTTCGCTGGACTGCCAAACTGACCCTGGATCTTTCAACTACGATCCCACTCGCTTACAGATCTGGAATGTACGAGTGTCTACACACTCGCTTGAATCTCTCCCCCCCCCTCCCCCGGCAAGCAGACGACCCACCCCCTTCCAGTACACAACTGTGACTTCCAATTACCTGCTCCCTCAACCCACCCCACCCCATGGCAGCTGCAGACACCCAGATCTACAGAGATCTACGAATGTGCCCCCCCCCCCCCCCGAGACAACTCAAGGAAGTCAAAGCGCCCCTCAGGTTTCTCGACTCAACAAAGTTGGGCAGAACTTGGAATCGGGTGGTGCGACTGGGGTCCAGACCTGGGTAGATCTAGAGTCTACACTCCAGATCTACACAGAGGCCCAAGAAGCAAGCTGGATCTGAACAGAGTGTAGATCTGGATGTCTACATCAAACTGAATTCTCAGCGCGACTTCCCACATCCTTGAAGAATGTCACAAGGATTCTGTCCCAGCAGCCAAAACAGACATGGAGAGCCCCCCAGAATAATACGCAAAATCTCACCTAAAGCCGCTGGAAATGTGTAAATATTTCCTCTCATCTTTCGTTTATCCCTTTATGTTTCATATTATCCAGTACATCAAAGAAGAACTGGTCCCAATGGCTTGTTTTTATCCAAGAAATATCAGCCAAGTCTTTTCGCACACCTTTCAAACCGACTCTGGTGTGTCACGTGACCAAACTTCGCGACACCTGCCGCGCGGTGAATCGTGGGATCGATGTGTCGAGAAGAGGCGCGCCGCAGCCTGCGTCTGCGTGTTACGGGAGTTGTTGTCAACCAAATACAAAGCACAAGGTAAATTAGGGACTCTGCAATATTTTTGCGCGTAGACTATCAGATCTGTGTAAAATCGCTCGTATATTTGGAGAAATCAAAACTTGTTTCTGAGAACACGAAGCTTGGTTTGGTTATGGCGTCTGTGTTTTGCCTCCAGACTTCAAACACGGATTGACTATACTATATGACTCTCTCCACAGCCAATCATTTCCATCAGGGCCAACGGGACGAATTCTTTCCACGCAAATTTGTTGTCTTGGTGTGCTGCTGCGTGTGAGGCATGTCCACGGTGAAATTGAAGGAAAGAGTGCAATTCTTGTTGCACCCGGTAGACTCTATTGAACATTGCTGCATCTGAACTTCTCTGGTCATCAGACAAGAAACCCAGACCATCAAACAAGCATCTCACACTACATGTAATTGTTGCTGACAGACACAAAATGTTGTGGAGAGTCTGCCTTGTCAGAATCTCATTTTTCCAAGCATATCTTTGTCAAAAGTACAAAAGAAATTTTGAAAGGAACAAAGAATGAAAATGATACAAGAAGAACAAAAGAATGAAAGGATTTTGAAGAAAAGAAATGGAGGAATGAAGGGCAAAAAAGACAAAAAAGGAATCCCCCGCCCTGCGTTTTGGGGCCATCTTTTCCCTTGAGTGTTATCTTCCCAATCTGAATTGCAATCAATCTCCAAACTGAATGGCCCCATGCTGACTGAACCGTGAAGATTCTACCAAACCTCAGATAAACAAAACAAAAGTGGCCCTGTTTTCTTTTTGTCAAGATTGGCAACAGAATATGCTGGAAATTGTCCATTCAAGTACAACAATGTGAGTCCTTAGTAGCACGAGCTGATTGTGTAAGAAAAAACACACACACACACACACACAGCAGAGACTCACAATTCAGGATGTACCAGAGAATCTCTAGAGAACAGTTTTCAAACTTTGTCAACAAGCTGATGTTGCTGGTTGTGTTTCCAGCAGGAACTTCAACACCAGTAGGAACTTCAACAATATGGACAACACAAATGATTGTTGTTCTTTTGCTACACATATGAGTGTTTGGGAGTTCACAAAGCAAGCCAAACACATTTGGTATGTACTGTGTTGGATTGTGTGAAGTTTTCAGTTTGACTGTTTTTCACAGTGTTAAAACACAATAACTTTTTGAAGTTTCACCGAATCCTCACCAAACTTGTGGACATGATGTCCTTTTCATATATAAAACTTGGTCAAATTTGAAAAATAAATGGTGTATGTAGACCACATAGTTGGCTGCCATCTTGGATTTGGTCAAAAACACACTTTGGGCAGTCCAGTGCTCAATGTTTTGAACACCTATCAGTTTGAGATGTGTTGTGCAACAATTCAAGGTTTTCCATCTGGTGCATTGTTGCTGCTGACAAGCACCTTGAAGAGTCTCAAAATGGTGACCAAATTTGGTGTCTTCTGTTGTATATATGAGTGAAGCCCCAGTAGTGATGTTGTAGTATAGTTTATTGTAGAGTATGAGTTGGAGCTCAGTGGTTTAGGCTACCTTCCTCTATGGTGTCA
>JAAUXT010129062.1_pt1 | contig 12721 bp, 15 predicted proteins | sample 7278171 | NCBI WGS metagenome assembly JAAUXT01 (sample SAMN14350112, study PRJNA611818) | marine sediment metagenome | isolation source: surface marine sediment (1.8m) | place: French Polynesia: Moorea | collected 2018-08
GCATTTCTCAAAGATACAAGTGATATCTGAAAATCACTTACAAAAACTCTTGTAAGTCTGTGACTTACAAGTGAAAGTTATACCTGGTCAGGGGCAGGTATAAGTTGAGAAATGCTTGTAACTTTTGCTTGTAACTTGCAAGTGATACTCGGGACTTAGCAGTGTTTTTATTTTCGAGAAAGACCTCCCTGGTTTGGCGTGTTGTTCCCGTCTTCAGAACCCCCTCATCAAACGCCTGGCCAGACGACGGAAACCGAATGCTGCATAGATCTTGTGTGCAGCAGGCAGCGCACGACGCCTGCGGTGTGAAGCAGGCCTGAGGCCCCGCGGGACCTGGATCCTCGCTGCTGTCCGTGAGGGATTCTCGGGCCGGACTCCCGCCGACTGATTGGATGACTAAAACATGTGTTTTCCCTGACAGGTGAAATAAGGCTTGACGCGTGTTGTGGCAAGTTTTACGTATTACTGTGAGGCTGCTGAAAACCAGGCAACAGACGGGCTGTGTGAGGGAACGTAGGTTCAGAGCACTGCACACGTGAACCATCGAGCACGTCCAACGTACCGCGTCAGCCCCTCCACCGTCAGTGGTTCAGCAAGTTGCAACGAAAAAGCGAGAAGACACAGCAGGACTCTGAGAGTATGGAAGATCCTTTCAGAAGATTGGCGCGTTCACGCCCCAGGAGTGGACGGTGCGACCTCGACTGGGTTGGGCCCCTGGGCCGTGACCATCCCTTCAACACTGTACTGACCTGACGGCCAGAACTCTCTATCTCTCTCTCTCTCTCTCTCTCTCTCTCTCTCTCTCTCTCTCTCTCTCTCTCTCTCTTTCTCTCTCTCTCTCTCTCTTTCTGTGTGTGTGTGTGTGTGTGTGTGTGTGTGTGTAAGATTTGGGTCTGTGAAACGCTCGTCCCACGGACGGAATCTCTGGCCTACGTGCGGTCCTCCCTGACGCTCTTGAAATTGAAATTTTATCCTGATTTCCTGTCACTGTCGTTGAACGTGTACATTTTCCAGTGTTCGCTTGTCCACAGGCCCAGTTTCTCAGCTGTGCACCCTTCTGGGGCCCTGAGACTCGATGAGCCACTGTTGCCCAAATGTTTTCCTTGACGTGGATATCTTTGTCTTAGAATGCCCAGAACTGTGTTATTTGTGAGAGAGATAATTGAAAAGGGGTTCGTTACCGCTGCTTCTGCAGGCTTCGGTTTCATGCGGGTGTTTCCAGTTAGGAAGCTTCAGCCGAAGACGGAGGGAGAGAAGGGTGAAAAAGTCGCGCTTGTTTTTGACACGTGAAACAGATAAATCTCAGCGCGAAGTCGTAATCTCTTCCTGTTTGTCTGATCTGGAGGCAGATTTTGGATGTTAAGAGTGTGAGAAATGTTGCGTCAGGTTCTGTTCTGATTGAAATGTTTTTCACTCGGGTCGACAAGGGTTTCTTTGATTGCCCAAGAACTGGACATCACGGAGCCAGCAAACAAGACTCAATTTCGGTGGCCCATTGCAATAGTACAAGTTTTGGCCTGTGGTTCAAGCCCCTTGTGATATGTTGAAGAGGCTCCTGTTGACTGCGTGGGTCTGGAGTTCCTGTATTTGTGTTGGATCAGCCAATTGCAAAGCTTCAAGGATGGGTCCGTTGGGGTTGGTCTCGGATAAACCTGGACCCCCAAGGGAACCGAACCCGAAAAGATCGCACGAAATTGGGGAGGGGGACTTGTTTTTTTTTCAAAGGAGGGTCGGACACCAGCCCTGCAACTCTGTTCTTCGGTTTTCCTCCCTGCGAGTCGGACGACGATTCGATCACACACGCACACACACACACACACACACACACACACACACACACACACACACGCTGCCCTTGGTTTGCTTGTGGCCCCAAATACCAAGATTTGGTTTTCACCTGAACCTAAATGTTTTGTGAAGAACTCACAGAGTAAAGAACGGACATATTCTTGATCGTGGCTGAAGAGACAAACGCAGTGGATCTCCACAGCTACACGCAGCTCGTGTGAGTTATTCGTTTGAAAATTGAACGCTTGGAATCGTGGGACGCTGACAAGTGAGAAATTCCCACGGGAGGCGAAAGTAAACAGCTTTGAACGATCCCAGTTGCGATCACCGTCTCATCCACTGGGGTTTGAAAAACTATTAGCCTCGCCTCGCACCACACATGTCACGGCGTGGGCTCTGGATGTCATCCCCAGGGATGAAATAGCAGAAATACGAGCGTGTCACTCCCTGACAGGGTTTAGCAGGCAGACAAATTGTGTGGAAGCGAGAACCCTGTGACCCGGGTCTCCCCGGGGGCGCCGCCCGCCCCTCTCCGCCCAACCGCCCGGTCTGGTATCTCAGTACCCAGCACAGCGCGGCCGTGATACGGGGGAAGCCCGGGGATCCCCGGGGCGAGGCCTGATGGGCCTGCCGGGGAGGGAGGGGTACGGGCCGCCGGGAGACACTGCGGCACACATGGCCACCCAATCCATTAGCGCGGACAGGCTGTACCACAGCGCTCGCCGCTCCGGTATTACTCACTCGGGTACTCAGCGGATACTCATCGCGGGACGCAGCGGGGTGAGAGGCGCGCCGGTGATGGACGAGGCAGCGCGTATCGCTTCCCCGCGCAGACTCGCTAATGGAACAGCCAACCCTCTTCTTTTGACCAGATACACTGTGAGACTGACGGCGTGAACCCAGCCATTGCTTGTTGGGTTGGTACTGGAGGGCCCAACTACGAACACAACTACGAATGGCAGTGCAGCTGAACAGGGGGAACACCTGGTTGTTCCAGTACTGCTCGTACCTTGGATGCCCTGGGACAAGTGCACCTCAGTTCTGCACTGAACTGAGTCCTTGTCCAGCAGATCCAAGACAGCGCTGACAGGAACCGACTCTTGGAAACCATTGTGCACAAGTCTTTTGCGCAAACTTCCCGGGTCTGTGGCCAGTCTGCATAGCCTCCCCGACCGACCAGAAATATATTCCTGACACTTGTGAATTTCTGCTTCTTATGCAACCAGAAACTGTTCGTTTTCACAGCGTGGACGCGATGGGCTGGTTAATAGCGTGGTTCGTACACTGAGATCACCGACCCTGCAGGACCCACAGCTCGCCGCCCCGGGCGCTGCTCCGCAGTCTCTGCCGGCGCACCCCGCGGGTCTCCCGGCCAGCCTCCCCCTCCAGCGGCCGCAGTGCCCCCTGCACCCCCTGCCCCGCACACCCGGTCAACATATTGTCTCTGATCCTCGAAATCACAGTTGATGAGCTCCCCGACCTGCGGACGGAATAACGACCCTCCACCTTATCTACGGCCCGCGATATTTGTGTGTTTATCATCTTCTTTATGGCGCACGTGTCCGGCCCCTTGGGGAGCAGCCCGGCCGTTCCTCCCATAATTCTATATTTCTTCATCGCATTAAAAGCTAATGGTAAAGACATTTAGACTTGCTTGACACGACCATGGGCGGTGCTTTTGGTGCTGCAGGCGCATTCTTGACCAAAAACACCTCCCAAAACTTGGGGGGAATTTTTCCTCAAATTTTCAAAAACAATTCGTTCAAACGTTTTGAGGAAACAGTCGCCCAGATTTAACCCACTGCGACCTCAGCATTCAGCCAGCACCAGACGACGAGTTCGTCAGCAGGAATTCCTGGGGGACCCGTTTCGTTTCCTCCGCATTTGGACAACAAAATTTTGTTTGCTGAAAAGAAAAGGAGACGCCTCATTTCTTTGATTCATTACGATGTCTCTTGTACGTGTACTTGGAACACTTTCTTCTCTGATTGTATTTTTCACCGATTCCGAGGAAGGTTTTCTTCTCGCTCCTCAGCAATCGGTGTTGCAACCTGGTGTTGGGATCCACCCCCAGATGTCGTCCGTGCGCCTCAGTGGGGCCACGAGGAGAGAATTCAGAGAAAAAGAAAAAGTCATTCAAATAATCAGCAGTGTTTTCACCTTTCTTGCCTCTGTGTGTGTGTGTGTGTGTGTTATTTGTGTGTGTGTGTGCGCTGTGTGCGTGTGGGTCAATTCTCTTGGTTTTCGGTGCAGCTTGTCTGGGGCGGAAACCTGGCGCAAGAAAGGGTTGGAATTGGAACAAAACGTGTGCGTTTTATTGTTACTCATTCGTGGTGTGGAGAGCTGCTCTGATTTTGCCACCGAGTTCTTTCTATTTTGTACACCAAACTTCTTTTTTTCTTAAAAACACTTGACAACTTTTGCATGAAAGCGATGCACCGAAGTGACCGAGTTGATTCCGAATCCACCGTCGAACAGAGACGGCAACTCGACACTGCGCGAGGCAAACTGCACAAAGAGCGCACGAAATTCAAAACATTTCGCATTTTCAAAGATTTTGCTCCACATCATCATTATCACCCCCAGAACCGGTGGGAATAAACCCACCACGAAATGAACACATGTTGGACCCGTAGAAGATAAATAGTTCAGGAGTCAGTATCAGTTTGATTCGATGGTGTCATCGAAGAAAAGAGCGCGAATTAAATGTATCAGTTTCGCAGTAATTTTTCAAATGACTTTCAATTGGAGGGAGAAATCGCGGGTCGCGCGCATCTCGGGTGACAATCTACGACTTTTGTTGAGGCCCCGATCCCCACTGAGAGAGACGACCCCGGGACAGCTGCGCCGCTGCGACGCTCTGCTGCGTGGGGAGCAGCGCCTCGGGGGAGGGGACGTGTGTGCGTGTGTGCGTGCGTGTGTGTAGGGTGTGCGCGCGTGCTTTTTCATGAAAAATATCTTTGCTGGTTGATCAGGTCTTGATTCACCTCAAAACACTGCGCACACACACACACCACACACACAATCACTCAATCACTCACTCACTCACTCACTCACTCACTCACTCACTCACTCACTCACTCACTCACTCACACACACATACACAGACACACAGACACAGACACACACACACACACACACACACACACACACTCACACACACACACACACTACCCGCGTGCGCGGTCTGTCCTGTCGGCCCGGGTGAGTGTCGTGGTGACGGGATCTGGTTATGGCGCGGGGCGCTGCCCTCTCCCCGGAGCGCCGTCATCTGACCCGCCGGGCCATCAGGCGCTCCCCCGGAGAACCCGGCGGGGTCCTCCCCGGAAAACGCCTCCAGCGCCGTGCCAACCAGGCTTGCTCATCTCAAGGAGAGTCAGATGCCACTTGATTCGTCTTCAGTGCCGACTGAAGTCAAGTTTTGAATTTGATGTGAAATTTGTCAGGTGCCCGTGTGCAAAATAGCTCCTTGGAGCTCGCGGTGATTTGAGGCTTTCCGGTCGCTGTTTTTCGGTCACTGTGCGTTTTGGTCATCTTGTGTTTCGATTGCTGTGTGTTCTGGTCGCCATTATATGATAATTTGGATATTTATATTGTTGTGTATAGAATGCACCCAAATGTACCCAATGGTGACGGTCGCTCACCGTTTCAGTTCTGACAAAATTTGAGCAACCTGACCAACATCCTCAAATCACCAAAATACTAAACGTTTTCACCCTTCGTGTTATTCCTATGTTCAAACGCATATTGACCACACAGCTGTGTGGACACGTCTGGGCCACACCGCGGCAGCTGGCGGCCTCGCCCCGCCGGGACAGAGACCTCGCCGCCCGCGGAGGCGCTGCCCCCGCCCGCCCGTCCGCCACGGGCGGCCCCCCGCCCCGCGGAAAGCGAGCAGCCGCCTGTAAAACTATCCCCCTGCAATCACTGCGGTTTAAACGCCACCGGAGCCGCCCAGAAACGCTGGGTTCGGTGTTGGATGTCTCTCTGCCAAATGGCAGAGGACTCGAAGGGTTGGTGGCTCCAGGGAAAGAAGGTTGTCTTGTCACAAGTCTCCCAGGCAGAGCTTTTCACTTTTTTTTCTTGCCCAAGAACGCCCAGATATTCATCCCCATTGAGTTGTGTTTCCTTCCTGAGATCCCGTGTGTTGAAACCACTTGGATTCAAGGATGCGTGAATCGCTCTCACAGACACATGACCACACACCTGTTCTTTTGAACTGGTCAACGCGCATAATTCATCACAACATCGGTGTGCATTGTGACTGCAGATCTGATCTGATATATTTTGGTTCAGCGTTGCAACTTCCAAGAGGCTGGTTCCCAAATCTACAAAACAACTTCCTTTGTCCACATTATTCCATGTTCCTTCAAAACTCACACAAACCTGGTCCCCTCTCCTGGATGTTTAGCCCCATGATCAAGTTTTGGACGCGCCTCTACAGTCCACTCCCCCTCCCGCTGCCCACCGCCTTTCCTGTGAGGACTGAGCCGCCATCAGAGAAACCCACCTCCTCCGCAACAAAGCAGTTCTATCTAAGACACACAACAAGCCTCAGGCAACTCCAGCGAGTGATATTTTGAAAGGGGTTTTCCTTCAAAGAGAGATTGCTTCTTATCTGGTCAAGCTGTGAGTTGGAATTGCATTTTTCTGGGCGCCCCGTCGCCCAAGCCTCTCCGCGACTTATCGCGATGTTGTTGCGCGCATGCAGCGGCTCCGACTCAGGCATCGCAATAATCCGGATCAGCCGGCAAGACGAAGCGTATGTGGAGAGGAAAATTGAGCCTTGATTGAATCTGCCTATTGCAATTGTTCTTGTGGTTTTCTGCGAATGAGCAACTGTAGATTCAAACAGCAGTTCCACGCTGCCGCGGATCCAGAGATCCCGTACTCACAAAGTTTATGGGCCCTAATTTTGCGTTTTGAGGCGTCGAAGAATTTGTTGTTCGTGCACATGTCTGTGTCGTTGTTGCTCTGGCCGCCCCGAACCTCACTCGTGGAAACTGACAGAAGCCGCTCGCCAGCGCGGCTGAGCTGGATTCCAGCCGCGTCCCCATTGTCTCCCTCGTCTCAATCGTCTCAACCAAAGCCGTGTTTTCCTCAGGGTCATCAACCGCGAAGCACAGTTCAGTGCTCCGGCCTCCCTTCATTAGGACTTTGCTTTCAAACATTGTAAAAGGGATCACGAAACTGTTCCTCTGACTGTGCCCGTGGTGCGGTGCGTTTGCGTTTGTCTCTGGCGTGAAGCGAACGCACGCACACACACTCGCACACACATACACACACATACACACACACACACACACACACACACACACACACAAGAACACCACACAGCCGTTCTACTAGTGTCGCAACGGTTTGAGGCACTCGCTTCATTTCTTGACAAAAAATATGTTTGGAGCCAAAGGGAAAGCGTGACAAGCCACTCTTGTTTTTGTGTGACCCATTAGAATAGAGAGATGAGGCGCCCATCTGGTCCCACATGACTCGAACTGCCCCTTCACTGTCGATCATTGACCCACTAATCAACGTTCTCTGTGTCCTTTTCGTTCGGTTCTTAGTTTCATTGCGACTGAAAGTTCGTGTTGCGCCGGGTGGGGTGCATCAGCGGTCGGTCCTTCGCGACGGGGACGTCGTCAGGGACACCGCGCCGCTGGGCCTCGTCATGGGAACCACGTGCAACAACAGCGCGTCCGGGGCGACGCCCGGATTCCTCCCGCGCTGCGCATACTGCCGCGACGCGTCATCCAGGGCAGGGCGTCGACTCCAGGGGCGGATCCAGGGCGCAGCGTCGAGTCCAGGGGCCGATCCAGGGCAGGGCGTCGAGTCCAGGGGTGGGTCCAGAGCAGGGCGTTGAGTCCAGGCACAGATCCAGGGCGCAGAGTCGAGTCCAGGGGCGGATCCAGGGCAGGGCGCACAATCCCAGGGCAGAACCAATGTGGGAATTGAGTGAGGGGCGGATCCAGGGAAGGGTATTGAGTAGATCGAGTAAATCCAGGATTGGGTACCAAGCCCCGTGACAGACCCAGGCCAGTCGGGCGTCGAGTCCAGCGGCAGATCCAAGGAGGTACTGATTCTAAGTTCAGATGAATCAATTGTTGCCCTGAATCCGCTCCTGGAGTCATTTTCTTCATGCTCAGATCTTTCTTGGTGTTGAGCTGGAACCAGTCTGGCTCTCAAGCGGTTTTGTTTTCTCTGGAAGTTTTTCTGTGACTACAGAGATTGCAGAGGGTGCACGCAACGCGAGGGTGGAGTTGCCTTGACGGCAGAAGTGACTTCCCTTTTTGCTGCAATCTTGAACAGAGCTGCCGCACAATGACACCGACCCTTGACCCACACTGGGATGTGTTGATTCAGAAAATTTAATTACGCAAAATCTGGCAGCATTGCGCGCGGCCTCAGTCCTCCAATTAGAAGGGATCCCCGACGCTGGGAAACAATCAGGGAGTCAGTGCTGGTGCTGCTGGTGGGAGCGCGGCGCCGCGCTGCGGACTCCAGGTGTGAGGTCCCTGCAGCACAGGTGCGAACAATGCCTGCAGTCTCCCCAGGTCTCCCCAGGTCTCCTACGTCAGCCACGCGCGCGCGAGTCTGTCCCTGATTAACAACGCACTGTATGAACAGGGCGACAAACACAGAGACACAGAGAGAGACAATCGTCGGGACCAGCTCAGGCTCACATCTGAGGAGAATTGCTGACCAGCTGTTGTACACGAATCGTGTTTTTAGATGAGCGGAGATCCACCGACGAATCAGAAATCGGCGACGGTCGGCACGCTTCGCAAAAACAAAATTGTCAATCAGCCGAAGCTTGTGAAATATTTCTGACCCAAGAGCACATCTGAATCCACGAACACGCGAACAATCGTGTTGCTTCTGAGCGTGACATGTCACAGCGTAAACGTCACGTGTTCTCACCTGGTTCCCCGGGACGCGACGCGCGCACCCCCTGGTGGGTGCGGGATTGAGACGTCGCGGGCGATAATCAGCCCAATCAACGCGCAGATCCGAAGTCGCGTTTAATTGCTAATTAGAACGTCCCACCCGGAGCCGGAGAGCGGCTCGTGGCTCTCACGGCTCTCATCGCGGGACGCCGTTGTTGTTCGCTGCAGGTTCGAGCCGGGAGCCTCTGTCGCACAATGCTGCTCGTGGACAGAGCGCTGATTGGTTGTGGTGAGAACACAGCGGTTTTGTTTTCGCTCTTCTGGTGAAGTCACAAAGCGAAGTTGGGTGACACGGGCTTCTGATCACTGAACAAAGCAGCTCTCGAGAATGCGTCGGTGGACTCAGTGGATACCTCTGTCTGTCTGTCTGTCTGTCTGTCTGTCTGTCTGTCTGTCTGTCTGTCTGTCTGTCTGTCTGTTTGTCTGTCTGTCTGTCACATAGACACACACTGCTCTGACCACACCATAGACCATCTGCTCTGACATGTCTGTCCTATTCTGCCCGCACCTCCTCTCTCTCTTCTCTCTTTCTCTCTCTTCCCTCTCTACTCTCTCTTTCCCTCTCTCTCTCTCTCTCTCTCTCTCTCTCTCTGCCTTCTTCCCATTCTTCCCAATCTCTGTTGCGTATGATTTCGTGTGTGATGTTGTTTCTTTTGCAGTGAACAAAAAACAACAATATTGTTGCTGAAAAGCTCTGATCGGGAATCTTTGCGCGCGCATCATGCGGTGGCGACACCAGTGTCAAAAGAGTCTTCGCTGCTGGCGACATGTGACTTGGACCCAGGTCAACAACATTGAAGCGTTGAGACACACAGACCAAGATGATCTCACGTCGAGCCACGAAGCTGTGTTTTTGCTCTTTCAGTGATTTCGGGCTCGTGAAGTGCGCCTATTGGGAGACAGATCCAGCCCCAACCACCCGAAACCACCTCAGCCCTCTCGTCCTCACCAGTTCCTGGACCCGCCCCTGTCGAGTCACATTGATCAAATCAAACTCGAAAAATGAAACATTGATTTCTTTTGCAGGTCATTTACTCGCTCTTTGACAAGAGCAAAAGTAATCGAGCTACCTGAGGTCAGGTTCACACCGGATGCGTCAAGCACTGCGTTGTCGCGCAGGTCAATGCGCTTTGTTGTTGGTGGTGACGTCGCGCGCACGACGTTGCGCAGCGCCGCGACGCTTCGCACGCTCCGCGTGAGTCCGGCGTGACGCGGCCGCGCGGCGACTCTAATGCGTCGCATTACCGCGCGCGGGAGGGTGGAAGCGCCTCATTTCCTCCGACCGGAAGTCACATTAGGGTCGGTGCGCGCGCAGCCTCGCTGATTCAATCCGCCGCGTCAGGTCAGAGAACCGACCTTCAGCCAGAATCCCGTCAACGTTTCAACCGTGCAAACGGTATCTGTCAGCTTCCGTCTGATGACAAAATGAAGGGCGCGAACACGGCAAAATCAAAACGAAAATTACATCCATGAGTTTTATTTTTCAGGGAGTTTGATCTGAAGATGGTTTCCGACACATGGTTCCAGGCACAAAGAATTCCCAGGAAACACAGTTGTTTAACGAGAGATGTACCGCGCGGTCGGTCCTTGTGGATGCGATGTCCATATGAGAGAGAGAAAGAGTGAGAGAGAGAGAGAGACAGTGTGTGTGTGTGTCTGTGTGTGCATGACAGAGCTTCTCTCACCTCTTCGCTTGGATTCACTTGGTACTCGCCCAAAATTCAAACAAAGCGGGGGGGGGGAGTTGTGCCTCTGGGTATTTTTTCAGGACTTAACCACCACGAATGTTCTTTGGAGCTCGGCTGGTTTTGTTGGAGTTGCAGTTGTGCGGAATGGTGAATTTTAACACCTGAACACAGTCGCGCAGAGGTTGCCCCCAAGAATCGCCCCTCAGTCACACCGTGGATCCACCCTCGGGTGGATGACGTCATTTTAATAAACTCCGGTGGCTCTGATCCGTTACGTGGCACGAAGCGACCCCGAGGGAGACAGTTGAGCCGAATCGGTCCCCGCGACCCTCATTCCCACGAGCCGCAGCTCCCGATCTAATGAGACTTTATGAAGATTCCCCCGCCCCTGCGCGCCATAGCGACCCCACTACTCCCCATTACCCGAGTTAGGCGACGCTCCGATCAAACGAAGACGGATATCCAGCCTGAGCCGCGCCAAATGAATGAATGGGCTGGAAACAATATGGAGAGCACTTGATTAGGGCGCGAGTGGAGCCCGCGAGTGATTCATGGCGAGAGATGATGACGCAGGTCTTCAATCATCCGAGACGCCGCGCACGTGGGCTGCGTCGCGAGTGCGCTGCGTCACTGTGCAAGCGAAGACGTCGTTGACAACACCGTTGCCTCACTCCGTTTCTAACCATCACCGAACGGATGTCTGTGGGGCGCCGTCCTCGGAGCCGTCTGGCGCGTGCACCTGGGCCGCTGTGGGAATCCAGTGACGTCCGCGAGAATTGGGCACCAGGAGGCGCTGGTGTTGACGGGTTGTGGTTCGGGATGGAAGGTTGCCGCTGTTGTGGGTCGAGGTAGAACCGGTGGAGGTTGGAAACGCTGTTTGTGGAGTGGGAGCTGGATGTCAGTCTGCAGTTCGTGTGTCAACGAGGAATCGACTCTTCTCTGGAGATCTTCACTCAACACACTGGTGGCCAGAGCCAGTCTTGACCCACCTCCGCGCACCGGCCCGACCTCTCCCCGGCCCGGCCCCGGCCCCTCTCCCTGCCCGGCCCGACCAGCCCGGCCGCCCCTGACCGCGCCTCCCAGCGTCGTGAAGGGGAGCGCAGCGGCGCGAACAAACGAGGCATCGCGGGCGCATTGGCATGCATGAGGCACCGACAATCTCGCGGCGCCGCGGCGCAGCGCCCGCCGATCTACGCGCGGAAATTAAACCTCGGGAAACCTGCCGCTCCGGCCCGAATTCTTTCTGCGACCACTTTTCCAGCACCAGTGCCAGAGCGATGCGGAAAGCGAGGTGTTTGTGCGCGGGTTTTCCTCAGGAGGTTGGCCCGCTGGGTTAATTTCGCACGACGGATCTGTTCCCGTCCGGGGCGCCGAACAATCGTCGGGTTGACCCGAGCGGCGCTGCACCCGCGGGATTACGCCGAGGTGCGGAAGCGTTTGTCTCACGCTGAAGGGACATCGTGACTGGAATACCTGATGTTGTTGTGTACAGTACACTGAACGCATGAATATCTCAGTCTCGAGACGAATTTGTCACCACTCACCTCGAAACAAGCGATGGGAAACACACAAACGTAAACGTACACAGCACACACAGAGACACAGAGACACAGAGGCACACACACGTACACACACACACACACACACACACACACACACACACACACTGCGTCGTTTGTGATGCCGCAGTTTCATCTGCGTTGCGTCCTGGAAGAATCTCAGGCCGCAAAACAACAGGTCTGCAACCAGCCGAGTTCCGCTGCGCTGGACGCGCTCGTTTTCCCCTGTTATTTTCGCAGCCGGTGTCGCTCGAGCCCCGCGCCACCGCACCGCACGTGTGCCCCTCCCCGCCGCGCTCCTTGTGTGTCTCGTTCCGGGGCGCGCGGGGGCGGAGATGTGGCGTACATTGAAACAGTTTCCACGAAAGACAAACAGTCTGTGACCGCGGACCTGAGGAGGCGGGTTCAGAGCTTCACACACGTTTTTTCACCTTTATCGCGACCACCATCTGAGGCGCACTCGTCCTTCCAAACCACGTGTTCAAACTTGAGACGACACTCTTGAAATGGGTCGAGTGCCCCCGTATGAATTCTGGAATCGTCCCTGCCTTCCCCACCACCCCCACCTGCTCCACCAGGCCACAGGCCCTGCCACCCCACCGGCCCCAACACCCCCACCAGCCCCACCTCCCCCACCAGCCCCACCTCCCCCACCAGCCCCAACTCCCCCACCAGCCCCACCTCCCCCACCAGCCCCAACTCCCCCACCAGCCCCACCTCCCCCACCAGCCCCAACTCCCCC
>JAAUXT010135424.1_pt1 | contig 12717 bp, 11 predicted proteins | sample 7278171 | NCBI WGS metagenome assembly JAAUXT01 (sample SAMN14350112, study PRJNA611818) | marine sediment metagenome | isolation source: surface marine sediment (1.8m) | place: French Polynesia: Moorea | collected 2018-08
AGCTCTACTATGGATATCAGATTATATGGATATAGGGCTGCCATTTTGTTTTATGGCTCTATGGCTCTGCTAAGGATTTCTTCATCTATGGCCTGAGCGACAAGTGACTGCTGAAGGGGCAACATCTATCTCTGGTCACCTGTATCTTTACATCCGTGGAGCACACATCTCAACTATGACACGGCGTGTGTCTTCACCGCCAGGCGATCCTGTTCCTCCAGTGAATCGGTCGAGTACGTTGCCAGCCACCATCGCACAGACATTGAATACTCAAATCGAACGAGCTTATGTTCCGTCGCGCCACCACGCACCTGTCGCGCCTGTTGGAAACCGCTGAAGTTCAGCAGCTTCTTGAAAAACATGCAAAAAACTGCGTCCTCCAACCAAACTCGTGAAGATCTGTTTCCCCTGAAAACACAAATAAGAACAATTGATACAAAGGTATTCCTTCTACACCTGAGATTGAGAAATCTCCGTCTCCCGAGAGAAATCCGAGAATCCGATGGCTTCATCTTTTTCTGATTCTCATTTTCTTGGGTCTTTCGGATGACAACGCTGTTCCATTTGTCGCCCGAGAATCCGGGAAAACTTGAAATTCTTGGATTCTCTGGTGCAAATGGAATTGCGTCAACGAGCAGTCAACTCGCCGATTTGTCTTCACTTTCTCTTGTCTTGTAAAAGGAGAGACATACGAAGTACGAGTATGCTGTCCACCCCCCCCCCCCCACACACACACACACACAAACGATCCGCTGAATAGAGATTGAACAGTGTCGGAAGATTCTCACAGGTGGACTGTGTCGGCCCAGGACACGGCCTGACCCAACGGGGTTACGGATCATGTGGCATGATCACCTCAATTCTGACCTTTGTGCCTTTCTGGATGTTTTTGTTCTTGTAAAAGGAGACAGTTGATGGTGGACAACTTGTCATTGTTTGTGGCAAAGGTTCACCAAGTGCGAGGGAAGTATGTCAAAATGAGGTCTGCATCACAATTCAGGCGTGACGTTCTTGTGTGCAAACACTTGTGTTTGCCTTCGAGCCACTGGCGAATGGACATCCCAAGGAGTGGCACTGATTCGCCGAAACTGAAACTCTTCCACACTGGTTTGTCCACACAACTGGCTTTGTCACCAAAGGAATCAGTGTCACTTTCGCTTTATTACAACGCGTTTTGAAATAATTGGAGGACCCAGGGCCAACGGTCACCAAAGAAATTGGTTGTTGAACAACCGCTCACTCACCAGTTTGTGCTTGCTGCTGTCACACAAAATGTTTGCCCTAACCATATCTAGCTTGAACCCGAACAAAACTTATACGGCCCCAAGTTTTCATTTCACTTTCACGTTTGACATGCAGTTTTAAATATATTTTTCATGATGGAGAGAAATAACTCAAAGATTTGACATATTCCCAAATTTATACAATCAAATTTTCAATGTGTTGTGTACCTTAACATTTTCTGACACACATGCCCAGAGTTCCTTCAAAAAATGGCGCGTTCCGTTTTGTGTGCTTTTTGAACCAATTTTGATGGAAAAATGGATAAAACGGATAAAGATTGTTGCTATATGCATGTCAATTGTGGCCTAAGTGGTAAGTGAACTTTTCAAGTCTGTGGTGGATTTCGCGTCGTCTTCAGAAGGGTTGAAACGGACCAATATGAAGAGGCTTCTTTCCAAAACATGTTTTGACCTGCTGTGTTGTCTTCGAAGATCAAGTGTCAGTGACCAAGTGGCATTTGATCTTGCATTCAAAGTGTGGCATTTGAACATCATGTCAAATGTGGAATGCGGATATCGAGAAATGTAACTCAGGTCAGGTTTATCAGCTTCTTGTCTGTCTCAAAACAGTTGTCCCAAGGAATTTTGGACCTGCAAGCGTTGTAGGTCTGAATCTAGTCTGTGAAACACCACACAGATGTGGATTGCATTCCAATTTTCACTGTTGGGAAGATCCCTCAAAAAAGTTGTCCTGTTTGTGTCAGTGGAGGAGTTTGGGCGTGGGCTCTTGTTTCTTTATTGTTTCTGCGCGTGGGGTCATTGCGTTGTTTGGTGTGTTCACTACGGTGTGTCGACCATCAGATGAATTGCAATTGTGACGCACCTTGCAGGTCTGAGCGCTGTGCTCGTACTTATCTCCCAGAGACGAAGTGTGGCTGCCTCTCAAACCAAGTTTCAATGTTGCGTCACTGTTCCGAGACCTTTGCGTTGTTCAACAGAACTTTTCTTTCTGGGTGACAAAACCAATTTCAGCAGCATCCGACACCATTTGCGATCGCGGAGTTGCAGAACTGCTGGTCTCTCTGCAGGTCTTGGCGTTGCTGAGTGAGTGACATTTTTCAACTGCAGTGGAAACTGGTCAACATGATCACGATCAGCAGCAGGCCGGCATTCTCGAGGTGGGTTGCCATGGAGATTCCAGTACGTGACACCTCTGGAGGCGTTGATCGGTGGAACCACTTCTGCTCAGTTTGACTAATTTGAACTGAAACCTTTCGTCTCTGAATTCGCATTTTGTTTCTCTGCTGCTTTGAACAATGAGACAGTGGATTGTCGCTTGTCGTGTTTCAGGCAGATGGAGCTGCAGAACAGAAAAGGAGAACGAGCCAACTTCCCTCCTGTGCACTCTGTGCTGTGGGACACGACACCGAAGGGGCAGCCGGTCGCAGTCAGCCCAACGCAGTACAGGTCGGTCACAAGTCAGACCCTCTCACACAGCACTACCGAGCTGCAGGTACTCGTACCAACCGAAAAACCTTGAAGTCGTCGTATTTTCGCCAAGTCAATCAAAAGCTTCGGAGTTGGTCTGTGCCCAGTGTGTGTCGGTGTTTGAGTGGAGCCAGCAGCATCTATGGAATGAAACCCCTTCAAGAATACTGGTGCACTCTGATCTTCTGTTGTCCCACTTGTCTCCACTCCCGCTTCTGTGCCAGCGTCTCTTGATGTCCCGAGTCCCTTTCTCCTCCAATTGGCAACATGTTTGCACTGGATCCAACTCGCAGGGCCATTCAATGTGCTCTTGTGTTCTTATCTGTGTGAAGTGAGACACTCTTTGAACAAAACGATCAGGACCGCATTCTTTCCCACCGCAGTGTGACAAGTACATTGCGCGCCACTGATAAACTGATTTCAATGAGATTCCGCTGAGTCATAAAGATCAGACGCGGTGTGTGGAGGCGAGTCGGATCATCAGTCAGGACAAGTTGGTCTTCTGTTCCAGGAACTTCTCGGTGTCTTTGGAAGAGAAGACTTTGCGGTTGGCGGTACAGTTGGCACAGAATTCCAGTAACCTGGGCGAGTCTTACCACTGCACGCTGCAAGGATCTGTGTACAGGCAGCCAGGTAAAAACCACAGGCCAGGAACACACTGTTGAGTCTCTGCACAAGCCACTGGGCACTGCGCTGACGGAAACAACGCATCTGGTGTGCAACAGACTTCGACCTCCCCACGTTCACTCTTGTACAAGTACCGACACGAACTACCGTCATCAGTTTGCACCACGTTTCAGTCACGTTCAATGCAAATTGGTTCCGTTTGCTCGTTATTCGTGTGCCGCACTTTATGCCCTTTACGGCGAGCTTGATCCATGCCGCACACTCCTCGTGCGTGCAGACACTGCGTGCGGAGCATTTCTTTCTCGTGCTGCAGACAGTTTCGACCTGTACTCCGCATCATGTTGTGATGTTTGGTGAAGCACAGACCTGTCAACAGAAGATGAATGTCAGTGTTATGATTGGCAGATGGGCAGGGCATGGACATCTGCGTGGAGCGCGTCGTCGACGCGACGCAGACGCCGAACAACGTCAGCGAGATGAGCCTCCCGTTCATGGTGCGTCAACAGAGCCTTCAGGGGCTGATCCAGGGAGGGGACAGGGGCTGATCCATGGAGAGGGACAGGGGCTGATCGAGGGAGAGGGACAGGGGCTGATCGAGGGACAGGGGCTGATCCAGGGGGAGGGACAGGGGCTGATCCAGTCGGTGGGACTCGATCCCAAACAAACCCAGTGACCCTGCCGTGCCTGAAGCAGCAGCTTCTGATTTCAAGGGGTGAGGAGCCCTGCCTCCCCTCGCACACGCAGCAAGTGCGTGAGGGGAGTGTGACAAAAAGCACTGTCTTACCGCCTGATCGACCAAGTCCTGTACCCGCTGCTGAGGCTTGATCTGGGAGGTGATTGCCCTGTGAGAAGAAAAATGCTGCTGGAAATTATCGCCGTTGACTTCACTTGGTTTTCTTTCTCAAAACGTTTGTTTTGTTGTCTCTTCTGCAGCTGAGAAATGGCTCGTCGAAAATGGACATGGTGACGACGGAGGATTTCATCAAGTGCATTCAGGTGCGTTCGACCGTGTATTCGCGAGCTGCAAGTCCCTGTCTGGGTCTGCTTCTGCTCCTGCTCCTTCGCTTCCCTGTGTGACTCGCAGAATCAGGACTTGTTGAAAACTCAGACACCGACAATGCCAAATGCTTGTACGTTGAATGGCTGTGCAGCGAGCAGCAAGTTTTCACCTTTGCAAGTCTTGTCCCGACAGACAGTACACGAGGGATGTTCGCGACAGAAGCTCGATCTCGCGCGGTTCGTGTCGCTTCGCGCATGCGCCAGCTTCAACGTGTCCGAGCACTCGACTGCGCACGCGCTGCACGTGGATCTGGTTGCTCCGGCAACGGTGTTCCGGGCGACACCGGTGGCGCTTGTTCCCGTCGTTCCGTCGGCGCTCACCAAGCACCTCGCCAGTCCGCCTGTCGATACCGAGGCCACTCCCAAGTCTGGGTGAGTGAGTTGTGTGCTTACTTGTTGGAGTCATCATCAACTTGTCCCTGTCTCCACCCCCCGCCGCAAAAGAGAAAGGAGCCCACCCCTCCCAGAAACGTGTCGTGTGAAAACACCGGCTTGTGTTGTTCCTTTTTCTGGAAACGGGAAGAATTGTTGATGGAATAAGGTTATGCGCTGCTTGCCTCTTCGGACGACAAGATGTACTGGTTCGTTCCAGGTACTTGACAATGGATCCGACGCGAAAGTTGAAGTTGGTGATCGACAGCGACCGTCAGGCGGCGACACTGCCGCTCGTCGGCATGTGAGTACTCCGTGTTCTGTGCCGCCCACGCTGTCTGTCTGTCTGTCTGTCTGTCTGTCTGTCTGTCTGTCTCTCTCTCTCTCTCTCTCTCTCTCGTGTATGTGCTGTGTGCGCCCACCCCACGCCGACATGACTGAGAACGGTTCTGTGAAATGACGCGCTCCGTGCTTTGCACGTGTTCCAGCTGGGTGAGCGGCGTCGCCTTGGTTCACGACTGCTTCGTGTGGGCCGCTTGTCTCCGGTATCTGCACAATGCTGCACTGCAAGACAGGTCAGTCACGCTTGTGTCCCATTGGACGCGTCATGTTGTTGGGTCATTGCACAAGTCATTGAACTCTTGGTGAAGATGTCGGTGCGACGTCATCAGTGTGGAAGTGTGAAGTTCCCTTCATACCACAGCGTATACAATCCATCATTTTGCACACTACTTCATTCGCCCTTCACGCTGTGAGTGACCACGTGCTCTCCCGAACTGACCCAGAGGTTGTGTTTGCGCATGTGCAGGGTGTGCGTGTCGCCGGAGCCGTTCCTGCTCGTCGTTTACTCGCCGCTGCGCTCGCGCCCCGAGTTCTACCAGATGGAGACACAGGACTCACGGCCTGACCTGCAGATAGAGCTGCACTCGGCGTTCAAAACCATCCGCCTTCCCAACGTGAGTCCAGCAGTTCGCGCCTCGTCTGTGCACGCGAGCCAAGTCGTCTCCAACCAATGTGTCCGTTGAAGCAGAGTTTCGTGTCTCCAGGGCCATGTGCTTTTGTCGGACGTACGACACGCTCAAGGGAGGCAGAAGAGGGGCTCGTTCAATAGAACTGACTAAATTTCCAGTCACGTGTTTTTTCAGGGCGGAAGTGCGCGTCCCGGGTCCCCGTTTCCGATCGACCTGGACCACGTGACGAGCGGGGACAAGGCGAACGTGTTTCACGCCGCGTTGGAGTTCAGCGAAGATTTGCTGTGAGTGAAACACGTGGTTTCGTTACAGAACTTCCTGACTCAAGTTGTAAAAAAGTACGCAGGAGAGACGAACATTCTGACACGTTTGTGTCACGAGCTGACCTTGCTCTTTGACGAAACACAGACCACTTCTTGCGTTTTGCAGGAAATACAGGAGGAAGAGGCCGGCGGCGCAGGACACCGCGCGTAGCCCTGTTGTCGTAGCCGAGGACTTGTCGCCGCGAAGCCGACCCTCGCCCCACGCCGCGCAGGTCAGTCACGTGTGCGCGAATTCTCACACATGCGCATGCGCGCACAATGTCTGTTGCCCCCTTCCCCGTTGGCAAGAAAACACACACACACACACACACACACACACACACACACACTCATGCCTGGCTCATTGAAGATGCTGTCCAATGTTCAGGACGAACTTTTCAATCCATGCACAAGCTTCTGAGACACTTCAATCACTGAACAACACAATTCTAACCTCTCTTTGTTGCTTTCCTGGCAGGTCCCGTCGGCTCGTCCCTCTGTCCCCGACGTCTCATTCCTGCAAGAAGAAGAGCCGAGTCCACGCGTACCTCTCCCCGCCACCAAACACGGATTCCCCGCTGGGGTTTCCCGTGGGAAATCCAACTCGACTGAGGCCACTGCGCAGCGCCGCGCGCCACTCAAACCAGTCAACAGGACGACAGCAGGACCGACGGCGGCATCTGCAGACGCGCGCGGTATCAACAGCCATGCGCACGCGCAGTGCCTCGGTCTACACGCGCAGGGAAACCATGTTTTTCCTGCCGCAACGTCAGTCCCTTCACAGCAGCAGCATCACGGGTTCGAGAACGTGTTGCCACCTGGTGGTCGTCCTGAGCAGCTCATCGGGGAGTCACGCCCACATTCAGCGCGAGTTCCCATGGTAAGCGGGACACCACAGTTCCAACCGGTTCCTGGTTCTCTGGTGCAGCCAGGGCCTCACGTCGACTCGCAGCTTGTGGCCGCATACGCAGTACCGCAGTCGGTTGCGACGGAATCTCAGGGAATCACGCATGCGCAGCAGCAACAGATGACGTCACTGACCTCGTATGCGCATGGAAACACAATCCAAGCTCCGCAACAGGAAGTTGCGATGCACGCGCAGCTTCCCGTGACGTCACTTCAAAGTTTCCCACAACAGAGTGGGCGGCAGGTCAACCAAACACTTCAACACAACAATGTGTTTCCTGGTTATGTGACTCAACATTTGCAACCGAACCATGTGGTCTCGTCTCACGTGATCCCGTCTCAGTTGAACACTTCCCACCAGGGAAATCCACACTTCATTGGCCACTCGAGTCCGTCCATCCCCACCGTCGCTGTGGCTGCAGCGCATGGTCCGCAGTCCAGTCCCGCCATGGTCAACCCACAAGTGGCGCCACCACACGACCCAAGGTTTGGCTCTACATCCAGCACTCCCCACAACGTACCGAACCAAGGAGCAGGAAACCCGTTTCAACAGCCGCATGCGGTGCAGCAGCAGCAGCAGCAGCAACAACAGCAGTCTGAAGTGGGATTTGATCCTGCGTCCACAACTCCAAAGTACGTTTCTGGCTCCCCGGCGATCACAAACCCACTTCTGCAGCAAACAGCCGATGGCCTCCCGTTGACCGGTGGTTCCCCCGGGATTCCCCCTGACGGCAGCCCGGGCAGCGCGAGCGTCGTGAGCTCGAGTCGCTCTTCCACCTCCTCGCAGCTTCCGGCGGAAGTGCTGGAACTGATGCGCGCGCAACAGCAACAAATTCTCGAGTTGAAGCAGCAAGTGGAGCAACTAACGTTGCAGCAGCACAGCGCGGGGACCAGGGCGACCGGAAGTACCAACGGCGTTGCAGCGGGTACAAAGGAAGTGAGAGCCACAGGGACCCAGATGTCAGCAAGGTCTAGCCCCGTCAAGGTCAAACCGGAAGTGCCCAGCACGTCTTCGATTGCAACCAACACGTCAGCGTTGTACCCGCCGCCTGCTGGCGCAGACTGTGTGCTCGATGTCCAGCCCTCCAGCGGACCCGTGCTGCACGACTCTGCGGTGCAGGCGCGTGGCAGCCACAACAACTCGGCGGAAACGCCCGACTCGGGCCGAGGCTCGCATCACGACACGAGTGACTCGTGGCAGACGCTCAACAACACGCCTCCAGGCTGCGAACAGAACGCGGCGACAACTCAATGGACCAATCAGCAGCCCGGGAATCTTTCGGCAGACCAGCTTCCTCACAACGTCAACCGCAGATCAAAGGCTGCAAGTCGCAGCCGCAGATCTGACGTGGACGACCTTGACCTCAGCAGCGCCTCCTCCGGGTCAGACCCTCATCTCCAGGACACTTCTTCCGCTCACCACCAGGCACCTCTGCCTTTCGAAGCGCACCAGGCAACCATGCCTTTCGGAAGAATTCCGCAGAATTCTTCATCGCCCGTGCACGACCAGCATTGTACGGAGGCGCCACACAGCGGAAGGGTCGTCACGCCTCATGGGGACTCCGTGGACATGAACAGGACTCTTCATGACGAACGATACATCGGAAACGACGGTCAACTGGACGCTTCCGTCGCTGACTATCGTTTCCGGCGATCCGCCTCGTACGAACCGGTTCTGGACGAAGACGAGGCTGGTTCGGGGCAGTTTCACCAGGGTCGGCACCAGGGGGCGTTTCGCGATTCTGCGCCCGAGCTGCGCGTCTCTGCCTCCGACAGGTTTGTGCTCTGTTGTCATGACGCCTCGCGCCAGAAACGTGATGTCAGAGACGAGGAATTTGGCGAGTGCGTGTCAGGTGTGCCACGCCTGTACATCTCAAACTGGAGCTGTTCATGTGATGTGTGGTTTTCCTGTAGGAGAGACCCTCGACTGGTACCCGACCCTCGCCTGGGAACCAATATGGACGAATCACGTGATTTGCTCCTGGGGGAGAGTCACAGCACGTACGGGCTGGGAGACCAGGTGAGTGCAACCCTACTGACCTGCGCGGTGTGGCTGCTGGCACGCTGAACTCTTCAGCATCCCGTTGGTGATGTCAGGGCTGCAACCTGTCCGTGACGAATTCGAATTCCAGCGGGGTTGGGTCTCAGTTGGGAAAAGGAGAATCTGATCAGAAGGTACACAAGGTCATACCAAAAAAAGAATGTGATTCACATGGGTTTTTGAAGTCAGCCTGTTCCAATCTGATGGGACCAGAACTGTGTGGCTGACTGATGCTGGTGCACAATTTTCTTATTCACGGGAGGGAGCCTTTTCTCAAAGTTCACACTGCGCCTCTGTGCGTCGTTGCGCACATATCAGTGCTCGCCTTGCAATACACGTGGCTGACGTCGTTTGAGCTGTTGGTGGATGATGACACGTGTTTGTTTGTTGTGCCGCAGTCCTATCCGGAGGCGGAAGAGCAGGACGAGGACTGGAGCGACACAGAGGGCGACACTCACGACTCGGACCTGCTGCAACAACAGATGCTTAACCTCAGGGTCAGTGTCACACGCACACAACACACGCACACAAACACACACACACACACGAGCGCGCACGCGCGTGTGTTCCCTATACACCTCTATTTTCAAACGCTTGTCGTGGTGTCGTGCCATCAGAAAACGACAATTGTTCCAATGTTCTGTTCCAGGATAACTTGGCCCGAGCCCTGGGCACCGACGAAACTCAGTCCAGTGAAGCACAGTCACCCCAGCAACAGTACAGGGCCAAACCAGGTTCGTGTCTCGTCTTTTGGTCAGCTTCCGGATATTTATCTCATTTGACGTTTGTCCTGAGGCTGCAGAAACCATAACCTCTGCCCTGCTTGTGGCTGTAATGTCCGTGGCCTTACGCATGCGCAATCACTGTGCGCGCAACTCAATGAGCGGTTCTACAAATTGTGCAGGTGGCCCTGAAAGGTGCATGGTGAATGAGAGGCAGGTTGCTGCATTTGGTTGCTGAAGTGCTTTGTCAGGAGAAAACAACTATCGTCGTGATTTTCTCCTTTCAGGATCACGCAAGAAGCGATCCCCGCACGTCGGCGGTGGTGGCGGCGTTGGGGAGCAGGACATGAGGAAGCGCACGGAACGCCAACTCAAGAAACTCGGCGTTGACCTGGAGGCGTTGAGGGCACCGCCGACGCCCGGCAGGGACGCCACCGTGTTCGGGTTAGGGTCCGTCGGCGTTGTGTGTGTGTGTGTGTGTGTGTGCTGATGCGCCACTGTTGAGGCCTTTTTCACACGCGCCGAGCCTTTGTTCGTGGAAAAGGCGCGCTAACATGGGTGTTCACAAATTGGTTGGAGGGTGCATAATTCCCTCGCCCCTGGGCACTTACTCGCTCGTCTGTCTCCACTGAAAAGTATTCGTGTCCTCCTTCACAAAGGTGTGACGTGTTTTACCCCCTTGGCAGCCGTGGTCAGTCCCAAAAAGTTCACGTCGTAAGAGACGTCATCGCCCGATCACGTGTCATTGCAGGGACCAGTCGACGCTGTACCTGGACCCCGCGATGCTGCCCCGCGCGCAGTACGCGACGCACCTTTTCGACACCGACTCGGACCGAAGTTCGTGCGAGGCGGACGCTGTCGCCCTCAAGTACCTCAAGGTACGGACCACGCGTCGCATTATCGCTCAAGGTGCTGTCTACACGAGCACCTGTCGTTTTCAAGTTTAGTTCATGGAGGTTTTACCCAATGTCGAAAAAGACTGCAGCGGGTTTGCTTTGGATGAAAAGTGACGCAGAGCTGATTGTTCCTTGCTGTGCGCGCATCTGTTCAATGTTTCATGACGGTATCGCTTCAGGATGAGGAACTCGCGGAGCACGCGCAGATGCGAAGCGGAGGCAGAAGGCGCGGTGGGCAGCGGCGCCAGCCAGCAGGTGGCGTGGGAGGTGGCGGCGTCACCATGTATGGCATGTCCCCCAGCAACATGTCGATGCACACCAAGGCGTACCTGGAGCGATACGGCTTGGCGGGAGACGCGGCGTCCGATGAGACGGAGTCGAGCAGTGACGGGGAGAAGAGTGTCGAGGAGTCCCGACGGTGCGACGGCGGCGGCGGGGCGCGGATCCTGTACGAGGAGGGTCCTGTGAGACGGGCGGATCGCCCTCCCGCGTCAACCAGCGGAAGTAGTTCCGGCGCCAGCGGCAGCGACGGGAGACAGCGACCTCCTCCACCGCGCCCGCTCCACAACCGTGTTCCATACACCACACAAGCACCCTACCTGCAGCCCAGGACCACCACGCAACACCCTCCTTATCATCGTCAGTACAGCACCACCTCAGACACCATCCTCTACAGAACGCCGGATCGCTACCGTCATCACTCACGTGACACGGACATCGACGCGCAGTCAGTTCGCGCAGCTTCCGACCACACCGAACTCCACTTCGGTAGCGACCCCCAGCGGAGGCAGCGGTATCCCACTGGGGACCAGGCTATTGACCCTCGTGACCTACTCAGACGCCCCGCCCCCGCCTTCTACCCTCCCGCCCACGCAGACCTCCGCCCGCCCTCGCATGCCCGGGAACATCGCAGACGTTCCGATCGACAGACTCTCGACCCAGAGAAAATCAAGCAGCTGCCAAAGCTCAAGTGAAAATGGCGGCGATGTTTGGGACAAAGTCCGGCGGACATTTGAGTCACAGTTTGTTTTTGATCACCCGCATCTCTTGAAAAGGCGTTCACTGTGTGTGTTTGTGTGTGCGTGTGTCGTTTGTGAGAGACTTACTTGGTTTAGTTGTGTGAAATGTTTTGGACTAATTCAAAAAATTTCACCTGTACCTGTCTGCGAATGGTAGTGGAGCGATTCCCATGACTTAGATCCAGATTTAGAAGAAAATGGTCTTCCAAACGAGACTTGTAGCGTTTTGTTGTTGAACTGCAGAATCCCCGTTTTGTGTTTGTAAAACTTGCAACAATTGTAAAAATGCAATCTTGAGAAATGGTGAATCTGTCTGTTGTTGTTCGGCTTGCGTTTCTGTCTAGCTTTTGGGCTCAGCTCTTGTTGCGTGATTCGAATTGCGTCAAGGTGTTAGAAAAATTGTTGACAATAAATTCTGGTGTAGATTCTAACAATTTCGTCAGCCTTCTTTCAAGTGTCACCGTCGTGCAATGCATGAGGACCGAAAACTGTGCCGGACTCACATGGCATTGGATCTGAAACAATGCCCACTGGTTTGCATGTGCGCAGGGTGAATCTGTTCGTGCGCGAGAAATGCGAAATGTTTGAACATTTCTCAACGTGAATGTGGCTTTTGCGTGTGTCGGTGCTGCCACCTGGGGCCTATTCGATTGTACCGCAAACAACCGCAAATTTGCGGTCAGTTTCGACTTGCAGTCCCCAAAGCTGTTCGATTGCAAGTGCCAACTGCAAATTGGCACTGCAAACAGTGAAAGACCGATTTTGATGGTTCAGTCAGTTTGCGGTCTTCACCCAAAAATCAATTTTTTTAATTTTTCTCAAAATTGAAGCTGTTTCCATCAACAAAATGGTTGTTGCTTACGATTTTGGTTCCTCCGTGAAGAGTTCCGATAAATTGCAACCAATCAAATGGGTGGGCGGGAGAAGTCGTCTGCAATCAACATCCGGCGACGATGGCAAGCAAGATGTCTGAGGTAATTTTTCTGTGAGAAATCAATTTTTGAGGGGTTTGAGTGAGGACTGAATACCTGAATTGACCTTAAGAAATGTTCCAGATAGTGCAGGTGAAGTACAAAGTAGAAGATATCACA
>JAAUXT010115840.1_pt1 | contig 12714 bp, 13 predicted proteins | sample 7278171 | NCBI WGS metagenome assembly JAAUXT01 (sample SAMN14350112, study PRJNA611818) | marine sediment metagenome | isolation source: surface marine sediment (1.8m) | place: French Polynesia: Moorea | collected 2018-08
ATACTTTTGGAAGAGGCTGCCTATAGGTGATTTGATTTTGCTCACTCCAATTTCGCTCGCTTTTTCCAAAAGCTCACAAATCGGACCAAGCTCCTCAAATCACCTAAAAAGCAGTTCCCAAAACTTGGGGCCACCTTGACAAATTTCTGGACATGTCACAACAGAAGAAACCATGGACAGTCAAAGTGCTCAAAGTCAAGAGCTGTGAATCTCACCCGACCTTGGCTCATCTCGTGTGTGCTGGGCAACATTTTCTTCACCATGGGGTTGACTCGCACAATAATCAGAGGAAGTTTCAATGATTAAAGATCTGGCCAAGTCGAGGTCTTCTTGCCCACCTCCGTATTTCCCGTGCCTTGAGCAGCAAACCCCAGCTGCAAACCTGTGCGTGGTCTTCTCAAAAAGGATGTCAATCTCCTCACTTTGCAGTCATTGTGTGTGTCACAACTCAAACAGGTGCTTTTGTTTGGCTGCAAAAACTCCAGGCTCATTAAATTTCACGAGACACAAACACAATTGAAGAGTCAGCATCCCTTGTCTCCTTCATTTGACATCAGCCGGTACGTTCTGAACGGTTTGGCTCAACAGTGATCCTTTGGCGTCATGGTGTCAAAACTGAGAAAAGGCACTGGCATCCCCATTTGAGTTTGATTCGCATCATTTACCTCAAATGGGTAAAGACTGGATTGGAATTGGAATCCTCAAACTGCTATGGGTGTTGAATTCCTCAAACAACCGCAAACGTTGTTCTCCAGGCGCTTCCGGAAGCACTCATTTCCGGGTTCCCAAGGCTTCAAACCGCTGCACACCATAACATCTGTACCCGCAGCCTCCACAATGCCTGCGCAGATCCAGGGGCTCAAAGATTTCAGCTTGGATTCTATTTCACATCTATCCGGAGAGCAGCGGGGGCTGCGCTGCGCCCGCGGCTCCCGGCGGCGGCTGAGCGGCTGACTCCGCACCTGCAGACCCGCAGTAAACGTCGGTCATGCGCTGTTAGCTCCTCACAATGTAACGAGCAAAACGAACTCAACTAATTGGTTCAATTTTCCCATTGCAATAAAGCAGATGCAAACACTGGAGAAAATATCAAAAGAAAATATCTTGTCTGTGAAGCATTTCTTGCCTTCCGCTTTGCTGAGCTAAACCCGATAGACCACTCAAAGACTGGTGCTGTAGAGGTCACGAAAACTTCTGTTTAAGTTGACACGACAGGGTTGGTAAGAGCACCCCTTCCGGTCTGCACAATCAGCAAATACCTGAGGAGCGATTTACACTTTTTGCCACCTCAGGACATCATTCAAGTTAAACTCTACAAAAATAAATCTCCAATTTCATCAGAGTCCAGGAGTGGAGGCGAATTAAAGAGACAAAAGGACCAATTAAGTTGAGCCGTGTAAGCAGATTATGTTACATAATGCAAGTGTTTTAACCACACTGTCCGCCAAGCAATCACTTCAGAGGCTTCCGTCAAAGATGCGTGAGTCGGCGCAATCTCTTCGCCAGGCAGAAAGACTTAGAGACAGACAGTATCAGAAGAGATTTGGAAGGAAAGAGTGGAACGGCAAAGATGGACAACCAGAGGAGAGGACAACACGAGAGCTGCGACTGTTTCTGGAGACAGACCACATTTCACACACAGAAAACAAAAACTTTGCCGCACAGAGACAGATTTGCAAAATGAACCTGTTGGTCAAAAGCTCAGATACACTGTTGCAAAGTTGAGACAATCTAACTCCCATCTGCGGTTCAGGTCAAATTTCATGCGTGTAGCAGTGAAATGTAACAACCCGCTCACCTTGTATCCTGCTTCCTCTGGAGACAATGTATCCAGTTTCACATCCAGATTCTCTCCTCCAGATGCGCGAACTTGAACGTCGACGCTGCAGCAGCTTTACAGCTGTGAAATGAAAGGCAGGGAGAACGTTTGTAACATGTGGTAAAACTGATTAGTTTTAGATGTCGGCGGGGAACGGGTCCACCCGACCCGGCGCCTGCCCTCGTTACTTAAAGTGCCTCCCCTAATTTGGAAGTTCTGCTGTGTTCGTTGAAGTTTCGTTTGGTTGTGTTCCAGAAGGCGGAATGTGGAGAAAACTCTTGATGGTAAATTTGCTTTCCATTTTTGTGTGCATTTTTTTTCTGCGTCTTGCAAAGTTTGGAAACAGTCTTTGTGAAATTTTGAAACGTACAAACGAGAACAATCTCCCAGCAACCCCGGCAGATTCAAAGTTTCATTTCTTTCTGGTCGAAAGCAAATGAACATCAAGACCTGTGCTCAATTTGAATTGAACAACACAATATTCCTGTGGTCAACGAATGCTGACTTTTCACAAGCCTCTTGAAAACCTCAATGAAACAAAAATATACCAACTCCAGCCATCCAAAAAATGATTTGTGGTCATGGAGACAGGTCCATTCATGCTGAATATCCCTCGCTGTGGCAAATTCATCGTGTAAACTATCCAACTGTCCATTTCGACCAAATTGATGCAAGAGCTTTTCTCGTGTCGCGCCCCAAGATTTATTCCGGTAAAGAAGTTACGAGATGCGAGACAATCATTTCTCGTTGTGAATGCTGGAAATCTTTTTGCATCACCTTCTTTGAAGTTGGCAGATGCAGCCCTGTCTCCCTATTGGTGGCGCAACAACATTCTTCACGTCCCTGGAGCGACGATCAAAGATCCAAATTTAGAACTCTTTGGGTTCACAAACACATCTGTCTGTCTGCACTTTTCCAGGTGCATTCATTCTGACTGGGTGCACTGATAAACCTGTGGATCATGATCAGTTCAACAAAAACGGCAAAGTCAAAGATTCGAACTGAACGATGCTCTTCCGTTGGTGTCTCAGAAACAATGGACACACCAACTGCCAAGACCCAACAACGCAATGAAGTCAGAATGTTCATGCGCACGAGGTTCAGAGTGCATGTCAAGTTTATGGGTTCGTCTGTACGAGAGCTGAATGCATCGATTCGAGCATTCAATCAGTTTCTGGGAAAGTCGTCGTTTCAATGTTTTTGACTCGTATGGACACGCTCGCAAGAAGCCAAAAAGAGAATATCTTCAACATTGTTCTGTTTACTTCACAAACCCAGAACCACCCAATATTTTTCGAGGGTTCAAAGCTTCAAGCGCCGACATCACAAAAAGTTGTTTCCAGACCCCTCAGTCTGAGGCTCCCGCGCCACCAATGTCAGAATCGCGCGAATAATTCATGGTGGTGCCTGGCTTCTTGAAGAAACTGGCACCCACGGCTCGACGACTTCACCCGGGACAGGGCGGCGCTGCAGAGGAGCGGCTCGGATTCTCCGGACGCGCATAATCCCCTCGATGCATAGTGATGGAGCGCAAAGCGGCCATCAGACAGATCGAACCATCATCCGCAATAATTGCCCATATATCCAGCTCCAAGTGCTGGTCTAATGTGCACACAGCATCGCATCGAGTGCCCTGCGTGGGAAGCCCCACTGTGGGCACAAGGGCCCTTCTGGTCTACCACAAAATTCTGGTTGAACAAGGATTGTTTTTGCTTGGGTTTGCTTCAAATAATCTCCAGTCTGGCAGAACTATGAAGACAGCGGTGTGTTCACAGATTCTATCAGGTTTGAAGAAAATTCTCTGTCCGTCTCACATCAAGATTTATCAGCCACGATGGTGTTTCTGCAGAGCTCATTTAACTTCAAATTGCCGATACCAGGCACCCTGATGGATTGAATTTTGCTCAGCACCGGAAGGGAGAGTGTGCAACAATGGCGAGTGCGTGGAGAGTGGAGTTCTGGTTGACTACTTCGCACCAGAGTGAACCGCAGCAGGGAGTACACGTGATCTCCCTGCAGGCACCTCGCCCCGTCAGAACACGATCCACCGCAGTGCATCGCAAACAGCGTCGGTCCGGGCGATGACGCTCCACCTCGAAAACAGACACCAGGTGCCCAACTGTAGGTCTTCTGAATCCGGAATCTAGCACTTGCCGTGCGTGTGAAACGTTGAGTACTCTTCCTTTTGGAATGAGTTCAGAACAGCTTCAGAACTACGTGTGTTTCGCGAGGTGTGTTTTCTCAGAGCGTTGTTCCTATGTGGCTCAGAGTGACCATTTGCGGACACTTGATGACCATCGCTGTAAACGACACTTAATGCGTCGCACAACATTGGCTTTGATGTCACTTTCAGTTGCAGTCGGTGCAAAGTTTATGAACCACAGAATGCTGGACGTGCGATGCATTGCAAAAATCCTTCAAAAATTTTGTGAAAAACAAGTGGATCCCTGAGGGAATCCACTCTGGCGTACGTGTACCCTGGGCCCTGGATCGGATGTTGCTCATCTTGTTTGCAGGAGTTCTCGTCAGCAAGCCACACTGATCACTCAACTTTTTCGATGAAATAATTAAATTTAATGAAGTTGTAAGAAAATGAATCAATGCATCTTTTTGGAAGTTTTAGCTTCTTCAGTAATCCCTGAGGGAGACATCATTTTGCACAAAGACAGTGCTTGGGATTTTCCCCAAAACTGCTTGATTGAGAGGTTTTCGAGAAGATTCCGCGATTCGATCCAAAAAGATGTTGAAATCCATCCCAAGTTTGCACTGGTAGTGCAGCAAACTACGTCAAAATCAAAGCATTAGTCTTGGTTCTCAGACCTGCGAAGAACATCAATTCACTCCGAAAAGTTTCTGCTTGGTGGCTGAAAGTCCAAGAACGAACGCGGAACCGGTCCGGTGTCTTCTGAATCCACTTCTGGAGGGTAGGCCAAGAGCATGATGGATGCGTTTCATTTGGGGAGAAAAATTGAAATTTGGCATCAATCGATCACACAATGTAACCACTTCATCAGAGCGGAGCGCCCTGGCGGTGGCAACGCGTCTTGCGGCGCAGCGGAAGCTTCGGGTAAGTGACACCACAGCGAGGCTCAAACGGATCGCAATCCGCGAGACCTGTTTTCGCGGTTCCCGTCTCAGCCGTGACCCTGCCTCGGCACAGGAACAAACACAAGGAACCAAATACGTACTCGCATGTCTGTCACACACGAGGGTCTTTCGCATTTCGCGTGTTCCGCACATCTTGTCGCCTGAAAAAGCGCGTTGAGATCCGAACTGCGCCCAAACTGTTTCTCTCTGTCACGCAATGCTGGTGCTTTTTCCCAGTGCCTCGCTCATGACTTGTGCTCCGCTGCTTTCGACTAGAATCCACCACAACTGAAGCTGTAGTTTTTGACAGCGCCTGTCTTCGAAAAAATAACGCACTCTAAGTTTGTCTCGGCATCAGATAGAGCAAAGCGGCGGGAAGCGTTCACACCCAGAAGCAACGTTTTGCGCGCAATTCACCAATCGATGCTCCTGTGCACATTGCTGCGCTTCTAATGACAGCTTGAGAATGCGGGAAGACTGACTCAGGGAATCGCAAATGATGCTTTCAACTCTTTCATAAGCGGATTGGGGAAAGTGGGGGAACCAGGATTCTGTCAGTGGGAGCAACACCCAGGGACAGCCTGAATAGCAGTGCAAAATCAGAGCGTGGGCAACATTACTTCGATGTCTGGCAACCCTTGCAACCACCCCTTTGGGCGTAAGCTTGCTCTTCCCACAAGGCAAGATTTGGATCCTTGTCTCAACAGAAGAAATACGTAGTTCTGTGAGTGTTCAGAAGAGAAATTTTGAGAGTGGTTTTGCGGTGTATCCGGCTGAAAGAAAAACACAATGGGAACTTAGCTTTAACTGGAAACGTTTCTCCCAGAACTGACCTGGTTCCAAGACACAGGGGTGTTGCCGTCGGAATTCGGATGCGTTATTCACAGTTTGAACCAATCTTTCTGTGACAGCAGGGCCGCGGGCCTTTTCGATCAAACCGATTTCGCAATGCCAAACAAAAGATCATCAAACGCAAGACAACTCGTCTCAATCCGCCCATTGTTAGCTTTTTTGTTAGTTTTCTTCCTGCTCTCTTGTTCTGCAATTAGGGCTGACGTCGCAGCGTTTGACGTTCGTTTTGCTTGCTGAAGGGGCGCGAGAGCGGCAGACAGAAGTAGCAGGTGCGAAAGCTGCACAAGTGCCACTCGCGCGCCTGTGCACTCGCATCCAGTTCTCGCACACACGCTGCTTTTGACACAGTTACAGACGTCACACTGCCAGTGCACACCTTCGTTTCTGCTTCCAGATCATCCTGAATTTCCCTTTTACAGAAGACGTGAAAGTTGAACTGCAGTGTTTCACGGACCCCAAGCAAAAATGTTATTCGTTCCCCATGTCCGATGATGGCCTCGTTTCCCATGTCGAGTACCCGGTGAACGCGACATATCAGTCGGAATTGTCTTTGAAAAGTTTGAAAATACACTTGATGTTCTCAGACTTACAAACACATCACACTGTATTTTTTCATCATGTTGAAAAACAAATATCATCCAAAAAATGACACTCCATGGCAAAGCTCTAATCTTGACTTGAAGTCGTTCAGCAATTTGGTGAAAAGCTTCCTGCTTTTGAGGTGAATTTCAAAGGTGAATGACGCGGCACAGAAAAGTGACATTTTTGAGACTGATTGTGTCAAGGAGCATCGTATTGCAAGTGTCACAAAATTCATCTTGTCTTTTCACTTGTTTGAAACCACACAGATTCCAAACCAACACACAGAGTGCATGTATTTTTTTCCGTGGGGACGTCTTGCTTTCGGGGAAACAGATGCCAACACAAAGCGCAAAACTGCTTCAAAGTGATTTCTCTGCACATTGCAATTGAAAGATAAGGAACCTCCAGACAAAAATCAGGTGAACCAAATCGCCAGATGAGCACAGACCAAACTCGCGAACAAAGCAAACTTCAAGTCCTCTCAACGTCAACGTCTGTTCAACGAATCGTCGAAAACCGCAGTTTTCAATTGACACAAAGCAGTTTCAATAAAGAGCAAACGCGTCACATCCAAGGTTGCCATTAAGTATCGCACCTTGCGTCAAAAAGCTCATGACATGGCGTGTAACAAGCAAAAATCCATTCAGGGCCGCTTCATGGTTGGCCTGATGGACAACCTTGGCTGTGGAAAAAAACAGTTTCAGGAGCCAACACAACGCACAAAACACACCGGATCGACTGCCAACAACACCGCGTTCGCTTGCGTGCTGTTTTATGGAAATTCTTCAGTCATTCGTGGGCGGTCTCTGCTCCAAACGACAAGCCTTTTAAGATTTTGTTTCAAGGTGATTAACAGCCTGCTTTATGCAATGTTTTGCGTGCCACGAGTGTCTGACATGGAGTCGGGTGAGGATGTCAGATCCTCATTACGTCTCCTTCACCTTCAAAATTCATCTGTAATTACCAGATGGTGGAATTTGCCCTGGGCACCCAGACGAAAGACGTCCCAACACGTAACAGCCCACAGGCAGCAGCTGCAGACCGAACGTGGATCCAGGATTGGGTGGCTGCACAGCTGCCATTTTGCCGAGCAATGCCACAGAAAGTAGTATTTTTTAAAATAAGACTGGATGCCCGAATCGAGAGCCCTGGATCCGCTCGTTGAAACCACCGCAGTACAAACTCGGGAGTGTGCGGTATTGATTGTGGAACGGAACGAGACAATTCTCCCTTCCAGGCATGTCTCTATCTTTCCCTCTGAAAACAGCCGCATTCTCTTTGCAGAAATAAGCCAGTTCTTCGCAGATCTTTTTTTCACAGGTTTGCTCAGTGAGAAGGGAAGAATGGCAATGTTTTCAAGTTTCATTTTCATCAATGCTTGTTTGTATCTCACTATTTTGCAGCAGCTTTTCTGTTGACTTGTTCCAGCAAAAGGAAGAAGCTAACTGTGACAGTGGTGTTAACCTGAAAAAAGCAATGACATTTCCTTGATGGATTCTGTGATTCACGCAGCGCACTGAGCGAATGCGGAATCAAGTCAGAAGGGTGTGGATATGACTTCGAGAAGCATTCTTCTCGTTTTTTTCAGGGCGACGCGCAACACACACGCAGGTTCCTCTTGACATTGTGATTCTGTCCTGCGTGAAACTAGATAAAAAGAGATTTCCAACAGATTTGGTTTCCAGCAGCCTACCACGGATGACCCGAGCTCTGCCTGTTTGGTTTCTACAATGGTGGGGTCGAAATGTGACGTCAAAACAAGAGCGTTTGGAGCCTGTGTGCTCGCAGCGTCCCGTCGCGTCCCTGAGTGTGGCGCTCGGAGGGAGGCAAACAGCGGAGAGTGTTTTTTGTTGGTTCACGTGCGCTCTTCCTTAACCGACCTGTTTACCCCACCTGTGTCGTGGAGAAGGGCTTGGTGGGGATGAGACAAGTCTTTTTCCCACACCTTTCACCGTTGTGGTGCTGGAACCATCAGTTCTTTAACCTGTAGCCTCATGCATCGTGCACATCAGCACGTTCCTCAATCTTTACCGAGTTGGAATTTATTTGTGCGCAAAGGAGTTTCACGATACGCACCGATTTTGGGGAAGGTGAAGCAGCTCCGGAGCTGATCCAAAAAAGCCATTTCAGCACCAGACACATCGGGTGTCAATGGATGAGTTTTGGTGCGGCAAAGCGATGCGTTGTCTATCCAAATTTTCACTCAGAAAAAAGCTCTTCATCAAACTTGTGTCCGTAGCAAAAGCAAGATTGTTCACACCGTCCGGAAACAAACATTGAAAACAGAAAAGTGTCTGATTCAGTTTGTCACAGGATAATTGTCAGTGATGTGCGCCACATCCATAATCTGTGTGTTCCAACAACTAGCTCCACCTAGTATTCTCTTTTTGGGCCCCACACGTCCCCTCCCAAATCAAAAACAACCTCGCACCAAAAATATTCTGACTTGCCACAGCGCTCACCGAGCCCGTGGCTCTCAGCCTCATTGCACGTGTGCTTCTGATGCCCAGACCCAAGAGCGCGTTCCTCTGTGGCCAAGCAACACACAGGCTTCTGTCCTTGGGGCTTGGTAGAGGACCTGGTTTTTCAAAGTGATTCTTTCTCAACAACGGCAGCCACCTTTGCTTTAATGGTCCCCAACGTCCTTCTTTTATTCGAACAGGGAACAAAAAGCTGCCCAGGTGCAGCGTGCAGAAAAGAAGTGAAAAACATCTCATGGCCAGCGTTGCCGTGCTGTGCGTGGTTCTGAGTGGGGAAAATGAGCCGCAACGGGCAGTGGGTCCGCTCACTTCGATTTCTGCCTTCTCCAACAGTCTCCGTTCTAACGTTGGCTTTTTGTGCGTTGCTTCTTTGCTCAAACACAAATTCAAGGAAAGCATCGAGGATGGATTTGCTCAGGCACTCTGTGCAGCACGATTTGCTCACGTGGCGCTGTCGGATCGCGCGGACTCGCCGTGCCGTGAGCCGCTGTGTTTGCTCGCCTCTCCGCACTCGAGAGCTGCTCCACTCCAGTCGTGATTCTCTGTTTGCACAAGCCCGGTATCGCTGGGCCATTGCGGGATAACACGCATGATTTGGGCACATGAGATTTGGGGACTGTTAGATTCAGCTCGTAATAGCATGGCTTATCTTTTACACGATCAAGTGTAACATGTGGCGTACTCATCTGGGCCATTCTGGGTGCGTTTCACTTGTCTCGTCAATTACCATTTCGATGGGCAAGCTTTCCCAACTGCACGTGAACACAAAAAAGCTTAAAGATCCAGTCCAGGCAGCAGCAGTTGGTGCGGAACAACAGAGAGATTCAGTTGTGTGTGGTGTCCTGGTGCCCACAGATATTCAACCAGTTCGGAATCGCTCTGCCTCGTGGACCGGAGCCTCGTGGCGTCGTTGACCCGCGATGCGGGAACCACGCGCAGAGTATGACGGAGTTCTGCTTTCGTGTGGAACGGTGACAAAATGTTGTGTCTGCTTCTCAACCTCGTTTCCGTCGCACGCCATTCAAGCTCCAGGGCTGGAGCGGATCCACGGTGTAAACGGTCACCTGGTTCTTCCGCCAAAAGTGCGTTAACACCGCCCACTGAAACGAAAGATGCTTTTTCGGCGAAACTCGCGACAGCAGTCTCATTGTTTTGTTGTCACAAAAACAAACACGTCCTTTGTCAAACATCTGACTGTGTGAGCAAACCTGCACCAAAAGTCATGCAGGCTTGGATCCAACGTAATTTTGTGCCTCCAATTGTGCCGTGCGGTCCACGCGCAAGAACTGATGTAATTTGTACAGCACGAAGTTCCACAGAAAAGCAAGTGTCGGAATTCAACTCCAGGCCAAGTGCAAACTGAGCGAGTGGGTCCGTGGGTTGTTCTTGGCAGCCAGAAATTTCCAACTGGTCACTTGGTTTTCTGCAAGAACACCGTGGTCTCAGTCCATACCTGGTGATTGTGCCGACCACTTGCACTTACTCCTTGTTGGATCTGGGTTTGTGGGTCGGCAATGTGGCCAGTGTCCTGCGAAAAGCAATTGGACAGAAGTAGCCACATTGTCTCGAGTTTCTTCCTCGGCATAAATGCCCCCACTGTCATGATGAGCCGGCAGATAATCGGACTCGTGACAACACATGTATGAACCTGCTGTATCCGGACCTCAACCGACACCTGTGTCACAAAGAGGCTAACCAGACAATGAAGTCCAGGACACGATCATTTACTGCAGACACAAAAGAACATTTGCAGCGCTCATGTCGCCGCACGACAGAACGGGTCATTTGTCAGCGTGCGGCAGCGCTGGCGCCGGAGATCGGCTCACGCCGCTCATTTCACCCGCGTTCTGCGGCTCGTGAGATCAACTCGGCGCTGTGCTGTACAACGCGTGGCGGCGCTGCACGGGTTGAACGGCGTGGTCTGTTCAAACGTGAAAAAGCGAGACCCCACTGAACGGGACCTCCATTTTTCACAGAAACAGGAGTGAGATGTCATATTTACGAGTGCATCGCACCCTCCGAAAAAAAAGACACAATTCAATTGGAATATTTTGGGCACAAATTGAGTTTTGCAATGGATTTCTCCCTGGGAAAGGAAAAATGCCAGGCGCGGCAGGCCTGGAAGATTTCTGTAAGAATCAGGAAGATCTCCTTGGCGGAGTCTCACGAAGACTGCAACCGGAAAATCCCCCGATGCCGAACGTCATCACAGAATGGAGCGGTTGTCTGGTCCGTCTGAAGGCTGCTGCATTTTTAATTGTTCCGAGTCCCCGCCACGCTTCTCAAGTTTCCCTGCGGGAGACGGAGGGCGTCACGCGAACACCCGTCGCGACGCCGGTGTCGCGCCGTCCTCCCCGAGAGCGCAGACAGAGCCATTCAGTGACAGCAGATCGAGGAACTCAGTCCTGGCTCTTTGACCCGTTGAACATATGAATTTTTTTTTCTTCTGGTAACAAACGCACAATCAAAAACACTGAGCATGTGTCGGAAGGATTTCAGATTGTGCGAGTTCAGTGAGTCTGACCAAACCTGACAAACCTTTCATTTTTGTGGAGACTTTCCTGTCGGTGAAGTGCGACTTTGTGTCATCAGATCTTGACCAAATGTGTTGACGGGACAGAGTTCGAATCGCCTCACTTGGCATCAAGGCGTGGCTGAGGCCTGGTCTTCGAACCTCGACGTACTTACGCCCTGAAGTCGAACTGCATAACCTTGACGCTTCAGCTCATCTCGGTTCAGTCTGCGCTAATTTACTGCTCCATTCCGAACCGGCAAGCCCTGCGCGTTCCACGTCATTGTAAACTGTGGCTTCAGACACAGAGACAGTTCAACGTCTGTCCTGGAGTAAATAGAAGCGACACTGAAACTCACTCTCATGACACATCATGCGCATGACCGGGTCGCGGATTGCCGGGATGGAACTGCAGCGCCGCGCACGGGAAGCGGAACCCGCAGCTGCGGCGTCATTCTGACAGGAAAACATCCTGCACAACACACGGCTCTTTCACACCAGCACGAATGCAGTCTGTGCGTAAGCTATGTGTGTCCAGTCCTGGCAAGCAATACGCCGAAGCCTTCGTGTGGAAGGACTCCGGGACGCGTGTGTTTGATTTCCCCTCTCAGTCCTCCCGTCTTTCACGCAGGGGAAAGTAATTAAACCTTACGATCTTTCAGCTGGAGCTTAGATCGTGGTCCCACGGGACAAGTCCGCCAAGAGGAGATTCTTACGCCTTGACAGGGATCCATGGCGAAGAACTCACGGTTAGAAGTTGATAGAGATGCATTCAGGCGGCCTTTGCTCAAATTTTACTGTCAGTTTTATGTTCATTTGGACCCTTTGAAGATCACAGTGATGCGTGTGTCAAAAGTTCTGGTCAATTTTCGGAAAATACGCAGACCCCAGTGCCTTTCTGTGAAACATCGTCCCGTTCCACGTCAGCACCAACATGAGCTGAGCGATCTCGAACGAGCCCGACTGATGAAAATTAACAGCGATGATCAAAAGCAGGAAATTATGGACTTCAGCGTGCACTAAATTTTAATTTGCTCAACGCCTTGGTGGGATGTGAGTGAGTGACAGGAAGCTGCGCTTCTACAACTCTGCGATCTCTAAACATGTCGTACGAGCTCGCATTGTGGTAGAAATGGGTTCTCACCCCACAAAAAGGTTCCTGTTCAGTCACACAACTCCATTCTCGACCAAAGGTCTCGAAAAGTCATTGTGTGATGTAATAGTTAAAGAACAGAGAGCCGGAGATTAATCAAAATCTGAGGCGAAGCCGAGGCTTTGATTAATCTCCAGCTCTCTGTTCTTTAACTGACTTAAGGCACAAGGCATTTTAATGTGCAGTGCATCAGTGTCAAATGGTCATTATAATGTGTAGTGCAACAGTG
>JAAUXT010014489.1_pt1 | contig 12713 bp, 7 predicted proteins | sample 7278171 | NCBI WGS metagenome assembly JAAUXT01 (sample SAMN14350112, study PRJNA611818) | marine sediment metagenome | isolation source: surface marine sediment (1.8m) | place: French Polynesia: Moorea | collected 2018-08
GAACCGGTGATGCCGTTCATTAACTGATAGTAAATGATGCCGCCGGAGATTTCCCGGCCTTTCAACAGGGTAAAATTCAAGGGCGGCGGATAAATCCAGGGCTGTGCCGGTCCCATTCCGTCGCCGATGGGGCCGTGGCAGCCTATGCAAAAATTCTGGTAGACTTTATGTCCGCGCTGCAGACTGGCAGTTGTTGTCGGGTAGGGATTGGGAATTATGCGCCATCCTTCAGGGACAATGTCCGACAGCCATTTGGCATTGGCATCGGGTCCGGCCTCGTAAGCCTTGATGGATTCGGCTTTCCAGTAATCCTGGCGCTCCATGCGACGGTCCGCGTTTTTACCGCCCAGACTCTGGATATAGCGGGTCAGGAGTTTGATCCGTTCCATTCCCAGCCATTCAAACGGGGGCATGATGGAACTGGGCCGGGTATAACGCGGGTTGATAAAATGGGCGATGTGCCAGTCATCCGGATGCTCGCCGCCTTCCTGGGACAAATCCACGCCGGTCCGCTGGGAGCCCAGGGCTATCGGCTCATCAGCGATATAGTCGCCGGACTGGGCGATGCGGTCGGCGCCGTGGCCCCAGTCTATTGCGCGTATGGACTGGCTGTGGCAGTAGACGCATCCGTTTTCCAGGTAAATTTTGCGGCCGGCTTCTTCCTCGGCCGTGCGCACCCGAAATATTTCCGACGGGGTAACGTTGCGGGTTGCGTACGGCGTGTAGACTACTGTCAGGGTGATGGCCGCCAGCAGGGCCAGGATACCGACCAGTATAACAGTTGGGGTCATTCTCATGTTGATGCTCCACGATTGAAATACAGAGACCGGACGACGTTGTATAAGCCGATATAGGCGCCGATCATGATAAACGCTCCAAGGGATGCCCTCAAGATGTAATAGGGCTGAATTTCCGGCAGCGTACGATACAGGGTTTCGCCGTTGTACCAGGCATTGCCCTGAATCAGTCCGACTGTCGTCAGCACGACCGCAAAACCGGTGATGCCGATCAGCACCAGCCAATACTGCACGTCGGCCAGGAATCTGCTGTAAAGCGGTTTGCCGGTAATTCGGGGCAGAATAAAGTACAGGCCGCCAAGAGCCGTGATGCCGGCAAAACCAAGGACACCGATGTGGGCATGACCGACGACCCAGTTGTTAAAATGGGTAATGCGCTGGACATGCGGCAGGGCCATCATCGAGCCCTGGATATTGACAAAAAAGTACATTATCGTACCGGTAAATATGAATTTGGCACCGATATTGGCGTGGATATCCCCCAACTTGCCCTTGACCGTAAACCACAGGTTGATCAGGACGATCATCACCGGAATGACCATGGCGACACTGTCGACGATGGAAATGGTTTTGAGCCAGGTCGGCACCGGCACCTGCAGCAAATGATGGGTGCCGATATGCGTGTAGACAATGATCAGGGACCAGAAACCGATCAGCGACAGGGTATGGCTGTAGAGCGGGCTACGGGTGGCAATCGGCAGCACATAGTAGGCGATGCCAAGGCCCATCGGGGTCAACAGCAGACCGAATATATTGTGACCGTAAAACCACAGCAGAATGGCGTCCGGAATACCCGCCAGAGCACCGGTATCCGGCTTCCAGATAACATTGCCGAGGCAATAGGTGATGGACGTCAAAACGACGGCGGCGGTGGTATACCAGATGGATACAAATAAAATGGACTCCTTGCGCTGCCGGATCGTCATCAGGATATTGAAAACGACCAGACTGAAGCTGATAACGACCATGATATCCACCGGCCAGGCCAATTCGGCATATTCCCTTCCCTGGGTATATCCCAGAGCAATACCGATAACGCCGGCAGCGACCGTGATATTCCAGAATATGGCACTGAACACCCCCAGCTTGTGGCTGTAAAGCTCGGTGCGCAGCAGTTTCGGGAAGTAGTAAAAGGCCGCGGCCAGCAAACCCGGAGTGACGAAACCGAACAGGACGGCATTGATATGCATGGGCCGGGCCCGTCCGAAATGGATGTACTCAATGTTCGCCAGAAAATCCGGGGCGATCAGATAGCCCGCCGCGATCATCCCAAAACTCGTCGCCGCCGCAAACCAGAGGGCGGATGTCAGGGTAAACGCTTTGGCCGTCAGGTTCTCCGTCGACACATTTTCGGTTGCTTCTTCAGACAAGATCAATACTCCTTTTACGCTTCGCGTTGTTATTCGTTAATAGTTATTAGTTATTGGCAAGATGTTGGTCTCCTTTTTCAAATAACAAATAACGAATAACCAATAACTTTTATCTAACTATGGCATGCCAGCCAGCAGTCGACGTTGGCATTGCGTTCATAGTGGCATTCCAGGCACATCCCCATGCGCCATTCTTTGTGCGGCAGGCGCTGATAGTTTTGAACCTGTCCGTGGCATTCCTGACAGGCAATCTTGCCGTTGATGTGCCGCTGATGATTGAACAGGACATGTTCGGCCACATAATTGACTTTTTTCCAGGGCGTGGATGTTTTCGTGTTGTAATATTCATGCTCCTTCTGAATCCAGGGATGCTTTTTGATGATGTAGTTGTGGCAGTGCAGGCACTTTTCCACCGGCGGGATGCCCGGGTGATTGGAATAGGCAACATAGGGATGGCAGTACTGGCACTGAATCTGCTTCACACCACTGTGAACCGTGTGGCTGAAAGGGATCGGCTGTTCCGGTCCGAGGTTCCGTCCCGGCCAGGCCCAGAACACATAGATGAAGGCGGCAGATGCCAAAATGGTAATCAGGGTCAGAAAAACGATTATCGTATTTTTTCTCAACGTATTATCCCTTGTCAAAAATCGGCTTGAATATTAACGTTAACTGCTTTCCTTGGCCGGCACCGCTTCCGGAAATATTTTCATGAAATATCCGATGGCGATGACCATCAGTCCTAAAAATCCCAGCGATATCAATCCGTCGGAAAAGCTCAACGGAATCGACTGGGTGTCATGACTCAATGCCGGACCCAGCAGCAAGAGATGCTCCAGCCAGATGCCAACAATGACCACCGAGCAAATCAGCGTCATCAGAACCGGCCGGGTTTTGATGCGCTGATTCAACAGGATGAAGAACGGCCCGACAAAACAGACAATAAACACGATCCAGGCCAGCTTGTTCCAGGGTGCCAGCATGGTGCGCACGATCACGTAGTGGGTTTCTTCCGGGATGTTGCCGTAGTAGATGACCATGAGCTGAACATAGAAGAAATCGGCCCACAGCAGGCAAAAACCGAAGAAGAGTTTACCGACGTCGTGCAGATGATTGGATTTGATGCCCGACGCTTCGCCCTGCCGGATGCGGATAATGCTGGCCAGAATGATCAGAGCCCCCAGCCCGATGAAAAACGATTTAACGAAATGGTAGGCACCGAAAAGCGTTGAAATCCAGTGGGGGTCCATGCTCATCACCAGATCGAATCCGATCAGGCAGAGGACCATCGCAAAAGCCAGGATATACAGGCCGCCCCAGACCGTCATGCGCCATTTGATTTTTTCCGGATCGCTGTGGTTGCGTTTCCAGGCGTCGACAATCGACTGGCGCAGTTTGCTGCGGGGCTGATTGGGGTCGAGTTTGAGCTGCAGGGCATTAAACAGGTAACCGAACCCCAGGATATACAGAATTAGAAGCCCGATACAATCCCGGGTAAATAAAAATGGGATATTCAGCCAGACTTCCTTGCCGTGCAGATCTTCGTGCAGCCACGGGAAAATGTGGGCCCGGCCCAAAAACAATATTAGAAACAAAATGTAGGAAATCGGAAAAAACGCTGCAAATGATTCCGAGAGGCCGGCCATGGGACCGCTCCAGCGCGCCTTGGTCATGTGCATGACCGCTGAAAACAGGACGGCCCCCTGGGCGATGGCCGACCACAGCAAAAAGTTAATCAGGTACGCCTGCCAGGCTCTTTCCGGATGGCTGCTCAACAGACCGAAAATAAAAGTGGCCACACCGACGGCAACCAGCGCATAAAATAGCCAGGAAATTTTAGTTTGATTGATTTGCATCGTTTCGGTCGCTTTTTCAGTCATGGCTGCAGACTTTCCTTGTATTGTTCGAAAACCTTGATTTCGGCCCCCTGTTGCTGAAAAAAATCCTTCAGGCCGTCTTCCTGCATGGCATCGCATGCGGCCAGCACGCCGAAATGCTCTCCGGAACAGCGCGGATCGTAATCCTTGAGCCAGCGAAAACTGGGCAACCGGGTCTGGGTCAGAAGCCCGATAACGTTGCCGAAAACGGAACCGAGGATTGTCACCTCAAAACCGACCACTATAAATGGGATAATGGCGATAATCGGCTTGCCGCTGACGATCAGATTCCAGCGCGTGGCCGTAAAAATCGCCAGGGCGAAGCCGCCAAGAAATCCCAATATGCCGCCGCACAAAGTAAACCAGCCGACCCGGCTATTTTTGAGTTTGAGGGCATCCATAATCTTGTGGCTGGGGATGGGGGTGTTGACCCGGATAAATTCGTAGCTCGATTCCTTCAGCGCATTGATGGCTGAAACAACCTTATCTTCACTCGTAAAGAGGCCCATGATGTGTCGTTTACGCGGCATGGCCGGCTCCTTCCGCAACGGTTTCTTTCATTTCGGTCATGGATACCGATGGCAAATGCTTGGCAAATAATACAAATAAAAAGAAAAACAGGCAAAACGCTCCGATCATGATACCGTACTCAATCATGGTCGGGGTGTACAGCCCCCAGGCATGGGGGGCAAAGCCGTGGGCGACCCCCCCCGCAATAATGACGAAACGCTCCCACCACATGCCGAAATTGACGATCAGGGAAATGATAAAGAGCGATACGATCGTCGTTCGCACCTTTCGGAACAGGAACAACAGGGGGATGAGGGTGTTGCACAGCACCATAAAGTAAAAGCCCCAGCGGTATTCGCCAAGTGCCCGCCAGCGGAACTGCTCCATTTCTACTGAGTTGTGACTGTACCAGGCGATAAAATACTCGGTTCCGTAGGCCAGTCCGACGATCAGGCCCGTGAGGACAATGGTTTTGGCGACATTCTGCAGCACCTCGATGGTAATGATGTCCTCGTATTTAAAAAGCTTTCGCAGCGGAATCATCAGGGTCAGCACCATGGCCAGGCCGGAATGGATGGCCCCGGCCACAAAGTACGGTGCGAAGATGGTGGTGTGCCAGCCCGGAATGATACCCAGGGCGAAGTCCCAGGACACGACACTGTGCACTGAAATAACGAGGGGGGTGGCCAGGGCCGCGAAAAACAGATACCCGCGGGTATAGTGGCGCCACTGTTCATGGGCTCCGGTCCAACCAAAAGAGAGATACTTGAAAATTTTCTGGCGGGTCCCGGTGGACCGATCCCGTATGGCCGCCAGGTCGGGCAGCATGCCGGTGTACCAGAACAGCGAGCTGACCGTCAGATAGGTGCTGATGGCGATGACGTCAAACATCAACGGTGACAGGAAATTGGGCCATAACAATCGCTGGTTGGGCAGCGGTATCATGTAGTAGACCTGCCAGGCGCGCCCCAAATGTATAAATGGGAACAGCCCGGCAACACAAACCGCAAAGACCGTCATGGTTTCAGCGGCCCGGGCGATGGGATTGCGCCAGCCGGCCCGGAACAGATGCAAAATTGCGGAAATCAGCGTTCCGGAATGGGCGATACCGACCCAGAAGACAAAGTTTATCAGATAGGTCCCCCAGGCCACCGGATTGTTTTGGCCGCCCACGCCGATGCCGACAAAAATCTGATAGCCCCAGCAGGCCGCACCCATCATCACGCCGAGGAACAGGAGAAAAACAATTCCCCAGTAATACTTTTTGGGCGGTGTTAATGTGTTCAGGACGGTTTGATCAATTTTTGCGAAAGTGAGTTGCGACATGTTATTAACCGTTTTCCCGTTAGCCCGCCTACCCGTTAACCGGTTCGGGCCAATAGCAGATTTAATGATTCAGTTTTCTTTCAACCGGCGAACCGGTCCAACCCTTTACTTACACCTCCTGCACGACCCTTTTCAGGTAAATGACGGCCGGTTTGGCGTTGACGTATCCGATAGCCTGATAGGCCCGGGGATCATCCACCAGCTTGCGGACCCGGCTATTCTTGTCCAACAGGCTGCCGAATACGAGGGCATCCGTCGGGCAGGTCTGCACGCAGGCCGGGACCACTTCACCGTCCCGGATTTTACGCTTTTCATTTAAAGCAACGCTGCGAACCTCTTTAATGCGCTGGATGCAAAAGGAGCATTTTTCCATAACACCTTTGCTGCGCACGGTCACATCGGGGTTCAATTGCAGGTTCATCGGCTCGGGCCATTTCCAGTCGAACCAGTTGAATCGGCGCACTTTATAGGGACAATTCTGAACACAATAGCGGGTTCCGATGCAGCGGTTGTAAATCTGGTTGTTTAACCCCTCGGCCGAATGATGCGGCGCATAAACCGGGCAAACCGCCTCGCAGGGCGCGTTGTCACATTGCTGACACATCATGGGCAGAAATGTGACTTTTTTCATGTCATTTTCGTCATGATAGCGCTCAACACTCAACCAGCCCATCTCACGTCCTTCAAGCACCCGGTCCACCCCGACTATTCCGATGTTGTTCTCGGCGTAACAGGCCGCCGCGCAGGCCCCACAGCCGATACACTTGTCCAGATCGACCACCATCCCCCAGCGATAGTCTTTATATTCTATGGGCGGATAAAAATCACGCTTGGGATCGTAGCCTTCGGGAAGCGGGAGGGTCAGTGGGAAATGGGCCATGGTCAGATCCGTTTTTTTATGCTTCGGCGGGTGCTGCAGATCGGTTAGTTTAATTGACAGCGCGAACGTTCGGCCATGCTGGACCCGGCTACCCGAGGTGCTGGCCAGCTTGAGGGATCGTCCGGTTTTGCGGATGGCAACGCTCGCCAAATTAAGACTGGCGCCGCCGGAATCCGCGTTGCTCTTGGCCGAGAGCAACTGCAACGGGTTGAGGCCCACATCTTTGGCGTATCGGCCGAAACCCGTGTGCCCCTGACCGATATCCATCAACGCCAGACCCGGCCCGACCAGGTCACTGATGTAGACAGCGGCCTCCAGTTTGCCGAATTCGCTTTGAAGCTCGATGATATCTTCCTGTCGAATACCCCGGGTGTTGGCGGTTTCACGATTCAGGTAGACCGGTGTTTGCCAGGCCACCCGGGACAAGGGATCCGGAATTTCGCACAGCCAGGGCTTGTTCGCGCCCCGTCCGTCAAAAAAGCGAATTGACGGCATGGCCGCAAAAGCCATCTCGGATTTCGGTGGTTCAAATTTTTTGGCCAGGATGTCCGTTAGATCCCTCGGAAGCGGGCGCTTCCGATCTTTTGGCGGTTCGGCCGCCGGACCGAACTTTCCGCCCTGCTGGAGCATGTTCAGCCACTGAACTTCATCGGCAATGCCTTTATTTTTCGACAGATTCGAAATCAAATAATCCTTATACTTTTTGGCCGGCGGATTGCCTTCAAAGCCGGCGTACAACATGATATCCCCCAGGCTGGAGGCCTTGCTCATTTTGCCCATAGCCGGCTGTAGCGTGGAAACCGATCCCAGTTTGCCGCCGTATGCATCCCAGGTCTCAAGCGGCATCTGGACCGGCAGCACGAGGTCGGCCATTTCAGCCGTTTCATCCATGAAGTTGCTGAACATGACAACGAACACTTTGTCGGAGGACAATGCCCGGGCCGCCCCGCTGTCGGGCGGAAGCGAGAACACCGGGTTGACGTTGTTCAGCATCAGCAAATCAACATTTCCGTCATCAAGCGAAGCAAGGAGACCCATCACCTCGGAACGTTTGGCTGCCATCTCAACCCGGTGACGGTTGTCGACGTCAATCATCCGGAGTTTGGGATCCAGCAGGAGGTTGAGAAGATTGACCGCCAAATTGGTCTGCATCCCGTTCTGATCGGCGGCACCGGCGTTCGTTCCGAGGACCAACGGCCGACGGGCCCCCATCAGCTGAATAATCAACTTTTCGTATAAGGCCAGCGGTATTCCGGAATGCTCGAGCACCATGTCCTGGGTATACGGTGCCGTGGCTTTGTTTAGAGCGTCCTGGAAGGACTTGGGCAGAAACTTGCCCTTGCCGATATCCATTGCTTGCCGTACCAGGCCGAGGGCAACGACGGACTCGCTGCCGGGCTTGCAGGCCATCCAGTGATCCGCATTTACACCGGTTAACGTCAGGTTGGGACTGATCTGGAAGAACAAATTTTTGCGGCCATTGTTGAGCTGGTGCATGGTTTTAAATTTCCATGCATATTCAACCGGAGAGAGCCAGGTTTCCAGAAAGTCCGCGCCAAAGGATACCAGGATATCGGCCTGCTCCATATGATAGGATGCCAGACCGTTGACACCAAACACCTTCTCGTTGGCAGTTTTTAAAGATTCGTAGGCAAACGCTTCATACACCATTGGCGGCTGCGAATTCAGGTTTTGCAACGCTGCCGTCAATAATCCCATCAGACTGTCACTGACGGTCTCGGTCAGCATGCGCACGCGATTTTGCCCCTTCTGCGCAGCCTCGGCCGCTTTAATTTTCAGCATCGATTCAGCTTTCGAGAAGGGGATCGATTGCCACTTGCCGTTTTCCTTCAGCATCGCAGTTTGGAGCCGATCCGGATTATAGATCCCCTGCAGGGCGGCCTGCCCCCGCATACACAACTTGCCTTTGTTGATCGGGTGAAGCGGGTTGCCCTCTATTTTGACGATGCGAGCCTCCCGGCTTTTAGCCAGAATACCGCAACCCGCGGGGCATTCCCGGCAGGTCGAGGCATACCAGGTCGCCTTGCCGGTTACCATGTCATCCGGGGCTTGAACTTGAGAAAATATTTTTTTTTGGGGGGGATTGCAGCCAAATGCGAAGGAAATGCTGCCCATACCGGCAATTTTGAGAAAGGTGCGCCGATTCATATCAAAAAGGGTCTCCTGGATAAAGAACTGAAAAGATAGGCTCTATGAAGAGATCGAAAACTGGGTGAAGGCCAACACGACAAATTCATTTTACACATCTGATGCCTTTGATAATTTCAAATCCGGCTCTTATTAGGAATCATTATCAGAGGAAGCGTTATAAAGGAATACCGCGTTTTTGTCAAGAAGCTATTCGGGTAAAAGACGATAACGAATATCGATGATTAAACCAAAATATCTTTTTTGTTAATGGGGTGAAGGCTTTATTTGTTGATTTTAAACACCGTATCTTCTGGGAAATGAAAATTTTCTATTGAATGTTGTTTCGCAACCTCAGATTAATTTCCAGCCGTTCCAATGAGAGGTTGATGACATCCTTGGCGACATCTTTCTGGGACCGGTATCGTTCAAAAAACGTTTTAACCTCGTCAGGGCGCTCAATTCCGGCGACGGGGATGATGGCAGCCACAACCCGTTCGTATAGCATCGGGTGAAACGCTTCAATGCGCTTTAAATTTGAGACATACCAGTTCCACATCAACCCGATGGCATGGGGGTTAGCGCACATGGCAACCACCGGTATGAACTGGTTGCGGGCGGGAACATTGTCCAGTAGATACTGTTGGGCTTTTTTGATCACAGCCGGATCTTTGAAGCAGCCCATGGCGGTCAGAATATTCATCCGTTCATGTTCAACCTGGGATGTCTGCAGGCGTTGATCGAACCATTCGAAGGCCTCCTCATCTCCGTCCAGCGCTCCGGCCTGTAGGACACTTTTCATGATGTCGGGGTGCACCGGATCTCCATTCTTGAGTGCTGTAAATTGCCGACGCACGAAGTCCCTTGAGGCGTCAGAACCATACAGGGCGGCATCCCAGATGACCTGATCACGCAGCAAAGCTGTCGGATGATCTTCCTCCGGCGTCGGATCATAGCCGATCCTCGACAGCAGGGCCTCGAGTTTCGGTACGGCAGTCGCTGCGATTTTTTCCTTATCGTCCGAGTTTACCGTGATGTAGGCTGAATACAGATTTTCGGCAATACTGGCCAGTGGCAGATAGGCGTCTTCCCGGTCGTAGTTTTCAATAAAGTCAAGATAGGCGTTCAGTGGGCTGCGACCGCTTTTGACCATAGCGTACATGTCATTTTGGATTCCCCAGCGGTCTTCGGGTGACACCAATTTGTGTTGCACCAGTTTGCCAAGCTCGATGATATTCTCAGCGTTCCGGTACATGACACGATAAAACCCGGTTTGCCGATCGTTGACTTTGTAAGCCAGAACATCATCCTCGACATCAACGGTCTGTTCACTTTCGCTCAGCAAGAGGCTGATTTGCCTGATGGTGCCGTTTTTTAAATAGAGGCCGATATTAACCGGGATCTGCCATTTCTGATCGAACTCGTTCGGCAGGTAGGTAAACCGCTCCTGACTTAATCTGAGTTGGCGGTCCTCTCGATGAGCCGTTACCAGTGGATAGCCCGGCTGTTCAATCCAACTCTGCATCATGGAGCTGACCGGCTGGCGGGAGACGGTTTCAAACGCCTCCCACAGGTGGTGACTGGCGGCACATTCATATTCGTAAGTTTTAAGGTAATGCCGTAATCCCTCCTTGAAATTGTCATCTCCAATATAGCCCTGAATCTGTCTGAGAATACTGCCGCCTTTGTTGTAGATGATGGGAGCCGTGCTGGCGTTGATGACAACGTGTTCTCCTCCCGGAATTTCGATGGCGAAAGTTTCATGCAGACCATCCCGCACGAGGGCCGAACCGGTCATGCTGAACAGAAACTGCTGCCAGGTTTTCCACTGGGGATAATAATGATCCACGACGCCGAAACCGAAATAGGTGGCAAAGCTTTCATTGAGCCAGAGGTATCTCCAGTCCGAAGGCGTCACCAGGTTTCCGAACCACTGATGGGCGATTTCATGGGCAATGACCTCGCATATTCGCTCTTCGCCGGATCTGGAGGTAATATTGGGATAGTGCAGCAACAGATTTTCACGGAAGGTGATGGCACCCCAGTTCTCCATGGCACCAAAAGCAAAATCCGGAATGGCGATCAAATCCATTTTATCAAGGGGGTAGTCGATGCCATAATAGGACTCACTGAATTCCAGAGATTTGCGGCCGAACTCAAGGCCAAATCGGGCAGATTCCTGCATGCCCGGAAGGGTCGCGACGCGCACGCGCCGATCTTTTTGATCCACTGTAAATTCAAATTCCCCTACACCAAAAAACACCAGATACGTCGACATCTTCGGCGTTTGTTCGAATGCTATTCGTTTTTGGTCGTTGTCGATCGGATCTTCTGATTTAACGGGCGTATTGGATATGGCCACCAGATCCTTGGGTATATCCATGCTGATGTCGAACGTTGCCTTTTTGCCCGGATGATCGATGCATGGAAATGCACGACGGGCATCACTTTCCTCAAACTGGGTTACGGCGATGTAGCGGATGCGGTCCCGTGAAGTATACCGGCTGCGGTAAAAGCCGGCCATTCTGTCATTGATAATACCCCGGTAACTGATTTCCAGATTGAGAGTGCCGGACAGGGGCTCGGGCAGAAAGATAACGACTTTCTCTTTTTCAGGATCAATCTTAAATGGGCAATCCCGCAGATTGCCGTCCAGCCGGATCCGGCAGGTCCAGATGGCAAGTTCAAGAATATCCAGTTTAACTTCCGTAACCGGTTGATTGGCTTCGATGGCAAGTTCGCAGCGACCGCCGAATTCGAAACCGGTCAGATCGGGCACGATGTGGATACGGTAGTTTATGGGATTAATCGGCTGCATGGGATTCCTCCGTTCGGGACTGTTGCTCTAATTGAGAAAAAACACTCAAATAGAGGTTATTTGTTACTTGTTATTTGTTCCTGATAGTAAGAATTCGTAAAAATTTCGATTTTTCAGGGTAACACTTTCTTCTGCGCAAAAGAAAGGAGAAAGTGTTATGGGATTGAGACATTTTAGCCAAGAACAAAAGTTAACCATACTAAATAGCGCAGCCCAAATTGGCGTGAAACAAGCTGCTGAACTGGCTGGTGTACACTACACCAGCGTTTATGACTGGCGACGTCAGCTTAAAAGTTTAGGTAAGCAGGGATTCCTCGATTACAATCCCTCATATCCAGGCCGGGGTATCAAGCAAATTAGCCCCGAACAGGAAAAGGCCGTACTGGATACCTGGAAGGATAATCCCGGTTTTGGTCCCGGCCAGGTCAGAAATCAGCTTCGTCGTCAGGCCATAACGATTTCCATTCGTACGGTACGTTCCATCATGCAGGCCAACGGCTACCAAGCTGCAAAGAGACGATCCGATAAAAACAAGTTGCAGCGTTTTGAAGCCCGCCGACCGTTGGAGTTGGCCCAGATGGATGTTTTGGAATTTATCATCAACAAACTCAAGGTCCATCTGCTGTTGCTGCTGGATGACTTTTCTCGTTTTATTCTCGGCTGGCAGCTGCTGACAGAGACCTCCACCGATGCGGTCATTTTAATGGTTCAAAACGCCATCGACCGCTACGGCAAGATGCAGGAGATCTTAACCGACCGTGGTTTTATCTTTTACTCCTGGCGCGGCATTAATCGTTTTGAAAGGTTTTTGCAAACCCAAGGTATTGATCATACCCATGCCCGGCCCCATCACCCTCAAACTCTGGGAAAGGTGGAAGCCTGCAACCGGCGCTTGAAGCAAGAGCTCATTGGCCAGCAGCAATTTTTAAATGCTCATAACGCCCAAGCGGCCATCGACAATTGGGTTTACAATTACAACTACAAGCGTAC
>JAAUXT010061287.1_pt1 | contig 12712 bp, 15 predicted proteins | sample 7278171 | NCBI WGS metagenome assembly JAAUXT01 (sample SAMN14350112, study PRJNA611818) | marine sediment metagenome | isolation source: surface marine sediment (1.8m) | place: French Polynesia: Moorea | collected 2018-08
CTGTCTGTCTGTCTGTCTGTCTGTCTGTCTGTCTGTCTGTCTGTCTGTCTGTCTGTCTGTCTGTCTGTCTGTCTGTCTGTCTGTCTGTCTGTCTGTCTGTCTGTCTCACAAAGGTGTGTGTGTGAGGAAGCGAGTGTGCATGTCGGTGTATGAGGGTGACCACGTGTGTGTGTGTGTGTGTGTGTGTGTGTGTGTTGTTCTACAGCCCAACAGCGCTGACTTCGAAGCGTAAAAAAACATCACAGCGAAAACGAATGACCTTCACGTTTGGCGCTGCAGGTGATAAGCCGTCGAGTGCAGAGGCAAAGTCTCTCTATGCGGCAGGTTTATCTGAGACGTTAAGCCGCACTTCTGATTGAGATCAGAGTGCCGCGAGCTACGCGTGTGTGCTTTTCGCTGCCGTTTTGCAGGCAGATCTTTCTGTGCAGCGGAAACGCATTTGATGTATCGTTCACTCGTCCCGTCTCGCTCATTTGCATTGCGACGTAAACAAAGCTAATTTGAACAGACGGAGCCTGCGGAACTGTATTTGCGGAAGCGTAGTACATTTGCCAGCCAGAAACAGGCTGTGCTGTTGTTCCTCGCTTTAAAATGGGCATCGATCTGCAACAGCGAGGCCTGAGCTGCTTTGTCATTTTTTTTTTTGCTGAGGTTATGAGATGCGTCGACCGCAAAAGCCTCGTTATGTATTTTCTGACAATGGCCCGTCTGGCCAGGTGCAGACTGGCCACCTGTCACCACGGCTGTCTCGATTGCACTCAGCATCCCCGAGGCACGGGTCAACACCGACAAGTGTTCTTGTCGCGGTACAACCTGCGAAACCTTTCAGGCAGGTGATGTGTGGAGACGTCTGCAAACACACCGTGCGCCTCGGTCCATCGCGGCTGTTTGCGCTTCGGAGCGGATTATGATGTTCAGGGGCGGAGTCAGGAAGTCGTCGGGGAGGAGGTGACTCACTTGAGCCTGCGGGCAGGGGGGGGGGCAATGTGAGAAAGAGACAATGTTGCACGTGCGCTGAAAAGTGAAGGGGGCATCCGAAATGGTCCGGGTGGGCAGGGATCAGGGCCCCGGAGCACCTCTATCTGGATTTTCCCCTGATGTTCCAGCGCCCCCTGGGGCCCATGTGCACTCGTCCGTCTCAACTGTCAACGCTCGTCACTGGGCAACACAGCGCGAAGCCGTTGCCAGTGATGTTCCGCTGTAAAAGTCGCAAAACGCCGACCAGTGCTTCTGATGAGGGTCAAACAGTCTCCAGTCAAGACATGTTTTCGTTTGTCTTTGTATTCCCCGAGAGAACAGTGCTCATTACTGTGTCGAACATCTGCTGAGACAATGCGCAAGATGCATGGAGTCCAGAACATTGGAAGCCATGGATCGTGAAGGGCCTTCCTGCTCGAGTGTAGTCAACCTTGACAACAGCATTGAGACTGGCTTTGACAGAACCACGGAGTTCTGCTTTCATGTGTGAGCGGAGTAACTTACCTCAACCAGGAGAACCAGCTGATGTCAGCAGCTGCTGCAACCATCCAATCAGACTCCGGTGTTTCCGGTGGAGGCCACGTGTTTCCGGTCAGTGTCACGTGTTTCCGGTCAGTGTCACGTGCTTCCGGTCAAGACCACGTGTTTCCGGCTTGAACCACGTGTTTCCGGTGGGGACCGCCGTCCAAACTGCAACAGTCTATGAATCCAACTTCCCAGTCCCAGCCAAGTGACTGGACCCTGTGTGCAGCGGTGGTTGTTCTGTGAGCGGCTGGGCGATGTGGGTCGGAGGCTCCGCGCCGTGGTGCAGATATACGCACGGAGGGAGCTGCTGCCGCAGCCGCTCCCCTCCCTCCGTCGCCGCTGGAGTCGAAGAGATCGCAGCTTCTACAGCCTCCAGCGGATCCAGGGTCGTGGTCCGGGTGGGGCGGCCTCAGTCTCACCCAGCATACAACCCTCAAGTGTTTGACCTTGGGGAGAAGTGTTCTGAGGGGGGGGGGCGTGTTTGCGGCCCGAACCTGGATCCACTGCAGCCAGGGACACAAATGTCATTGGAGCCGAGAGCAAGATTCAGAATCAGCTGCTTCTCATTGACGGCGGAAGACGTTCGGCGGGTTTAGCGAGCGCTCTGTACTGCACGTGCACATCACAAAAATGCGCAAAACTGGACGTGCATGTGCCGTGGACACAGGCGTTTTGCTGAAACTGCCTTGTTCCTTCGGTGATTTTCCTTGGAATTGCTTTGCTTCCCGCCTTTGTTCTCAAATCCAATTTGCTGGAACTCGTTGATTTGTTCACCTCGAGTCTTGGTCGTGATTGGAAAATTCGTTGTCAACCACGTGGCAAGACTGTGATACTTGTGGAAACCGGCGAAAAAATGCACGCCTAAAATGCGGCGCGTGCTGCCGTACACAAGAAGGCAATTCTCCTGACTGTGTGAAACTGGTTAGAATGACGCCCCCTGGGGGTTGGGTCTCCCTTGGACCGGGCCCTGGATCCGCCCCCCCCCCGAGTCTTCACTGCATTCGCTGCTCGAGGCCGTTGGTTGGTTCAGTGATGCAGCAGCAACTGCATCAGTAGAAGGTAGAGAGAGTGTTTCCATTGCGATTCGCGCCGACGAGTCTGTTGTTGTTGGAGCCTTGTGATCAAAGTGAGGCTGGCTTCACGCCGCGTGCGTCAGACGTTGCGTCCTCGTGTAGATCTGTCAAGTCAACGAGCGTTGCGTCCTTGCACAAGTCAATGTGTCTTGCGTCCTCCAGCTTGTCAATGTGTATTGTCCTTCTACAAGTCCCTGGGCATTGCGTCTTCCTGCAAGTCAATGGGTTTTGTGTCTTTCTGCAAGTCCCTGGGTATTGCGCTCTTCCTGCGAGTCAATGGGCTCAAGTGACGACGCTACACTGGATGGAACAATTGAGGCTTGTTTTGCACAGGTGCGTCGTTCGCTGCGTCCTTGAACGAGGCCACGCGACGTCCAGGGACACGGCGCACGACGCATCGTGTGTGCTGTGGGCCTGGACCACCATTGATCAGACCTGGCTGAAAGCAGGAAACTGTCTCTTGAAAAAAACACTCAGGCAAATGAGACCGCAGCAAGGTGAGGGGGGAAATTCTTGGAGTTTGGTGGTGGCTGTTTTGTGGTTGCATCAACTTGTTTGGAACAGAATGCGGTGGTACTGAAGGAGTTTACGTGGAGAGTTTCAGAGGCGGGTCCAGGGTTTGGTTGAGGACACATTGGTTCCTGCCAGGGGTGGGGGTGGGGTCGATTTCTGCATTGTTGCATGCATACGTGTTTAAAAATGCGTACGTTTCCCGTGAGGCGACAAATATGGCGCAAAGCACACGAATTTTTGGAGGGCAAGTTGGGGTGGGTTCCTCGCCCCTGGATCAGCAGCTTCCTTGTATAATTCGCTGAGGTTCACGCGAGAATGGAAAGCAAACGAAGAAGGCTTGGAATCGTTGTCATGGAGACGAGAGAATTCTCTGCGACTCTGTTGAGATGCTTCTTTGTATGGATCCATGTGTGCGTCTTTGGTTGTGAGTCTTGAGCGAAAACAACGTGTGTTCGCGAAGGAACGAAATCGATCCTCATGCATTCGTTTGGAAACAAAATTTCAGGTGCCAAAATTCACATTCAGTGTGAGAAGAGAAGAATATTCATCGCGGCACCTTCGATTCATTCAACCTTTCGAAAGCTGAACACGCCCAACGTCACTTCAAACGGTGAGATTTGTGCTGAAGATTCCAGTCTTGAGGCGCATCCAGGATTTCGACAGGACTTTGGAGCCTGTGTTCAATTTTGGAAAAGTGAATGAACAAACCTTTTTTGCGCCTGCAGCACCTCTCGTAACACTGACCATTTTATTTTTCCGGATCAAGGGGTCGCTCCCCTGCAAAGCAAGTAGAGCCCCCCCCCCCCACCTTCCAGCCCCGCAGCGATGGAGCTCAGCTTTTTACTGCACCACGGGGAAATTTGCACGGAGTGCCTCTCCCTGCGTCCGTCGAAGGGACGTGCGCCGATTGGGAAGTGTCACTCAATGTGATGAAGTCTCGCACAGAGCGCATCGATGGGCGCGTTCGTTTCAAACACCGAGTGCAACCCGGCGTCTTCATCCAGGGCTGAGTGTGCCGAATGCATGGAATGGACTCCCTCAGTTCCGAGCATATTCGACGTGCGAACAAGAACGAGGTCAACAATTTCTACCTGCAGTACAAAATTTGAGGATGGGATAATTTCTGTCGTGGGAAAAAGGTCCCTGGAGGCAAATGGTGTGTGGAACTCTGTCACAGAAACTCACAGTAACGCTGCCTTCCCTACTCTCTTGCAAGATGCTGAAATGTCCTGAGCATCAACTCTTTGTGTTCGTGGCTTGGACACGTCCTTGATCGCTGCTTGTCCAACGTGACCATCAGCGCAGAATCACACACGAGTTAGATCTGTGTGTGCGTGCACCACACACGCGCACGTAACTCTGCAGCCCCTGATTCGCCCCTGATTCGCAGCGCTGTTCTTGCACATGCGCAGACAGAGCCTCGCGCTCCTTCGCCCTGAAGTCACAGATCGATCGGTACACACTCACTCCGCGCTGATGACTTATGCAAACGAAGCAAATCAAATTTACGCAATCATCATCCAGAGTCGGGGACGGACGTCTCCCGGATCCAGGTCAGGGTGCTGCAGATTCAGGGCAGGGGTGGCAGATCCAGGGCAGGGTGCTGCAGATCCAGGGCAGGTTGCTGCAGATCCAGGGCAGGGTGCTGCAGATCCAAGTCAGGGTGCTGCAGATCCAGGACAGGGTGCTGCAGATCCAGGACAGGGTGCTGCAGATCCAGGTCAGGTCACAACAGCCTTGAGACTGTCAGCAAAACCGCATTCAAACCCAAGCAAATATCTGTCACCACCCTCATGTTTGGTGAGACAGATAGGATTGAAACACGTATAAGTGTGAATTGAAAAGTATTTTGGGGGGTTTCTCAGGCAAGAATCATTTGAAAGTGAAAAAAAAATGTTCTCAGGAGGGAAGCGCCTTGATCTGCCACCCCTGCCCTGGATCTGCAGCACCCTGACCTGGATCTGCAGCACCCCAACCTGGATCTGCAGCACCCTGACCTGGATCTGCAGCACCCTGACCTGGATCTGCCACCCCTGCCCTGGATCTGCATCACCCTGACCTGGATTTGCAGCACCCTGACCTGGATCTGCAGCACCCCAACCTGGATCTGCAGCACCCTGACCTGGATCTGCATCACCCTGACCTGGATTTGCAGCACCCTGACCTGGATCTGCAGCACCCCAACCTGGATCTGCAGCACCCTGACCTGGATCTGCAGCACCCTGACCTGGATCTGCTACCCCTGCCCTGGATCTGCAGCACCCTGACCTGGATCTGCAGCACCCTGCCCTGAATCTGCAGCACCCTGACCTGGATCTGCCACCCCTGCCCTGGATCTGCAGCACTCTGCATCGCTTTGCAACATCTCGTCTCGTCTCTTGATACGACGTTTTCGAGTCAGTTCACCTTTTGAAAACGCAATGGATCCACATGAAGCGAAACCTTGTCAAGCATCGGCTGCTCGCATTGACCCCGAGATTGAGCCCTGGAGCGGGTCCGCGACTGGGGAAGAAGGACTCACTGTCGAGTTCTGACTGAGTGAAGGGCGAACTCGGGACTTCATAAAATTTTGCTGCGTCAGAAGTTTAACTTTTGCAGCCGCGACGCAACCTTGCAGGTGAATTTGGATGCGGAGAGCAACCTGGAAAGAGACAGCGAGAGAAGGCAAGAAAGACAAGGAGAGAGAGAGGGAGGACGCGGAGACGAGATAGGAGGGAAGAGAGAAACAAAGAAAGGAAAGAAGAAAAGGAAGAGTCAAAGAGCGGCTGTCTGTCTGGGGTTGTTGTGTCGCGCCTTGTTCGCCGTTGACTTTATTTCGTGGCAGAAGCCGTGGACATGAACGATCACCAATTCTTTGGTTGATCAACTGATTCCTTGAAACAGAAACAGATTGATGACAATGGTTGTGGACGTGGTAGGGCCTGTTCGCGCTGGCAGCTGATTGGTTGACAAATTGATTGATTCGTCGTTTAATAGATTGACTGATTGATTGCAGCTGTCGTGGATGCGGCGGGGCCTGCTCGCCGTGATCCCGGCCGCCGTGCTCGACCTGATGACGTGGCAGGAGCTGGAGCGGCGCGTCTGCGGAGACCCCGAGATCAGCGTCGAGGCGCTCAAGCGCACCAGTGAGTACACCCTCCCGGTGCACCCTCACCAGGTACACCCTTCTGGTGCACCCTCACTTGGTACACCCTTCTGGTGCACCCTCACTTGGTACACCCTCCCGGTGCACCCTCACCTGGTGCACCCTCACCAGTGAGTACACCCTTCCTCAAGCGCACCAGTGAGTACACCCTTCCTCAAGCGCACCAGTGAGTACACCCTTCAAGTGCACCAGTGAGTACACCCTCCCGGTGCACCCTCACCAGTACACCCCTCCCTCAAGCGATCTAGTCAACTAACCATCTCCTCGCCCCACCCGGTGCAACTTCGCCAACACAGCCTTGCAAGGGAGAATATTCGAAGCAGTGCCGGTGAATGCAGTCAGAATCGATCTCTCTGGTGGAATGTTGGGCTTCATTGTGACTGCACTGTTCGCATCGAAACACATTCAGGACCAACTGGTCAAGTTCCCATCGCGCGCACTTGTTTTCGCAGCGCACTACGAGGACCTGGAGGAGAGCGACGTGCGCGTGCAGCACTTGTGGACGGCGCTCGCGAGCTTCTCGAACGAGGATCGCTCGCGCTTCCTCCGCTTCGTGACGGGGCGACGTCGCCTCCCGGCGCCGCTCTACGTGTGTCCCGACAAAGGGTGAGGCACGCATACACACACACACACACACATACACACACACACCTTTTTCTTCCGCCCGTCTCTCTTGTTTCCTGTCTGTTCGTCTCTCTCAGTCTGTCGCTCTTCTTTCTTCCCCCTTCTCTCTCTAACTCAGCATGACGCAGTTTGGTGCAAGTCGCGTCTGTGTTTCAGAGAGACGATTGACGCGCTGCCCGAGTCGTCCACGTGCTCCAACACGCTCTACCTGCCTCACTACTCCAGGTCAGTCAGTGTTGCCATGACAACGCGGTGAGCCTACATGTGCGAGAGTGTGTGATGGGTGAAAAATGTACCGCTGTTCTGTCACACTTTTCCCGTGTGATGCCACTCAGGTGCTTCGCCGCGCGTGTTCAACCCGCCATGTTCTTGTTTTCAGTGCCAAAGTGGCGGAAGAGAAGCTGCGTTACGCTGCGTACAACTGCATCGCGATCGACACGGATTTCATGAGTCCCTGGGACGAGTGACCCTGCACAGCTCTGAGTGCAGCATCACTGAGTGCATCTGTGAGTGCAGCAAGCTGTGAGTGATGAACTTTGTGAGTGCAACTGTAAGTGCAGCAATCTGAGTGCAGCTGTGGGTGCGTGCATCCGAACTTTGCTGGATCTGACGGCGAAGAACAAAGAGCCCAACTCCTGTGCGGGGATGTATCTCTCTCCAGATCCCACCACTCAGCGTTTCTGAACAGCGAGATGGAGAGGACAGGGGCGAATCCAGGATTCTATTTTGTTTGGCGAACTCTGACCGCCCTCGTTCAGGGGATCTCAAAATTTTTGACTTTTTTTGGTAACAGATTTGCGCACGTGTTGCAAATTCAAAATTATGGAGGTCGATGTCGAGGGAGATGCATGAGCCCCCCCCCCCCTCTCGTCGAGCAGCCTTGATTGCCCCTTGAAAAGTTAATCCTTTCGGAGATCACGTGGCCCAGCCAAGAGGATCCTGGATTTTCCACTTTGACGAGAAGGTGGACGTGGATGGAGCAACGAATTATCACGGTGTCCAACACTGCTTGTTTGTGACTGGACACGGATCTGAGTTTGCCTGGCGAACCGGCTGTGCAAAAAGACAAGTTGTTCGGATCGGGTGGGGGGGCGGGTGTTTCTGGTTCACTTTTGGAGCGCAGACGGCCGCGCTTTCCTTGGAGCCAATGTTCAAAAGCGATGCGCAGGTATTAACATTCATGCAGCCGGGGGGAACGCGCGAAATACCGCTTTGTGGACAATTCCTTCGATCTAGCTGGACTCTGTTGATCTGTGCCCCGTCCTGAAGTGAACTGCCCCCGTCAAAGGCGTGCGTTCGTGAAAGTTTTTCTCTTTGCAAGTTGTCAAATTTCTCGGCAGTCCTGGTGAACAAAGTTGTCAGGATCAGATTCCCCTGGACGCCTGAGGTCCGACCCAAACTAAAGTTGTGCTCATACTGGACGCGAGGGTTTTCAGATTGCGACCAAACGTCTCTTTGCTTATCTCGTCCCGCCCCGCAAAGTTTGTTACTTTTTCAAAATCAGTTGGAAGCCAAGTTCAAATTGATGGCCGGAGAAAAAGTTGGCATCACCAGCACCGACTGCGCAACAATTTTGCTGCTGTTTATTATCTGTGATAATTTTGTGCTTCATTTTCGAGTTGCAAAATGTTTCGATTGCATCGGACGGCAAAATAAATTGAGCACCACTCTTTTGTTGCGAACTATAAAACTTTTTTTCACGTTCACGAGTCGTCCGGTCAAGTGCGGAATGCAAAACGAAGAAAGTGAACTGCATGAACACTGACAAAAAATTGCACAAAGTTCTTAAAAACCAAGTTGTCTGTAATTACGAACGCACACACAAAGAAGATGTGAAAACAATTGAACGAGAAAATGTGTCAAATGAGCGAACAAACGTTTGACAGACGACACTGAACAGGCAAAAACGAAACTCAAAAGGCGCTTGGCAACATGTCATGGAATGAACAAAATCTTCATCAATGAACAAAAATTCGAACTAGAATACCAACGACTAAAGAGGACACGAAGAACAGAATGACAACGAGGCGCCGCAGAATGAGCGCCCCCGCCCCCTGGTGGTGCGCGCGGCGGCGTCTCGGCGTGCCCGCCTCCGCCCCGGCGCCGCCCGCGGCGTACGTGGGCGTCGGGTGCTCGTAGGACGCCGTGAAGTCGAACTCCTTGTTGTAGTAGTTGTCGTAGGACTCCTCGAAGTCGTCGCGCCGCGCGCCTCCTCCCGGCCGCGCCGCGCCCCGTGCGGGGGCGCCACCAGTCAGCGCTGCGAGAGGAATACAAGCGTCAGACATAGCGGGGCCGGGATGCACGCAGCTCTGTCGTGAGAAAATCTCACGGTTATGGTCAACGGGCTTCTGCCCTGCCCCATCCAGCTCCATGCACCCACCTCCCGCCCCACATCGGCCCATTCCCAGCCGCTCCACCCAGTTCTTCCCGGACTGCTCCACACGCCTTGCCAAGACAAACTCCACCCACCTAGCAACTGTCCCACTCACCCAACCCCGCTCTGCTCCGGTATCGGTTCACTCCACACACACACACACCCGCCCCTCCCCGCCAGCCCTGCTCTGTGCCACCCACCCCTCCCAGCCCACCCTGCTGTTCTCAACACCAACCCCGCCCCGCCCAAACCGCCCCCACCGATGCTTACGGCTGTGCTCGTTCTTCTCGCGCCCGCTGCCGCTCGGAGTCTTGGACGTCGACGCGAGGATGCCGAACAGAACCCGCGCCTGCGCACAGACACGGAACGACGTGCATCAAAGCTGCAGAGAACTGCTGACCACCGGCGGTATTCGAAAATGTGCAAGTGTGCTGGACTCTCAAAGGACATTGGACACGCCCCCACCCTCCGACTCGAAAATGAAAAAAAAAATTCGCACTCTCAGCTAGGACCGGGTCCGGTTCCCACTCTCGTACAGGGTCCCTCGAAAAATGAATTCACCCCCGTCTTATTTTCGAGTCACAGGCAAAAATTAAAATGGTTCGTGACCCGATCCTGGATTCGCTGCTGCAGCCCCTTGGGACACGAGTGAGGGGGACTGACCTGCTCGACCCGCTTCTCCCAGTTCGTGAGTCGAGCGATGAGAACGCAGGCGACGGCCTGCACGAAGCCGACGCAACCCAGTGATAGCCACCATCCTGCAACACAACAAGCGGTACAGTATTGCTCGCGCTGCTGGTGGGTCCTTGGTCAAGAGTGCCCATGCCCTGTCCCGTCTGTGCTTTTTGCCCTGAGAATCAAAACGACTTTTTTCGCAAAATGGGCACAATGTTTGCGCTAACGGCACAATCTTGTATCACGGGAATGAATGAAAACCTGTTCGAGGAGGAGGGGGCTCTTCGTCTCTGGTCTCAGCGCCTGGTTCCCCCGGACCCGTCCGGTCCCCACGTGCCCTGCCCTCCGACTCACCCTCAAACCGCGAGGAGAATTGCGCTTTGAGCATCACGACGCCAGCCGCCGCAATGGACGCCACGAACCCGAGGATCCCGAGGACGCCGCCGGCCAGGTGTCGCCCGCTGCCCCGGAACACGCCTTGACTCGTGACCTGGAAAAGACGGAGCCCAGTAAGGATCGATGACCACACTGACTGGGTGAGGAGTGATGCAAGAGCGTTGATGGGAGCGAAAAGTGTGTATCAGGTGGCGTTCGCTGCCCCGCCACACGCCCTGGTTCGTGACTTGCAGCGAAACCATCGGGGTGCGGATCCAGGACTGCACTGACAATGACCAAGGGGCGAGGTGAGGTGGGGTGGGGTGTGGTGGCGTGAGCTGAGCTGAGCGAAGCTCCTTCGACATCTCCAGTTTGGGTCAAGGGGTCCCTCAGAGTGGCATTGTTTTGGAGTGTTAACGTCAACACCAACGATTTGGGTCTGAAGGGAGAACGAGTTTTTGTGACCAAGCTGTTGGCCCCACTGGGTCCACAGAGCTGATCTTGTTCGCAAGTCCAAGGGCCAGATCTGCTGCACACTTACCAGAATACTGTCGAATGCGATGTAGATGAGCATGAATGGGATGATGTGCGTCGCTTTCTCTTGCATCTCCCTGCGGTGAAACAGAGGACGACCATGTACGCTTTGTGTGACTGGTTCACTCGTTGATGTGCACCAGGGGCGACACGCTTTTCAGCAGATTCCACCCCCTCCCTCGTCATACTCCCAAGAACGGATCGGAAAACTTGTTTGGACATGTAAACAACTTTGCACATGCAACACCCCCTGGTGGAGACTGACCTGACTGTCGTAAAAGCCTTGGGCCACATGACGTCGGTGAGGAAGACGACGATCATGAGACCGACTCCCAGCAGCACTGTAACGAGAACCAGAGTGTTCTTACAGCTGCCGTACCCACACTAGCAAGAAAACAACGTGGCCCGGCTCAGGGTCCGGGAACGACGGACTTGCTCCACCCAGAATCCGCTCCTGGGTGGGGTGGGGGTCTGCCTCATCCAAACGCACCAAAGTGAAGGCCAGGCAGGTGGGGGATGGTGCGCGTCTCGTGTCTTCTCTGCCACCACACCCACAACACGCCGCCCTAAATCTCCCCGCCTTTGTTCTGCTGCGTGCCTTCCCTGCCTCGCCCACATGTCTGACCCACCCTGTCTCACCCTGCCCCGATTCGTCCTGCCCTGCCCCACCCAGTCTACCTGACCCTGCCCTGCTCAGACACCCGCCCTGTCTCACCCCACCCCCGCCCGTTTCGCCCCGCCCCGCCCCTGCTGCTTACTGGCCAAGGTGAGCGCGACGTGTGTGACGCTGCGCGCCTCGCCCGCCTCGCCCCGCCCCAGCTTTTGCGCCACTCTGATGGTCGTCGCGGCGCCGAGCCCGTAGAATAGCTGCAGTGTGAAAAGAAATGAAGATCATTTTCAACAAGAACACCTGCCGGTGCTGACACGCGCCAAAGCTGCAAAGCCGAAGTCACACAAAAGCAAACTTCCACCACGTTTTGTGTCCTGCGCTAATAGTGAGTTTAAACAACGACGTTTGGTGCCAAAACTTCAAACACCGCATTGACTTTGGAACCCTTTACACAGAAATTTTTTTCCAAGAAACCTTGGGTTTTTGGTCAATTTTGTTCAAAAATATTTTGCAAAGGCAGAAGCACTTCCAAAATGTGGAAAAATCAAAGTATGCAAAAAAAAATTGACGTTGATGTTTTCAATTTCAAACGTCGTGTTTAAAGTCCCTATTGTCTCTGGTTTGTTGTTTGTTTCGCGCGGAAAATTGCAATGCCTCAGAACCAGCCTCCACATTCGTATTCTGATCCCACGATGTCAGGGTCCGTGCAACAAATCAAGTCCCTCGTACATCGTTTTCGAGACGGGGAGGACTCACGGAGAAGCAGATGAGGTGCAGCTGGACGAGCACGGCCTGCGCCCCGAGCAGCGTCGCTCCCGACGCCGCTGCAATCACGTGATGACGTCAGCATACTTCCGGTGCGATAGCGCAGCGAGGGACCGTCAAGGACTCGGGACCCACAACCCCTGGTCAATCACCCCCACTAAGAGCGTTGGAAGTGTGTTTTGTTGTTCAAAGTCGAAATCGAGCACTCCCTGGAAACTTGGAACCCGATCAGATCCTGGATCGGCCCTTGGAGTGTGCTCAGAATTATATTATATTATTGCGCAACGAAAGTTAGACACACACTACACGGCACAGCACAACACAATCGTGGGGCACAGGGCCTGTGAATGTGATTTTGTGCGAAGGTTTTATGCTGGGGCCGTGTATAACCTGCAAATTGGGGTGCCTTGACTAGGATAATTTTTAATGGCGTACTTCTGTCCAAGTTCTGATGCTGAGCGTCAAAGCATCACGAATTATAAAAGGGGCGATGGTGGGAAACGCACATAAGCGCTGGGTCA
>JAAUXT010026279.1_pt1 | contig 12711 bp, 12 predicted proteins | sample 7278171 | NCBI WGS metagenome assembly JAAUXT01 (sample SAMN14350112, study PRJNA611818) | marine sediment metagenome | isolation source: surface marine sediment (1.8m) | place: French Polynesia: Moorea | collected 2018-08
GCACTCTCTTTGACTGTCATGGCTGCCAATGTTGAATGTACGTCTCAACCGATCACCCCAGAAGAGATTGACCTGCTTAGTTTCCTGCGCCAGAACATCGCCAGGAAACTTGCCATTGAGGCACACACCCAGGGGCTGGCCAAGATGCACCCCCGGGTCCTGAGAGCCATGATAAACCACTTCAGTTTGGGCGCAGCCAGCAACAGAAATTTTGACAGGCTCATGTGGCGCATCGCACATGGCCAACAGTAGGTGAGTGGTTTTACAGTCACGCCACACTTGTTTTGCACCACCAGATAGATCCAGATCTAGTGTTTGCCATGACAATTGGAGAAGAGGAAAGTGGTGATGAGAAGCGTTCGTGTGCCAGGATAACTACGCATGAGGCTCGAGTCCCTGCTGCATGATACGAGTGGGGATTCTGCTTCTTATGGTCTTGTTTTTCTTTTGGGAAAGGGGATTCAGGCGTGGACATTTTGATTCAAAACTTTGTCTTTCGCTTGAACAAACAGAAGCGGTGCTGCATGGAGAGCGAAGCAGCAGTGACTCCGGTCTGCTCGCAAGGTGCGTACGAAACTCAAGATCCGTCTTGATTTGTCCCAAAAACGAAATTGAGGCCGGAATTGCCAAGATTTTGAACGGAAACAAATCAGAGTTATTGAGAAATTGTTGTCTGACTCGAAATGATTGAGATAACGTGAGTGGATGTCAGATTGAAAACTGTCTTGCGCAAGAAAAAAAACAAGAGGGGGAGAAAATCTGGGTGGGGGGGGGGAAGTCATCGTCATTCAAGGTATTGTTTTCTTCCCGTGAGAAATCACCTCATGTGTGGCAGATGTGCGGAATGTACGAGTAAACAAGCCTGACAATTGCGCCAGGGCACGAAATCGAGAGCAGAACTGCGCAGATAAGGTTGTGCGCAATACCTGGACGCTGTTTCAGGGCAACAAGTTCACTTTCAGACTCAAGTGAAACAAATGCCTGTAATTTGGAGCATCGTACAGAGCAACAAAGGCCGTTCTCTCATATGATTGCAGACATCGAGATGACGTCGACCCAGACGCCTTGGACCGCTTCTCTGCAGTCCCACAACTACAGGTCGCTGCAGGTACAACGTTTGAACCAGAATTTTTCCGAGACCGACTCATCAGGATTCCCATGTTGGATATTCTGATGCAAAAACAAGCTCTGGTGCATCGCTGAATACTGCACACAGTAATTTGGAAGCGATGCACAGTTCTCGCGAAGCACAGTAAATATTGGGGCTCGTGGATTATAAAGTACCGGTAAACTCAAAACGGAGAACTCAAAACTGAGACGGTTCTTTCTAGACCGCACACCTGAATCAGGATGCAAGTGCTGCTTCGAGCATACCCAGACGCTGCCTTCGCTGTTTCTGGGGAGACTTGGTACAAAGTGTCAACTCGAAATACTTTTCCGAGGAGATGGGTTGAATCATGCAAACTCACTGCAGGGCAGGCGGTGTTGGTGTCTGTGTGTAAGAGAGGTGAAAGTTTCTTCGGTCAGTGTGAGTAAGTTGCCTTGTTGAATATCGACCCCTAGGACGGCAGGTTGGAGGCACTCATGGCGCAGACCCACATCGTTCCCGCAAATCCACGAGCGTGTGTGCGATGCCTGGCTGGAGAAGGGGTAACATTTTTTGTTGCAACTAGCTTCAAGGTGGTCAGTAGGTGCGGCCTGACAGGACGACAATTTTCGATCTCTTGAGTGCGACGAAATCAATCACAATCTTCGTATCAAACAGACAAACCCTGCTGAATATTTTCTGTGAGTTACTTCAAAGGTTCTTTTTCCATTTCAGGGACACATAAATCACATACTTGGCTGACGAAATGGTTGCTAACAATTCTGTGATCTGAAGACTGCTTTCTGGAGATTCGGCTCAGTACGAGTTGTGCCTGAATCTGACGCTGCGAGTCACCGCACAAAGGAACCTCACGGCATTTATTTCACTTGGAACGAAGAGAAAAAGTTTACCTCTTGTGACTAGTCAATTGTTTCCAGCACTGTGGTTACTAACTGCTGGAAATGCGAAATCAGTAACGTGGAAATCGGCAAGTGCTGCAAAGTTTTTATCGTGACAAGTTCAAGCGGATCCAAGATTCGGACGGGGTCTTCGGTGGTGAAAGGATGACAGTGCTTAACGCCGTTTATGGTTTGTTCGATTTGTGCGTGTGGGATTGACTTCTTGCAAGTGTGAGAACAAACTTTTGGTCACCCTGTTCACCACAATTGATACCCGTTACTTGATGTCATTGTACGGGTTGTCTCTACGTTTTGTGCGTCCGAAAAAGAACAGAAAGAAGTATTTACGCATATCTCCCGCAACTGAATTTGGCATGGATAATAATATTTCTTGAAGGAAGTCAAGATGTTTGCACAGTTGTGCCCCTCGCCCCTCCCTTTGACCAGCTTTGTACCTCCAGTGTACGGTGATCTCATGTGTGACTGATGCGCGCAGCGCGTGTGCGTTGTGTTAACTGTCTTTTGATATTCTTATTTACTGGCGAAGAAAAGTACATCACAAACACAAATCGTGTTTGAGTTCGTTTTCTGTCCAGAGATCCCGCGAAAAAATGTCACCGGAAGACAAAAGAGACGTAAGGTAGTCGTGATCGATTTCGTTCTTTCGCTCTTTTCAACGTTGGGTTCAGAGATCGGACAGCCCGATCACTACGACCGCAATTGGATGCGCCCAAAACACGAGCCGTTTGGCGGACTTTCAGCGTGCTTCGGTTGTGGACATTTCCAACAGCCTCTGCGCAAATGTAACGTTTCTTGCGTGTTACAAGCGTTAAAATGAGAGTATCTCTGCAAGTACGGACGTCATGCCCAACGAAAAAGGGGAAAAATAAAATCATAGACACCACAATGCATTTCGAAGTGTCCAATATTTTTTTCAGAATTTGAAGGACAATGGACGATGAACATAACTTTCAACACAAAAACAGAATTGACCACCTGACAGTGGCGACCAGATTTCTCCATTCTGAATGCCAATTTCAACGATAAATGTCCAAAGTTCTCAACAACTCTTCGTCGGCTTCAAAAAGACAACAAACACATCACATTTCACTGATTGACTAGATTACGCGTTCTGAAACGAGTTGTAACACTCGACGCCATGCCGTTTCAGTTGGCACAAGGTTGAACTGCTGCGTTTGCCAAGTCCGAATCTACACTTCTCACGCCTCCCCATGTCGTCCTCTGCACCGCTACGACGGTGGTATGAGTGTGGAGACTCTGAGCGCACCGTCCATGGAACCGGTGAGGCACATGCCGCAGTCGCCTGTGAGGGACCAGTCCACAGTCGTGATGGGCGTCTTGTGCCCTGGTAGCAGCAGGCTACTCTTCAATTCAGGACCCAGCTGCAAAATACCGGTCAAAACATTCCTGTAGCTCCAAGGAAGATTGGCCCAAATTCAACGCAAGCAACAAGATACCGGCCGCAACACCGACCTGGTAGACGAGTCCTCCGTTTGTCGCGCACGTCAACACGTGCTTTGCATCGGAATCAAAAGCGAACAGTCGACCATTGGGCGCCTGGACATGTCTGTATCCTCCGGCGCCGGTCAGTACGAACGGCCCGCACGCCCCCTGGTGAATGTTGAGCTCCGCCGTCTTCGCGCCACCCTTGCTCAAATTCCATTCGATGAACTAAAACACGACGCAAACATCGCTTGAAAGTTGCAAGAAAGGCTTTGCAGGCTGCAGCGATCAACGCTCAGTCCTTGTTTTCTCACACCCGACACTTGAGAGCAACCACTTGACAACGCACCTTTCCGTCAGCACCCATGCTGTAGACGGACCTGAGGTCCGGAGTGAACAGAGCCGTGTGCACGTCTCCCGTGTGCGCCGCCCAACTGTGCACACACTCCTGCTGCTGACCGTCTGATGAGAAATGGGAGAAGTCGCAAGTAAGTGAAATATTCCGTGAGTTTCCTCAGAAAATGAATGTGAACGACAATTTGTTCGGACAGTAGCTCACCGTAAATTCGAATGAAGCCGTCGGATGCGCCAGTGAGCAGCAACTGCCCGTTCTGACTGTACGACGTACAATTTACGGCGGCCGTGTCAGGTCCAACTGCCAGCTTCGTCTGTAACATTCACACTAGAATAGCAGTCAAAGTGAAGAGATTCGCTCATTGGTGAGTTGCTCTCAGTTGTCAATTTTTGTTGGAGTAGGATGTTTGCCCGTGTTCTTTGGGCCTGGCATCAACTTCAAATGCGGTCGTTTCACAAATCGGCGCGTGTCATTGCGCTGTGTCCTCACCTGCAGCTTCATTGTCTTGACGTCGTACAACGCGAGGTGCGCAGAGCGCGGACTCGTCGACGCGTCCCCGACGATGGCGCCCGACTTGGAGGATGCAGAGCACGCAAACGTCAGACCGTCAGGGCAGCACGACAGCGACACAATTCTGTGAGTGCGCAAAGGAAAAGGTTTGAAAGTTGCGCCGATTATCGAGGAGTTTTTAGGACATATTCCGAATACTCACAGACAAAACTAACAAAACAACGACAAAAACGTGAACAGTTCGCAACACGTACTGGGCAAAGCAAAGCTCGATACGAGATTGGCCCTACCTCGGGAACGATGCATCTGTCTGCACCTCTCGCAGTGTTTTCTTCTCTCGCACGTCGAACAGCCGCACGCTGCCCGCTTTGTTACCCAACAGCAACTGAAACATCCGAAGAGTCGTCTTTGCAGAGAGAACGTAATCTCAGTCTTTCGTTTCATTCCAGTTCAGTAGCTTCAGGAGGGCTCAAAACTGACTCGTTCACTGACCGCGAAAAACTCACCAATCTGTCAGACTTGACGAGCCAGTCAAGAGATATCAGCATCGACTTGGACATGATCGTGGCCATCGTCACTGGTGACGGCTGCAGCGCCCACACCCTGAGAACAGATAATAGCTGGACGCTCGTTTCGCAAAAGTGTGTTGCCAACTTCACAGGTACCTTCTTTATCTTCTTGTCGGCGACTAGAACTACCATAACTGGCTGATTTTCGGACTCAATTCAACTATCTACATCAAACATCAAAGTCTGACAGCGCACGTGAACGCAGACGACGTCAACTGTGAAAGAAGCGAATGCAACTGACTTGACGACACCGTCGACGTCGGATGTGGCGACGACCTGCGCCGCGTGCGGGTTGAACCTGCAGTGCGTGACGGCGGAGCGGTGCTCTGCGTACTCCTCCTGACTCAGAAGCAGCAGCGACGACCGACCCTCTGCTCGAGACAAACCGGTCACGCTGAGGTGCCATCACCGACAAGACTCACGCGCACTGGAATACCCTGTACCAGCAGACACGAAGATCAAGAGGTGAACTCACCCGGCACGTCGACGGGGGGCGCGGTGTCTCTCCTCATCGTCACAGAACTGTTGGGCGCTTTGCTCTCAGGCACCTGCGTCAGCGGCTGTTCCAGAAACAACCAAATTTTACCGTCTGCTCAATACCAGCACGCAGTTTTTGTGGGCACAGTTTACTGATGGACGTCGAATGAGAAAAGCGTCGCAGCTTGTGTCTTGCACATAATTTCCAGGGTTCCAACGTTCGAATTGTCAGATTCTTGTTTCATGTAACGCAACATTCAAACCACGTGAAAGCAACGTAGGGCACCAGAAACAAAAGAAATGGAATTCACTAAGTGCAACGATATGACCCTTTGCTCCACAAAGAAATCGCACGCAAAAAGCCGGGTTCAGAAACAAGGAAGAAAGCAACATCTGAGGAACAAAATTCGGGAGAGTAAAGACTTGACAAAAAGTATCTGCTAAATCGTACAAAGGATGTTTTGGAATTTCTTGACACTGAGTGGAGTACACAATGACCGACGGTGTTCACAAGGGCTATCTTGTCAAAGGAATCTGAGGGAAACTTCTCAGGCAGCTTCAAAATGATTACCTCGGGTACGGAAGTTGACCTCAACACGGGTATGCTTGACTGGCACAACAACAAACAATAATAATATGAACTCAAACACAAATCTCCACTGCTGCACGCAAATTTTGAATGTTGCAACAAAGTAACATGCCTTCTCCTTGACTGTCAAAGCGGCAAAAGAGGGTCAGTCTGGGCGCACTGAAGCTGCACGTTCAAATGCTGAACAAAACTGACTACGTGTCACTCCGCAATACTTACTTTTGCTCTGGCCACCGAGACCGGCTTCTCTTCCACAGTCAGCTTTCGCACCCGCTGTTCCATGTGAGAGGTTGAGGGCACAGAACTCACAGGGCCACTCACAGGTCTCTTCTTCGGCTTGGGAATGATGTTCTCCGCTGAAAGAATTTCTTCAAAGTCTGGGCAAGTGTGTCAAGACCCAATTACAAACGTCAGATTCTCACAACACTTTGTCCTTGTGGCGAGGACGGAAGTACAGTTCAGCAAGCTTGCCTTCTTTGGCCTTGTTCTTCGGACCCGCGCCTGGCAGAGGTTCGGCGGACGATGAGACCCTTCTGCCTGGCGCGGCGGCGGGCTTGGCTGTGGAAGAGGTGCTCGTGGTGGCGGACGACGTGTTTGGCGGCGCTTTCTTGCCGAGTACAGGGGAGGATGGAAGCCCGATGTTCTTGATGAATGAGCGAATCTGACTGGTTTTCACGGGAGAATCGCTCTTATCGTCAATTGTGGTGTCCCTGCCCAAGTAAACGGTGCCACTGAACGTGAATCTGCAGCTCATTTGAAGCCACCATTGTCGTAAAAACACCAAAAGGAAAAAAATTGTTGAAACTGAATCATTTTATGGGAGAATCATCGCCACACCCAAAGCCAAGAAGAGCCCATCGAACACCAGAAATGTGGCGAGCTCACTGAGAAATATGGAAGAAATCGTCCATGAGATCCATGTTGCCGGCGGCTGGAGGGTCCTGTGTTGGGGTCGGCATGTCTGGCTCCAGCATGAATGAACTGTTCACTTCGCCAGACTCCACCATCGAAGTGATCTGCATGCAAGAGACAAGCAACTAAATAAAGTCAACTTCTGTACGTCGCAAGAATATCGAGCTGTGCCTTGAAACAATCGCGATTGCCTTTGAGAATAACTGAGACACAGCACACAACACACACCCCTCTCGGCCTAGTTGTTGTGTTGGTCTGGAAAGCAAGAGGTCCCGGGCTCAAATTCCAGTCAGTGTCAACAAATTTTGTTTGTGTCAACCTCTTGAATTTTCCTTTTCACAAGGGAATGCACAGAGAAGTGTTCCGAAATGCTTCGGCAGTTGGAACACTTGGCGCGTCCAGCCTTGAGGTCAACTTGCTCGCCGCCTCAAACACACCCACCTGCTGCTTGTACTTCTCGTTTTCTTGCTGCAGTTTCACCATTCTCTTCCGATCTTCCTCAAATGCCAGAAGTGCCGGTACAGGTGAGGAAAGTTAAGAAATATTCGACACGTGTCAGAACAAGTGACATTTTTGACATTTTCAAAACAACCTGGCAGACGAAAACATCACAAAGTACCAAATCAAAGGATATGCATGGCGTGTGTTATCACGCTGAGGAAGTTGTGCAGCGAGAGAAGGAAGGTATCCTGCCACTGACGACTGAAGTAAACTGCGAACTGGACCGATTCCTCCGGGTTCTTCACGAAGGGTAGAACTGCATGAAGCAAAGATATGTGTCACAAACTGAGGAGCAAACTTTCATTGGTGAAGGTTTGCTGACACAATGTTTCCTTTTGAATGAAGATTTCTACTCACTGAACCAATCTTTCCATTCACCCTGGTGCTGTAAATCAACGGTACATTTCTCGTAGAATTCGTTCACTTTGTCCAGTTTGTTGTTCTGAACAGCATTCGCCACGTAATACTTGAACAGACTGACTTCCAGCTTCCTGATGCTGCTCATGTAAACCTGAAACAGGGCAAGAAAGCACCTGCAACGACGAATCCTGGGACTGATTGCGTTGATCTCCCCCGGAAAAGGCACCGCTGCTTCCAATCATTAAGAAACCTTCACATTCGGAAAACAAACCGCGAGCACATGTGTCTCAAATGCTGCAAAGAATTATGCTCACATGTTCCAGTCTGCAAAAGATCCTGGAGTCCAGAAAGTTCCAATATTCTCTCAAACCCACGATGTCATAATTGCTCACGTAGCTCAGCAGCTGGTCCAAGACTCGGTCAGCCTTCGTAAAATAGTAACGTGCAACAGAGTGAAAACAAGTTGAGCCACAATGGGACTTCTGAATTTCACTTGACCCAGAGAGCAATGCTGCAGTGCGACCAAAAAGTTCCGCCTTCCTTGTGTGGTAAAATGAACCCTTCATACCCTGAATCCTTTCTCTTTTTCATTTTTCAGGTCGCTGTCAAAAGCTTTCAGAGTCGACGTGAATCCCCTGAAGAGCAGGTAGTCTCTGATCATCTCGTCCGTCTTGCCCACAGCAGTCATGGCTACAGATGAGGGTTGACACTAACGGTGGACGTTCTGCAATGCAGCACAACCGTCAATCGCGAATGTTTTGCTCCACACACACACACACACACACACACACACACTCGCGCGCGCGCGCGCGCCAGCAAGCACACACACACACACACACACAGACACAGATACACACATGCACACGCACACGCGCGTACGCACACACACACACACACACACACACACACACACACACACACACACACACACACAAAGGTGATCGTTCTGGATTTAGGTCTAGGTCCAGCTCAAAACTGCAAACTTTGCCCACTCATCAGATTTAACAACACGCGGTGTTGCTTGCTTCGTATAAAAAATAGGTATTACCTCAAAATGACCTAAAGCAAGCACAAAAATCAACATTTGGAGGTGTGCTCGCAAAAACTGACAGCTTTTCCTCCGCCGGAAACGGAAATAGATCCACAGGGTGGGCCTGCGCAAACTCGCGCAGCAAATTTGAAACGCGCAGTTTCGCGTGGGACAAACCGAGCGCCACTGTGTTTTGAACTGCTGCTCATTCCTGTAACCCATTGCGGCTGCTCATTTCAGTTGCTTGTAATATTGCACAAAACAGGAAATTGACTCTCCGCCACAGGTTTTCTTGGTTTTGATACTTTAGATGTGTTCGTTGTCCACATTACAGGAGCACGACACGCATACCAAATTGATCAATGATTAAATAAATAGAGGTGTGTTGGAGTGAGAAATTCAACATACCAGTTGACACTACAAAGTCAAATAAATTAACAAATATTCTCGCAAATAGAATTATCTATTTTTGAGTTTTTGGTATCATGTATTGCAGCTGGAATGGATTTGTTTGATATGAACATTATGAAATTTCTGAGAAGAGATTCAAGGTTTCCCTTCAAAATTTGTCTTTGTTGTTTCTATTTTCGACAGTCCATAAAATAGTGATGAATTGTTTCTTGTCTGTTTTTGTCACAAATAAAGCATTTTGGTGAATTTGTAAAATTATACTTGTATCTGTCTGCATTCAACATACTACACTGAAATCTTGAAGTGTCAATTGCAGTGTCAAATACCCTAAAAAAATTCAACTGTTTGTATTGATGTGACTTGTATTTTTTGTGGATCAAACCCAAAAAATCTAGTTTGCCCCAAATCTCAAAATCCCCATTCCTTATCACTGCAACTCTTCAATCCCTTGGTTCATGCATCTTTTGGGTGTATTTGATTTATGTACAAATTGAACTTTAAAACCAATTTGGAATGTTCTACCTGTTGGAAATAGCTTGGAGAAAGATTTATTGAGATCAGGTAAAATTGAAAGTTGTTTGTTTTCAGTGACCTTTTTGTACCAATTCAGAATGTTTCGTATGAAAGTTAAAAAGAGAGCATTGTGCTATTAGATTTGGGGTTTTGTTGTTTCTTGTGTGTTTGTTCATGGCAGCCCCAATTATCACTCAGACAGTCAAATCACTGCAAGGTCCTTTGGGGCTATTTTTCTCTTCCACAGCAAACAGTTTGTGAACAATACAGTCAGGCCACTTTTTCTGTCCCCTTTCCAACTTTGATTTTCAGCAACCTGAAAACTAAGAAAGAAAATTTGATCATTTCAACAAACACCCACTTCACCTGAAGCCCCACCAACATGATGAAAATCATCAGCACACACCCTTGAACAAATAGACTATTGTCTATTTCTAGTTTTTGGAACAAAACAAAGTAAAACACACCCATAATTGTTTGATCTGCATTTTTTGGCTCCAAAAATCCACAATTTTGTTTCATATTATTCTTTTGAGACCTCAGACCTTTGAGGACCAAGGACACAATAAATAGACCACTGAATAGCACATTTGTACCAGAATAAGAAACTCGGGTTACCTGTTTGGCAAACATGCGTCTTGTTCAAACCACACAATCAACATTCCAACATTGCCACATCCTTTTCTTTAATTTGCCATTTTTGGTGCCAGGATTTGGAATTACACCTGAAAAGCCAGGCCACACCGACAGAGCCAAAAAATAACACCCAAAGAGGCAGAGGATCCCGCCTGATGAGCTAACCATGCACCTGGAGAACAATCTCCATCTTATTCTGTAAAACTTTTTTGTGTGTTCTTTCGTTGAGAAACATTTGATCCGACACCAGATCCAGCCAAACACACAAAAGCCAATTCAGTGACTGACAGATGGCTTTGAAAATTGTCCAACAAAAGATGTGACAAACAAAAACAATCCCTTGAACAATCTTGTGACCATCTCGGTCTGGGGCAACTGAATGGCTTTGGCGACTGCATGAGGGGGCCCAGATTGTGCCTCCAAGAAATGTTTGCCACAATCGTTGATTTATTTCTTACAACGGTGGAATCTCTACATTTCACGAAACAAAAACGAGGAACGAGGCACGGGGGGGGGGGACAACCTTGTCATGGGTGCACGAGGCACGGGCAATGGAACCCTTCCTCAGGATGTCCAGGTGTTTCTGAATTTTGTACAAGAACAATCACAACAGACACTATGTTGATGTGAAATTGGTGAATCTTCTTCTGCACCAGTAACATTTCTTGCTGAGATTCATCAAGACTCTTTGAGAGGCAGCACAATCTTTGCTCGTCAGCTGCCTGATTCTTTGGGTCAAGCGAGTGCGGGAGTACAAACACAGCACCGACTTCTGAACATGCGTTGCAAGATCTCCGTTGACCAGGCTGGTGACGGCTATCTCCAATTCTTTTTTCGACTTGTGCCAATGAATGACATCGTTCAGTAACTCAAAGCATTTGCCGAGAATGTTTGGTACACAATGTACTTTGAACAAGGGACCCGAGCCTCTGATCACTGGCAACTGCGCACAATGTCTCCTGAATGAAGAATTTTTGCATCCTGACCAAAAATCTTTCAGAACTGTAAGTATTCGTTTCCATCTCTTGGGACCCATTGTTACAAGGTTGAAAGTTGCTCCACTGGAGATTTGGGTACCAATGATTGGCATGCCTCGTGGTCGCAACACGACGCTTTCCCGTGCAGGGTCAGGTTGGGTTTGGGACCGCACCTCCAGCCTGCCGCTTGCTTCTCCTCGGTTGGCGCTTGCGTCTGGCGTTGTATCCCGTGATTGTGCGCCTGGCAGGCTTCGCCAGAGACCACGGATGGTGAACTTTGGTGTCTCCATGAGACCACAAGAAGCTGGTGATGGCAGAAAGGTTCTGTTGCGAAACCAGGTGCATTGGTCAGGGCTCTCGTGCAACAATACGAGCAGGGGCATCCCGGTCAGGGAGGTGACCACTAACATCTTGCCCAACTGAGACGTTTCAAATTTTGACGTAGGACAAGTTGTTGCGTTTCGATGGCAACTACTTGGGGACCGGGACACCGAGCCTCTGAGATCTCCAGATGCGCCAGACTGCACTGGAAATTTCAAAAATTAAGGTTGGCTTGTGTCTGGTGAACCTCGCTCCTGTTCCTTGGCATCTTAGCATCGACCACAATGAATGAGACCCTCTGGGTCGAACGATCAACTCCTTCATTGCTAATGGCCCCTCAGCCCATTCTCTTTAAAAGTACATGACTTACAACTTTACTGCTGAGATAGCGATTCGGTGTTAACAACAAAGATGGGGATTGTGCTTTGTCTTGTTTGCAAATGGGTCTGGAGCAAGTCCAGATGTCTTCAGTGAATCTGGATAATCCATCTGCCAGCTCCTAAATCTCTTTACTGTGTCTGAGCTTCAAATCCGTTTGTCAATTCACAACAATATTTTGAGCGCTTTCGCACAAGCTTGTGCTTGTAACTATTTTGGTCTGCGGCTGTCCCCGCGCTCATAACTCAGTCAGTGATGTACACGGCAGATAACCTTTTGTGAGCACCGGTTTTCATGACAAGACCTGCATCCCAAGTCACACGCAGCTTAAAAGATTCCTGCGGTCCCCAGGGCAATGAGCGCAGACGGATTTATTACCAAATAAAGCTGTAAATGTCATCACACCTTCGATGCATCAATCAAGTCAAACTGGAAAACCTCGCTCAAACTTTCCATCTGTGATTTGCTTCCATGAATCATTCCAAACAAAATTTGTCCAAATCGGATTGACACAGAGTGAGGAACCACTTGGAAGTTCGAAGACTGGCAAGTGAAAAGAACGGTGAGAGGATAATATCCCTGAGTATTCTGTTCCATAATGCACTCTCTTGACTTCGGACAATAAACGTTCAACCGTACGACGTCTCGTTTAATCCGAATCTTAATCCAAGCTCATCTTCGTGAGACATGGTGACAGTTGGGATTTTTTGAGCCCAATCTGA
>JAAUXT010028505.1_pt1 | contig 12711 bp, 9 predicted proteins | sample 7278171 | NCBI WGS metagenome assembly JAAUXT01 (sample SAMN14350112, study PRJNA611818) | marine sediment metagenome | isolation source: surface marine sediment (1.8m) | place: French Polynesia: Moorea | collected 2018-08
AAAAACAAATTATGAAAATGCATGAAATGGTCTGGAAATTCAGCAATTTTTCTGGAAAAGTCAGGGAAAAGTCAGGGAAAAAAATTGCCGGACAAAAGTGGGAACCCTGATGATGTTGAAACGGTGATGTCGATCAACTTGGCTTCCATTGCGACTGAAACAAACCACGGACTTACCTGTTTGTGCTCACAAAGAGAATCCAAGCCAGTCCAGCTGTATTCATTTTCATTGAAGTTTTGTGTCCATTTCTTCTGGTCTTGTTGAAGTCAAAATAACTCGGGAGTATTTACCCCTCACAACACCGTGACGTGTGATTCTCGTTCCCCATGTGAAATCCGTGATTCTTGTCATTTTGTCCCGATTTGTTCTCACTGTAGTTTCGAGTTTTGGTGTGAAATCGATTGATGCAGGTGTCTTTCAAGGCAGATTTTCGTGCTACAAGAAAAACGCGATTCAACTGTGTATTTATTGCAGCGAGAGAACAGCAGAGGATTCCGTTCCGAAATGCCTGGCTCTGCAAACGTATTTTGCAGACATATTTTTGTGACCTTTATTTTGAGTTGACAATTCTTGCTTGGTGAACGGAGTGTGCCGAGTGTACGAGCCGTGTATATTTCCAGGGTAAAATCATCACTGCCATTTCTTTTCAGACGCCACATCTGTTTCTTTTGTGCCTCATTGGCGTTCGACGACAACAGTTTGTGATTGAGAATGTTCTGTGGGTCGATTTGAGACAGACACAGTGACATCAGCAGCCATGTGCCATGCAAAAAGGACCAGTTTTTGACAGAGGAACTCGTAGAGAATTGCCTCGCTCAACCAGCTCATCTGAGTTCATTTTTGCCTGTGTACTTCATCAAGCTCTACGATTCTGTACTCGTTCACCTTGTTTGCTCGTCTTGTTTTTCGTCACTGATCAAAATATTTTGAACAACCAGACACAGTATTTATGCAACCTATTTCAATTCATGAAGAATCTCAGAAATATTTATTGCCACGTAACTTATTTACCTCGTTAGCTCATCATCGGAATCAGTTTCAAATGATTGATGGAATTCCGAAACCAGAAATTCTGGTGGGGTGAACGAAAATGAACTGCAACAGGTTGCAGTTGCTTTTGCAGCGGACTGCTTGCTTTGTAACAGTATTTGATGTTTTGCTTTGACTTGCGTGTATTTTATCAGCAGCTGGCGAGATTGTGGACAAAGAATGAATGTGTAAATAAATATGTTGATGTGTTTTCCAAACAAACAAGACTCGCACAAGAGCAGCGCTGGACACAGCTATGTGAGAAGCATCCTCGAGTGTTCAGTTCGCGAGTTCCACCAAGTTCAAAGACTCCTGTAGTGACTCCAATCAGACGTAGCAGATCAAATATTTATTTTGCTGTACGAACTGATTTTGTTTCATTTTGAACAGAAAATGTCAAATGTTCGGTGATATCAACACAAAACTTCCAGATTGTTTTGTTGTTTCTACCTCTTGTTTTAGTCGGTAGACTTGTTCCAGTGAGTAGGTGATGACAGTGATTTTGAAACGCAGCGAAAACGAGAAGAACGCAATAAAATGTACATGTGAGACAAGGAACACCCTGATTTTGTTGTTCACACCGCATTCGCTATTTGCGCTGACAAAGAATCGAGCGGATTGCTTGTTTTGAATTTTATTGTAGCAAAACCGGAAGCGAACAAAATTTATCCAAGTTGCACGCTACAAGAGGGTGAAAATGCATCTGGGATGCTGGCGAAGGAAACACTGACCACACAAAAAGCGAGATCGGGCAAATATTGCAAAATTGCATTCGTTCATATCTCTCTCCGCGTAAGTTCGCGCCCTTTCAGTTGCTGCTGGTCCTGGTTCTTGTTCTGAGGAGAAATCGGCACTTCTCCATCTTGAAGCTGGAAACTAAGTGGTTTTCATTCACTTGTCACAAATTCCACGTGCTGAATGTGTTGATAATTTCGCAGCAATGTCAATCGGTCGCGTGGACACAAACTTTTGTGCTTCAAGATTCTCTGCCAGTAACCAAAAGGCAGCTCCAAAGTGAACGGACGCAATTGAAGAAGCAAACCAAATTTACGAAACGTGCAGACAACTTAGCACCATGAGATTGACCAAGCGGGCATTGACTAGTTTTCTACCACTGAGGCGCTACTTGTGTCTGCATTGCTTGAGAGTGAGACTGGTGCTTCCAGCTGCTCGTGCCTTTCGTACTTCCACCTCTATTTCTGCACAACACAACCGCGAAGCCTTTCACGCAGAAGTGGTACCAATGTGCAAGGAACTGTGGACTCACACAAACATGCATATATCAGACGCGTCGTGCAGGTATTACCTTCACTGCACGTATCCAAGACCTCTTTCAGGGGAACAACTCAGGGTTGCCAAACACATCCAGTCTACAAATCCCACTGTTCAGCAAACAAAACGGAACATACAACCTTCTGAAGGCTGTTGCAAAATCGCACGACTTATCTGAGAATGTGAAAACAAAAACAAGATCATTTTGTACAAATGTACAGTCTTATTACATTCATATCTGACACTTCCAACACCTCAATGATTCTTCGCAAATGATGAACTGCTGTTGCAACTTTGTTTTGTTGCACGATTCTCTCCAATCTTCTTCTCACAGGCACACAACTTTCAAAAGACTAGTTCAGGCAATAATACGTGTGTGATTTCCTCAGCCTAATCCATCACTGTTCCTTTATTTGTAGCCACCCAAGTGGGTTATGAATTGCTTCTCAACTCGAAATTCTTTAACGCTCAGCTTTTGTAGCCCCAGCTTTTCGCAGCCACCTCATTGACTCTCCGCGGTTTCCATACAGATCCCTGCTGCCTCATTCTTCCTTTGGATTGAGATTTAAGACTCTGCTGACCGCAAGGTTCTGTGGACGTTCAATTCAAGGAAATGCGCCTTGGTGTCGAGTGCGAAGAACAGGAGGAGCCCCTCACTCACCACCCATACGGAGGGAACAACCAGCGATTGGTTTAGATTGGCTCTGTCCAAATAAGACGAATCCTGGGTTTCTTTTGTTTGTCCAATGTTTTTGGTTCCAGTTGTTTGGTTTCTCTCACGACGAAGACTGCTCGTCCCATGCAAGCTTCACCTTACTGATCTGTCCTCTGTTGGCGCGTCCGGCCTCAGGAGAAACAGTTGCGATGCGTGTTTGAGACGAGGAATTCGAGTCAGTCGGGAAAGTTCTGAATTGGCAATGGTTCGGGCAATCTGTCGTTCTGGACTGTCTGGTCACGGCATCACAAACAGAAACACTTCTCTCGAACAATTTTGGTTTCCTGACAGTCAGCTGCTGTTCGGAAGGTCTATGAGTCTGCAGAGTCGCTCTGGTGGATCCTCTTGCTGTAGGTGAACAGGTAGATCCGGTCCTCCACCTTCTGGATGAACGTGTACACCAAAAAGATGCCCAGGATCTGCAAACACAGAAACCCTTTCAAAGAATTGGGTACAACGAACGAGAAAACGAGGTTCACCTCCAAATCCGAACAGCTTCAAATCACAAGTCAAAACGTTTAACTTTGTTTTCTTGTCCCCAGAACAAACCAGTGCACAAGAATGAAAGCTCAATTCTCAGCCAAGGATGTCATGGCGTTCCAACCTTGGAGAACCATGACAAACACTTCAAAAGTGCGATGTGGAAACATCCAATTCGTGCGCTTGGGCGTGTGAGTGGAAAATTTAGCTCTTCTGGATGGGCGATATATCTGGACCAGCAGTTTGGTCTTTGTTGGCATGCGCGCATGAGGTATCAAACCATTTCTTGTTGGGGTCAAGAGGGTCGTGGCCCGTTGGGTCCGCCGAAACCCTGCAGTTGAACTTGGCATCTGTTGGCGCGCACCTGTGGTATGGAGAATCCGAGCGCGAAGGCGCCGACATAGTCGAGGTGCTCCTCCACCCAGATCCGGAAGAGCAGCGCGCACCCCTCCGTCTGGATCCCCTTCTTCCGGTACGCAGCGTCCGACGGCTGAAAGCACGTTCAACGTGCACATGAGTTCAAGCAATCTGGCATCAAACTTTCGTCCGTGATTCAACAGGCAAAGAGAAAATGCGGTAAACCTACCGTGAGTCTCACTTGTAAGCCACAGCCTTCTTTTTCCTGAAAGAGAAAACCATCTCATTATCTTTCCGAGAATCATGAAGAGAAAAGAAACGTTTTTCCATTTCGCACGCAAATTTTTGCTGTTGTTTGTATGCACTGTTGGCACTGTCAAATTTTCGATCGCTTTTGCGTTATTCCTCCCCCCGACATCAGTTACAGGCACGAGAGGGTCAGTGTGGTTGTCTTTTTTTTGTCAGGATTCAACAGGCCGTGTTTGGGGTCCCATCGGTGCTGATGTGTGCGACTCGGTTGTCGTTGGTGCAGCACGCCTGGGCACGTGCACGTGCACGCACGCTCGCACACATACGCACGTGCGTACACACACGCGCGCACACGCCCACCTTCTTGTCGGTGCAGCAGGAGTCGGGGACGGAGCAGCGCGTGTCGCTGTCGGAGCCACAGGCGTACTCCTCGTTCAGGTCCCAGTCGGCCGGGCCCTGCGCCAACCCGCAGCAGTCGTGCTGAGAACAACACACATGGTTCCGTTACAAGATTTTTGCAACTTGCTCTTGCTCTAATCTGGCCAGGACCCAAACTCTACACTCTGGTCTGTCAAAACACGAACATTTGTATTTTCAGGATGATCTACTCTGATGAAGAGAAACGCAACGCTCACTCCAAAAGAGACAACTCTTGAAACAAACAAAGCAGTTTCAAACCTGGAATCGTACATCGTTTCAATTGAAACGTGCAGCACAAGAGCACGTACCTTTCTTTGGATGTTGTTGACCGCTTTGGCGATGTTCTTGTTCTCGTGGTAGTGTTTGATTGCGAACCGAAGCTGCTTCGTCGCCAACTTTGCAGTCTGAAAAATGAGAGGTCGCGTTCAAACGTCCGAAGAGCGAGCGACAAGGTGCGAGAATAGACTCTGCAGACGAACAGGTTCACTGAATGGATAAAGCACCCAGACCAGTTTGAGTTTCGCTCGCATCTGAATGAACAATGGTCACAAGGGATGCATTGATCTTCGCCACCACTTCAGCTTATTCACTCTCGCGACAAAGTGACTGACTGTTGAACAAAATGTTTCTGCACAAAACTGGTGTGTCAACTAAACCTTTGGGCCAGACGGAGAGAATTGGATATTCCGATCCCGCCCCCGATTTATTGTTCTACATCCATAGCAGACAGATTAAAGAGCGTTTGATGATTGGTTGCCAGATCCAGAGCGCGTGACGCCTTTGCGAATGGTCTACTGATGAGTGCGCTTTTGCCAGGACTCCAGACCTGAATCGGCGCGGGGTCTGCGGAGTCGACGGATTCCGAGATTTCACAGGCAGGATTGCCATCACCGAAGGGGGTAGCTTGATCTTTTTGGAGCTAGGGATTGTCTTTGGCTTCACAATTTGCAGTCGGGCAGTCACGGGAAAGAGTCTGTCCTCTTGTCTGTGATCCAGAGAACGCAAATACTGTTGTACTGATGGCAACAAACTGCAGTTCTGAAGTGTTCAGTTGGCAATCCGAAAATAGTTGTCTGAACCTTTGATGGCGTTCTTTGACATTCCCAACTCAACCAGGCAATGCTGAATCACAGATGTACATTCAAATATTCAACCACCACAATGGGCGAATTTGCAATCAGACAATCATCTGCAACCTGCATTGCAAAACGCTATGCCGCGGCCTGTTCAGCCACTCGCATCAATCGGAACGACAATTTGTCTTCAGCAGAATGATGCAAAGATCACGAATGTGATTGCCCTCCCCTGTTTTCTCATCTATTCATCAGTGTGACATGTTCTCGTGCAGCGAAGGCCACAGGATGCATGCACGCGTTTGATTTTTCGTAAATGGGGCTTGGAATCCAACTGTGGGTGTCTACGTAACAATGGCATTGTGACACTCTCGATTCCTTTTGCATCCTGCAACGAACACTTCGAAGACGACGCTGCGGAAACGATAGATGAGAGTGTACTCACCCTTTCTCTGTAGACGAATGCCAGAATTCCGATCACAACCTGCAGGATGAAGACGATGATGATGAAGGCCAGGAACTGTGGAGACAGAAAACAGAAGTCGAGTTAGACTCTCCACTGCGCTTGTTAGGAATTCGCAGTCTCCGAGCGCATCTGACGGAAACAACATTGCAATGTCCTCAGACAGAGCCCAGGACCAGGGCAGGGCAAAGCAAACGTCCGTGCGTGTACCCCCTCTTGATGATCAGAGATGAAGCAGAATACGACGTAACGTGATGAACAGACCCACGCCTCGGCACACAGCACTCCATGTACGGGGGTTTTGCCTTCCAGGACTGACTGAACATGTTCATTACAGGGTCCACGGAACCGCACAATATCCAATCAGTTCCTTCTTGCAATTCCTCAGCAAAATGTCTTTCATCCAAATCTCACACTGCAAATAATGTCAACAGCGACATTCACACCGTCAATCAAAAGCGACCACATTTCAATCAGACTAATGTGGTTTGAGGCGCACAGTCCCCTGAAGCTCCGCACACTGCAAGAGATACAAGCAGCATCAGGACAGAAAGATTGTGGGAGTCAGAACCTAATGGAAGCCAAAGCAAAAGGCCTTTTGTAGTTTTCCCACTGGAGACACGAAAGTTCGCGCTACAGGTGGCAGGTGTGTTCCTGGCTGCTGCTGCTTTCTCGAAGAGAACCAGAATTAAGCTGCATGCGCGAGACAGCGAGCCGCGCGCGCTCATTTACCACAGGTTCCTTCCCTTCCCAACAATCAACTTTTCAAGTTTTGTTCAAATCCCTTCGCCTTGGTTCCCTTGGGCTTGCGACCTGCTGCAACTGGAGCCTTTATTGACTCTATGGGCCTTTTGTTCTGACTGGAGGCTCTACCAACAGGTGATGATTGTCCAGTGAACTGGATCGACGTTGTGGTTCCTGGACCAGGATTGAAACAAACCTCAAAAGAATTCGCTTGAGTTCGGCGCAACTCGCTTGGTCAGAAGAACCAAGCAGGCATGAGACACACCAATTGAGGCACATTGATTAAAATTTTCCGTGCGGAATACGGACAATAGAAACATGGATTATCGGAGTGATGTATTTTGGGCTTTTCACACAAAGGAAGCTGTCAGAAGTTTGCATGCAATGTGCAGATCGTCTGGTGAAAACGCAGGTTCATATGGGCACATTTCAGGGTGTGATTGTTCCGCAGAGAAATTTCACCATCAATTAACTGACTTCGAAATTGTGACGTGCTCTTAATCCAAAGTGGATTTGCATTCTTGTCAGCTTTGATGTCGCCAACTTGGATTCTAACTGTCATCTCCGATGGAAATTTTAACTGCGTGAAACAACAGAACAAAATCCTGACTGAAACAAGGGACAGGAAGACGTTGAGGAAAATTTTGTGAATTTTTGATGTGCAAAAAGCCCAAAGTTTGTGAAAGTTATGAGATGTCCATATTCTGCAAACACAAGGTTATGCCGAAGCATAGACCCACACTGAAGCCCAACATGACAACGTCTGAAAACTGGAAATGGGCCGTTGTGTGCAATGCACTTCACGCAGCTCTGAACCTTTGATTTGCTTCCCCGCCACAGTGAGACCAATGTTCCGCGCTTGTGGCACGAATTCAGCTCCCATCTGACTGTGACTCCCAAACAGTTTCTGACAGCGTGAGCCGCCAAAGACCTTATCTGGAAAATAGGGCGGCCTCTCTTTATGGAGCTGCTGTGGCTACAATACAAACATATTTATCTTCCAAACATTGTGCAGATGGTGAGTTTCCTGGTCAAATGGACCACAATTAAATTCTCACAGCGACTGAATGGGCTTCGGGTGCACACCGCTGTGGGCATCCCAAAGTGCAAGCGAGGAAAAGACCAGTGAATTGGGACATCAAATTTGCAGCTGGCACATCCAGCTGGATCAAAGGATAAGCGAATCAAGTGGAAATGGGATTTGGTTCTCAATCGGAATGTATATAAAACAGAACTTTTGGAAAAAAAACCGGGCTGATGTCATTTGCTTTCATTTGCTTTTGTTTGAACGTCTACTGGTTGGTGTTCTGAACAACGGGTGACAGCAAGCTGCATGGGTTCTGTTGTTAATTGAGTTTTTACAGCTTCGGGAGCATCAACAAAGTGACCCAAGATAAATTTAGGAGAATGGCTGTTTACCTTGTCGCAGGACTAATCAACAGAACAAGGCGTGGGTTCCTCAATCCAATTGACCCTGGTTGAACAAATTGCCGCAGCTTGAAAGTGAATTGCAAACAAGTGTTCAGAGCCTTATCCGTGGCTTGGTCCCATCGGTCCAAGTAATTAAATGTCCTTCTCGCAAAGGAAATACTGTCCTTTCCACTCCCAAGAAGGGAGAACTCTTAATTCAAACAGACAGCGTGGAATAGGAGTGAAATCAATGGAAAAGAACTGCACCCAATCAGAATCCGGCTTGAAGATTTCTATTGCACTTCCGTCTTTGATTAAAACTGACGAAATTTCATTTCCAAAGTTCTTCACCCGCTCAAGATTTCCTGGGGCTGAGTAAACTCCATTTTCCTGAGATTCTATTCTGACATGGACGCCTAGAGAAACAGTTCACTGAAGAAGAATTTGCGATTGAAGGGAAAGGTTGTGTAAAGTTGCGGCAATGGCCAAAAGCTGTTGTTGGCAAGTTCTGAAAACACAGACACGACGAAAGGCAAGGAGACAACTGTCGGCGGAAAATGCATTTCAATGGGTTTTCTTGGGAATCCAGGCAGGCGTTCACATGTCGTGGCGCGGTTGAGGAGTCTGCAGGTTGTTGCTCGGGTCTGTCTCTGCTACTGCAGCGGAGCGAGTCAGCGGGCCGATCCATCCCGACGCCGTCCCGCCACCGACCAGATTTCCGCTCCATCAGACCGGATTAGCGCCCGGCGAGAGTCAAGACCAGTAGTCACTATTGATTCAGCACTAAATATAGCCTCTCCTGTGTCCTCCACAAACAGACAGACTCACGCTGTAATGATTCAAAACAATGGGCCCTGGGAGGTCTTGGCAGGTGAATTGAAGACTGGAATCCAAGTTTGCAGACAAGGGTTTTGGCTTCATCATTGTTCCAGCGCATTGCAAGATCGTTGCGACACTATCAACAGGTTGTGTTTGGAATCTGACTTTGAAATAGAAGCCTTTTGCTTTTTGCGTTTGAGCAATTCATATTTTTGTCACGGTCACAAAAGTCGCAGGTACTAGAAATTCGTCTTCCAATGTTTGCCAGAGTTGAAGCTGTCGTTCAGCACATAACGTATGTGACCAACACAAAACACGCGGCGATAGATGCGTGCTCAGAAAAGATGGGTTTGTGGTGCACTGTGCTCACCAAGAAGTCAAGGTTCTACGAAAGGAACCCTGCTGCTATCAAACGTGATAACAGTCCTGCTACATTCATGCGAATCCTTCTGCACACCAGGCACATCCCTTGACATGAACATGACAATCTTGTTGCAATGGGGTTTGACACAACGCAAGCAGAGTCCACTTGCCTGAGGAGAATTCAAAGGGTCGGACAATAAGGGATCGATACGTCAATGCAGTGAAGGATGGCTTATTGCTGGTCCATGTTTCTCACTGGTGAACGACTGCGGAGCTGCTGATCGGACTTGCAAACAAGCGGCTCCTCTATGTCAGTGCACCTCTGACTTCACCTCGCCTGGGGTTCAGCCAACCAGACGAAAGATAAGCTTCTTTCAGGCAAATAGGCCAAATTACAGAGAAAGAGCACTGCTTTGTGCATAAAATACTGTCTTTGTGCAATGCCAAGAGCTTCAACTGCTTTTGAGTGCAAGACCACAGAACAGTTAGGCTGATTTTCATGGCATGATCTTCAAACTGACAGGCTTTTTCACTTTCGTCTTTTGAAATTGTGTTATGTTTGTGCAGGGAAAGTGACCAGCTTGGTCCCACTGTTGGGATCTGTTCCACGCTTTAATTGGTGACCAGATGTCAATAAATTCCACGGAAGTTATTTGGCCATGGCCTTTCGAGGCAATTAGACTACCCTTCATTTCAATCCTATTTTCTCTAATCCCATCAACCATGATCATCAAGTCATTATTTCAGCTAAAGCACGAAATCTCGTTATTGTGCAAAACAGTTTCCTAATCAGTCCCGCCGCATCGCTGCAGCGAGGGGCTTCTGCCTTATCTGCGACAGGCGTCACTCAGACCTGACGAGTCGCTTTTCTCCTTCTCTGCCTCATTTGGTCGCTTCTTATCAGCAAGGCACACGACAAAGAATCGCAATAAAGTTACTGCAGTGGAGACACAAAAGCGAGCGTAGGAAAGACTGGTAAGACAAATGCAGAACCAGACGAAAGTGCAAAAAGTTTTCAGGGCATGCAGCTGCAGTCTGAAAGAGAGCAAAAAATCTTTTCTGTTTACAACTCATCTTTTTTTCTGGTTTCCACTAAAATTCTTTCGCTCGTCTCGTGTTCACCCTCCACTGTTGGCTCCAGAACCAAAGGTCTTATTTTCGTGACGAGAACCCATTGCGCGCAACTGCAGCAGCATCTTTGCAACGAAAACTTCTTTCTTTCACGCAAACAGTCAACCAACACCCAAGATTCTGCGACACACCTTTTTGTCAAATTCAACACGGTTCTCCAGTTTCGGAGGCGTCAAGTGAAAGAAATCTGCGGAGAGACTTTGCACATTCAACAGGAACGACGCAGCTTTCAGACGCCTGGAATGAGGGAACGTGCTCGGAGGCGTGCAAACACGGCACCCGCTGTAGAACCCGGTTCACCTAACTCTCCCGAAGCCATTGCAGGGAGGCAATTACGCTGTCTGTCTCCTTGCGTAACACGAGCTGCTTCCATCAGCCGCGAGGCGAAGGCGAATCCCAAGCTCTGCAACTTGCCAAACACTTGAACCCTTTTATTCAACGCCTTAATTTCGCCTCAATGTGCGACGGCACGAAGGAGGAGACGCGTCGAGATTCAACTTCAAACGTCAGGCAGCTTCTTGGTGCATCGAGGCCCTCGCACCGAGTCCGTGATCGCGCATAGATGAGAGACGGAGGAGGCAGCAGCGCGAGCGCTCAACGCATTAGCTCCTCATCAGAAGAGCAAATTTCAGGACTTCCGTCCTCAAACAACAAACCTCAGGTTCGGCTGTACGAGTACGTGGCTGACAAACGAAATTGGAAAAGGTCAAGAAGTAGTTTTCTTCGCAAAAACATGTCGAGGAAGCCTCATGAAATCCACGACGCTGCTCGTGAAGATAGCTTCGCCTGCAAAAAGACTCGGTGTGAAACAGTTGTTGGAAAAAGATTCCCCAGTTGTCAACTGTCACACCGTGATCTCCTTGCACTGATGAGCAAACCACGCCATCACTTCACTTCACCCAAGGTTTCTTGTGTAGCTCCAGCTTTCAACCACAGTAATTGCAGTCACAGCAACTGATGTTTGCTGGCGTTTTAAGAACCAGAGAATCGATACAGAGAATGTATGAACTCCATTGGGACGGAATGAAGACGCGGTCTGATGGGCTCTGCGGAGGTAAATAAATATTGGGTCTGGGATAGAGATGTCCGTTGTCTGGGGACTGACTGCAGTATGGGCTGATGCTCCGAGATTGATATGGCCATCTCGCAATACGGTGGAGATTCCCTGCACAGAGGTATACTTATGTCATCTGTGAGATACGGTAATAGGTTTTCAGAAGTAGCGAGAGAGCAGAGAAATTGGATTTTGAGGAAAAGGAGAGCGACAAATCATATCCTAAAGTGAGCATACTCATATTTCATGAAGCCCTTTGTTTCTTAGCCACATGAAATCTTCTCTGTCTTCCAGTAAGAAAAGAACAAAAAACAGTTTTGCCATTCCATAATGCTTCCAAAACATGAGAAAATCTCTCACATTTTACAAAACTCTTTGCCAAATTGTGAGTGAAGTCACAATCGACAACATCAATTTTGAACCTTGAGTTCTTCCAACTCGCTCCCACAGAAGAGCCTCTCGCGCCCCGGCTCCCGCGGGACGCCTGGATTTAGAAGCTGGACACCTCGCGAAGCCGCCCTGTGAATGTGGATTCACTTACTGCGGGAAGGAGACAGAAGGCAAAAAAGCAGTTGAAAAAACATCTGCACCGCAGACACTAATGGATGGGCCAGGACCGAGACGATTGTTCCCCTGAAACCGCGAGTTGACTTGTTATCGTCGGGGGAGCAGCCTGCAGTGATGGGTGGTCCCTCTTCTCGATGAATTGACCTGACCGGGAGTGTGTGTTCTCAACTCATCTTTTTCTGACAGAAACAGCCTGTCTTCTCTGGCTTTACATGCGACCGAGATGGGTGTGAAAATATTTCTCTTTTCTCTGGTGACATCCAAATCAATACGTGAGGCGACAGGTGACCGTTCTGACGCGAATGAAGCCACGACACGGACACTCGCACGGAGAAGCAACAAGCAGAGTGCACGTCTTGAGAAGAATTCTCAGAAGTAAGTCATCCTGCAAAGTCACAACCTCAGACAGACAAACAAGCAAACAAGGAGGGAGAGGACAGGACAGAACAGGACAGGACAGGACAGGAGAGAGAGAGAGAGAGAGAGAGAGAGAGAGAGAGAGAGAGAGAGAGAGAGAGAGAGAGAGAGAGAGAGACAGAGAGAGCGAGACAGACAGAGAAATAAA
>JAAUXT010056830.1_pt1 | contig 12711 bp, 10 predicted proteins | sample 7278171 | NCBI WGS metagenome assembly JAAUXT01 (sample SAMN14350112, study PRJNA611818) | marine sediment metagenome | isolation source: surface marine sediment (1.8m) | place: French Polynesia: Moorea | collected 2018-08
AGTTGGTGTGGTGGATCTGGCCCCACCAGTTGGTGTGGTGAATCTGGCCCCACCAGTTGGTGTGGTGGATCTGGCCCCACCAGTTGGTGTGGTGGATCTGGCCCCACCAGTTGGTGTGGTGAATCTGGCCCCACCAGTTGGTGTGGTGGATCTGGCTCCACCATGGCAGTTGGTGTGGTGGATCATGTGTTTTTTTCACCACAACAACTCGCAGGCAATCATGAACAACTCCGCAAGGAACTAGATGCACTCATGGCGGAAGCAGTTTCCTGCATCAAGGAAGCAGAGTTCACGGTGTTCAAGCACCACGTGTCCTTCCCCTGCAAGTGCAGGACTGACCTCCACTGCATTTCAGTGCTTTTTGGTATCCGTTGTTCCAGAACAAATTCAGGGTCTTAATCAGACATTATGGGTATCAGGCAGGGACGACCCAAACATTTTGACGATGTCATCAAGGCGACCTGTCTGTCCAGCTGGTCGTGTGTCACCCATGTCCACCTGAAATTCTTGGCATTCTTGCCTACCTTGAATGAGGGTCGCCAAGAATGCCTTGTCGTCGTCCAGGTCTGTTGCGCCGGATTTCAATTCTGAAGCTGAAGACAACAAAACGATCTGGTCACACCACTCATCAAAAAACTCTTTTGGTTTCAGACACTCGGTGAAAGCTGTGCCTGGCTGAGAGAGCAATCTTTCTCATTTGGACAAGAGGATTTTCTTGCCCCGGGACAAACTGAGAAACTGAGAAAAACATTGGATTTCGTCGCCAATGGCAACGTTCCTGGTGAGTTCACGTCAAAAATGGGCGATGGGGAGAACTTATTTTTGAAAAAAGAACAGAACGACAGCACAAAAATGAAAGTTTGAAGTTTTTCGTGTTCAAATTTCAGACAAGAAGCTGACAGCCCAAGTGGCTGCTGCCGTGGGCTGGAACGTCGTGATCTGAATGAAACGGAACCATCTACCAGAGCCGCAGGTGCGTTTTGGATGAACCTTGATGCAACGAAAGGAAAAGCGAATGCTGAGGCGAAACGTGAGTGAATTACATGAGGCCAGTTTTCACACTGGATGCTTCGTGTATCACAACTGAACCTGGCAACGGGTTGGTGCAATGCAGGACCTGAGAACAGAGGAACGCAATGTGTGGCGCACCCAGTGTGAACCAGTCCTTGTTTGGAGGCAGGTCTTGTCACGTGGCGTGAAAGGCCTAGATACTTTCCTTTGTGAAAGTACACAAAGGAACAATGCAAGCGTGCTGTCTGGGAAAACCCATGGACCAAGAAATCGAACAAACAAGAATCAGGGGACCGTGGAGAGAGGTACACACCTTCAGACATTGAGGTTCATCGGAACTTTGAGTTGTATGCAGCATGCTGTCACAAACACCAAACAATTCATTCATGAATAAGATTTCCTCGGCTTTGTTGTCCAGCTTGAAGATATTTGAGGTGAATCCAGAGCAAATGCAGGGGGTATTGAGGCTCCAAGGCCCCCTATTTCCGCGCGCTCACAACATGAGCCATCATCCATGAGAAGCAAGTTTCCCCTGTTTGATCCTTTTCAAGCCACTTTTCAAAGTGGTGAAAACAGACTGCTCACTCTCCAGGGTCCTCACTCCCCAAGCCAAATTTGAACTTCAATTTTGGGGCTCACGGAGACAGTTCACTTGCAACGCAAGTCCCCTTCTCCAGACCTCAGACCTCCTCACCACCTGTTTCCTCATCTCTTTTACATCGCCTGTTGTCTTCCTGAATCACTGCAGTTCTGATAACTCTTCTCTGTGGATGGTCAGGTGATTGCCGAGTGCCCTGTCTGTGTGTTGGTACGTCATCATATGAGCAGCGAGCACTTTTTCAACTCAGTTATTTTTGCTCTGTTTTGTTTCACCTTCCAAATTTGGCAGGTGCCGTGAGATGTGAAAGGCAAATTAATTGAAGGCTTTTGTCACAGAAATGGCGCCACGCAATGTGTCCCGCTCAGACCTTCTGGGCACCAATTGTGACGGAAAAAAAACTTTTTCACAAAAAAAGCCCAGTGTGAAGCAGGGCTGCGTTTGTGTGTGTGTGTGTGTGTGTGTGTGTGTGTGTGTGTGTGTGTGTGTGTGTGTGTGTGTGTGTGCGTGTGTGCGTGGCGCACCCAGCGTGTTTCAGGCCTTGAGTCTGAAAACACAAGGTGAGTCACTAACGGTAAACACCACGTTTTTGTGAGGCTTGTGTTCGCTGTTCACTCCTCTTGAATGTCTCGGAATGTTTAATGTGAAATTCGGCGCTGGATTAGCGCGAACAAACACAAAGGGATTATTCTCGGTGAGCAACAACGCAAAAATCCACGGTCGCTGTTGCTGTTTTCTGGTGTAAGAACCTGCTTTTGAAGACGAGGTTGATTCTCCACTTACACACCTCGTCTTGATTTGCTCGAACTTTGTTCGAACTCGGTTTCGTCGTGTTTTGAGGTTGGAGAGCAAATGCAGCCATTGCAAGACACGTCTTGCTTGTTGGTGACCATGTAGAAAACAAGAAGTTCGTGCCAACTTGACATGGAGTGAATTTTTGTGTGGATCCCGCAAAGTCGCTGCTTTTCCCATCAACATCTACGTGAAATTGGCACAAGTTTTGAACCAACCACGTGAAAATTCAAACGTGTATGCACTCCTGAAGGAAAGGTTTTTGTCGTGGTCTATTGGGCCTCTCCATACTGGCTCTAAATACCAGCCACAAGTCTGAAAAAGGTAAGAGGTGCACAAATACTGCAGAGTGAACAATTAAAAATTTGCAAAATCCTCCATGTTCATCGCACAGGGAAGTGGCCACTTGACTCAAGCCCTGATTCCTCTTGTCTAATACTCAGCTATTCTCATGAAAACTCGTCCAAATCCCCAAGCTGAGCCTCAGACATCCTCGCTCTGTTGTTTGCCTTTCGGATCAGTGAAAATTCTGAAGCGACTCCCGGAACAAGCACACGTGAATGACAAAAATATTGATTGAAACTGAGCAGCTTTCGCGTTGAAACAGATTCTCCTGGAAATCCGTAAATAATTTATGTCCACTGTTTCGTCAAAGTCAAGACCCCAAGTCCACAGACGTGGAGTACATAGGGCTTCAAACATTATTCTCACATTTTTGAACAATTATTGCAACTTGAAATTCCCAACCTGGAGTCCAAAGACTGTTTTGCTGGGAGAGGAAGATGAAGAGGCTTCTTCCACCAATGATTACTGTACGTCTGCAGGATTCTGCAACTGCAGGTCTCAAGTGGAAAGTTGTGGATCCAGAACTGAAATTGGGCCCTGAACCTGTTGCTTGTTGGGGTGGACCCCCGAGATCCAAGTTCAAACTTCCATTGTGACAAAACACAAAAATGGTCCAACGTGATTTTATGGAGCAGGCACTGGTGCTCTGGATCTTCGTGATAAAACTCAACTTGAGAACTCTTGTAACAAGTGAGAATTCAGTCACCGTCATCAAACATGGAAAAGACAGCAGTCCAGTTCCAATGGCCATTTTGAGAAGAGCAAAATCACTTTCATGGCAAAGAAATCGTTCAGGACTCAAAGGTGGTGAATGCACCAAGTCAGAAAAACAGGCAGGGCAAAAAGTTTGTGATTTTGGGGGTTCAGCAGGTTACGGCTCTACCATGCGGGGCTTGTTTTTTTTCAGGGGAGACGGCACCACATGCTTCCAGAGTCCCACAGGTTTCTCCAAATCTTGTTTGGTTGCTGCCAATTAGTTTGGCACGTGTGTGTGTCAGGGTGAAGCAAGCAAAAAAACCAACCAGATCCCCAAGATCGCAGGGAAAACCTGTGGCGACAATTTTGATCGTCCAGGTTACCTCTCTTGGGGGACAGGAATTATCTTCCCTTGTTGTAAAGCAAAAAAGAAATTGAAGTCAACTCTCAAGGAAGTCCCTCTTTCCTGGATTCACCTTTGTGACTTCTGATGCGAAGGCATGCAATCTTTTTTCAAGTACACACAACGAGAAATGCTCTCGGACAGATTCTCTGGTAACGTGAAACAAAAGACAAGGTTGCACAATAATTTACTTTTGGTTGTGCATTTCTGAGGAAGTTTGTTTCTCCGCAGTTCAATGTTTCGAGCAGAAAGAAGTGTTTTGGGTTCAAGCTGCTCCGAAACATCTGCGTTCCCTGTCTCCATGCACACAGTCCAGGAGAAGGATCCCAAAGGTTCGCCTGGCCAGTGACAGATCCAGGACCTTGTCTATGAGAACCAAACCTCATGCGGGGATTAATAATCTCAATGTGCAGAAAAACATCCTGTGAATCACGAATGGGTCTGGGCCTTGCAGTGCACATTTTGCGAGTTTGGAACAATCTGGGAACCAGGGTGGCCTGGATGTTCCCCTGCACCCTGACACAAGATTTTGGGTTTTCACACTTGTAGGTGACGTGGCGTCAAAATTTTGAGGCGACACCAGGAATGGACTGGACCATTTTTTTCTGATGCTCTCTATTGGGCATCATGTTAAATTTGATGCAAGGGTGTCAAAATTTTGACGCCTGCCCTGCCTGTGTGGAAACCCCCATTCTTCCAAGAAAGTTGTTTTGACGAAGGGGCCCCACAAACCGAGCCTCTGGATCCACCCATGACCACACACATTGAAGGGCATTCTTCTGGTGCAGACACTGTCACACACAGTGCTCGTGGGAACCTCCCTTTTGGAGCCATTTCAAGCATTCGTGCGTCAAATTCACGCAAATTTCAACGAAACTCACCAGTATGTTTTCAGCATGTCGTCAAACACACGCACAGACAACTTTCGGGGTCTCTTTCCAACATCTGAAGACACACTGGTTGCGTTCCGCGATGTGTCCCTGTTGTCATCAGTGGCGACCAATGCCCATGACGCTGCACCCGTCAACTTGCACGAAAACGCATCAAGTGTGAACCCTCGTTTAGCGTGTTGTTTTTTCAGTTCTTCCCATGTGCAACCGCATTGTGTTTGAATGTCGTGCTTTTCAATCCAACAACTACTCATACAGCCTCTTTTTGCACGCTCGCCTTCTTGAATAGGAGTGCATACATACCCAGGTACGACTCGGGAGGGCAGGGGCATGCCAACCCTCTGAAAAATAATTTGCAAGATCCGAGCACAGTTCCTTGAGAACAGAGTCACCCAGGGGCTGGTCCTGATGCCCGAACAAAACACGTAAAACACAGTTTAAACTTCACAAGAATCAGAGACCCACCTCTGTTTTTCTCCAAGTTATCCAGAATCAAAAGTGCTCTCATCAAGTTTGGTCTCAAAAATATTGTGAATTGTGTTTTTCACTTCTGTGGACTCTTCCAGAACAGGGGGAGTTGCATCTGCAAGCTACGTGTTACGTGTACGTTTTGTGGCTACGGAGCTTGCTGCTAAAAGAGCCTATTGTTTGACGCGTGTGAGACTTTCCTTGCTGAAATCTGCCCCCGTCTCCCCCCCCCCCCGCCACAAACACTGGGCAAATCCTCTGCAGATTTCGCGGGCTCAACTACAACCGAATGGACCCGTATTCTGATTCCTGAATACGTTCTCACAGGGCATGTTGTTGTCTTGGTAACAAAGGGGAAGGGGTAAATACGGTGTCAGTTCCGAGTACCTCAGACTCGAGGTACACAGTGACTTTCTGTGCCCCTGTGCCAAATTTGGACTCGAGTCCGAATTGAAATGTAACTCTCACCCAAAAAAGTTGCTGAGCTTTCCAGACCTGTAAAAACACTGCAGAAAATGGAATTTGGCAACTTACAACAGGATTTTGAGGACAAACAACGCGCCATTTCTTGGATCTAAGCCGTACAGTCTTGGAGACACTGAGTTCCAATTTTGAAAAGAATAAAAATAGAATTTATCTGCAAGAAAAGCATTTCCGTGTGCATACCAGCAAGGTCCGGGCCCTGGGGCTATCCTGCCACTCTGTGGGTGTGTGGGTGTGCGTGTGTACATATGTGTTGAAATTGTGTGTGTGTGTGTGTGTGTGTGTGTGTGTGTGTGTGTACACGTGTGTGCGTGTGTTTGTCCCCAGCCCCAGAAACCCTGTTTCCATGAATCTGAGGTCGTTGCTGGGAAACCATCAATAAATGTTGTTTACCTCCCCAGTACCGTGAGTACACGCAAGGCATGATGGACGTACATCAAAAAAACAAATAAATAGGTACGAGGCATGAACCCCCTTGAGTTGGTTTTACACTGAACGTGTCACGCGTTGTGGTCCAGTTCTGGTACGCATGGTTTGTGACACATCCTGCGTTGCGTCGTCGCACATGCGCAAGTTAACGGCGTGTTTTTGACTGACTTGTCCATACAGCAACGCAACACATGAAATATCCGCAGAAAAAGAAATGGACGCGTGTTCTGGTTCTGCTCTGGGATTGGAGCGGGACCCAGGTGGGATAAGACCTGGTGGTATCATCCCCCCCCCCCTGTGCCCTGATACCCCGCGTGCGCACAGTACGAACCCAGCCTTTTGTATGTGAGTTTCCAGTGTCCGAAACTCCACAACGACGTGATGCATGACGCATCCAGGGCACATTGCTTGCAACGCAGCTCCTGTGTCACGCACGCGGTGTGCACTCAGCCTTTTGATTTATGCAGGGACGCAGCGAATGAGACACCCAGTGTGACCCACCCCGTTGCTTGGTACAGCGACGCAACATGTACGTACAACCCGTTTGCAGTGCTCATTCCATGTGTACCCAGCGCATGGTGCATCAACACAACGTACAGCGCACCCAGTGTGAACCAGGCCTGGTTGTGGTTCCTTGAGTAAATTTTGACAGATCTGGCTCCGTGTGTGCACCGTGTGTGCGCACATCGTTTTGTGCATCGTTTTGTCCCAGTTTGAAAGCGCCTTGTGCTTCCTCAGTATTCAGCAGTCACCACTGAGTATTCAGCATAAGTACAAAAGTATTCTATTGTTGAGATCAGCACTTCGGGATGATCCATCCATTGGTGAATGCAACAAAAGGATAGGCCCGCTTTTTCCCTGGATGCGTCAAGCGTTCAATCTCTGGAAATACAACCTCAACGGATCTTCCACAGTGCCCCACGCACGATGCGCCTGATGTAAGCTGAACCAAAACCCTGGGATTTGAGACAGAACACAACAACCTTGGTGGAAATACAAGAATCGAAATCTTACGAGCCAATGGATGCAGGTGCGAACAAATGGATACATAAATCGGACACGGAAACTTTATCGAGTGTGAGCTGGAGCCTGTGGTTGGAACCTCTGCGCATTGACTGAATCTGAACTGTATTGCTTGAGCATGGAGAGCGTGGACCAGTCCCGTGGACTGAAGACTCCGTTTCCGCGGGGGACCCGCCTGTGCCACCGCGGGCTTCCCTCCGCTCTCCCCCGGGCAGACGCGACTCCCCGCTGCCGGCGGCCGGGCGCGAGCTCCGGCGGACGCCTGCCTCCCATGCGCCGGGAGGCTTCCTGCACCTCGTCCCGGCCGGAGGCCCCTTCTGGCCGGGAGGCCTCGTCTCTCTCCGGGCGTGCAGCCGGACCAACGCCCGCTCTCTCCCGAGCGGTGCCCCCTTGGCTCCGCCGGCCCCCGTCCCCTCTGGCCCGGCGGGCGGCGCCCTCCCTCGCGGGGCTGGTGCTCCTCCTCGCCGCGTGCTGCCCCCTCGCGGTCCGGGGTCAGGAGAGCGTCGTGGTGTCCACGGGATCGGGCGACCTCAGAGGACGAGTGACGACCGTCGGGTCGCAGAAGGTCAGTTTGCGCATTGGTCTCCTTGGTTCTTCAGGTATTGGGCGTTGCACGTGCGTGCTGCTTCTCCTGCTGATGTGAGTAGGTAAGCAACTGTGGACGTGTCCGGAGTGACACACGCAAGTGACGCTTGTGATGCCCCGTGACACCTCAAAAGATGCATGATTGGGGCGCATTCGGGATTATATCAGGACGAGCCCTGGCCTCAAGTCACCCCCACCCACCCCTCACCCGCCAGGATGCTTGCATATTGGATCCCAGCTTGAAGGAGTTGTTCTGCACTGAAACTCAAATCTTTTCCAACGGGCGGTTTTCACTGTGCAATTTGTCTGGAGCAAGGACACATAAAGTTCAAATCAAATCAAATCAAAGCAAGTCATGTTCTTGCTCTGCAAGCGAGCCAGGTCAAGACACGTGTCAGTTCTCTTTGTTCCTCAGGTGAGCCGGTTCCTGGGCGTACCCTACGCGCAGGCGCCGGTCGGAGAACTTCGCTTCCGGCCTGCGCAGACCCACGTGCGCTGGAGCCAAACACGCGACGCGACCAGTACGTTGTGTGCGTGTGTGGGCAGAGGTGTGCGTGCGTATGTTGTTGAGAGTGCTTGCAGGCGCCAGACTCGGAAGGCGACCAGTACGTATTGTGCGTGCGTGCTCAGAGGTATGCGTGTGCAGGTGGGCGTGCTTGCATCCGCCTGACTTGGAATACGACCAGCACGGAATGTGCGTGTGTGAGCAGAGGTATGCGTGCGTGTGTTGTTTTGGTGTTCACTCTAAGGCATTCAAAGGGCCAAGGATATTTTCCACGGATCTCTGACCTCAAAACACACCAAACCTCTTTGCCTTGTGCTACAACTTCCAACATTTAGTCAAATTCTATACGTCCTCCCCTCGTTCAGGTCCGCATCACCTACAGTGCGCAAAAGCTTCCGAAACCGTCCCTGACATGAGCGCGCCTGTCCCCGTGATGCTGACCCACATGGAGCTCGACTCGTCTCCCTAATACACACACCCACATCAAACAGATGACATTTCATACGCAACCAGCACGGAATAGGAATTATCACCTCAGCGCGAGAATCTCACCGCTTGTTTGTTTTTATTTGTGTGTTCGAGTCAACACATCTGTTTTGGATCGCATTGAAGATTTTTGGGCCAAAAACTCACAAATCCACGCGTTCTGTCAAGCTTTGAACCCCTGAGTGATTCCTATGTGTGGGTCGCGTCTCCCTTCAAACACCATTCAATTTTATTGGCCAGCCCCTGGATATAGCACTGGATTCCTCACTGCACGTGCGACTGGGTTGTAACTACGTCCGCATGTAATTGTTCCCATTTCCACCCTTTGACCGGCTGCTCCGGGATCTCTGAAGTCCACCCCACCCTTCTTTGTACCTGCGCTCTTCAACTTCCAGTCAACGCAGGTCAAATTGTATGTTTCGTGGGCGAATTTAATCTGCGTGGTGAACTCCCCTAATTCCGTTGATGGATTTGCTCGGAGGGATCCATCGCAGAGACTGTTGCATCTGCGTTTCATTGTCCAAACCAAACTCCTGGAGTCCGGATCCAACATTCTCCCCTTGCCCATCTATCACTGAGTTGGTCACTGCATCATTGCTATTTCTATTGCGTTGCAGCGTACCGCCCAGCGTGTCTGCAGGACCCCTCCACCCTGGAGACCCTCGTACCTGGAGACATGTACGAGGAGATGGTGAAGAACATGTCAACCAGCGAGAACTGCCTGTTCCTGGATCTGTACTTGCCCGGAGATATCCAACCCAACAGGTAAGTTTGGGATGGGGCAATCGTCCCTGTGGATCCACCTTTGGTCCACTGTTTTGTGGTGTCCAACCCACCACGGACCCACTCACGAGACAAAACCTTCCTCTCTGTTGGGCTGTTGGTGTTCTGTACCCTCGGATCCACACAAGAAGTGGAAGTGCAGTGTGATGGTCGGGTGTTTGGATATATGGTGGCTGGAACAAGCATACAGGTTCAAAATGGCTGACCAGGTGCCTGTAGACGAGGCCTGTGTGTTGCAGAATCCTCGAGACAAAGTCAGAATGGATTCATCTGCTAATTGCAGGAAATCTCCATTCCTCCCATTCCTCTGTGCTCAGCTCCTGTTGTCAGGAGAGGTTTTATCACACATTTGGCGTCCCCGTATGACCTGAACAAGATTCTCGGCACGTGAAGGAGTAGCGCATCAGTCCCCAAATCCCACCCATTGCACCACAGTTAACAGTGTTGCCAGATCCGAAGAGAACAAGGCACCCAAAATGGCACCAAAAAGAGCCCAAAAAGAGCCCAATGACAAATTCACAGAGCCCAAAAAAGAGCCCAGCATAAAAATATCAAAATAAGCATCAGTTTTGAAGAAAATATTAAATATTTGAATACATTGGCAAAAATTAATAACTGAGATCACTTCACGTTCATTCTTTTGGATGAGATATACATTTGTTTAAATCTAAATCTCTGAAAGAGCAATTGGTGGAAAGAGCAACTCCAGAAAAAAAAGAGCAACTGGCCGAAAAAAAATGCCCAATTTGCGGTTTCTCGCCCAATCTGGCAACCTTGCCACAGTACTTCCTGAGAAAGTACAAGTTTTGCTTCCTTCTGAACCTTGCCGATCAATGATGCCATACAGTTCGCACATTCACAAATTCTGGAAACTGAAAAAATTGGCAATTGACATGCTCAAAATATGGGGTCAATTTCTTGTAGATCTATGCAGAATCATTAAAACCAGACTTCCATGTTTTCTACTCGGCACGACCCTGGATCCGCCCCTGGACTCTCACACGCACCTGATCCTCCCTGTGGGGATGCACAATACTTCACTATGGGAACGTTTTGTGTTGACAACGGGCTCGAGTGTCCTTGAGGAGATACGCCTTTCTGACAACGGTAAACTCGGGGAAGAGGCGCAAAAACCGCGGATGGAGCCTCAGGTGCAACGGGTACAGGAGTCGAGAAAACTGCGAAGTTGATGGTTTCAGACCTGTTTGGCACGAGTGAATCTTGATTGTGTCAAGGGGCCTTATCCGTCTGGATTGGGAGAATGACACTTTGAAAACAGTTTGAAACATATTCAATCCATAACAAGAATGAAGTGTGCGCTCACCGTGCAACATTAAGAGGTGACAAACATTCAGATTGTCCAGGGTTCAATGCAAACGGGGGTTCTGCTCCAAGTCGCTCGGGGTGTCACAACGAATGGCACAGGTCTTAGCCTCTTATTGGCACTAACTGGTGGGGGCAGACCTACCACACCAACTGGGGGCAGATCCACCACCACACCAACTGGTGAGGCCAAAGTTACCACACAACCTGGTGGGGCAGATTCACCACACCAACTGGTGAGGTCAGATTCACCATACCAACTGGGGCAGCCAGATCTACCAACCAACTGGTGTGGCCAGGTCCACCACACCAACTGGTGGGGCCAGATTTACCACACCAACTGGTGGGGTCAGATTCACCACACCAACTGGTCAAGGTCAGATTCACCACACCAACTGGTGGGGCAGATCCACCACACCAACTGGTTGGGTTAGATTCACCACACCAACTGGTGGGGTCAGAGTCACCACACCAACTGGTGAGGTCAGATTCACCATACCAACTGGGGGAGCCAGATCTACCAACCAACTGGTGTGGCCAGGTCCACCACACCAACTGGTGGGGCCAGATTTACCACACCAACTGGTGGGGCCAGATTCACCAAACCAACAGGTGTGGCTGGACCTGCAGTGTCGGGTCACCACGCCCAATGGTGCGTTCCTCCGTGACACCGCACACAGGACACATCCATCCAGTCTGAACGCTGCCAAACAAGTTTCCTAAAGTCTGAGTCTTGAGCAAATGAACGTGAATCAACTTGACCCCAGTTGCCATTGGATACCGTGTTGCTATGTACTGTTGTTGGCAGTGTCAGTGTGGTGGGCGACAGGAAAAATTTGAGTGTGTTTCAAATTCTGCGACATGTGTCGTCTTTCAGTGGTGTGTAAAAAGGGAGAGTTGTTTGGAATCAGCACACAGAAGGATTTTTCATGGAATTGAGTGAACGTTTGGCATAAAGAAGAGTGAGAAATAAGTGTCGAGGCAAGTGTTTGGTCGGACGGAGCTGGTCAACTCAGAGGGACTGAATGAAATCCTAGAGATCTTTGAAAATTGATGTGGGGAAAAGGACTGGTCACGGGTCGAGGCCGGGAGACCCACCATCATTGCAGCAAACGTCCGATATTGTGAAGCTCTTGGTCATGTAGCGGGGAGGGGGCGTCCTGAGGCAAACAACTGGTGCAAAATGGTGTGGTGGTGGGTCTAACTGGCTGGGAGTCTGTGTCAGGTCTGCCATATGAATCCGCCATGGCAGTTTGAATCCAAACAGATCCAAGCGTTTTGGACAAACAGTGGGATCTTAAGAAGAGAACCCAGGGGCGTGATCGTATGCACATGAAAACCGTCATGCAGTTCCAATGTTTTGTCAACAGTCAGATGAGGATCTAGGGGTCCCGGGGTTGGACAGTTTGTGGTCCTCTGTGTTGTGCTCTGTCAGGTTCAAAACGTTTTCGTTCACACCATCGAAGTTGATGCATTTATGATACGATTCATTCATTTGAAGCATTTCATTCGTACCAGCACCCAGTTCCCAACACAGAGGTTGACCAAACACCTCTGTTCCTTTTCCGACACACCCCAATAGCCAGAATGGTGACACATATACCATTGATCAATGGTCATTGGCTCATTCAGGACATGTCAAGTCACCACCTGACCCCTACACACACCCACACACACACACACACACACGCACATTTTTGAATTGTTTGCCATCCCATCTTCCAGTTGCCCCGTCAACCAAACCCTCCATCCGCACTTGTGTGCGCACACACGAGAAAGACTACGAGGAGATTTGCAATGCTGCCGTCCGCTCAAAACATGTTGTATCACCTTTAGAAATTAGGACGCCTATTGTGCGCTAATTTGTCGAGACGGATGATCATCCTGATAT
>JAAUXT010151662.1_pt1 | contig 12709 bp, 13 predicted proteins | sample 7278171 | NCBI WGS metagenome assembly JAAUXT01 (sample SAMN14350112, study PRJNA611818) | marine sediment metagenome | isolation source: surface marine sediment (1.8m) | place: French Polynesia: Moorea | collected 2018-08
GGGCGCTCTTTCCTGAAAAAAATGGCAGCTGCAGCACAACGTTTGATCACCCTTGAGGAGACAGAATTGTTATCATTTTTGAGGCAAAACATCCAAAGAAAACTCGCGGAAGAAGCAGAGAGGCAGGGTCTCTCTCGGGTGGTGCAAGCCGTTGTCAGATACTTCTCTTTGGGGCCGCTGCCCCACAACATTATTAACAGACTCGTCTGGCGCCTGGCACACGATCAATAGGTGAGTAGTACCCATGTCACTCCACAGGTACCGGTACAATCCAGAACACAAAACATTAGCAGAGCGGATTCTTTTTTGGTTGACATGCATTCGTTCTGCAAGTACATCTTACGTCAGATATAATTTTGAATTTAATGATTTCTTTTTTCTTTTCATGACCGTTTTGTGACCTGATTTGCCTGGGTTAATGTGTAGGAGGAGGCTATGCGATCATTCCTGGTAAAGTTTCAATGCATTTTTATGGGCAATGCTTTTTGTTTACGTCTTGTGGTGCTCTCATTCGTGCACACTTTTTACAATTGTGGGTTCGTGGTTGTCTGGCACATCACGCATGACTTTCCTCACCAATGGTAGCTTGCAGTGCTGTTTTCTTCCCACTGGTTTGTTTGTGCCAGTCGGAAGTGCGTGTGTCGTGTCTTTGCTTCAAAGAACCGACGGTTGAATTAAACCGCAGCAGTCTTTCTGTGAGGTGCAGAATAGTAGCTTTGCCAGCTTTGCGGTGTTTGGTCATGTGTGCTCGTTTCGAGATACGAGTAGTTCCGAAACTCATTCGTCTCACGAAAACGAAGTCTTGTTATTTCCATGCAGGATGTGGCACGTTGTCAGGAAACTCGTGCAACATTTTTTTTGCAGCACAGCGTGCACAGATGTTCACCGCAAGAAACTGAGTACCCTCATTCATGTGTTCAACTTTTCGTCCTTACATTTTGGCACCTGGCCGCGCTGGAATTTCATATGGAGGACCAAACATGTGTCGTGCGTCGTCGCCCCAACTCCACCTTCGCGTACAAACCCTTCCCTCCCTCAACAGTTCCAGCCTCCTGCCGCCGCCCCCCGGTCCCGAAAAAGTCTCGGTACAATCAACAAGGTTTCACCTGACAACATTGCAAGTTTTGCCACCTTCCCTTCTAAAAACTTTGCCGACAAAAGAAGGCTTCACTGCTTTCCACCTCAACAGGAATGGCCACTTCCACCTCAGCCAAGCTTCACCTCCCTCCGCCCGCAACTTTTTGTCGATAATTGAATCTGGGGTGTGCTGTGTTGGACGAACTGCACCAGTGAGGATGTATCGTGAGGATGACGTCGAGCAGAGCAGCTTGCTCAAACGTTGCTCTCTGCTGTTGACGTGCGACAAAGACGATGATGATTTTTGTGGTGCAGATAATTGGTGAAAACGGGTACAAATCCTGCTTCCCACAGTTGGCTTGGAAAGTGACCGCGGAAGCGAGACGTAGATTGTTCTTCGCCAGGTTCGATGTCTTCTATGACCATTGACAAGAGAAATGTCACAGATGTGCTTGAAGAAATTTGGAAACTGTGTTGGATATCAACAGTTCGTTGCACCTGCAGTGCACTGCTGATTTTGTTGAAGTGGTCGAACTTCCTCTACAGCCCAAGCGACTGACAACTGAGACTTCTGGCGCCAGGTGCAACGCTCTGGCGTGACTCGAGACTCCTTGGTTTGCCAGGGTTTTTCGTTGCAAATGAGTTTTCTTCTGACTGGCTCTGGTTTTCACGCTTTCAGGAGAGGAGACTCATGTGCTTCGTTCAGTGCTCCCGTGGGAGCAATGTAAGAGTTGCAGCTTAGATTCTACCGGCTTCAAAGCTTATTTGCAAAACTTTGCTGCAAAACTGTTCCTTTTGCCCAACGCAGTTGTGCTCAGAAAATACCAGAGTCACACAGAAAGTTCTTGGTGGCGTCTGCACTGGAACACGCTTGTGGCATATTCGAAGCGTGGCGGGTTTGTGGAATGCGCTCATCACCTTGCGTGATGTGGGTACACTGTCATTGTTCTCTGTTTGCAACATGCAGAAAGGGGGAGGTTTGACCACCCAAAACAGTGAGAGATTGAGGCGAAGCACACAGCTGCATTCTCGCGGACACCTTGGCCCGACACAGTTCGAGTCGATAGGTTTTATTTTGGGTTGAGACTCTTGCTTGTGCTCGCGTTTGGGGAAATTGTGTTACAACAGTGATGAACGTAATTAGCTGTATACGTGATGAAAGGCCAGCTGAACGGGACAATCTACTCGTAATGATTTGAAATGCAGAGTAATGATAGCGTTCAAATTGGATTACTGTGCAAGCACTTGTTTCGTCTGAAAAAAGGCCCCTCGGCGGTGTTGTAGTGAATGAGAACTATATTTAGTATTTTGAGACTGTTGGTTCACATTGAACAGTATTGATAAGGTTCACTCAATGTTTGACTCTTCGCGCTCCGTTGTCACTTGATAAGATTCCTTGGCCTTTGAGTGTCCTGCTTGGGTGTTTACTACGATGGGATGGTGATACCAGACGATCTACAAACGTCAAATTAGAGACAAGTTCGAACTGAAAAAGTATGGGTTGGCCGTGTGGCCGTCAAATTGATATTGGTAAAGTGTTGCAGGTGGTGTACTAATGCACTCCTCTTTGCAAGACACAACTTGTTCACTCACCTCAAGTGCACGGGAGCAAACAGTTTTGAATGTGATGTCGGCAACAAATCAGTCACGTTATACCTGAATCTTCATTGAGGACACTGTCGAGTCGTTCTCTGGTCTTCAAAAATAGTTTTGTTCCGCTGAGCAGTGCTCACAAAGAGTGAAAAGCAATCACTTAAATTTCGATTTGTTGTGATCTAGTGCTCTGGCTCTCATCGTCCATACGGGATGGGAACTTGAAGGGAAATGCAAATCCGGAGCGGGTTTGTGCAGAAAGTGACAGGGGACTTGCGCTTGCTTGAGAAGTCCTGAGAAATGACGACCAGATCAAATCAAATTCCGATTGATTATTTTCTGGAATGGCTATAAATATCCAGAGCAAGCTGTGCGGCTTCAAGGAAGCACGGAACCTCGTTACAGCGTGGACTGAAGGAGTCGATTCTCCCGTGCATATCACTGCTTAACACCGGCAAACCATCATGCAAGCTTTCGTTTACTTTTCCATATTTGCCTCTTTCGTGTTCGCACTTTGTTTATGGTTCTTGCAGCGCGGCAATCCCACGTCGAGGCTGAAACTGGGTTTTGCGGCGCGCTTTGCACTTTTCCCAATTAAGCTGGTTGCTATTTTCGTCGCTCACAATGCAATTTTAATGCTTGTCATCTTGATACTTGACACAATGTGCCAAAGACGGGCTGTTTGGGGGAAAACTATCACTTCTTGTGGTGTCTTGACATCAATCAACCTGTCGGGTCTCGGAATTTTTAAAAACCAAACTGCTGTGCTCTCGTGACGTCAGACCGTCGTCTTTGGGCGACGAAAACAACGCAGATGATGTTTTGTTCTTCACAGGCGTTTCACACAATGTCCAGTGATCTTCTGATTTCTGCTTGTATGGTGTCCGCCACTTCACGCGGGTTTCGGATGGGATTTTTTTCTTGCCGTCCTTTGTGTGGGCCTTTCTTTGAGACAATCTGCTCTCGTAGAAACACGCCGAAAAGTGTTTCTATTGCCTGCAGGTTGGTGCCAGTTGGGATCGATCGGGTCCATTTTTCATACTTGCATGTCGAGGGTTTCTCTGCAGGATAGGGTGGCAGGTTGGGTTTGAAACGACGTCCTCTTTGAGTGATTCCATATCATTCGGCATTAGCATCGCCCTGTCAGATGCGTCTGATGTTGCAGCTCCAAAATAGAACCTATTACGTGCACAGCCATTTTGTCACCAACTGTTTCTGCGTAGCTGCAGGCCAATAAAATTTGAAACTTCAATTGCCAAGATTGCCCGATCTGGCAGGCAGCCGGTTGGCGTCATGCAACTGTGTGTTCAAACACAGCCTGTGAAGCGTGATGGTTTGTTCGCAGGCCAAAGGCGCAGTGTGCCCAGCTTTGCTCATCTATCAGAGAGATGTATCCAGGAAGGCCGTGGGTGGCTCCAACGTAAGCTGTGGTGACCATGGGACATGGAGAGTATCACAATCAAAGGATGGTTGAGCCAGTCACACGAGCGTCCCCGCCCGTTCAACGACCGTTTATGGAGCAGGCACACGCTGTAATACGGACTGTTGTTTTTGCACAGACGCCAACCAAAGGAAAACTCGAGTACTCGTACAAATGGTGTTCTGTTCACACGCGCCAATAGGTATCGGCTCGGGTGGGAAAATCGCACTTCGTCCAAAGTGTTTGTAGGTTTTGCTGTGTTTAAGCTGCAAACCATTGCAGACAAATGCAAGAAGGTCACAAAAGCGACACCCATTTTTCCAACAAAATTTCCGTGTTTGACTTTGACCCTCACCCTACCCCCAAAGAGGCAATGCAGAGAATGTTCAACACCTCGGGTGTTTTGCAACCCTGTTTGCAAACATGCGTTCGCATATTTGCTGTGTTGACTTGAATGTGTGACGTGTTCGAACTTCAACACTTGTTTCTGGCTTCTCAAACAGTTTTTTCTTGAGTCGGGTTTTGATCTTTTTGGTCAGATCGCTGCCTTGTACGCGGGCTGCCGATAAAGTTTTGAGTTTCCCGCATTCAAAGACAAGCGAGAACATCTGCACTGAACTGACATCCGTCGTATGCATTTCACTTCTGCTTGCTGAGGCTCGGAACGACATTCCGTGGCTGTAATGGCGTGTACTCCTTTGTGAGTCTTCTTGGGAAAGCTGCATTAACGGACCAGGTTTGCTTTCAACATCATTGTATTGCTTTTGGTCAACAAGCAGTGTGGCCAGGCATAATTGCTGCCGAGCGTGTTCGTGCCGTCTTCCTCGCGCATCCGTGCTGACCAAGAGTCGGTAGATCTGTCGAACAAATAACAATGCAAGAAACTGAAGACTTGAGGGAGGTTCAGTTTGGTGACATGCGCGAGATGATGACACCGAATGTTTCTGTCAGTACCAGAGCACGCAGTTGCAGAAGCCAAAGTCTTTGACAAGAGCAGTGCAATTCTTGTGAATTGGAGGCAGACTCCTCCAAGACAACGTCGGTACTTGGTGTTCTCATTTGTCTCCAGAAGTATACCTGTACATATTGATTGCAAGCATAAAAGCAAAGCGGGAAAGTGGAGCCAAATGATTTTCAGCTCGAAATGGAAGAGGCAACAACTCATTCTTGATGTAATTCTTGCTAAATTAGATTCGCTTGTCTGTGGATCGCACATTTGTGCGTTGGCTTGGAACTCAAATGAAGTTTACTCAGTCACAAATGGAATTTGTCCGGTTTGTGTCATGCTGAGGCGGTGCTGATGCTCGAATGAAAGGCTGAAACGTCTTTAGTTTCTGGAGATTGGAATGTGAACAGTGTTCTGGTCCAAGCTGGCGTGCTGACAATAGAGAGCTGGACGTCACTAGAGAAGCAGTGAGCGTTTGAATCAGGAGTTTCGTGTTCCATCCACGTGCGCCGCGTCAAAAAAGCTGGGTGGTAAAGCTGATTTCAACCAATAATCACCTCATGCCGTTTTTACTGGCGCAGATGTATCAAGCTGTGTTCAGTGAGTGATGAGGCAACGACTGTTAGGCCTGATGTGAGGCGTTGTGTGCTTGAAACGGAAACTGCTTGTTCTCGTCGTCCTGCAGAGTGGAATCATGCTGACGAGCACCAATGCGTGATGCCTTTTGCGATTTGGGGATTATGAAACGTGATTTATTGCATCGATTTGCCATTAGTTCTACACACAGAGAAGATCTCATTGTGCACTTGCTTCACTGCCTTTCTTCGAGCTTGATTGTTTGACATTGCAACGGAATATATGAATCCCGCGTAGCGTATGGACGGGCACGCCGCTTCTTGTGTCCTGGCGAATGATGAATCCACAGAACGTTAAACAGCACCTGGATGTGGTGTTTACCTTTCTTGAAAAACTATCAGATAGGACTCTCACTTTCCAGACTGTGCGCACAGCCATAGAATGAAGAACAGTGGCTCACTTAAGCTCCTTGTTGCCTGTACGGACAATCGTGAGACGCTGGCTGCTTTATTCGGACGCACACCGGTGAAATAATTGGACCACACTGATCCCGCTCCGACAGTGATAATGCGGATGTGGTCTCCGGACTGAGATACTCTGGAGATAGATCCCTGGCACCCTGGCCACAGTGGCCACATCCCGATCAATAGGATTTGGTCGTTCCGTACTAGGACTCTGGTTGGCCGGTGGTGGAAACTTGCCATTAAGCAGTGAATTGTAAATGATTACGTAGGGAGCCCGGGCTCAGGCTCGTCCATCTATCTGCAGTTGTGTTTATCGGCCGAAATCAGCGAGCGGCTGCCAGTTCCGTGCAGGCTCCGCTCGAGCCATGGAGGACGAGGATGGAGATGACCAACAAGGTAGAGTATCAGTAGTGACCTCCCACTGGACTTCACTTGCCAATTGGATTGCTCGCGCGAAGGGACTTGGTTAAGAGATACTCAGGTCTGTTAAATTGATCGTAACTCCAGGTAAGAAAATTAGGATACAAGTCCAGTGCTCTTTTGGGCCACACTTGTTCTCTGTCTTCACGTTTGTATCACTTTCCTCTGGTCGGCAAGTTCCCTTGTCTCAGACTCGATTCATCTTGCTCAGGGCAGACATTCTGTTGGTGAATTGAAGTGACATTTGCCCGACACTAGATGCAGAAGTCTGGCATGTAGCTAACAGGGAATGTCTGCTTCATTAGTGCTGGGTAGTATCCTGCAGTCGTTCTGTTCAGGAGAGGCCACGTGAAGATGGCGTTGACTCCGTGATTGCGGCCTTCTGAGAGAGACCTGTAGTTCTTGCACCTGCGCAGTTGACCTTCACTCACACAGGCTGCCAACAAGACTCCACTGAAGAATTGTGATACACTGCAGTTTCAAAAGGAAAAAATCGACCCAACCTTTCTCGTTCTTTCGAAAGAAGTAAGGGGTCGCACACGCTGGAAAAATAGGTTCCTGTTCAATCGCACAACTGTATTCTCGAAGGGTTGTGTGATTGAACAGGAACCATTTTTCCAGTGTGTGTATTCACCTCTTCAACGATGAGGTCAAGTCAGAGAGGCTTTGTGACCACAGTGTTGCAGAACTTGAATTCTACAATGCTGCCGTCACAAAGCCTCTCGCACATAACTTCGTTGTTGTGGGTTCACACACTGAAAAATTGGCTCCTGTTCCATCAAGCAACTCTTTCCTCGACCAATGGTCTCGAAAGTTGTGATTTCAAAGGAACCATTTTTGCAGCGTGTGCGACCCCTGACTTCATTTGCTGTGGAGTCTCCCTGAAATTGCAGTTCTTTCTGTGGAAACACGAAGACGGCGTCTCAGTGGCAGGTCCCACTGCCCCGTGATTCCCACGTTTTTGCACTCATTGCCATCGCACCAGTTCTCTTGTCAAAGTACTGTTCCCTGCCAAATAGGGGGTGCAAGTTGTTGAAAAATATGGTGCACGACAGTCACAACGCGCAGTTCGACTTGAGCATTTTCGACCTTTGTGACGGGCCTGTGTGGTTCTTGTTCAGCGCGATCTTACCGATATCGCGCTTTATGCTGTCGCTGTGGTGGTGTTCTACGGGTGTGTGTGTGCCTGCGTGTGTGTGTGTGTGTGTGTGTGTGTGTGTGTGTGTGTGTGTGTGTGCGTGCAGAAATTGGAACCAGTGGGGTCGAACCTGAAATTTTGGCACAGGTTGGTGCTCAGTCTCAAGATTTTGGGTCGGCAGGTCCAGTCGTTTTGAGACACGTCAGAAGTTTACAATTACTGTTCAATGTTCATCTTGTCTCAAAATACGAGTTTGGGATGGGGTCTGGCCCAAGCAGATCCCCGTCAACCACCACCACCCCAACTTTTTCTTCACACAGGGCCTGGTCCTGTTTTGGACCCCCCGACACACACACACACACACACACACACACACACACACACACACATCATCATCCTCATCATCATCATCATCATCATCATCATCATCATCGAAGAAACAATAGACCACTGCCAGCGATCGCGCGCTCAATGTCTGAACTTTATATGCTGTTGGATGGCGGCCAGCTGCAGAAAAGTACTGAAGTGGACAGTTTTGTGAGCTTTGTGGTGCATCTGGAGGGGGAGAGCGTCCGGTCTTTTCTCTTTTCAGCACTGGTCCTCTCCACCCCTCGTACAGAGAACAGAAGGGAGCGTTTTCCCAAAAATCCAATGGTTTTTTTTTTAACGTCGGCCGCTGTGTGTGTGTGTGTGTGTGTGTGTGTGTGTGTGTGTGTGTTGGCGAAAACCAGACTCAACGCACAGCTGCAAGTAGTGTGACAAGAGCACATTTGTAACAAGGTCTTTGAGGAGTTGTGACGAGCGAGTCCCAAGGTGAACATCGTTGGTGTGGAACCAGCCTTGTTTGTCCTATGGGACGGACTGTCGCACATTTTCGCTGGGAATCTTTGTTGTAGTTGGTGTGATGAAATCATGTTTCTTCCCTTGAACGTGCTCCGTATTGGCTGTCAGACACATGGGATTCGTCCGTTGTGGTGAATAAGGCTCTGATAGGCATGGATATCTTTTGTTTGGTAATCTGGAGGCTTTTGTTGAGATCAGAAATCGTCGCAGCAGATTGAAAGCGAAAGATCGAAAATTTTACTTGCGGTTGATGTGCAAAAGAAGTGTTTCAGCATTAAAAGGGGTTGAAAATTCATTGTCACATTGCATAAACGCGTTCGATTTTCCTGTCGCACATCAGTGGAAAGTTCGTCCTTGTAGCTAGACCAGGGCAACGACGCAGGGAAGTCGGGCATGTGATCGGCAGTGACGAAGTGCGGTTTTTGTGTGTGAATCCCTGGTCCAGCGTTGACAGGTGACACGGCTTTTGCATTGGCCCTCCAAAACTCTTCCCAAGAAACAAGCAGACAGTTAGAATGGTCATCAGTGGTTGTTCGTCTTGTCTCCACAACTTGGGAGGACAAATCGTTCGCTCACAGCTGTGCCGAGCAATTTTACTGGATTTCTCGAGCCACTGCGACGGAATCCCGTGATTGCGCCGCGTATCGACTTCAGCCATCGCTCCAACTTTGTCCTTGGCAGTTCCGGTTCTGATCGTAGACCTCAGATATGTCGGTGGAGTTTGATCTTGTGCTTCAACTGTATGGCCAGAGGCCACCACCGACTTCGTACCGCTCAAGTGAGGTATTGATTTCTGATAACTGATGAGCGTTGATCGGTGGCCTTCAGGCGAGGGATACTCACTGACACAAATGTATTAATCTTCTCTAATGCACGTGTAATGACAAGGTGATTGTACCTTTTCGAAATACTGCACTTGACACTTCGTTGTCTTTCGAGTGGGCAGGCTCTGTCAAGTGCGCGCAGGGTTGAAGAAAGTGATTGACATCACACTTCATCCTCGCCGTCATCAAGCTTTCGTCGATCGCTCCTTTACACAGGGGTGACTTTGTCATCACTTCGTCCTCGAGTCACAACCTGGCGGAACTGCTTTAGCACTGGACTGTCCCAGAGAAGGGGCACTAGATCTATCAGGACCGTAGTGTTCCACCAGTGCGACTACATTTCCAATGAAATGATATTTCGACAAATAACCAGAGAATTGCATGCGCTAACAACACTCAGTCCACACTCCATTGGGAACTTCGGCTTGTACGTCTTCTTAACACGGGGATGTCTGCCTTCACTAACAGTCGTTAGACCACCATGCCTCGTCAGACGCTACATTCCCTTGCCTCTTCGCCTTGACATTTTCTTGCCAACACGCAGGGCAAAGCTTACTCACGGTAGCGATCAACACCAAATAAATGCAGGAACCTGCACGCCTGTCGCTCATCGACCTTGGTTCGAGAGTCTGCGAGGCGACTACGTGGAGGGGAGGGACACCGTGGTGATCACATCAAGACCCCGGCAGTGATTGCTGCCGCAGAAACATAACCAACGCAGACTTTCAAAACTGTACACGACTTTCAGCAACAGACGAACTCTGAATTTTCTGTAGAGTGTGGTGTGTTGAAGTCCTGATCTTTTCTGTATCAGTTCAGTGTTCAAGTGGAGTAGTGAGAGCTGTAAAATAGTGTCAGATAGGAATGCAGCGTCTTCGTATCTTTCGAGATTGTACTCCTTTCCCTTGTACAAAAAGGTATTTTGACGCGTATTTTACTTGGCATGATTGTTGAAACAAAACGATATTTAAATTCTAGTTTTCTGGTCAGAACATGCCCACGCTACTTTTCTTGACAAAATCAACGCACAGTGGCAGAAATCGAGCAGCAAACAAACACGGTTGTCCATTTTGTGGCAAACATTGTTCCGGACCATTTTACATCCCTGTCTGTTTTGCAGGTGAAAACAAGACGTCACGAGAGATCGACCCGCTGACAGAATCTCCAGATGGCGAACTCATGGACAAGAACATGGCCCTGTACGAGGTGAGTTTCGCTGCTCTGTTGCAGCTTTGTTTGATTCACCTTGGGCTGGTTGAATGTCCACATCAGCCATGCGTAGTTGAGCTTTGTTTGCCTCTTTTCACAACAGTGAACAACTCAAGGGAAAATATTGGTGAATTATTGGCAGCGGTTCGTTCAACTGCGGAGAAGCGGTGATTTATGGCTGTTTTGTGCAATTCACCGAGCTTCTCTGTGCCCAACGAACGAATTTCCGATGCTGAAGGCATCTCGCCTTCTTGATGAAGTAACTCTATTTCGTGCACAGGACTGGATTGTTTCTCTTAATTGCAGCCTTGCGTAAGACAGCGAAGATTGGTTGCTTTTTATGGTAGTCTAGAAAGCAAAAAGCCGCGGGCTGGTGTCGAATGTAAACCAGTGTTTGAATGTCAACCAGATTGAACCAGCAGTATGTGGGTTTGATTGAAAAATGCAGCTTCATCTGAGCGTTGGGTGAGCCAACAGCGATGGTCTAGTGTCGTCGGGAATCTTGCTTGCTGCATTGGAAAGGTTTTTTGTTCTGTTCAGCTCTTGTCCTGCTTGTCTGGTCACGCCAGCAAACATGAGACTGTTGCTGCGGTTTATGACCCGTCTGTGGGAGCTGCAGAACGCAGCCTCCGCCAGATTGTGCTTCAAGACTGCAGTTCACCGTGCAGTGTCGAAACCTTTCAGAACCAAGGAAGTGAACTCGCCGTTTTTGATGTTCGTATTGCTCGTTGTGCAAATGCTCGTATTTTGGTGTTTGCTTAGTGTGTGTGTGTGTGTGTGTGTGTGTGTGTGTGTGTGTGTGTGTGTGTGTGTGTGTGTATTCATTTTCAAAGGGGAACATCTGCGACTGAGGTTCACCCAGGGTGGTGCTGGCACCAAATTGTTGGGCTCGGAAATAGTTTTTGAGCAATACTGATGACATTGTGGCCATCTTCGAAGATTCTGACAAAGCAGGAAAAGTGGCCACTTTGTCGGGCAAAACGGCGGGTAATCACTGAAAGTCATCAGGAACTCAATTGGAATCAGACTTTTTCTTCTCAGAGTGAGTGATTGGCCTTGTCTTTTCACAACTTGTCACAACTTCTCGAGCGAGCTGCACGTTGAGTGCCAATTTTGCCAAATGCAGAAGTCGGGAACTTTATTTTGTGTTGTGGCGTCAAACGGTGGAGGCGTCCACATCTGGAAAGAGACCTTCGTGCACGACGAAGTGGAGAACGAACGAACAACGAGTCCAGCGACGTCACGCAGCAGTGTCAGTTGTGAGCCAATTAAATCTGCGTTTGCTCCAGGCGGCGACTGTTTGGTCCGAATAACACGACAGGAGAGCGTGTGGGACGCAGTGTGCTTGTAAGGAAATCCACTTTGCCTTAGACAGGACACCCAAGTAAGAAGGGTTGCAATCTCAGGGGCTCTGCACAGAGCCTCGACTTTGCATATTGGATGCAACGGAACGTGGTTCTCGCCAGACGAACTTCATGGGTTTCCTGCAGCTGCATCCATCACTCCGTTTGGCTGTTCTGAAGCAAAAGGCCTGTTGGGAACAGTTCGCGGGGGGGATCATTGTCTTCCGTAGGAAAGGTCTTTACGATCTTTCGGCGTTGGGAAATGTGTTGAAGCCTCGTGTGAATGTTCGCCAAGGGACTGTTGAACACCCATTGCCTCTTGAAAGGTGTTCACATCGCTCAGATCTGTTTCCTTTGGTTTTGTGCAGCTGTTTGGTGGCCAAATCTGTTGTGGTAATTTCAATACTCAGGATTTTGAAGAATCCCTGATGCATCTTCCATGCTCCAACAGCATGAAAGTGAGTTGTTGGGGTTGAGGTGGCAGTAAATCATCCGCCGTCATGTTGTACGAGGGAAGTCCAAAAACAACGGTTCTTTCCTTCGTAATTTTAAGGCAGTTCAGCAAAATTGAACAGAAAAAATCTGCAAATACTTCTCATCATGAGCTTTTTGTCTGGTTGAACATTTGGATAAAATGATAAACATCTGGTTTGAAGCAGCACAAAGAGTAGCTTGCTTTTCAGGAAATTTTATTTGCTCAAGAGTACAAAATGCATACACCCTTGCAGCCTGAGACTTGAACAAGGGAGTGAACTTGAATAACTGAACTTTCAGCTGCAGTGACAGCAGGCACTAGCCAAACTGCCAGTACTTCTGTGGCTGCCTGGCCACAGTTGTGAGTTTTGATTTGGATACC
>JAAUXT010102134.1_pt1 | contig 12707 bp, 13 predicted proteins | sample 7278171 | NCBI WGS metagenome assembly JAAUXT01 (sample SAMN14350112, study PRJNA611818) | marine sediment metagenome | isolation source: surface marine sediment (1.8m) | place: French Polynesia: Moorea | collected 2018-08
ATCCACCACACCAACTGGTGAGGCCAGGTCCACCACACCAACTGGTGAGGCCTGATCCACCACACCAACTGGTGAGGCCAGGTCCACCACACCAACTGGTGAGGCCAGACCCACCACGCCAACTGATGAGGCCAGAAACACCACACCAACTGCTGTGTCCTTGTGCACCTGAGAGGTGAGAGGAGTCTGCGATGACGCAGCGCGGATTGTGGTGGAACACAACGGCTGACGCGTCTGGTGGGAAACGAGCATTGGCCTCATTTTCAAAAGCGTTTATCGCCTTTCAGAGAAAGCGATTGGACAACACGAACAAGAGCCTGTTGCAACAGAAACGACACAATACGCACCGGTTCCTCCCGCAGCTGCTGCACTGTACAGCATTGTGGCTGCGCGGCAGGTCTGGTCCCGATCACCTGGTCTCTGTGCATTACTGGCAGGTCTGGACATTCTGTGTAAACTTCAGCAGTCAGTGGGGAAATCCTTTAAAATTTGTCGCTTTGGAGGGATGTGAGGTTGTCGCGCCTCGAACACATCAGGTCCGTGTAAGGACTGTGATGGTTTTCAGTTTTGTGTGGCGCTTTGCTGGAAAACACAGGTCACTGATCGTGTGGTTATTTCTCGAAGGGACATCATTTGTGCTGTTATTGGGACCAAACCTGTGTTTTTGAACACAGTGGCAATTTCAAGCCATAAACCTGTCTGCCTGTGCACACTGTTGCTTGTTTTGAAACACACTGCGCAGCAAACACATTGCAGAAGATCTCGATCTCTGAACCGGAAGTTTGGGTCCTGTGCGAGCAGCCTATAACAGGTAACAGTCGCTTCGTGTGTGTGTCTGTCGCTCTCTTCACAAGTCAGTGATCTTGCCATGAGTTTGGAGCGAATTCAAGCTTCATGAAGATCCGAGACGGAAGAATCATGCAAAAGCCCTTCACAAAATTGTGAACACGACAAGTCCAGAAGGACCGGCTTGTTCTTGAATGCGTCACCCAGTGCGAATGAGTTTGTTGAAATGGAAAAGCTAACGGCGTTTTCTTTTCCTTGGGCTGTTTCGAACGGACGCTTTACGAGAGCGCTGAATCCCCTGGCTTAGCGCACAGCCAAGGAGACTCGCGACGGGTTCGCTTTGGTCTCCATGGATACACTTCTTCATGGATACGCCGTCTTTTGTCTCTGCAAGAGTCTTAAATGTCGATTCCTTGCAGAAGCGAGTGACGAGGTTTTTCAGTGCATGTCTTTGTTGCGATGTGGAACGCTGTTGTGTAGAGGCTGGAAGAGGGGGAGGGGATGGGTTCATGGACGCTGAGGCGAAATGTTTGTGATGTGTTCTGTTCGTGAGTGTCGGCAAAGAAATTGGTCAGAGGGTCCCCTTTCCTGTGGACCGTGGAGAAACGGCTGTGTGCTGTGCGCAGATACACACTGACCTGCCACCTAGAGCCGCCAACCGCTGTTGCTTGCCTTGTCTCCGCAACCTTTGAAATCACAGCTTCTCCCCTCGTGACAGGGTCTCGGATTCACCACGTTTTCGCCGTGGAACAGGAAGTCCCTCAGTTCGTGTGTCACGCTCGCATTTTGCGGATGCATTCCAGTTGCAAGAAGGGAAAACTTCCTATTCTGATTCTGTGAGAATTTCAGTGGAAAAATCGAGATGATGGATGGTTCATCTGATGATTGATCGAGGGGCGTGTTGTCTGATTGAGAATTGATTTTACGTGGGGAACAAGACTGGTGATGTTCAAGGCTGATTTCACACGGGCGCTGCTTCCCCGTTGAGAACTTGGCGCGGTGTTCGTTGACTTTGCACCGGGACGCATTGCACGGCGCACCTCCTCTGAGACGGGTCCGGTGGAGCTGGAGGTGCCTCAGGTCTCTCGGAGTCCGCGGTGTGAACATGTTTCTAATCAGGAGGACGTGTTCTAATCAGGAGAACAGGACCGCATCGCGTGAGACCCCGGGGGCGCACGCAAACTGTGTGTGATTTTCTACACTGGACATGCATCTTGTGCGAGGTTCTTACGCAAAGGCTTGGGCGTTATATCGCGTGGACAACGCTGCTCTGATCGTGGACGAACGGACAGAGAATCGGGGTTTGGAGTGGGATTTGGGTCTCCCCTCTGCTGTGGGTCGCTGAAGGGGCCTGAACCCTGCAGGTCTTGCAATTGAATCCTGACCTGCAGGAGAGTTGGCCCTGACTTGATATTCTTGATGACACAGTACTCGTGGTTCTTTATGGGAACCAAGAGTTCCGGGTGGGTTCAGTTGCTCTCGTCGTGAAATGAACTCGGTTCGTTGATACCACTTCTTGAAGAAACAAAACCTTTCGCAAAATACAAGACCACTGATTCGAGGGCGGGTGAGCAAATTACTGGGGCCGCTTCACCCCCGAGTTAATTATCGATGGAATCAGTGCGCGCGCGAGGTTAATTCGTCGGGACCTATTTCTGTCTCCGCACAGCGGCGCACATAATGAGTTGATTTAATCTTCCGCGGCCGAAAAAGCGCAATTCCTATGGACTCGCCGCTTATCATTCTGCAGCAATTATTCCGCACGTCTATTGAGGAAAAAAAGTGCGGTGTTTTGGCTTTGAGTAATCAGGCAGTTTGCCTAATGAATTGCAAGGCGTAAATCTTGGAAGCAGTTTGTCTTTCAGGGAAATTAAGATAAGAATTTAGTGCTTGAGAAGAGAACACCAAAATCAGAATGAAAAGATGTTCTTTTCCAGGCTTTATGGATTTTTGGGTCTTGAGACACGGTGCATTGTGATCCAGGAGGCGGGTGTGGATCCAGGGTTTGATCATTGGGGGGCAAAGGTGGAGGCCCACCCCTGGAACCACCCATGATGATGGACATTGTTTCACAACCTGGAATGACAGGGTCGTTCATGTCATTGACATTGAATTGTGGGTGGGTGGGTTGGTGGGTGTGCGTGTAACACGCGAACGCGCATGATGACGAGTCACATGCATTTACAAAATTGAATTGAATGCTCGAAGCCTGGAAAAACCCAGAGCCGGGCAGGTGTGCTTTCAGAGTTCGTGTGCGGAGGAAAAAAGTCGCCACTGCCAAGCCTGTTTCATGCTGAATGCATCATGCCTTATGTCCCTTTGCAAGTCAAGAGGCTTTGACCGTCGCTTGCGCTGCAGCGCCCATTGGTCTGCAGAGAGACACAGCACAGCGTACGAAGCGCACGCAATTCTGCAGAGGGACCGAGCAACGCTCGACCTTGGGCAGATTGTCGCATGAAACTTTAACGCTAAGTAGCTGCCGAAGCTGATGTCGAGAGTGACAGTTACTGCACGAGCTTTTAGGTGGGGCGGATCCAGTGAACCCTGGGGCCAGAGCCTCACTTCTCCCTGAAAAGACCAGCACTGCATTGGGCCCACAATTGTTGACCACCTGTGTTTTCTAACGTGTGAAACATACTGGTTCGGGTCCCACCCAGTCGATCTCGAATCCACTTCTGCTATGGCCAGGTCATCGGACTCCACCGCACGAGGTCTGGGGAACAAGCTGTCCTGCGGTCCCATTAACACTCGACACATCACCCTTGATGCGTACAGGGACGTAACGCATGACGTTCACGTCTTGTTGCTTTGTATGTCTGCTGCAACAAGAACAAGTCATCCCTGTGTATCTGTGTGTGTCATCACAGCCCCAAACACGGGAACAGATCCAGACAAGTGGGAAAACACGACAGTGACGAATGCTCGTCTGGGAGCGGTTCTGGGACCGGTCCGGGCCCGTCGGGTCCAGCGGCCCGTATCGCGTCTCGTGCTCATTAATCACGTGTCTGTAACGACGACCCGGCGACGCTCACAAGGCCCAGGTCACACCGCAGGCGTCAGGCGCTACGTCCCTTTCCTGCGAAGTCAGGAGGCGTTTCGTCTGACGCTGGTGAAGCGCGTGGAAGTGTGTTGTGCACGAGAACACACGACGGCACGTCACATGGCACAGCTGCGTGTCCTGCACGAGACGTCAGATAAGGACGCAACGTCGCACAGTCAAGAGCTTCATGTCGCATTCCCGCGATTCTTTCTTTCTTGATGCTGGTTGTCCAAGGTTTCTCTCTGTCTGTCCTCTCTCTCTCTCTCTCTCTCTCTCTCTCTCTCTCTCTCTCAGTACGGTGGAGGGCAAGGTGGCACCCTGAGCCCCACGGATGGACTCGCCCCGTATCTCCGCGTCCCCCTGCGACCCTGCGCGGCGCGGGTGGGCCTCTCCGAGTCCCGCCTGTAGATTAGAGTTTGAAGGATGAGGCATCTGTGTGTCCTGTTGGGTCCAGCCTCGTGTCCAACATGCGGATCCAGGGACAGTGGTCTGGAACCTGACTGCATGTCACCTTGGGAGGCGCCTCGAGCTCCAGAAACTCGTTTTTAGTCCAGCAGAAAATGGGCCGTGTGTTGCAAAATACGACCCAATCCAGCGAAACATTATTCACAGCCCGTGTCCATGAAGTGACCAGCGGTACTCTGATGTGCCACGCCAACTGCCCGCGGACGGGGGGAAGTCCACCGTTCCAACTGTTGAGGCCATATCCACCACACCAACTGGTGGAGCGGGATCCACGACACCAACTGGTGGGGTTAGATTCACCTCACCAGCCTTTGAGGCCAGATTCACCATAACAACTGATGGGGCCCAGATTCACGTTGGTGAATCAGTTGTGGTGAAATGCATTTGACGGACTCAGGCTGTTCAGTACGCTGGCATTGCTGTTCGGCCTCAAGCGTCGATGGAAAAAAGGATCCCGTTCACAACGCTGGTCAGCGCTCCCAAAACGCACCTGACGTTGAACGCAACATCCTATTTGCCCTGTCCCCGCGGCCCCCGGTTCCTTCTCACAGTCCCGTGACGCCTGAGGACTCGGGTTTGAATGATGAGGCAGCTGTGTGTCCTGCGAGTCAAGCCAAGTGTCCTGTCTGGAGTGACATGACAGGTACACGGTGCCTGAAAGTCGTTGAAAGATTGGTTCCCACACCTGCAGCACAGAAGGCGAAGTTTTCTTTTGTGATGAATGTTCAGGGGTGGACATTTTCGCAACATCTGGGTGCACAGAAAAGTTACCGTGTGTTGCCGACACGAGTGTGGACTCGGGGTCGCCCCACACCTGAGCAATGTCGGTCTGTCAGCGGTGGCCTGAAGGTCCTCCAGTGACGCCAGGGACTGCAGTCCACTGACAAGACGTTGGAAATGAAGACCTGGACCCTGAGATCGTCAAGGATTCTTCTTCCTTCTTGAGTGTCTGTTTCGCATCTGTGCCTGGAATAAAGAAATCTGATCTGATTGCAGCGAAACAAATGCCTTTTCTATGTATGTTGACCAGGAACAAGATTTAACACTGCGGACTGCGCAACACTGCAGCACACGGCTTCTCGGCGTCCTGATTGAGTGAGATTCAATTATCGCCCACCCGACCTGCATGTGAGAGGGCCACGTGCACCGAGATAGAGATCCACGGCCCGCTTCACTCTGGATGCGTCAGCGTACTGGTCGTGTCCAAGATGGCAACACAGTACGCAAGGGTTGGCACATGGTCCCATTGCGTGACGGTTTTGGTGTGAAACAGGCCTCTGGTTTCTGTGCACAACAAGGCTGCAGATGTCGTTTCGGGCCTTCTGGGTCCTGCTGGGTTTGGACTCAAATGATGCTGGTGAGATGTGTGCCAATTCCAGGGGTGGATCCAGATGCCAATCCCGGATTTAAATCCAATGGGTATCCAGGGTGAATAAAACTTTCCCTCCTGCACCCATTTCCCGCAATCCATTTCATGTCACCCGTCCTGGCCTCTGGGTCGGAATCCCTGGAACCACGTGTCTGAATCCGAGACCCGCCATCTGATCCACCATCGCTGCTGGACGGAGCTTTGTTTTGCACCGCTGGATGCAGGACGACACGGTGTAGCCTTATCTGAGCGGAGCCGCGGCCCCGACCCCCTGATCCGCGCTGTCACTCAGCGCTGCAGGCCCTGCAGGACCCCTGCAGGCAGCAGCAGCAGGCCCGGGCCTTGTTTTACTGCAGGCAACAGACGCCGCCCGTTCCACAGCCCACGAATCTCCCATTGATCATCGCAGGGACTCGGGAACATAACATAATGGCTTCTGATCCATTGTTTGTACTGAGCGCCTTTTGCTTTTGTCCCGGGAGGGGGGGGGGAGAGCAGGATTGGATCGAGATTGGACAGCGTCTGTATCTTCGGAAACTGTTGGCTCCGACACGTTTCGCAGCACTACAGCTAAAGTTCAAGATTGTGTGACGCATCTTGCGCCATTTTGCGACCAACTTATAAATGGTCTCTTGAACAAGTATTTCTTGTAGTGTTTCTTCTCCGCCATGTTCTTTTCCCGGTTTTGGTACAAATTGTGTGTGTGTGTGTGAGTGTGTGTGCTTGCATGTGCGTGTTCCCGACATGGTGTCTCTCAGTGTCTCTCTCTGTCCCTCTGACCCGCGTCTCTCTGTGTCTCTGCAGGGTACCGGGGCGGCCGGCGAGGATGCCGGGTAAAATGGCGGGTTACAAGCCGGGGATCCCGACGCAGCCGTACACCAAGTGGGACGCGGAGAAGGACGAGGTCGAGGTCGACTACAAGAGGCTCGACCCGTCGGGACGGACCTGCTTCTCAGGGAGGAAAGGATGCGTGCTCAAGGTGAGGGGAGAGGGTGCAGTGCGGGTGGTGTGTGTGTGGGGGGGGGGCAGGGTGGAGGCAGTGGGGAGGAGGGGTGAAATGTAGGGAAGAGAGGGTTGGTGGGCGGTCAGGAAAGAGTGCAAACAGTGGTAGCGGTGTGAGGTTTGGGGTTGGGTGGGGTGGGCTGAACTGGGTTCAGGTGTGGGGAAGGGTGAGCGGGTTGACCAGTGTGTTTGGTGATGTGGGTAGGTGAGTGTGGAAGACCAGGGTAAGGCACACTGGAAATTTAAGTTGTTCAGTGAAGTTGCAGGCAGAAAGACACGCACAAACACACACACACACACACACACACACACACTGCTCAACCATCTCCGTGCCGTGAACATATGAACTCGTCCTTCAGTCTTGAATGACAAACGCCTCATTTCCCACTGCCCTTGTCTCGGCAAATAGATTGAGTTCATTTCTCCACAAGGCCTGTTTCACACTGCATGTCGCTGCACCAGACAACAACAAGTTTGGGAAGCTCGACTGCAGAACACCAAATACAGAAATTCCACGATTGGCATTCCCAGTGAAAATACAATTGGGATTTGTGCGTCAGTTTTCTCTTGGAAACACCACGTTCTTCGGGTAATTTTGCACGTTCTATGCCTGACACCGTGTGTCCTCTTTTAAGTCCCGAATTTCCACGCAGTCCCCATCATCGTGCACAGTGACACACGACATGGCACACCCAGTGTGAACCCGCCCGTCCCCGTGTGTCGCTGCAATCCGAGGTGATCCCGGCGGATTGAATCCGGGATGATCCTGGGGATGGAATCCAGGTGAAGCTCCGCGCCGCCAAATTGCGTCTCTCAGACTCATCGCAGACAGTCTCCGAAATGGGAATTGTCGTCGTCGCGGGGAAACGGGGAAATTGTTTCTCGGGAAGGACGCAGATCTTCGCATTTTCTCCATCAATTGCGAACGCTTTGCGCTGTCTGCCTGTGGAGTCTAGAGTCGAGATGCACGAGTGGGTGTGACGTGCAGCCATTCAGTCCCAACAGTGAAACAGCGGTAGAGGGACGAGGATGTGGCCCTGGATAGGAGCACAGATCTGGTATGAGGTCTTGTGGGCCATAATCACCTCAGACCCGGTCCGTCCGTATGAGTGTCCGTGTCCGCAGTTTCCTGCACTGGCGAACAGAAGACGGTGAACACAGTTTTGAGCAAGATAAACTGAACTTGACGTTCAGACAAATGGAAATATTGCCCCAAAACAGCCGTAAGAAATCTGAACCTTGGGTCGGTTTCACACTGGATACGTCGCTTGTTGCTTTGCGTCACGTTCAACTCCACACGCGCTGGATGTGAAAGTGCCGACGCACAGGGTGAACCGGCCCAAGTGCGTTGCCACGTTAATTTAACTTTTAATTGAAAAGAGAATAGGGTTTCTCCGGGGCTTTTGTGCGCCTTTGTTGCGGGAGCGCGTTTCATTAGGTGCAGTCTGTAGCGAGGTGCCATCGCGCATCACTGATGAGGTGCAGCGCCGCAGCGCTCACTGCAACACACAATTTTTATTTTCATATCAAGAGCGGCAGGTCCACCTGAGCCATTGAAAAATTCATCTGAGATCCACCTTCAGCACGTGTGCATTTTCAAAGCTGGAATGTCATATCTGGGTCCCGTGTTGGACCCAGTCAGACTAGGTCGAGCCACCTGAAAGAAAACGCCTGCATGCACAAAAGCAATGCTGACGAAACGCTGCTCACCCCACTTCACTCACTACAGTGCTGGTCCAGTGGTCACACAACACTCAGTCAGTACTCCACTCACTTGAGACTGAACTTCAATGATGACCCAGTCCTTACCTAATGGTCCTCATCAGACAGACAGACAGACAGACAGACAGACAGACAGACAGACACACACACACACACACACACACACACACACACACACGAGCAAGGCACTGGTTTTCGTACTCACCGCGTCCCTCGCTGCTGCTGCAGGTGTTGATGGTGTCGGTGATCTTCTCGCTCGGTCTCATCGTCGGCTACATCCTGCGACGCTCCGTCCACGAGTACATCGTCGCTCCGAAGCGCTGCCCGTTCGCGACGCTCGACGCGTACAGCGCTGACGTCAGCGACGCCGTGCGACGTCACATCAGCGCCGCCAGCCTCCAGAGCAGCCTCCGGTCAGTACTCTCTCCCGACAGTCAGTACTCGCATGATAGTCTCGTCAGTACTCGCTCATCTTGTGGCGAAAACAAGCTTGACCAAGCCTTCAAATGAACGTCCAAAGCCTCAAGTCAGTTGTCAGTTGTGCCACGAGCAGCACTGCCTCAGTGGTCATTCTTTTGGTGTCTTCAACGTTTTGTCTGCAGGGAACACCGTGTACTCCGGGGAACCAAAGCCAACATCCTACTCGCTGTTCCTGCTTGCCTGGCCCTGTTTGTCTTGTAGCCCACATTGCTCCGTGAATTAACCCTGACCTGTTCTGTGCACAGGGAGTACACGCGGGACGTGCACATGACGGGGACCAACGCGAACAACAAGCTCGGGCAGCTGCTGCAGCGGCGCCTCAGGGAGGCCGGGGTCAAGGTCAAGACGGCGCGATACGACGTGCTCCTCTCATACCCGGTCTGGTCAGTACTCACTCAGTACTTATGGTCAGTAGACATGGTCAGTCAGTGATTCAGTACGCTCCTTGCTTCGCAGTCGTCCGTTGAAATCAACTTGATGTACACATTATCTCCTCTGGTGAGTACTCACTCAGTACTCATGGTCAGTTGGTGATTCAGTACGCGCTCACAAGTGACTACTCAGCAGTGAAATCAACTTGATGCACACAAAATGTCATAAAGAGACTCGCGCGCTTTTCCTCAGACACTCCTAATCAAAAGGCCCTTCTCCTCCATCACGCTCTGACACGGTAAAAGCGACGTGGAAATTACTCAGAAGACGCAGCGCGTCCATCAGCGTCGCTCCGCAGTAGATCACGTGAATAATTCACGTGGTTAATGGCGGCGTCGCGTGCCGAACCTGATGCAGTGAGCGACAAGTGGAGAATCCTGCTGCGTTGGCTTCACGAGTCACACCTGGAAATTTGTGGGCGAGGGTCTTGCCAAGTTTGAAATATTTAACACATGAAAATGTAAAGGTGGGCACCGTGAGACTCACGCACCCGGATAAATTTGCAGGTCCAAATTCATTGTCACGAGGTCATCAGTGTGCGTGTGTGTGTGTGTGTTTTGTGCGTGTGTGTGTGTTGTAATGTTCTGGTCAGACAGTGAACCCCGTTGTTCCAGGGAGGACCCGAACACGGTGTCCCTGCTGCGGGAGAACGGCAGCGTCGCCTTCCAGACAGAGTACCGCGTCCCGCACCCAGACATGCACCCGGAGCTCGAGGCCTACAGCGCCTTCTCTCCCAACGGAACCGCCGAGGTGGGTGCACGCATGCATGGCAGTGTCACCAATCACACACACACACACACACACACACACACACACACACACACATAGAGCAAACATACACACACGCGCGCGCGCGCGCGCGCATAAGCACTACTTGGATTTATTGACCGACTGACTGACTGACTACAGATACACACACACACACACACACACACACACACACACACACACATAGATTGTGATCAATATCCTGGCACATTGTTCATTCCCTGACGCGCCCGTACCCGTGCTTGATAACCGCAGAGCGGGGAAACAGCCTGAACCACTGCGAACAGGCGCGATGGCTGTTCTCAGTGCAAGACGAATGTTTCCCCCGTGGTTCGCGACTTCTCACTGAAAACTCGCCAGTCTTGCACGGCACTTCTGAATGGACGTTTCCGCTCCTGTTTCCTGTGCTTTTCGGTGCAAGAATTGTGTGTGTGTGTGTGTGTGTGTGTGTGTGTGTGTGTGTGTGTGTGCGTGTGTGTGTGCGCGTGTTTGTGCCCACGTGTCTTGGTTTCGCACTGAATAGGGGGGAATTACAAAGGGATCTTGAGCATTGGCAGGGTCACCTGTGGGTGCTGCACATCGTTCCTGCCGCCCTGCCGTGCTTGCGTCTTGTTGTGAATCCATTGTTGACAGCGTCGCCACTCAACGCGACCCCCGAGCGACAGAACTCAACGTCGCAACGTCGGCGTTCTTCTCACAGCGCCGCCCTGGCAGCGGAAATTGGCCCTGTATCGCTGTCCTTGTAGCGTGACACTCACTGCAATGCAATTCAAGCAACAGGGGGCAGTGTGCAGTTGCACCTGTGTACGCAACTCGGTAGCCAGGTGAACACGGATGCAACTGCAGACGGAGACTCTGTGGTCGGGGCGGGTACAACACGGACTCTGTGTGTTCTGTATCTTCAGTCACACACTGCAAGGATGACGAAACAGCAATGACAGCTCACACCCTCAGTCAGACACTGTGAGGACTGCGCTATCGACTTTCCCGATGCAAGGACGAGGCTGTATCCTCGGTCCCTCCACTCCCCGGACGTTGACTCATCTCTCAGACCTGGTTGTCTCGGGGAGCGAGAGACTTTGATGTGACACATGAAAGGTCAATAGACTCTTGAAGTAGAGATGAGGGGAAGGGAGTGGCCATAAACTGTCGTTAGGAACCGAGTATCACCTGTCATCACCGCATTTTGATGTGTGGGTGGGTGGCAGATGTGTGTCAGTGTGTGCTATTTGTGGGTGGCTGTGTCGATGACTCCGTATCGTGTGTGTGTGTGTGTGTGTGCGTGTGTGTGTGTCTGGTGCATAAAGGCATAATTTTGGGTGCGTGTGAGGGTGACTTGTTCATTTGAGGCTGTTGTGGTGGAGTGGGTGGGTGGCAGTGAGTTTGTCTGGGGGTGGGTGTGCAGGCAGGCAGGTCAGGTCTCAAAGACGGGATCTCTCTCCCCCTCTCTCTCTCTCTCTCTCTCTCTCACACACACACACACACACACCGGACCTCCCCACCAGCCTCGTGGACCCCGGTCGTGGAGCGGCTCTGAGTTGAGTGCACCACAGATTAATGCGCGTCTCTCCACAGCGCCGTCGGGACTGATCAGCGCTGCGACCCGGCGCTGATACGAGCGCCTTGTGGCGTCGTCTGGGACTCGTCACCGGTTTAGTGCGTTTCTGCTGAAGTGACCATGAATCGCCGGAATGCGCGGATCCACCTCCCTTCTGAAAGTGCCCCCACCGCACAGACACCCCAAACTTTGTTGCAAGGGTCAGAACTTAGATCCCCAGAAAGACCTACGCGACAGAAATGCAAGGCGTCACGCGTTGCAAATCACGTGTTAGATCTGCGTGAAAGAACCGCGCAATGATGACGCCGGTGAGCCGGAAGTTGAGACGCCCAGCACCCCCACCCCTCTCACATTGTCTCACTTCGGCCTTGCCCTTGTTGTCTCAAATTAATGGGTGGATGGTGGACCTGGGGCCGACGAACAAATGTGTTTCCCTTCAGGGAGACAGTGGATATTTATCTCGGGTGTCTGAGTGTCTCCCGAAGACGGATGAGAGATCGTCCGTCTCCGCCGGGGTCTGATGCGGGGAACCAGAAAACACATCCTTCAGGAGCAGGCCCGGGGGATCCGGGGTGGGGCGGGAGGGAGACACGCCATGTTTAGAGGGGTGGTGAGAATATTCGTAAAAGCGTTGTGGAGAGGCTCACCTCGCTGTATGAGACAAGAAATTCACAAGAGCATTGTGACAAGGTGGACCACACCCAATGATCACTCAAGACTCAAAACGAAAATTTTGTTGTGAAGCTGTCCAATCCTTGTGCCACACCACCACAGACTCTCAAACCAGGTTTGCAAAGAGAAACGTGTGTCTCTCGATACATGTGGGAATCACCAAGCTAAGGTCCCCCTCACGTCAAGATCTGCTCTGTGTTTCGCAGGGGACTTGACTCCCCACGAGGTGCCTCACCGCAGCGCACCACTGGGTGGGATGCGGTGAGATCCGTCAGGCGCCTCATCCGTAACGGGGAAGTGACGGGTTCCCGCCATCCGTCACGTGCGCCGACGTGAGGCCCGGGACGCAGGGACGCCGCGGGGGGGGGGGGGGCTGTTTGACTGCCTCAGAAAGTCTCTTTTCAGATACGAAA
>JAAUXT010110520.1_pt1 | contig 12706 bp, 15 predicted proteins | sample 7278171 | NCBI WGS metagenome assembly JAAUXT01 (sample SAMN14350112, study PRJNA611818) | marine sediment metagenome | isolation source: surface marine sediment (1.8m) | place: French Polynesia: Moorea | collected 2018-08
AAATCACCCGTCGGAGCCCCGTCGCGTCAACGTCGCGTGAAAATTGCTATTTCGACGTTCACGCGTCGCGTCGTTTTGCAGCTGTCAACGTCGTGCTTAATCTGCCCAATGTGTGTTGTGTTTTCAAGGAGGGAGGGTCTAATCCACTCAACGTCTTGAAAACAACTCGCGTGCAATGCTCTGATTCTAAATTGCAGGTTGGCGTTTGATTTCCTTCACAAAAGTGCTTCACTTTTGCAATCGTTTGTTTGTGAAACTACAAAATTACCCGTAGTTTACTCAACGCTCGCACCTTCTCTTTGCAGCATCTACATCAAGCTGAAAAAGCCGAACGCAGCAATTCGCGACTGCAATCGAGCCATCGTGATCAACCCGGACTCAGCGCAGTCCTACAAGTGGCGCGGCATGGCGCAGAGGTGAGGCAATGGCTCTGCTTCAAGACTCCCATTTCATTCCACAATGTAACACCGAGCGTGCGTTGGTCCAAGTGGGACAATGATACAAAGTACACGCGTCACGAAAATCACAAAAATAACCAAAACCACTTGGGTGGATTCGGCTCAGCATGTGGGTGGAGCTTTTGCGAGTGGCTCAGTTTTGCACAGATCTATTTGAATGTTGCACTGCAGGCTGTTGGGTCGCTGGGAGGAGGCGGCGCACGACCTGCAGACCGCCTGTAAACTGGACTACGACGACACTGCCAACGAGATGCTGAAGGAAGTGCTGCCAAACGTGAGTACCACCTCTCCTTTCTCTTCTTCCTGCAGTCTTCCGTTGTGCCTTCAGAATCGTGCAGCTGCTCAGGTGCTTGTTCAGTTGAACCTTTCAGATTCGTTGGTTCTCTTTGGCGCTGCAATTTTCTGGCAACGACTTTGGTTGGTGTTCTTGACTCCGGCCAACAAATCTCGTTCTAAAGTTGGTTTGCAGACAAGCAAACGACAACTCTGGTACAAAAATATTATTTATTTCGCGACGCGACAATTCATTCAAGTGATTCTGGTGACGGCTACGCTGACGAAGAAACCAATGCCCCGAAAAATGACTAGAAAATGAAGCAGGCACCAGAAGCAAAATGTGGGAAGCGCCAGATTTCAATTTGTCTTGTAATCTTGGATTTTTTTGCGCATTATGACTTCATTGAAAGTCGACAGAAATGTCTCGCATGACAGCTCACAATGCTGCTTCCACCAATGGATTCATGGTGTGTGCGATATAACAACGTAGGTCCCCCAAAAATTCAGTTTTGGCGGAACATGAAAAGAGAATACGTTGAAATGAACAACCCATGCCGTTGGCATGCACAAGGCAGTGCACTCCCCTCCCCGCTCCAAATTGGCACCCGACACCGTCCGTGTAATTGATCCACCCGATGCTGGATCGTCCACTGCAAAAACAATTTCGGTGGCATGATGCGTGTCTGAGGGCACATCAGTTTGCGAGTGGAGTCAGGGCTCCTCAAGACTCGTACACGATTCATCATTGCATTGCTCTCTTCCCGAGTCCTTGAAACTGGCCAGTAACTGAGGCAGCTGAACGCTGATGGCGTGATTCAGGGCATCGAGCGGACAACCCGACAAGTACGAGCAGTGCGAGTTGAGACTGCGGAACTGGTTGACTGCGTTTGTCGTGAAAAAGTCCTTGTACACTTCAGCATCGGGAATGTCGTATTTGCTGACCCGACCGTCCGTGATCACTGACTGGAAGATGTGGTGCTTGTCTGGATTTTCAATGATGTCGGCCATGACGGCCTCATTGTCTGAGAGAATGGATTTCCTGTTGTTGAACACGGCTGCGTAGCGGTCAACAAGCAGTGCGTGGATTTTGACGAGAATGGCGTGCTGGCGGATGAAGGCGATTTTGTTGACCACACGGTTCTGCACCACGTGGTGCATATCGTGCAGTAGCGACTCCTCCTCCTGCAGGAAAAGGCGCTGGTTGATGTCAGCGCGGAATGGTTGTCCCCAGAAGGAGCCGACGTAGACGCGCGGCGGCTCGGTGACGTTGATGAGCGGAGCGAGTCCCCAGAAGAGCGCGCCGTACACGCGCATGAGCTCCTGCGGCGAGATGGTGTCCGCTTTGTTGAGGATGATTCGTACCTGCGCCTCGCGCCCCTTGAGCTTGTGGAAGAGCGCCTCGAGCTCGGACCCCACGTCCAGCTTGGTCGGGTCAAAGACGACGAAGATGAGATCAGCGCGCTCGATGAACCAGCGCGTCACGTCGTTGAACGGGTAGCCGCGCTCCTGCTGCTTCCTGTGCGACACGCAAAATGTATTTACTGAGCATGGAATGCATTTTCTTGCTTCAGTGCGTGAACGGCTCACAGTGTTGTTCTCCGGACAGTTTGGACACCCCAATACACCAACTGCGTGAGGGTGTTGCTGCGGATGAATTGTTCGTTTGTTCACAAGGCGACGGAAACAGCATCAAAGGCCCTCTGGTTTGCTATTGTTGGTCAGATCTGCAGCTCAGTCCGCTGACTGTGCACTGATATCTTATCTGCGCCTTGAAGTGGAATGAAACAACCAAACACTTATGTATTGCTGACCTGTTCTCAATGATGCCCGGTGTGTCAACGATGGTCATCTTGCTCAACAGTTGATACGGCATCTCGATGCCTTGCAACTTCTCGAGAAAACCCTGCAAGAGCGCATCCTACCAGATCAACAACTGTTGCGTGGCGAGTTTCTGTTGTCAAGACGTCGAATATGGGTCTTGACAATTTTTGCGCGAAGCTTGACACGAAGGAAAATTGCGCACCCTGCCGAAGTTTTCAAGAGCCGTGAAACCCCTTGTCGGGTCTGCAGCGAGCACCAAACCTTCAAGCGTCTTGTACTTGTCTCCGTGCATGAGCACAGTGAAGTCAGATGTCGTGGGCTCAGCACCTACAGGTGGTGGAAAGGTTCTGTCGTCGTGTTTGTATGATTTGGGTGTGATTCGCATTTCTGTGGCCCATTAGGATTTCGATTTTCGGACATCCGTCAGATGAAAAGTGAATCAACGGCTCACCTGTGTGCAACAGTTCCTGAGTGTCTGATACTCCGATCAGATAGTTGATCATTGTCGACTTGCCGACGCTCCAGGGCCCGACAAACAGCACCAAGGGTCTGGCGTTAATTTCACCGTCTGGAACGAGAAGATGAATTGTGTGAAGAATGGATCAGGTGATACGAGGTCTGTCCAACGAGTGCGTTCATTGAGAAATGAAATGAACTCAATCCAAATTTTTGCCACGATATTTTGGTCCCAGATTTTCCTGTTTCAGACAGTCTTGGGCAGAGTACCTGTGACGACATGTTTGTTGAGATCGTTGAAGTTGTACAGTTGCTCCATGGGACGAATCGCACTGTCGTAGATGTGGACCAGTTTCTCCAACGCTTCCTTTGTTCTGGATTCCAGTTCTACAGCAAACACGAAACTGTTTGAAACGTTGCAAGCGAGGAATGTGTGGTTTTGTGTGCAACCATTGACTTCGATTTCTTGCCCAGTTGCAGTGCACATTTGTCTGGGAGGTTTGCAGAAAGGGAGTAATTTGGTGACACAAGCAATCATCGTTCACCGCAGACCTGTCCTCCAAAGCTCTTTAGAAGTGAAATATCTGTGAATTGCTGGTCTGCACATCACAAAATTGGCTTGCTCAAGTTGTTGACAAAAACACTCGCTGCGCAAACCTTGACTGTCGGCTGGTTGCGCGAGTCGCAGCGCGCTGCGGATGTGAGAGCGGTCCCGGGGGCCCAGCACGCCCTGCGCCGCCTCTTCAGCCGCACTGCTCACATCTGTGTCAGGGGAAGACACTGCATCAGTGCATGAGTGCATCTACTGAGTGCATATTTTGCAGTTTGTAATGAGACCCTGGTTTTGTGGTGAGTGACAAGTCAGCTTGACGTGTTGACCAATCTATTCGCTGTGCAATTGCAAACTTGCTGTTGTGTGTTGGGTGCAGGTAGAGTCTATTACCTTTGGGGCTTTTGGAACCGGTGCAGGTGAAACTTGAGGAGAAACAGACAACAAGGAAGATCTGAATCTGGCCACAGCATCTCCAAGCTGCCATGTCAGTCTGGATGCCCCCTACATCGTTGAGCACTCGGCGAAACCTGTGGGGAGATGGCACCACTGACGCCAGCTGTCGTGGGGTCCATCACAAATCGCGGGAAATTGTTTCAAGAAAAATGTGTACAACTCGAAAGGGGAAGCCACACCGAAATTTTGACTCAATTTGTCCAAACAGTACAGCAGTGGTGAGAAACCGTGGCTCCGGAGAACTCAAGCCATTGAAAGGATGGGCCACTTGGTTTGCCTGGTGACTGACTGCATGAACACTTGACTGTCCAATTTTGACTCACAACTTTGCTTTCTTGTTCTGACAAAAGGCGAAGAAGCTGATGGAACACAAGCGGAAGCAGCAGCGGAAGAAGGAGGAGCGTGAGCTGCGCGAGCGGAAGGAGCGGATCCGGCGCGCGCGCGAGGAGCACGAGAAGGCGCGCAAAGAGGACGAGGAGCGGCGCCAGCAGTTCCCAGGTGAGGCGGGTGCGCAGCGGAGTTGTGGGCGGCAAGAACAGGGTGCGGTCGTCTCAGAGAGCGCTTTTTTGTGGCCAGGCGCATTTTGTTAGTGCTTTGGCGCATTTTCTCCAGTCAGGCACCAACGAGCATGAGGTTTGGTCCCTTCTTTCTGGTCAGGTGATCTCGTGACTTTCTAGTTCGTACAGCTTTCCTTCTTGCCTTTCATTCCTGACAAGAAGGAAAACACTCAACACCAAAACTGAAATCCTTTTGTCAAGTCAAAGAAACACCAAAGATATGCGTTGTTTTCAGGTGGATTCCCTGGTGGCATGCCCGGTGGAATGCCTGGAGGAATGCCTGGGGGCTTTCCTGGTGGAATGCCCGGAGGGTTCCCCGGTGGAATGCCCGGGATGGGTGGAGGTGCCCGCGGACCTGGAGGCATCGATTTGAGTCAGCTCCTGTCTGACCCTGAACTGCTACAAGCTTTCCAGGTGGGTGTGCCAACAGCGGATGGAGACTATTTGATTTTGTGTGTGTACTTGTTTGAAAGTGCACTCAGCATTTCTCCTGAATGTGTTTGCAGGATCCAGAAGTAGCTCAAGCATTCCAGGAGATCAGCGCGAATCCCGCGAATATTGCAAAGTACCAGAATAACCCCAAAGTGCAGGAAGTCATTGAGAAACTGTCCAAGAAGTTTGGTGGCGCCGGTCCAGGTAAGCGCCATCACCAGTCACGAAACTTGATTTGAGGAATAAAATGCGCAGTGCAATCAAACGGGTTGGACGAGGCGAACAGATGTCGATTTGCACACCCGAGAATATTGTTGAATGTCTGAAAAGGTACAGTAGAACCAGTAGAACCTTTTTGTATTTTCGGTGGTGCAATTGCTGGTGGCAGCTCAGTAGAAGTGTGTGTGTGTTTCTGTGCAATTTATGTCTTATCTTGTGTTGCGACAGGTGGTGCGGGCGGGTCGCCGTTCGGCGGATTTGGAGGCGCCGGGCCGTTCGGTGGCGGCGGCGGCGCGGGCAGCGAGGGCGGCGCGAGCTCACCGGGAGGCGTTCCACCGCAGCCCGACATCGACTGTGAGTTTTCCTTCCCGGTTTACTCGGATTGTCTTCGAAGATGAGGTGCCTTTCCATCTCTGTATTCTGACACCATGTTCTTATTTTCTGTTTCCAGGATGTGAGCAATCCTCGTTCTCTGGCAGCATTTTGCAAAGTGTGGTGTCTGGAATAGAAGTCAATTCAAAACGCTGGGGTGGTTGTACCAAGTCATCCGCATTTGGGCGCATTGCTGTGCGTCTCAAAAATAACCCAATCATGCTCAAGAAATTAGTCCGTTGTTTTGGTTTTCAATTCTGAGACATTCCCCAGCGCATAATTTCCTGTCAGAAGACTTTGTCACAGATGTACCAATCTGGCTTCATGTGCTCGGAACGTCTTTGTTGCCTCCGTGACCACACATCAACTTCGCTGCGCTTGCAAACTGGTTTTCGAAGCTGAGAAAGGAGACAGACATTACAGTGACTTTGATTCGTGACCAGATTTGATCAACTGTCAACACACCAGCGCTCTCGTGCTTATTTGTGCAGCTGTAGACTGCCCGTGAAAATTGATCTTGTGCTCCTGCGACGGCCTCGCCTCTGTTCGGCGATCATGATTGACTCGTTCTGCGCATCAGTTTGCTGATAAATTTGATTGAGATTGAAAATAGCAAGAATCCTCATTTTCCTCGATTGTACAATGATCTGTTGTGATTTGATAATAAAATACACCTGCGTGTATTTAAAGTTGAGTCCGCGGCTTCTGTCCTCTGACGTCCTTGTTGCAATCAGACAAAATTGTGAAAAACAAGGGGGTCAGCAAATTTTGTTGAAAAAGGAGAAGTGAAATCCTGAATCACGTCTGAATATAAGAAGCCACACATATTTGAGCATTTTGACAAAAATGTGAAAAAGAAATTTGACCTCGAAAACTGGAGTCCCCATGCGCTGCGCCTGAACATCTGCACACGAAGATCAACGGCGCTCACCTGCCCAGCGAGCTTCGTGGCGACATCTGTCGCGGCAGGCGCACCCGTCACAACGCTGTGGTGCCCCATTTCTGGAAGTTTCCCCGTTTCAGTCAAAATGTTGCAAAAGGGATCGTAACTGTTCAAATGACCAGCCAGAAGCTGTTGAGTGCGCACAGAGCGTACAGAGACATGGTGGAAGCCTACAGTGAAAAGTACAGATACGCTGCCTACATAGAAGAAGCAGAACAGGAATCTTCCGATTCTGATTACCCGTCCGAGTCTGAACTTGATGCTGACAGGTGAGTGCAGAATTTTGTGCAAGAGGTTGGATTGCAGTGCAGGGCATTTTGCTGTTGATGTTCTTTCAGTTTTGCCGCTCATCCGTAGCTGGAATAGGACTGGGTTGGGAAAATGGCCCAAAGGAAGTTTGTGGCGTCTGATTGGTGTAGAGTTGAGACAACACGTATTGACCAGAGGACATCTGGCTCAGAGAGATCTGACTAGCAACGAAAACGTGTTGATGTCAAATCCTCAACTTCCTCCGTGTGATAGTGTGTGTGTGTGTTGTGAGTGTGTGACTCGCACAATATACAGTGGACAATATTGTTAGATTTCCAAGGTGCGACTCGTATGTCTGGCACGCAAGTTCACGTGAAAGCAGACGAAAAGGAAATGTGCAAAGAAATACAATGCTCAACTGAGAGACAACGTTCCCCCAAAGAGCTTCCTGTACTCTTTGAGTACTGCTGCTGCTGCTGCTGCTGCTGCTGCTGCTGCTGCTGCGATGTGTAGAATCTACAATATATAATCGGCGCGGACAAACTTGTGACTGGTTTGTCGTTTGAACTCCCCGTATACGCTCGTGAAGCCGGTCCTCAACGCCCCCCCCCCCCGCCGTGTTGACGAAGTTTCTGAGACAGCCCTCCTCCGATAAAATTTTCTGGGAGACCCTTCCCAAGAGGAAAATTACAGGAGACCCCCAAAGCAAAACTTATGTGAGGCTTGCCCTCACACACCGGAGCTAAAATTTCTGGAAGGTCCCTCATCAGACCAATTTCATTTTGTTGAGGGGGGGGGCAGATTTCCCCTGCTGGAACTGCACCGTGACACGCTTGTGTTCAGAGCTCAGCATTCTTGAAATACAATCGCAGCCTTCCGAGTGAGTCTGTGTTATCCACTGGTACGAGGAGCTGTCATTCATCACGAGTTCACCACAACAACTGGTGGGACCAGATCCACCTCACCAACTGGAGGGGCCAGGGCCAATGTATGTTGTGACAGGTACAAAAACTCACCATTGCAATGAATGACACAACCACGTATTACGACCTCCAGCGGAATAGGACCTACTGAAGCCCTGTGATCCGATTTTGGGTCGGTCCTACCCCACTCCCCCCTTCATCCCAAGCTCAACCTTTCAATGTGCTTGCCACTGGCCTGTATTCAAACCTCATTGTTTTCTGGTGGTACGCAATGCCATCACCCACCCGTTTGGTGTGTTCTGTCAGATTTTCCAATTTTGACCAAGTTTTGGGCACACAGCCCTCTCATTGCGCAAAAAGTCCCGAAGAGGTTCCTTCGTTTCGTGTTTGTTTCCTGCAACAGTGCTGCGGTGCGAGTGATTCCCTCCGACGGTTGACCAGCTCTACTCGCTGCGGTGTCAGGTGTTGCTGCGCCGTGTCGGTGCACTGCTCTGACTGCTCTCTGTGCGGTAATTGTCGCGGCCGACTCGTCATTAGCGATCCATGCGAGACACCTGTTGCGCGTGGACAATGAACTCGCGTCATATGTTGCCGGCACACTGCGCGGGATTTCACATCATGAACCAAACCCGGTGACAGTTTGTGTGAGGTCATACGTTTCAGAGCATTTGCGTCTTGGGAACGAACCTGTTGCACGTTTGAGGAATTATTATGGCCGGGATAGCCGTCAACATTATGGTTGAAGATAGTAGTCTGGAGTGTGAAGACATCAAGATTGTGAACACGGATGACAATGCCGCTGCTGAACCGACAGAAGCTGATCGTGGGGTCTGCGGGGTGGACGGAAGAGGCGTCGCAACGATGGAGTCACGATGCGACGCGATGCCCTTGTCGCTGGATGTGGAAGACAAAGATAAAGACTCTTCCCCATCAGGCAGGGACGATCCAGTGGAAACCTCGGCAGAGAGCGAATGGTATCGAATGAGAAGGACAATTACTGTCTTGCATGACACTTCTAGTGGTCGGCTTTGATTGCTCTTGCAATGCAAATAGTTTGTGTTTTCACCTGCGCAAAAAGTGTGCATCATGTTTTGTTCCGTGCCAGCTGTCGAAAAGCAAGGAACAACCCTCGGCAGGAACGCCCGACCTTCAGCGGACTTCGTTGGACTGACACAGAAGCCGATCAGCTTTACCTCCTCCTTTTCTGCTCGCGATCCCCGACCAACGAAGGCTCTGACGGGTATGGGACGCAACGACAGCGACGTATTTGGAGCGTGGGAACTGAATTGTCCTTTTCTTTTGCAGCGTACACGAGCCGGAGTGGGTGGGCTCGGTGGGGACGAAGGGCGACGTGTTCTACTTCGAGCCGGGCCAGCCGCCACCCGTGAGCCGCGCGCAACCCGCCTCAACTCAGCCTGCACAGCTCTCTTCACAGAAACACGGACTCAAAAGCAAAGTCAAAACATTCGTCACTGCCAACAAGAAAAGCGATTCGTCAGAAGACAAAACGCCCCGGAGAAACGTGAGGAATGGGTTGCGGCAGAATGGCCACTCCCCGAGCGTCACGTTCAACGATCGACCGACGGGGCTTCTCAAACACGTGCGACTTTTCGTGGACCCGGGCAAACACAACCTGGGGCGGCGCGCATCGTTGTGCGAGCGACTGTTTGGAATTGTGCCCGGCCACTTCAGCACGCGTCCAGTGCGAGACGACGATGATGGCGGCGGCGGCGGCGGCGACGACGTGCGCGACAACAGAATCATGGTGCAGGCGCTGCTGCCGGGCCGCGAGGCGGTGCAGTGCGCAGACATCAAGATAGGTGAAGCGTAGTGAGATTCCTAAAGCCTCGCGAAATACTGGAAAATGTTTGCATTTGTCGCAAAACTTTGTTCGCGAATTGTGGGACTTCGCGTTCTTTTTCTTGTGCCAGAATTGTTGGTCACAAACGTTCATAGGAGAGAATTTAACATCAGGAAACAATTGCAGCAGAAAATGCAACTTTGCAAAAGCTGTAACTGTCCCATGTGCTCGGCAGGTGACTGGCTGATGCGCGTGGACGAAATTGAAATCAACCTGGAGAACATGGACATCATGCTGGCCTCCATCGTCGCACCTACACATGTAAGTGTCGAGCACCTTGGTTCCTGTTTGTGTTGGCCGTGTTTAGTGCGTAAGAAACGCATTCGTGTCAACAACACCATCGCTGTAACTTTCCAGAAAACAGTCTTCTCACACCAATGGGCCGTTCGTGTCCGTCACGTTGTAAATCAGGGACCGAACCACCGGGCTGGGGTAGAGGTAGTGGGTGCGATTGATTCTGTTTTGTGTGAAGAGAGGAAAGACGTGTGCTGTGCTGGTGCCCTCAGGTGACGCTGACGCTGCAGAAGCTGGCGGTGCTGGCGTCGCCGCCGCACGTGGTGGAGGCGCGGCGAGGCAGCGGCGGCAACGACGGGCTGGTGCGGCTGGTGAGCGGCGAGCGATGCGACGCGCCGCACCCCGCGCTGCGGGACGTGCCGCACGGCGTGCTCTATCTCACACTCGACGCCTCCCAGGAGTCAGCGCAGGCCAAGGTGAGCAGCAAGAGGCGTTCAGCTGACATTTCGTGCAAAGGGAAGGCAACAGTTGCAACTGAAGTAGTAAAATAGTGCATGTTGTTGATTCCGACTTGGGATGAAATACGTCCGCAGTGCAGCTTTGAGTTTTCACAAGGAGCATTTGCGTCCAGCGCTTTGGAATCATGAGTTGCGATCAGGCTGGGTTTACTTCTGGGTGAATTGCGCGCTGATCGGCTGGCTCGCTTGTGTTACAGGAGGACGTGCTGTACGAGTGGGCGCCGTGCGACGCCGCCCGCCGCCTGCTCGACGTGCGCGGCATTTTCACCACCCTCACGCACGTGCTGGTGGACGTCACCGACAACGCTGCCAAAACGTGAGTCCACCAGCCTCACTCTGTGTGAACTTGTCAAAGCTGCAGGACGGTTGGGTTTTGTTCTACTCGAAGAATCTTGTAATTCGACTGGTTTGGTTCCTTGATACGCCACGTTGTCAGTTGAACTGTGCTCGCACAGGTGCCGAAATGTTCATCAGAAATGAGGAAATCAGGCGCATTTGTCTTGCCCAGAGACGCGTAAGTGAACGCCCGCATGTTGCAGGTCGACGCTGCTGGTGGACGGGCGCCTGGTGCACGTCGGCTACAAGCGGGACGGACGCGAAGTGCTCGTGCTCGCGCTGCCGGCCGACATGTGCGTCCACCGCTCTTATGAAGTACTCTTGTGGTTGGAGCCGTCAGTTAGAAACACGAAGCTGTGTTTTCAGAGAGGCATTCAGGACATTTTCTGTTGCAGAATGTGCATCCTGGAAGTGAAGAAATTGGTGAGCGACTTGACCAGGCTGCTCAAAGTTCTTTACGGTTCTTTACACAGGTGAGCTCATCACTCAGTTACTTCTCTCGTGTGGCCTTGAGATCTGACTGCTGATGCACAAATGGGATTGACTGAAAGGTGGGAATGTTGGGTAAGAAGATTCATCATGCAGAGTGGTTTCCCCTGCAGCTGCTTCAGTACGCGGGAACACCACGAGCGAGTGGACCAGCTGCTGAGCGTGTTGCTGCAGCGCACCCTGCTGGGGGACCGGCTCGACGGCGCCGCTCCGCCGGGGCCGGAAGACGCGGTGCCCGGGGTCTCCGTCCTCCCTCTCCCAGATCATACCAAGGTAAAGCACGTGTCGCCTGAGCCCAGTCAGCAACATCACGTGTTCCGTTGGCGCCAGTTTTTTTTTTCCAGCAGTGTGAGTGTCAGACAACATTTTGAAATTTGCTTCTTGAAGGTGCTGATCAGCAATTGTCTCAGTGAACTGGAGGCAGCAGACTTTGGAAATATGGTGAGTGATTTCTTGGGTGCGGACTCACAAACAAGAGACGTGAAACGTAGCCAAGACCCTCAGTTTGAGGGGGGGCGTGGTTTCGGACACAAGTAACTCGCATGTGTGTTTGTGCCGTTGCATTTGCAGTCTGAAGATTACTACGACTTGAGACGCGCGTACAGCATCCTGGGTTCGTGCCTCTTCTACAAGGTATCAACACCAAAATGCTCTCACTGTCTTCAAAAATTGCTGAAGAAGTGAAACTCAGTTGGACACCATGATCACAGGCAAACTCTGCGGTTGTAACCACGGTGTTGTGTGCTTCAGGGTCTCCTCGTCGAGAGCCACCTGGCGGCGGATGACCTGCGCGACATCGCCTTGTTTCTGCGTCACCACGGGCTGCTGGCGGTGAGCGGCGGCGGCGCGGCGGCGCTGGGACAGCTGGTGGTGTGGCGCGAGGTGTTCCCCTGGCGGCGATGTCACGCGCCGCTCGATCCGCTCATCCCCGGGTTCACGGAGCCCGACGCCCGCTGGTTCCTGCTCGTGGTCGGCCAGGTGAGCTGCCTGTCATCCTCACACTTACCTGCTTGAAATGTGTCTCACACCTTCACACTGACAAGAGTGACAAGACAAACAAATGAGCCTGTGTCAGGCAACCCAAAACAGAAGAGGGCGTTTGAATAGCAGAACTGCTCGTCAGTGTGTTGCACCTGCCCGTCTCCTTTCCACATGATTCGATGCCAGTCACATAAGGTTGGGCTGATCAAGCGCCGAGACTGACTTCATCATACTTCCTGCAAGAGCTCGCTTGTGTTTTCAATTTGCCAAATGTGCGTTTCGCCGGTTCAACTGAAGTGTTTTTGTCCTTTTGATGTCTGTAGAAGAGCAGTGTGCTGGCGGTGTTGTTAGAAGCGGGTGGATGCGCAGAGTGGTGAGTCAAATGCAGATTTCCCTGGATACGTCGCGTAGATCAGAAAAGAGTTCTTGTTGTGGCAACTGAGGCTGAAGGCTCCCCGCGCGTGTTTTTCCAAAAAAAAAAAAAAAAAAAAAAAAAAAAAAAAAGGAACCCCAAAAAAACTTGTTTGAAAAAATTTTCACACCACAAAAAATGCGCGTAAACATAATTTTGAAAA
>JAAUXT010072127.1_pt1 | contig 12705 bp, 6 predicted proteins | sample 7278171 | NCBI WGS metagenome assembly JAAUXT01 (sample SAMN14350112, study PRJNA611818) | marine sediment metagenome | isolation source: surface marine sediment (1.8m) | place: French Polynesia: Moorea | collected 2018-08
AAAATTCAAATTTGACAAATTCCTTCCTTGCGCATTATCCCCAACCCAAAATGAACCAAAAGAGCCCAAAAGGTCCTAAATCAATTCTCATCTTGACCATGAAAGTGCTGCTGACATACTTTTGGAAGAGGCTGCCTATAGGTGCTTCGATTTGGCTCGCACCGATTTGGCTCAAATCGTGCAACCCATCTCAAATTACCTAAAAAGTGTTTTGAAAAAAATAAGATCTCGTCAAGCACACAAAAGGCTTTCGTTGGTGCTCTTGGGTGGTTCAACTCTGAACTTGCGTGTGTTACGGGAACTTTTTACAGACGTGGTTGCCTTGTTGCAGGTCATCATGCAGGATGGCAAGACGTTGGTGGCCCTCAAGGACGGCACCAAGTTCACTGTACCGGGCAGTGCCGTGCAAAAGGGGGGTGGCGTGACCGTGCTCAAGATCAACAACAAGCAGCAGGCGACGGACCACTCTTACACGTTCGTGTGTGAGCTGCGCGGTCACGAGGATGACGAAGGGTACAACTCGAGGTCGAGTATGGACAGCGAGGGTGAGGACCACGCGGCGCCGTCTCCGGGCGGCTCCGACAGCGCCCTCGGCTCCCCGAACCCGACCGACGCCAGCGGCGGCGCCGACGTGCCCAGCCCGGTCGCCTCCGCCGCCGTCACGCTCTCATCCGGGCCACTCTCTCCAAAAATAAACGGCACCGGCAACAAGACCTCTTCCCCCTCCGTCAGCACCGCGGTCACCAAACCCGCAAAAATTGTGATTGTGAAGAGAGATGCTCCGAGTGCGAAGCAGGAAATGAGCCCCAAACAGCTCGAAGACTGCAAGCTGATGCCGAGCCCACTCACGAATGGCAACAGCAAGAGTCTCGTGCTGAGGACTCTGTTGAAACAAAAACCTGTCCGGAACGTTTTGCCTCCGCCGAGTAATCACGTGGTTCCAGTGCAGTTGGAAACGGACGGTAGCGCTGGTTCGGTGGAAATGGAATCCGTTCAGAGGAGTGAGGAGGGAACGGAGGCCATGGAGGTCAACGAGTGTCTCGACCAAGAGATCGCAGGCAAAGGCGACACGACCCCTGAAACACCAGAAATTTTGACTGACAATGTGATTCAAAGGCCGGCAGACGAAGTGGTGGAAGCACCGGACAAGGAAGAAGAGGAAGAAGCTGCAGCGGAGCAGAACAGTGAAAGTTTGTGCGCTGTCGAGACGAACGTTTTGGAGGAAGGGAACACGGGAGAAAACACAGTTGTGATGACTCCCGAACAGACTGAGGCACCGCTGAACTCGGACCAACAAAACTGCGAGTCGTACATGGTGTGTGAAGCCGAGGAGGTTGAGCAGATGTCTCGAGACCCCGAGGTGTCCGAAGGGGGCTCCTGCGAAATCGCAGCCACGGCTCTGGATCGAGAGGTGACGGAGATCACTGCAGACATGTCTGAAGTTGCGGCGCAAACTGTCGACGCAAGTGACGGTGCATCGACGAGTGATGCGAACCGCACTTGTGCGCTACAGGAAGAAGGCGCGACCCACCAGGAGGGCCAGATTACAGTGACCGACAGTACGCTGTTGGGTGAAGTGACCGAAAGTGGATCTGAACAGGGCATTGCAGGTGGTGAAACGAGCGAAGTGGGTGGACAAGGAGAAACTATTCACATCACGAACACTGAAGAGACGGACTGCGTGTCTGTGGGCAGCCCCGAGGTGGCGTCGACTGACGGCGTGGCGTCGCCTCTCGGCGTCGCGGCGCCGCCGCAGCCCGCCACCACGACGGTGCAGCTCCTTGTGACCACCAGTCCACCCAAAGCGGCAGCCACGGGTCTCACACAGCTCACCGGGCTGCTGCAGGGAGGCCAACAGAGCAAAGTCACCACAAAGGTACGTTTCGAGACAAGAACCAGGACTCAGTAAAACAAACAGTGCAGAAAGGAAATTCTTTTTGGAGACGGTCGGCAAGTCTGTTGAGCTAACGTTGAGAATACTTGACATTGTCAGTGATACTGTCATGGCGTTGGAAGTACTTGGCGTGAAGTTTTGTTTTTTTGAGAAGTGACTGTGTTCACTGTTCAAAGTGTTCAACAAAGCAATTGGGACATATTATCCCACGAGGCTGCAAAACTACCCGTCAAGTGACCCGTTGGCGTTGAGTAGCGAAAACTTGTTTGCACTGATCGGCTGAAATTTTGACATTCTTTTGCAGTTGCTGCAGCAGCAACCGGCGGGAAATGGCGTTGTGCACGTGATTCCCGTGTCGGCGATGAAGGGCCTGACGGCAACGACGGCGCAGGTGCTGCCGCGGACGGTACAGTATCTGGCGCAGATTCCCGGTGCCTCGACTTCGGTGACGGGTGGCAAGACTGCGGGCCTTGTTCGTGTGCAACCAGCAGCCACGTCGAAACTGATGCAGCCTGCGACTATCATCGTACCAGCGACCACGGTCAGCGGCGGTGCCAGGCAGAATCGGCTCTTGCCCGTCATCGGACCGGCTCTAGCCACGAAGTCCGTGGAAGGGTTACAGACGATCAAAATCGCATCGGCCGGAGAGACAATCGCGCTGGCACCGAGGCCGGCGGCAGTGACCGGAGGGTTGCTGGCGGCAGGCGTCAAGAGTCCGACGCTGGCGGCGTCAGGGTCGCGGTCGCTGACTCCTGTCGCAGCGTTTTCTCCGGGCCCCTCCTCCTCCTCAGGCAGACACACACCCATCAGCAGCCCGTTCATGAGATCCACGTTGCATTCCACGAGGGAACAAGTGATGTCACCCAGTGAGAAAATCAACCTGAAAATCTCCTCGTCCTCCATCACGGAGTCACCGTGCAGCGACATAGACACGAGCCCCGCGTCCTCGAAGGAAACGGCGACGACCATCGGGACCCTCGGCTCCCTGTCGCTCAAGTCGGTGGACGGATTGGATGACGGCTCGAAAAATGACAAAGCCAGTGGCCTGTCGAAGGGAGAGTTCATCCGCATCCAAGGATCCAGTCTGCGGATCAGTTCCATGGGGACCGAAGAACGGTCGGAAACGCCGTGCTCCTCTCTGGGTAGTCCGGAATCGGATATTTCCAGCATGAGATCACCGAGTGTATCTCGACCAACCACTCCAGCGTTGGATTCCATTGAAGGGTCATCGAGGACCGGACAAACGTACCGTCGAGTCAGGCAAAGGAAAACCCGAATTGGAGAAAGTGAACCTGAACCCTACTTGTCTGGGTTTCTCTCTTCAGCCACTGAATTGCATCCGGTCGTGGACCACGACTATTGCAAATTTACGGACCTGTGTGGAGATATCCAGAGAAGTATCATTGCCACTTCAGAGTGCAAGGCGAGGATAGAGAGAAAAACGAACAAGAAAACTCGAGCGGCCCGAGTTGTGAAGGACGCGGGTGTTCCTGCAGTGTCTATGGACAGACCAGGAAGGCCCAGGAAACAGGACAAGATCAAGGCTCTGAGAGAGAAGCAAGTGCGAACCAAGAAAGGCAGGTACAAGAAGAAAGAAAAGGTTCCTGTGCACACTCCGAAGCCGGTGAAGGTTGAGGAAATATTTGAGGAAGACAGAGACCTGTTTGTTCCAACGTCAGATGACGAAAGTACTCTCAGCACCCAGGACTCATCTGAAGAGAGAAGGCTTGGGAGAAAGCCGAAGAAGGAAAAACTGGACACAAAACTGCGGTGGCGCTCTGACAAGAGCAAAAACTTTGTGAAAATAACGGGAAGCTACCAAGACGAATTTGTGTACTTCACGTCCAAAAATCATCGGAAAGCTCCGAGGAAATTCGAGGGACCTCTGCCTGACCCCAGCATCATCATGGGGAAGACGCCGAAACTGCCGCCAGTTGGCGGGACTGTGAACGTGTTCGATTGGTACCGAGACATGGCCAAGACGGACAAAAGCCAGTTCGGTGGAATCTCCGGGAACGCTGGCCAGGGCGAAGAGGCCTCACCCAACCCAAACCTGCAGAATTCTTCATACAGTGACTTGTCATCAACAGGGTACACAGGCCCCTCGGCGCCTGCTGCCCCTACCTCGCATTTAGCGGCCGCGGGACCAAGGTCGGAGTCGGAGGTGGTGGATCTAGTCTGCGAGCTCTCTGGATTAGGCGGAAACGAAACAGTGGAGCCGCTGATCGGGTCGGGCGACCTCGACATGAGCACGTTCCTCAACTCGATCGGCGAGGACGAGCTGCAGATGCTCGAGAGTTCAGTCAAGACGCTCGGCAGCAGCAGCAACACCACCCACGGCGGCAACAACAGCAGCAGCAACGTGCCGGCAGAGACGAAACCAGACGTGACGCCTCTGCACGAAACTTCGTTCGAAGGGTTTCTCTTGGAAAACACAGGCCCCACCCTGTCGCAGGGCTCGAACCTTATCAGTGATCTGGACGAAATCAATGACAATGACCTGCTGCAGTCTGATATCGGCAACATGAACGCGTTTCTGCACGCAAACCACCACCAGCAACAGCAGCACGGAATGGCAGTGTCGACAGCGGACGAAGTCAACTTGACTGCTGTGCCTCCGAGTGTCGCCAACCCGCTGTTCAAACCCTCGCCGGACGTGGTGCCTGCGCGCCTGGACAAGAGCGAGTTGTTCGGGGACTGGGCGCCGCATCCGGATGCCATGTCGACATCTGATCAGGCCGCACCCGACCTGACCGTGGTCAGCATGTACTGGAATGACCTGCCTGGCCTTCTCATCAATTCGGAGCAGTACGTTCGTTTGGTGGACATCCACAAGCAAGTGCTGCCGGCCAAGGACACGGGAATCCTGAAGAAGCGCTGTCAAATGATGGGTCTGCCGATCCACAACTGCTCAGAGCTGCAGCGAGATTTTCTCATGCGCTACGCAAACGCCGCCAAGTCCAAGTCGACTGTGATCGTGTCGAAGGAGTCTGCGAAGACGCTGATTGGCTTCTACGTGGACCCGCGGCCGCGCACGCGCGGGGACTCCGTGCACAGCCCGACTCGCGCAGGTGAGCGCAGCGTGCCGCTTCGTTGATTTCTCAAATCCAAGAAGATAGTTGGGGTTGAAATCGCTTTAGGAATCTGATTTCTGATGTGAAAAAAATTGGTCCTTCGTGAACAGGCCGTGGTAGTAAATTTTATCACTTTCGCCATCGGACGAAGAAACGTGTGGTGTTGCAGGCAAAGAAAGTCGTCCCTTGTGACACATCTCAGCACAGCTTGTAACTGGATGTTCCTTGATCAATAGTTTGAGCACTCAAGGAATCTTTTTTTCACGCAGTAGAAACAATTTAGTATCGCCCTCATGCAGCGGGACGTTTTCAGTGGCGTCTTTGGTCACGCACAGGCGAGCGAAAACAATGGTTTTCCACTGGCCCTGGGTTAGACATGTTCCGACACATGTTCGCGACATGAACATTCTGACATCATTAGCATGTCTGAGCAATGAATGTCGTGTCGCTGATTGGAGATGGCGCCACCGTCCAGCGGTGGCAGTTTGTGGCTGCTCCAGCACGAAGCACACAGGTACAACGCAAGCGGCATTGGCAGCGGCAAACTGCCGCCTCAGGAAATTGGACCCAGCACCTGAATAGACTCGTGTCACTGATTTCGCTTGACGTTGCTGGGAGGCTGTGTGCGCTTGTTATGAATTCAAGTTTTGCACCTGGTGTTCTTAGCTTTTTCCCCAGGAGACGACAAGTGGAATACAAAATTTTCCTTTGCGGCAATACGACTCCCAGGGCGTAGTCGACACCTTTTTTGGAAAAAAAAAACAATATTGTTGGTGGTGTTGGAAAAGAGATGCATGCTGCGTAGAAATCAAAGTGCTGAAAGGACTCGTGTGTTTGGATCACACGAATGATATTCAGTGCGTGTAAAAATAAATCCTCCGTGAGCCTCGGAGATCATCTCGGTTGCAAGTCTGTCCGCCACATGAGAGCGACTTTCGCAAACACCGAGACGACTTGGAGCAAAGAAAGAAACGGGTGGGGATGGGAAGGGTTTGGGAAACCACGTCGCGTGTCGAGGGGTTCTGTCGCTTGGGCACAGAACATGTGGCAATCTGCGATCGGTGGCAGGTGTTGTGCATTGAAGAGCGTCGACACAGGTGAACGAGCGTCGTTGTTGATGATGCTCGAGCGACGTCATCGATTTCAACCCCACCAGCGCACGTTTCTACACTTTGCACGCAGAACTTCTGTCACTGCCCTTGGCTGTGTCGTTCGATTGTCGAGCTCCAGCTTCGTCATTGAGCGCGAGCTGGAGTTGTTATTTTGCTGCAAAGACCATTTTGCAATCGAACAGCGTTAATGATTTGCGATACGTCGCGTTGTAAGTCTAATTTGAGCCATAAATATTCTGTGCAGTGACATTGGCCTTCGCACTGTTCGATATTTGTATAAACTTCAGAGCGTATGGGCAATATTTGAGCGGAGGGATGCCAGAGAACAGCACACAAACTACCTTTGTGGGAAAGCACACAGCCACAGCGCATACCGTCAGCCCCAGACCTTGACATGATCTGTTGTTGGAACAGAATCGTAAATTCGCAGCGCTGTTGATGTCGTATCTCCGCGTGCGCTGTCTGCAAGCAGGCATCTTGGTTCCCAGTCAAATCGAAAACAGAAAATCGTCGACACAAGAAAAATCCTTTTCTTGCCTTGTTCGCGCAATTGGCTTCCATGTCAAAACTGTGGCTCCTCTTGTTCATCGTATGAGATTGTACCAGATTGTCTTACTTTTTTGCAGATATGCGGGAAGTGTTTATGAGAAAGGAACTAGGCTTGTCAGTCGATCTGGCTGCTGCAGACGGTGCGGCCACACCCACTGCGGCTCCAGGGTAAGCTCTTGTCACACCCTCCCTCCGTCCGTCTGTTACGAACAGAGGGAAATGTCAGCCACATCACAAGCAACGGAAATCTTCACGGAACTGATCATCTTCTCCACAGTTGGAAATTTTCAAATAAAAATGAAAGAGAAAATTGACATTTGTAATCCGAGTGTCCGAGTGTCCGCAAACAATCCTCCGTCCGGTTGTTGCTTTCGCTGCTTTACAGCAGAGACCTTGTTGCTCAACAGGGATGGTGACGTTAAAGCGGCCCATTCGGGTGGGAAGGGTCGGCCCAGGAAGCGCAAGTTACTGGCGTCGCCGCCCAGAACGCCGACGGGCCTTCCGCGCCTTCCGCGCCGCCAGGTGACGCCCAGACTGCCTCTCGGCGGGCTGTCGGGGGAAGTGAAGCGATCAGCGCGACTGCAACACAAACGCGTGCGCTATGACGAAATGGTTCAGGGCAATCACCCGTTCAGCGACGACAGCAGTGTGGACTCGACGCCACAGTTGACGCCGGTAAAGGCGCCGCCCTTGCTACCCCCTCTGAAACTGAAGCTGAAACGGTCAGTGCTGCAGGCAACGCGTCGACAGATGCACGCCATGCCGGCGGCGGCTGTCTCGGTGATCCCTCGCGATGACGACGTCGACTCGAGCGTGTCGTCAGACCACGAAAACAAGGACATCACGAACGTGCTGCGGCCCGTGTTCGCGGAGGAATACGAGATCAAGAGACTGCGCCTCAAGTCTCGGCGCATCCGACTCACGGCCAAGGAGAAGGAGAGAATGAAGCGGCTGAAAGATCGAGTGCGACGCCTTCTCATGGAACATCGCAAACAGCTGAAGCAGAGGCGCATCATCGCCGCGGAGAAGCAGAAAAGCGCTCAAATGAAAAGCAAGAAAAAGCTTCTGGAAACGCATTTGTACACGAAGAAGTACAACCAGGAGCACTGCTACGCTGCGTGTCCAGAAAGTTTTGACAAGAACAAGAACGGTCCTGTGGAGGCGGGCGGCGGCGAGGCGATGCAGGAGATCGTGGTGCAGCCCGAGGACATCAAGGTTGAGGAGGTGGTGCTTGTGCCGGACGCTTCTGGGGAGCTGGGCGTGGTGCGTCACGACGTGGCGCCTCCGGACGTCAACGGGAATGACGTGATGCAGGCCAAGCAAGAACAGGTCGTCGTTGGTGACATCATTGTCAGTCAGGGAGGCTTTGAACAAGAACCAGGCGCTGTTGGCATTGAGCCTGCAGTGAAAGTGAAGGAGGAAAAGCCCAAGTCCGACGCAAAAGCAAGGGACCCCGTCGTGTTGGAGATCGTCCACCGTGACGCGACCCGCAGTGGACGCGGGCGCTGGCAAGAAGGCGTGCTCCGTCTCGATCTGTATCGCGACCGCGACGCAGGTTGTGTGACGTGCGCGCTGTGTAGGGAGACGCTGCCCGTGCGACGCTTCCTCAAACACATGCACCCGCACGGCCGCGCAGACGAGCTGGTGGAGGTGACGCTGCCTCAGCGTCTCGAGCTGAAGAGCGGGAACCAGGCGACGCCCGAGGAGCTGCGGCGCTGGGACCAGTTCGAGGCGCTACGGGACGAGTTCAGCAAGCCGACCGAGAAACCGGCGCGGGGCAGGGCCAGGAGATCGCAAGAGAGCGCCAGTGTGGAGGAGCTGAAAGTGAAGGAAGAAGCGAAAGACGAAATCAAAATTGAACCCTCAGAAGACTCGCTTGTCATCACTCCGAAAGTGGAAGAAAAGAAATCACCCAAGGTGGAGGAAAAGAAAAATCGTTCACCGAAAACACAAATCAAGGACGCAGGGACACCGATCAGGAACGGTCAGGTTTCCGGCGCCAAGGGTCGAGGTCGCGAGCCGAAGAACGGCGTGAAAAGCGGCGGCGTGATCATCCCGCCACCAGCCTCGCTGGCACAGCTGAAACCTGTGACGCCGTCGCCGCCGCTGTCGAAATTCGAGATGCCGCCGACGGTGAGGGCGCCCGACGTGTCGCCCCAGGACACCAACGTGCGTCAGAGTGGGCGTGTGCGCAAGCGCAAGCAGCTGCACCCGTGCGAGAGCTACGTGTTCTCGTCCGGTCGGAACCTGACTGCAGAGGGCGTTCCCGAATCGAAACGAGTCAAACTGGACACAACAGCTGAAGGCTAGAAAACTGGCGCGCGCATTGTTATACTCTGTGTGCATGTAGTTTGGTTGGCCTGGACATTTTTTATCTTGTTAGGAACTAGTCTGTACAACATTGCTTGTCAGTGAGGATCGCGCGCGCGGTGTTGCACTTGTGTGTACATAAAACGAAGGGTTTACGTTTCCTCTCGTGTTATTGCCGAATCAAACCGACGACGGCCCTCGAACGAGTGATGGGTATATCACGCAACCACCACGTCAGATTACGTGCACACTTTCTGCTAGTTCACACGGAATTAGTTCAGAAATCTGTTGTTCAACCGACTTGTTTCCAACAGGGTTCTTGTTTGCTAAAATTGAACTTCAATATTTATCATTTATGGTTATAACGTTGACCATTTGTGTCATTCCTTCACACTATTCCAATTCGTGTAAGATACTGTGTGTGTGGCATGAGCGCGGCAACATTGTTTTCCTCTGTACATTTGCGTCGTTTTTGAATCGACGTTTTTGTTATCTACCGTTGACTCTTTTGTAATTCATTTCCATTACTCACCCACACTGTGCCGTTTCAGACACAAACGAACGTAAGTGTGTGTGTGCATGTTCTAATTTACGATTGGTGCTTTATTGTGTTTTACCGAATTTGGTGGATTCTTAGAGCTTAAAAAAAATTCACAAATGGTTCTCTTTTTGTCTTGCATCAACACGGTGTGTGGTACGTTCACGTGTATTTATTTTTGCGTCATTGCGCTCGTACGCGGCCCAACCGGTTTATCCAAGATGCCTGGAAAACTAGAACGTTGAGCGAGGAGTTTCTCTGCGTCTATCTTGAGTGCGTCACTGAAAAACATTCATGTTTCTTTTAGGATTCTAGTCGATTGCTTCGCGCAGTGCCGCGGTTCGTTGTTTCGCTGAAATAACATCGTAGGTTTGTTGGAACAACTGCTTCCACACACATGTGATTCACTCAATCTTTTAAATTTTTTTGCCCCCTTTCTTTTCTGAAGATCAAACAAAACAGCAGCTGTGAACTGTTCTGATCATTTCAATGTGTGATAGAAAATTTTGCCCAAGTGCTTGAGAATTTCTTGCAAACTCTAAAACAGCAAATTTGCACTGTTTGCCATTTTCAGAACACTTTCTCTCACCGTAATAACAAAGAAATGTTCGATTGAAAATTAATCGCTTTTCCGCAGTTTTGTTGTCGCATTGTGTACTCTTCACTTGTACAGTGAACCGTTTGTACATACAAACACATTCTGTACATAATAAAAGTTACTGAAAAGCAGCAGTACCAGTGCATTTGTGCAACTTCAGAGTTCCTCTTTTGTTCTCAGTATTCGTGCGTGTCTCCGGAAATCACATTTGCGGAAACAAGAATCTTCGAACGTGCAATTTCTGTGACACGGAGAGATCATCCGAATAATACGGAGAGTCGGGCAGGCTTGTTTTCGTTTGTTCGTCTGCAACAGATTTGAAACAGACGAACAGGACGGACGGTGTGACAAAAGAGCGACTGTGAAGGTCTCAGGCTGCTTCGGAATCTGACCTTACTTCACGTTCTCGATTTTTCGACAGACGGGACCAACAAGTTTCTCTTGGAAGCTGAACCTTCAGTTTTGGTCTGCAGTTCGCCTCTGTGTTACAGCAGTTGTCTCGCAACCACAACTCGAGTTGATGGCACTCGTACTTGGCCGGATGCAATCAAGAGGCAAGGTCCAAACACGCATGTCATTTGTATTCTGCCATCAGAAACTCGCAGTCGTCGACATTCACGACAATGAAGCTCAAAAGATCGAATGGATGCATGAACGAGGTTTATTGCTCTCTTTGGAAAACAATCGCGTATTTTCGAGATTGCGTTGCACTGATTGGAGATATTTCCTTGAACACTCAGAACTGGCTGTTCCCAAATTGAGATGTGTCCAGAAATTATTGTGGTGGACGCCTGACCACATTTTGACCGCTTTCAACAAAATTACATTTCTCAAATCGTGGGAAGTGCATTCGGCGCAAACGAACAGTTTGTCAACAAATGCTGACTTGCATTGGCGGCTCGACTGTCAGATACGAACTTGTGAAATTGAACGAAGAAAAATATAAAGCACCTTGTCTTTTGTAATGGAACTCTCGCGTGGAAGAGCATGGAATGGTTCAAACCTTCCGCTCAAACAGAAAGTCCTTTGTTCTGCACAGACGGAGGTTTCCTGCCGTATTCAGTTGGTTGTTGCTCGACTTACTTCCTTTTCGCTGCCTGAAATGAAAATCACAATGCGATAAACTGCCAGCATCCCAGACTCGACGGTGCAAACGCAGCTGTTACGGAAAAATGGTTTCTCACCCGCGTTCTGCTGGATCTGGAAGACCTGCTGCTGCTCACGGAGTCAGTTTCGTCTTGTGAATCTTCAAGGTCTTTGGACAGTTTCTTCTTCACTGTGTCTTGAGTGGCGCTGGCCTGTTTCGCCTTCCTTCCCCGAGTTATTTTGCGCACTGAGGGAGACTGGCTGAAAACGTCGTCGCTTTCGAGCTCACTGCAAGCAAGTTGGACACCAATTGAAGAATCAATTGAAGAACACTGAATCAATCACCATCACTGCCGAATGTGTCCACTTTTCCCTGTTTCAACTTTCCAAGAGCTGCGAAGAAGTTTGGCAGCAGGAGAAACTCAATAGTTTCAGAGTTCAAATGAAAAGAGATTGTCTCACCTTCCAGAAGACTCCTCTGGCTTTTCACCCTGTAGTTCTGCAACTCTCCTGTTGGCCGCAGATTCTTGCGACGACTGTGCGGCAGTTCGTGTGGCGCGTTTGCTCGCAACCTCGGCGTCGGAATCAGTTAAATTTGATTCTGGAAAGTAGGTACCCCCAGGTAATCGTTTGTTGAAAAGGCAAAACGCGATTAATAAGTGCTGAAAACGTTGGCTTGGCTCAGACTGCTGCTTTTCCTGCTCAAAGAATGATCTGAGGACCACCACACGCAGTCAGCAACAGATTCATTACTATGAGCGTGGCAGCCCACATGAACGACTGCGTTCTGGACCCCTGCACTTTCATCACAGCCAAAACAAACCATCCATCAGGGTGTCAAGGCAAGTTTCACTGCACCTTTCTTGGTTCGCTTCCCTCTCCGTCTCGGTCTGGCTTCCGACAGGTCGGAGGCCTGTGATGACGCCAGAGAAGAGGCTTGGGACAATTCGTCCAGATCCATCTGGTTCGTTTTGTCGCTCAATTCCGACACCGCCTTGTCGATGGGGTCCGATGGCGCAGGCTCCTTGAGAAAGAATACGAACAAGTCGATTTCTTGTCTGGCATTGTGAGAAACGACAGCACAGCACACTGACACCTGGTGTGAGCGCACCAAAAGGTAACCAATAGCCCTCACCTCCGTCTCTTTCTCAGCGCTTGCTGCCGTTTCTTCTTCCCTGCCATCAGCACCTTCACCTGACGTGGAAACAACGAAACAAAGGGTCAGTGAGTGCATGCCACGATTAGCTCCGTTACTCTGCCAACAGACCTCCTCTGGCTCAGACTGCTGCATTTCCTGCTCAAAGAATGATCTGAGGACCACCACACGCAGTCAGCAACAGATTCATTACTATGAGCGTGGCAGCCCACATTAACGACTGCGTTCTGGACCCCTGCACTTTCATCACAGCCATAGACAGAGAATCGCCGCACACACACACACACACACACACACACACACACACACACACACACACACTAGAAAAGACCAGTACCCTCTTCCGTTTCCATAGAGCTGTCCACCTCGCCCTCCACCGCAGTGGTCG
>JAAUXT010085330.1_pt1 | contig 12705 bp, 16 predicted proteins | sample 7278171 | NCBI WGS metagenome assembly JAAUXT01 (sample SAMN14350112, study PRJNA611818) | marine sediment metagenome | isolation source: surface marine sediment (1.8m) | place: French Polynesia: Moorea | collected 2018-08
ATGCAGTAACAAAAAGTTGGCTCCATGCCAACTCCAAAGTTTAAAAATTGGTCTTGTCTGGAACTGTTGACCTCAGGTGCAAATCACGCGAGGCCGGTGGGCCTATTTTTTTTTCTGTGGGAAAAGAATTGTTGAAAATTTTGAATGAGTCTCTGCACAGAAGATAGAAAAATAGGTACAGATTTTCCAGGGTGAAATGCCACGTCGCATGTGGCATGGAGGCGTCACACGTGGTGCAACTAAAGGTCCCTATTGTGTTTCAGTTCAACCGGCGTCACCACTGTCGGCGCTGCGGCCGCGTCGTGTGCGCTCTGTGCTCGGGCAGGACGACCGTCATCAGAGGAACCTCGGCACGAACCTGCGACCAGTGTTACGACCACACGTTCAAGCCAAAGTGAGCTCTGCAGCGAAATTCTAACTGAACTATCGACAGCAGCGATTGCCCAAAGAGACACCGTCAAAGCAAAATTCGAGTTCAAGGAAAATCTGAAGGAAAAGACTCTCTGTTGGGATGTGAACTACTGGTATTTCTTTTGCAGGAACGCAACAGAACAAAAGCACGTACAAAAGCTGCGGGAGAAACTATCAGGTGCGCGCATTTCACCAGCTCTATACACAATCGGGCAGTACTTGTGGAAAACACTCACAACCAGAGGCGGTTCAAATGTTATTCAGAGGGTGGTGAGTTGTTTCGCACATCGTCATTCGTGTGTTTCATCTTCAGGTGAAGGAAGCAGAAGCCCAAGCGTGGTCGGGAGCGTCTCTGCGGAGTTTGACCAGCTCAGCTCGCACATGCAGCTGCAGTTTGGCTACCAGTACATTCTGTCTGAGGATGAGGAACTCAACGTGATGACAAGAGAAGAATTCTACTTTGATCAGGTGTGGTGAACAAAAGTCTTTGCTCTCTCAGTTGCTTGTTGGGGATTTTGTGTCTTCGAAATTTTGTGAAACACCACCGCAACCTGATTTTCAGGCTCCCAGTACTTCTCTGTGCCTCTCGATCCTGGAGCTGCACTCGAAGCCGCAGGAGTGCGGTCAGCTGATCCTGAAGCTGTGTGACGACGTCTCAAAGTTCCTGCAGCCGATCGCGCCTGGTGTCCGCAACCCGGAGGTCGACTACAGTTTCGTCATCAGGTGTGTGTGTGTGTGTGTGTGTGTGTGTGTGTGTGTGTGTGTGTGTGTGTGTGTGTGTGTGGTCAATTACCGGTACGTGCGCGTTACCTGTTGATTTGATGCTGAATCTCGTGAAGCCTTCACAAGATTTCATTCACTGTGTGTATGAATTTGAACTCAGAGCCCACAACCCCTGCACCTTTCCATGACACTGCGCACATGAGCACTGCACTTGTTCGTGCGTCCGTCGAATCTGGCCAAGCCAACTTGTTCTCTTGCAGCATGATGAAGTCGATGCTGTTCAACGCGAAGATGAAGTTTCTGTCAGCCGCGGACATGGAGGGCGTGCACCAGAGTGACATGTGCTCCGGGCGGATCGGGCTTCTCAACTTGCTTGTCGTGGCCAACTGCGCCTTCGTCCCGTCCCTGCAGCAGCTCACCAAAATGGACGCTGTCAGGTGGGGTGATGCTTCGTTAAGAGTTGCAGTTGTCACTGTTTAAATGTTGACAAGAATTCCGTGATGTTCTTGTGTAGGCCCGTTTTTTTAGTTCAGTGTTTTGCACACTCGTTTGGATGTTCATCCTGTGTTTCATCAGAAGTTTGAGAGACAAGCTGATTCAGGACGAGCGACTTGATTTGGCCATGAACGTCTCGACGAAGTGTGGACTCGACCCATCTGCTGTGTGGTCTGCCTGGGGCAAGGTGAAACTCAGAGCGGGAGACTACCTGGGCGCCAGGGACAAATTCTCAAAGTGCCTGAAGGTGAGAAGACAAAGTTCTCACACTACTCTCGAGATGAGAGGAGATATCAGAACTGTCGAGCCATGCAGTGGCGAAACAAGTTCATCTCCTCCTCTCATCAAGAGAGTGTGTGAGAACTATCATCTAGCATGATGCTGGTCATTGTTTGAGATTTTTTTCACAAAGACCATCAGACATTTTCAGCAATTTTCCTGTATTCACAAGTGCAGAAGTGTCTGTCACAAATGTTCTGTAGTCAATGAGTTCTGATATCTCCTCCTCTTAACAGAGACCCTTGAGCGGAGAGGTTCTCACACGGCACAACAATACAAAATCGAAAGCAATGACCAGCATCGTGCTAGATGTTCATATACGACATTTGTTGGACATGTATTTTGTACGAGCAGACGCAACCAGTTCGCACTCTTGATGTTGTGCTCTGATTTCAGCCGTCTGCCGATCAGAGTCAGTCACAGCCGTCGCTCAAACTGCTGGCCGACATCATCAACTTCTTGGAGGCGTCTGCAGAGCCCAAGGGAACCTCGGTGCGTGGTGACTGTTTTCTTTACTGTGTTTGAAGTCATTTCAGAGAAGGCGCCGTTGCATTTGGATATTTTTATGACGTTTCTCTGATGTTTTCAGGCGGAATCCTTGCTGCTTCCCCTCAAGTCCCCCAAAGATCTGCTTGCCGAGCCATTTCAGGTGTGTTACACCGAACGTGCTTTGTTTGTGCTCAAGAAGCTTTGTTCAGGTGTCACACTTGTGTTCTGCGATTTTGAGTTCATCCACGCGCAACCTGTGTATTCAGCAGCCACCAGCGGACGAATCTATCCTGGACACGGTACCGATGAAGGAATGCTTGTTCTATCTCAACACGTATGGCACGCACCAGAGTCTGCTTGCGTTTTACATCAAGCACAACAGTCTGGGCAAAGCTGTTCGCATGGTTGTGGACAAGGTACCGTGGTCACGTTATCTTTCAAACACGCGTTGTTTGAGATTGCAGACCAATGTTGTGGTAGTATTGACACGCACTGGATATCTTTTTGTGTTGGGACTTCATGATGGTGAAAGTCAGGGCCAAAAACAGTCAGAAATGTACATAAACCAGCGCTTCAAAGTGTTGCGTTTTGCTGAAAATTTTCCAAAGGCGAAATTGCTTAGAACTTGCACAGACCTGAGTTCCGAAGAAACGTGTTTTTTGTTCTTATTGACGCTTTGCTGTCGACTTGATATCGTCAGGGTGTGAACAGCGACACATTTGTGGAGGCTGTGCTGCTGCCATGTCTGCGCGCCGGCTGCGTGCGGCAGCTGCAAAATCACATGACCCAGATCGACCCGAGTCTGGACTTGTGGAGTCCATACCTCACTGCAGCCTGCAGATACCTCAACAAGAACCAGCTCGTCAACACGCTGTATCAAGTGCAGCTGTTCATGAAGGTGCGTCATCAACTAAAAACACATTGTGCAGGTTTATGAACATGTGGTGCAGAGTTGAGTTTGCTGTTTCTGCATCATACGTCGAATGACTTCAAGGCAGAAGCAAGAATCTCCGGTGCAGCACTCAAACTGTGTGACGTTGTTTCTTTCCTCTTGCTTTTTCTTGATCGCTCAGGCGGAAGCGACCAGTATACGTACTTTGTGCGTGTGTGGACACTCCCAATCCTCCCCACCCATCAAACCGTACGATCTGGTGCTCAGAACAGGTCGTGCGGCCCAATGCTGACAAGTCGTAATGTTTGCCACACCAGTTCAGCCGTTCTTGGTGATCTTGCCCAATATTTGTTTGCTCCACAGGATTACATCCGGGCGGCGATGACGTGCATCTCCATCTTCTATCAGAAGGGCGCCGTCGGCTACGCCGACCTTTTCCAGCGCATGCAGCACCTGCTCAACGCCAAGCAGCACCTCGAAATGTTTCTCGATCGGCGCCACGGCGGTGGCACTGCCGGAGGCAGAGTGGTCGGCGGAGCGGCCAAAATGAGAGCAACAGTTGGATCTTCAACTGGTGCAGGAAGCTCGTCTTCTCGGATGATGATGACACCGGGAGAAGTGAACAAGTGAGGCTCAAAAACAGGACCATCTTGGTCACCAAGTTCGAAATCAGTACGATTGATAGTTCAGCAAGTATTGAATTCAGGCCTTGTGTTGGGCCCACCATCAAACGCATTCCTCGTCATCATTGTGTCGACGATGTTGCAGGTACATCAACACAATCAACCTGCAGATTGACGTTACCAAATTCCTGTATCGGTACCTGGAGAACTTGAACTCGGTTCAGGAGACGATGAGTCCCAAACCGTCTCCGCCCAGCAGCGCCTTCCCGTTCGGCGGAGCGGCGGCCAGATTCCAGCCGCATCTCGCTCCTCCGACGCTCTTCAACAACACCAAAGTCAAGGCAGAAGTGGTGAACTTGGTACGTCTCCGACACCGCCTCACAAAGAAACAGAGTCGGGATCTACAGGTGGTCAGGGGATCGAACTTCTCTGTAACATGAAACGAAGCGACTTCAAAAACTTATCTTCTTTGCAGTTGCTGCTGGCTGGCAACAACGTGAACGACGGGTTTGGCTTTGCGTTCCGAATCATTCAGGAGTTCAAGCTCGACTCTTCTTTCATCTACTCTCAAGCCGCACACTTCTTCGCCAAGCAGCACAAGTACAACTCCATTCGCCAACTGCTGAGCTGCATCAAGGACTCCGGTCTGTCCACGGATCAGAGTTTTGACGAAGTGATCGGCGCGAGCATCAGAGTGATCGCGGCTGAACCGTCAGAGGTGGGCTCAGTGTTCAACGCTTACGTACTTGCGGTGGCAAATTGGTCTTGTTTTGTTACGCTTTTGGTATCTTTTCTAGAACAATTAAATTCTTTGTTGTTGAGTGGTGTCTTTGTGACTACCCACCACCATTGCCAGTCCTTGTTTACTTTTCAGTCGAAGGAAGCAGAAAGCCTCATCAAAATGATCAAATCCGATGACAACAAGGCGAGTTTCAGAGCTTCACCGAAACTGCGGTGGTGGTTGATTTTGTTGACCAAATCAATTTGATTTCCATCTGTGAGGAAGAAGGCGAAGGCGAGAAAAGCCTCAAGTTTTCAGTTCAGTAGAAGTGATCAACATTGCACTGGGTGGACTCACTTTATGCATAACTTGCAGATCAACGCGTACATCTTGTGCGGGAAGCTGAAGTCCGCCTATCTCATCGCGGTTCGTGGCGAGAAGGTGGACGATGTGCGCCGCATCGCCGCCGCCGCAGACCGCTCCGGCCAGACCGCCGTCAAGTCGATCGCCGACAAATGGCTCAGCGTGCGTGCGCCCAGATCGTGAATCCGTGTCAGTTCATCCTTCAGAATGACAAAGTTTACGTTGGACAAAGAAAAGTGTTTGGAGTCCAGTCGTTTGGCGGCGGCTTGGAGATCTGTTGCATTCGCAACCGTTGAGTGGATCAACAAGAAATCTTAGGGTATTTTTAGCCTGCGACTCGCTTGTCTTTGGAGCCGCTTTCGCGGGAAAAATCAGTATCGGCACTACATGTGTGTGTGTGTGTGTGTGTGTGTGTGTGTGTGTGTGTGTGCACTGTTGACTTGCCAGGGGGGACTAACCTGCAGCCGACGTGCCTCAGATTACAAGTTGACACAATTCGGCGATGAATCCTGCAGTGTGAATGAGTTTGTGATAGTTGTGATAGAGACAGAAACTTTACACCAGTTTGTTGCTCATGAGTATGTTGCTCATATCTGTGTCATTCTTCGCACGGCAAACGTCTTGCTTTGTATCGCCACACTTGGCGAAGATCCTTCGAAAAACAACGGTTCATGAAGTTTCCAGAACCGGTGTTTCTAGTGTTCATTCCCGTTGCTGCTCTCCGAGCTTGCTGCTGCATCTGATACTTTTCCAAACACCCAGTGGGAAGCTCTGTGCCCCTTGAGTTCAGAGCACGCAGCAAATTTTGAGGAATGTCTTGCTTTTCGTGTGCGACGGACTTGGCTGTTCAGATAATAACTTTTATGTGCCAGTGGACTGTTGTGCGATCTACTCATCTTTGTGGTTGTTCAGTGGTCAAGTTAAATGATCAAAGCTCTCTGGTTCAGCGGTGTGGACCACCCCGATGTGTGGTGCAGCAGGCGTAAGAACAAGGAACTCGGGACTTGTGAGGAAACCGGTTTATTGGGAAACGCTTGTAACTTAACGCTTGTACACAATAATCGCAAACAAAAAGGTCGTTTTGTTGCATTGAATAGATTTTAATTTAGTTTGCGAAACTTTGAGAACACTAAAATGCTTGCAACTCGGGTGAAATTTTTGGTGGATTTCAGTAAAATTGTTTCAACCAACAATATCTAGCCAGTTCATCAAAACTCGAGTGGTGTAACGACATATTCATATATTTTTGTACACACAGGAACAGGGATAGTTTTCTGTTGAACACAGAACTATTTGAAACAATAAAATTCATTCCAGTGGCCTTGAACTCACTGTTCGATGGTACTTGTGAAGCGGATCATAGGATTTATTCAGTCGTCCGCTGGCCTTACGTCTTCGTAGATCGCTTCGTCCACCATCAGAACTGCGATGGTGCTTGACTCGGTCGCTGGCGGTGCGCTGTCGATAACTATTTCTTCACTCCGCACTTGTGCCGCAGTACTGGTCTCAACCCCGCGCGGTTCTTCTTCCTTGTGGATCGCTTCCTTCACCAAAACTGCGATGGTGCTCGAATCGGTCGCTGGTCGTGCGTTTTCATACACTGCCCCTTCGCTCCGCACTTGCCCTGCAAAGTTGGCCTCGATCGCTGGTCGTACGTTGCCTGCTGGTTTCACGTCGTCGTATATCGCCTCCTTCACCAGAACTGCGATGGTGCTCGAATTGGTCGTTGGCGTCGCAACGTTGAAAACTGGTTCGTTGCTCGGGATTTGCGTTGCAATTTGGATGTCCGACTGGGTCACGTTCTCGTAAACGGGCTCCTGGCTGGGAACCTGGGTCGCAATGTGAGCTTCGGTGCTAAGTGCTTCTCTCGCCGTGTGGAAACTGACGGACTCGTACAGCGCGAGGGTCGGATCAGGAAAGCTTCTCGGCTCGATTTCACTGTGTCCGACAAGCCAGAAAGAGCCGTTCGTGCTCAGTCCCTGCAAGTAACCACCACAGTGAAACAGCCACAATTTACCAACGTGACGTCTACAGGAACCTACGTCATTCGACAAAAGCCATTGGCACCAAACGAGTTGATCTTAGGACAGAGGTAACGGTCAGACTCTGACATCGTGTGCGTTCCGTTCTTACCATTTCCGCATGGTCCACATTTTCGTCGAATTGAATAGCTTCGGACTCTTGAAGAATGTTTCTTGTCGTATCACTCGCGAGAATCCTCAAGCCTGCAATTCGAACAAAATGTGGAGGTTTCAAACGACGTTGGTTCCCAAACATTGAAGAAACAGCAAGCTCTGCGATCTACATTCGTTCACTGTCACAAGAAAGACATCGAGCCTTTGTTTCAGACGACTCACCAGGACAGTGACCAAGGAGTTGCTTGATTGTGCTGACAGCTTCTCCCAGAAAGCAGTACCGTGGCACTTTTTGTCCAAGAACAACGCCCACACACTTGCCTGAAGAAACAAGAACATTGTCGGTGTTGAGGGGCGTTTTGATTTGTTCGTCAGTTTACGGAAGATGGGTAAAGGGGAAAGACAAAGTCAGTCCTTCCGACAAATTTTCATTTCTCGGGGTACAGTCCATTGCGGAAGCACAACTCGACCCCTCTGACACTCTCCCAAGTTTTCACGTTCCTTTGTGGTGATGGCGTAGGCCTGGGTTTGTTGTGGAAGGAAATTTTTCCGCCCTTATCCGTACTCAAGTGAAGTTAAAAATTGTGTTGAAGCACAATATTGAGAAGGAGGGCACAGGAGGCTCTACGAGGACCCCAAAGGTGTCCCATTCATACTGTCCGGAGGGATCGATCAATGTCTTCGAGCATCCAGTAAAGACGCAAATGTTCTTTCTGAAAAGATAAACCTGGAAACAGTCGAAGCACCCCTACACATACCCGTGTGCAGCGCAGCTTTCCAAGGCAGCAGCGCGCCCGGCAGCGAAGCCACCTCCACCGTCCGCACCTCGCACAGCAGCCGCAGCGCGATGGTCGCAAGTTTCTCTGCCCGAGCGACATCAGAATCTCCGGTCGATCTGCACACCACCGTTTCACCATCCGACCCGGCTGTGTCCGTCTACAGAAGCAAAGCTCTCAAAACAACTTGAAGGAAAGTTTCGGATTGGCCAGAAAGGTGAAGAAAACTGCGAAGTTGTCTGAAGTTGGAAGGTCCCCTTTCCCGTGAAGGGACTTTCTGAGACTTTCACGCACGAGGCAAGGTCAGTTCAGTTCTGATTAGTTTGAGGCGAGCGTCCATGTCTCACCTTGTACACGTCATACAAGTTACAGAGAGTGTCCATCTTCCACCACAGAGTTGACAAGAAGTAGCTGACCTGAGGAATCAAGTTTCATCGTAAGGTTTTGACCTGTCTCACAGACTTTCACGCAAAAACGCCAAAACAAAACTTCGATGTTAATTTTTGCGTTTCGTCACTGTTGGTCACTTGTTCCGTCTCAGACTTACTTCAGAAGCTGGCAAGTCAGAAAGCATCTTCTGAAAGTGTGCAAGGCCGGTCTGCAGGATGGTGAAAGAAGCAAAGTTTTCTTCTTCTGGAATGTCTCCCTCTTCCACTTTCAGCATGATGTCTCTGAACAGAGCAAAGCACGCAATGCAAGTTGGCAATCCTCTTCCACAAGAAAACATTGACTGTGGTTGACAGCAAAACCGATGATGCTCGTGCAGTCAGTTACCTCGGCAGTCTTGTGAGAAAGAGGATTTCCGACTTTTTGCGCTCTCGTTCAAGCAGTGAACTTTTCTCCTGCAGAATTTCCTCCAGCTGGTCAGAGTGGTGCTCCAGCATGTTCAGCATGTTGTCATCAGCGTTGATTTCTCTGCAAGACAATCCTGTGTAACGAAGGAAATGAAAACCTCAAGAACACTTGGCAGTGCTGTGTCGCAAATCTTGTTTCCTTGCAAACGGATCCCACGGTGGGAAATGCAAAGACGGAGGGGGGCAAGTCGTGACCAAGCTCTTCTCAGAGGGAGAGTCTCAACAAACTGTGTGAGTGGAGTCTTGACGAGTGCATACTGGTCAGGGCTCTTTTTTTTTCAAAGAAAGGTAATTAGTTGACTCCGTACTTTCCTCCGTTGATCTCCTTGAGTTTGACTTTGATCTCCTTCGCGGTCAGTCTTTCAGCGGGCAACTCGCGCCAGCATTCGTTCATGAGTCTCGTCCAGTAGTGGGAACAGGCATCAACAGGCACATCGGGCCTGCAGCGTGCGGTCAGCCTCATCTCCTTCACGCGTTCAACGATTTCTGAAAATGTTACGGCAGGTTGACTCGTGTTTTTAACTGATGGAGCTGTGGACATTCTCCCCCACTGTCCTTTGATGTGAACTGGGCAACAACAGTTCCTCGCTGATTCTCATCAGTTGCCCATGTGCACCTTCCACTTTGAAGTCGAAATCATTTTTGGCGAACGGCAATTCCCTGGTGACGATTTCCGACAGAATGATTCCGAACGAATAGATGTCTCCCTCCGGAGTTCCGTTCTTAGGCCTCAGGTCCCCCAGTCGCAGAAGCTCCGGCGCGACCCACAACTCGCCTGCAACACAGGAGTGAGAAGCCAGTTGGGTGCTGATTTGGGTCAGTTTCCACACCCAAGGATCAAGATAAGAAGCAAGAAAACTGACAACTGTTTGACACCATTGCAATGCCCATCAATCAAAACTGGAAGAGTGAACGTCAATTGCATGAAGCGAGAGAACAGCAAAACCGCAACGAAAATCCAAATTGGGGGTTTACTTTCAGGTTTCTTTGGAATGCCTTCTTTGAAGGCAGCAAGGCCGTAATCAGTGATTTTCGCAACCCATCGGCTGTCAATCACAACATTGTTGCTGTGCAGGGAACCGTGCGAATTCAGCGGACTTTTTCGCAGATAATGCAGCCCCTGTTACGTGCATAACACATCACAATTTGTCATCAAGCAATTCTTTCACAAGCTTCACGATCTTCAAACGAAGCGACCAGTGACGAGTTGCGCTCAGATCAAAGACGGACGACTCTTTCACAGCTGGGATGGGAATGAAATAGCAGATGGACTCGAAATTTCATGCCGTCAACTTGAGCGCGCTGTTTTCCCACAAAAGGTGGCTGCATACCTTGGCAATGTCATTCGCAATGGAGGTGCGGAAAATCCAAGGCAAATTGAAAGCTTCGTTGTGTAGCACATCCTAAAAGGATTGTTTTTCATTTCAGTTTTGTGTTGATCTGTCGGTATCTGATGGAAATCATCTCTCTTCATTCAAAATGGCAATTTTGGCATGATGTTTAATGTTCTCGCACTGAGAGAAACCCATGAAATCAACTTGTCAAAACACGAGCTTTGCCTCCTGGGAGCAACTCACCTGCAGACTTCCTTTGGAACAGTAGGCCATGAGGATGCACACGTTTGGCGCCTCCGTACACGCACCAACAAATGGGTTCACGTTTTCGTGTTTCAAATCCCGCATCTGCAATTGAGTCTTGAGGTCTTTGTGGAATCGTGTGCCTCTTGACAGTTTGTCGCTCGGGGGTGGGGTGGGGTGAGTTCAACATATTCATTTTGTTTCCTTTGACAAACTTTACACACACCACTGTCGTCAAAAAAATTGAACAATCTTGACCTGTTTTATTTCCAGCAGCAAAGATCTGCCCAGAGCATCCACATCCACACTACTTCTGTTGAGTTGTTTGACAGCCACATTCTCACCCTGCAACGACACATACAAAACTGTCGAAATCGGAACTGCTCAATTCAAACATCCAACACAGAAACTATAACTGGAAACTCGAAGAGCACGAAATGCAATCTTTGCCTTGTATCTGCCGACGATAGTCCTCGATAGTGTATCTTGGCCGTCACCCAGATGCGCCATGGTTTTCTTGGTTCGCAGAGCAGCTCTCTGAGAAGCCTGGGAAATGACAAACCAGAGACAAAGCCGGTGCAAGAAGAGAACAGGGCCAGTGGTTTAATTTCTCACGCACAATGGCATCCAACTGAAAGAAAGCGAGCCAATACTTCACGATGCTGATGCTTGTCAATTCTGTCGATGACAAAAATCAACGAAGAGGAACGTTTCGTTGGCGACCGAAACTCCAAACTCGGGGTTCAATTGACAAACAAGCCTGACTGCACGGTTGACTGGGTCCAAGAACCGTGCGGCAGCTACATTTTCTGCGGCCCTTACAATTTGTGAAGCAATCTGGTTTTGCTGCACTTCGTCCCAGGACACTCTCCACAATTCTTCGTTGTACACCTCCCGCTCGTAAGTTACTTTTCTGAAACAGAAGGCAACAAATTGGAATTTGCCAATTCTTCCTTTGTCAAGCACAGTCGAATGTCTCAGCAACAGAATGTCCGGCGACAAGTTTACCTTCGAACAAAATACCAAACGATCAGAATGAGGACGGCCAACAGAATGCACACCAGAATAACGATGGCAACTATTTCTGAAACAGGTGAAACACACACGTCGTTTTGTGCATTTCAATCAAACAACACATGGGGCAGCACAATTAAAATTTGAATGGAAGAACAGGTGTGTTTCTCACTCCAGCAATGTACGTGGTTCCATCCGCATTTCGGTTCTCCACTCGGAACTGCGGACTTGTGGTTCGCCCACTTAATTCCACTCCAGTCACCCGGCTTGTCTGCCTTGTAAACCTTCGTCAGGCTGTTCTCTGTGGCACGCTTTGAACGACGACTGCTTTTGATGGCGATGTAATCGAGCAGAGTGACGTAGTGGCCATCTTGCACAATCTGAATACTGTAGTCAGGCCTGCGATCTCCGTGCTCGTCAATAATGACGTGCCCGGTCACACCTGAATGCAATGAATGTGTTGAATCTTTAGTGTGACGCTGAGCAAACGAACACAAGTCGTTTCGCCGCCGGCTTTCGTACCCCTTCCGTCAGGGTTATTGAACGCTAACGAAACAAATACACAATTTTAATGCACGAAAGCCACGAACTTTAATGCACGAGGTACCAGGCCCCATTCACTGCTGGCAGAACGGTCACTGTCTATCATGCTTTTGCATGACCATTTCAAACCAAAACAAAACACTGTTTAACCCAGTTATGAGTGCAATTATTGCGCAACTTGGCAAGCCAAACAACAACAAATCGGCACACGGACAGGGCCAAAATATACAAAGAAAGTTCCTGCAGAGCATCACTTTTTGGTGGTTAGTCCCTCGAAGTAACATCCCTGGGCATCAACACAACACGCCCATCTCTTGGGCCAGGTCACTGTGATGCATTGTTTGAACTCATGGGAAGGAATTGATGAGATCACATCGTCCACAGCCTCTTCTAAGGCATCCAGGGATGGAAATCTGATGTTCCCCATGAGTGGCTTTTTGATTCTTGGGAAGAACCAAAAATCGCTGGGTGCCAAGTCTGGTGAGTAGGGGGGGGGGGTTTGATGACTTGTGTTCCTGTCAGCAGAAGATAGTTTGTTGTGTTGAAGCCAGTATGAGGCAGTCCTCGGAGCGGCAAATCCCGAATAAATAAAACAAGGTTTTGCCAAAATAAAACAAGATTTTAGGCAAATAAAACAAGATTTGCCACTTTATTCCTTCCAATACTTGCAGTATTTTATTGCAAATAAGGGTAAGTCCATAAGTGATCACATATGATATCTTCTTCGTACTAAGTATCATGTTTTGTGTAATAGCAGAGTCCAGAAACTGTTCCTGATAATACCCCACCACTTTGTCTGTAGCAGCAAAG
>JAAUXT010035264.1_pt1 | contig 12704 bp, 16 predicted proteins | sample 7278171 | NCBI WGS metagenome assembly JAAUXT01 (sample SAMN14350112, study PRJNA611818) | marine sediment metagenome | isolation source: surface marine sediment (1.8m) | place: French Polynesia: Moorea | collected 2018-08
GCGGATCTATTTTGAGTCACAAAGGTTGGGGTTGCAGCCCCTTAGTACCCCTGTGGTGGATGCTGTTGTACAATATTATTGCGCGGGGTCCCCAGTGTGGAACTTCAGCCTCAGAACCGTGGTCGTGCGACTGGCACTCTCTGTTCACCTTGCACCCTACCAGGCTTAAGGTGAGTTCAATTTAAGTCACTCCACACATACCGTGAGTTTGGGCACAACACGCATGTGACAGGAAAGTTACAAATCTGTCTGCAAATCGCGTACGAGCTGGGCGTTGAACGCAAAAGAGCGGCGGCTTTTCCATGCAGTTCGATTGCACACAAGCCAAGCCTGAGACATACGGACAAGCATGTCCTCCACGTACCACATCAGAGACATCAACGAGACATTTGAGCAGTATCTATGAGCTCAAAAACTTCCCCTGTTTTCCTGTCGAGGCGTGTTTGTCACGTGACGCCGCGTCGTCCAATCAGCGCCGGGAAAACACCGGAAATGGCGCCATTTTCAAACAACCGAACCTTGTTTTGATTTTCTCTGGAGTTTTATCCCGTTTTAGAGCAATGAATAGAATTTGATTGACGAGAGCTTTGCACTATTGAAGGGTCCTTTGGTTTAGATTGTGCTGATCTTCATTGTGTCTCAGTCAGCCCCGCGGAATTTGTGTTTGAAAGCAGACGTTCTGTGTACTAAAAATGGGGATGGCGTCGACAGATATTTTGTTCTTGAAGAAACTGCCTCTGATCATCAAGAGTCCCGACAGAGACAAAAGGTGAGTCTCTGTGAAATTTGCTTTCTCAACACGTCAGTGTCAGTTCAGGGGCAGATCTAGATCTAGTAGAGTGTCCGAACAAAGTGTCAACTCGAAACAGTGGAGTGACGGGGAGAGGGTGTTGGGTGGACCTGTCAAGAGGTTGAAGCAGCAGACGGGGTGTGTCTCGATATAGATCTACAAGTGCACGCACTCAGCCAAACCTCACTGTGATGGAAACTAGTTCGACATTCCCATGATGCACTACTTTCTGACCAGAACAACCTGGGTTGAAAGCAGATTTGCAGTCTTGCTTTGGGAAATTTGTGCTTTGTCCTTGGACTTCTCACAAAAACACAAATTCAGTTTCATCTCCAGAGTGCACCCTGAAGCATTTTTCTTGTTCTTCTTCCAGGAAAGTCCACATTGAAGTGTGTCTGGAAGTTCACTCGATTGTCAATCCCTTGCCCAAAAAGGTACGCAGTTACTTCCCTCGACGGGGTACGCGGTTGTCTTGAAGTGTGAAACCTTTTTGTCAGTCAGCAAGGAAATGAATGCCAAGCTGAGTGAAATGACTTTCTTTGCAGGAAATGGTGATTCGCTTGACGGACGAACAAGATTTGTTTTTCCTTTACACCCTTCATCTCGGAGAAGAAGACTTCCAAAGGTAAGAAAATCCAAACTGCAGAACGATGGAGATATTTTGATTTTGCCTTGGTGCTTTGAGTTCAACGACATCTCGTTTTGCAGTTTGAAGATTCAGCAAGGGCTCCTGGTTGACTTCACCGAGTTCCCTCAGAGTGTCATCGGGTTACTGCAGTCCGTCCTGGCAGAGGAGCACAAGGAAATGCCCAAGTCAGTCAGGATCTGTGTGTGTGTGTGTGTGTGTGTGTTGCTGCGCGTCTGAAAGGAGTTCAAAGACGGTCAGTGTTTCTGTGTACTTCGACTGGTCTGTCGCTACTTCGCATGTCCTTCACTTCTCTTTGTAGAGTCTAGTCACTGGATCACAAAATGCCACCCACAGTTGGATGACAGAAAGCATATGCTGGGTCGAAACGATTTCAGTGGAAGATATGCGCCGCTCACGAAGACCGCGCGTCTCCAACGCAGTCGTCCTGTTGCAGGTTTATTCTCGAATTGGAGTGTAACGGCGGCGGGGGACTGGGCTCCTCTTCAGCCACTCTGAACTTTGTCGAGACGAACTCGTTCAAACACTTGACGCACCTGGCTGTGAGGTTCCTCCCTGGCTCCGACTCCGACGTCAAGAAATACCTGGCCGATTGTCTCAAGAAACTGAAGGTTCGTGGAAGTGTCTCTCGACTCTCTTCCACAATAAATTGTTGGTAGTTTGTTCCGGAAAAATTTATTTTCACATTCGTGGTTCATCACAAGCCTGGATAACCTTGAAAACCAGACAAAAAGGCTTTATTTTCTTCACACCAAATTCAGTATTTTGAACAACAGACTTTGCCGGAGGTGTTTGAAATTTGACGTGTCAGACTGAATATCCAGCCTGATGTTGTGGTGTGTTTGCAGGATCAAAACCACATGCTCTACAGCAAGTTGCAGCACACGGAGTCGGACCTAAGTCAGCAGCTCACGCATGCGCAGGAGGCGCTCAGCGCGCGCACCGCCGAGCTGGACAGTCTCAAGGCCGACTGGGCCACCAAGGTCAACCAGCTGACGTCACAACACGCCAAGGAGCTCAACGACGAAAAGGAGAAAAGCATACAGGTATGTTCTGCGCGTGCTTAATCAAATATTGCTCTGTGACGGGAAAACATGAATCATTGGACAATTCGTACTCACGTGTGTGACCCTGTCCATCTATCACCAGGCCCAGGCCTCGATGCAGAACAAACACGAGAGGGAGCGACGGGAGCTCGATCAGGCTCACTCCGCGCTGACCAAGCAGAAAGACGCCAAAATCTACGATTTGGAGGCAGCCAACAGAGTGAGTGCTGTCCCAAACTGAACCTGTTTGTAAGCAGCCGCCTGCAGTGGGTTTGCCCTTATTCTTCTCCAACATCTGCAGAAAAAGCGTCCCCAGATCAGAGATGAACGCTCTGAAAGAATGGACCACCTGGTACTGGTTGGCCAAGACCAAAGAACACACACAAGTTTCTGCGGGGTCCGCTTGACTTTTGACCTTTGACTTGATTCGCGTGTCACTTGGACCGAGTGAACAAATCTTACACCCGTCAAAAATTGTGCGAGTTTGCAGTGTAGTATTTTGTGATTTTCGCAGGATTTGTTGGATGTGCGGTACAAATCGGACGCGACCATCAAGGAGCTCAAGTCGCGACTGGGTCTCGCGGAAGAGGACCTCGGCCGAGCCAAGACGGAGCTGTCGAACCTGCGCAAGAACAACGCGAACCTGGACGGAGACTTCCACGAGCAGAGCAAGGCGCTGAGCGCGCTCGAGACGAAGGTGGCGCTGCTGCAGCAGGACGCGCGCAACAAGGACGACTTCATCAGGCAGACGTCAGAGCTGCTCGAGACCGAGAAGCTGCACAAGGTGAAGCTTCCGCTGCGACGCGTTCGTCTGAAGAGCAGGCGTCTGGGGTGTTTTTGCGTTGCTGCTCACGTTGGGTCCAGCGCAGTCGTAACGTCAACAATCAACAACGCAAACTGCAGCCTGCGATAGAGATGCGTTCTTCGGAGCTAGACTCTGGCCTGATCTGTGCATTTGCAATAGCGAGAGGCAAGCACTCATCGGAAGGGGGGGGGGGGCAAGGTGAGACACCTGTGTTCAAAGCTCTGCTGTCTTGTTGGAGTCACAGACTCGACGTGTTGTGTCGTTTTTCCTTTCAGCGGAAGATAGAAGAGGAGGTGGAGAAGAAGCACAAACACGTCAAGAAACAGGAGTTCGGCCTCAAGAAAGTGAGCGAGGAGCTGACCAAGGCCAATCAGATCATCCAGCGGCTGCAGAACGAGACCAAGAGTTACCACGAGAAGGTGAGAGGCTCCTCCTCTGCGTCTCGTGCTGCGTCTCACACTGCGTCTCGCTGCGTTGGTTCATCCACGTGAACAAACAAGGGTTCCTCAGCCAATCACGCAGAATAATGTTGCGTGAAAACAAGACGTTGTATTCTGGACTGCTGGTTGGGTTTTACTCAACCTGGGATGAGCATTGTCGCGCAAGATTTGTGGGTTGTCTTACCCTGCGTGTGTCACGTATCTTTGTGGATTTTCCACTGCGCCTACTCGGCGCTTCACTTGTTCTTGAATGCAACGCGTGACGCGTGCATTCAGTGATTGGTTCTCTTCTCTTCTCGCGGCAGCTGAAGGTTCGGAACCGCGTCACGACGGAGCAGGAGAAGCTGCTCAAGGAGCAGAGCGACAAGCTCGACGAAGTGAGGAAGACTCTCGACGAGACGCAGGCGCAGCTGCGCAGGAAGGAGGACGAGGTGCGTTCAGCTGGGCCCTGTTAGTCAGTGCGTCAGTGGCCTGAAAATGACCCTGGTTGATTTTCACCATGTTGAGTCCCCCCCCCCCCCAAAAAAAAAACTCAACATCACCAAAAAAAAAATTTTTTTTTTTACAATGGGTTGAAAATGATTCTGGCAAAATTTCACCATGTTGACTTATGGACCACACGCTTTTTAGGCGTAGCCTTCTTGTTTGCCAAGTAATCTGTCATCTGACACACCCCGGAAGGAGCAAAAGCCACACCCCGCAAGGTGCGGGGCGACCCCTCCGAACCGTCACACACAGGTCCGGAGCTGAACCCCGCATTGGTTTTTGAGCGCCAAATATACTGTTGTTTCCGGGTGGTTGCGTTGTTGGAGGGCAATGTTGCGTGGCGTGATTGGTCACCTGTGTACCACGTGACTGAAGGGTTGCGTCCAGGTGAGCCAGAAAGGACCTACCGACATGAGGGTCAAGCCAAAAGACAAATGTTTGGGTGGTTGAGTCGTCAGGGCTCAGGGAGGGAAGGACTGTTGCAGGGCAAACGTGGTCACCCGTGTGTAAAGAATCACGTGACTTTGGAGTCAACTTTAGCAAAGCACACACAAATAATTTCAGTTCCTTCTGCCCTCACGTGGTTCAGCTGTTGCTGTTGTATGTTTCAGAATCAGAAGTTGGCGGAGAACTTGTCGACGGTCAGTGAGAAGCTGGACGAGAGCAAAGAGCTGCTCAAGAACAACGAAAACGGTGCGTCGCGGTTCAAGTGTGCGCACAGGAATTGACCTCCGTCACCCAAATTCAGCATGCACCACAACAATAGACCGTTGATTTGTGGGTGTCAATGACAATTGAAACAACACAACATTGTCCACGGAAAAGGCGCGCCCCTTTTGATGTCAACTTTGGGTTGCGTCTTTCGTAAGGAAAACACGGTACTCCATCCACGTCCTCGAATCTGTGTCTCACTCATTCAAGTCCAGATTGAGTGGTTGAGAAAAGTGTCTCGTCAACGTGGGTCGTGACACGTACTTCGCCCTGCATGTACGTCGAGTGATGCGACACGAACAGAACGCGGCGCCGGGAAGGGCAGCTTTTGAATGCGACATGACGTCACAGCATCCACAAAATTGCACGAGAACGCAACGCAACACAACAACAATTCTCGCCTTTCAGTGATTGGCTGGTTGAACAAGAAGCTGACGGACGTACAGCTGGGGTCGCTCGGTCCCACCGGGGGGCAGCACGAGATGAACTCCACAGCGTCCTCGTTCCAACACTCCTCCAGACCTCCGCTCGTAAGTTCAGCGGAAGTGACGAGGCGGGAGTGCTGTTCAGGGTGTGATTTAAACTGCTACCTTCCTCTGTGTGTGTGTGTGTGTGTGTGTGTGTTTGTGTGTGTGTGTTCTTGCTCTACAGCGGCTGCACCTCTGTACCAAACCTGAGGATTTGTTCTGAACTTGTCTTCTCTATCACAGAACTACAGCGGGCAGTCTTACGGCAGCGGGAGGTTCCCCGCGGCGGCCGGTGGCGCGTTCTCTGCGGCGGCGGGAGGCGCGCAGCCGCCCGGGGCCGTCCCAACGGCGTCCGGGCTCGTGTCCGCCGCGCCGCCGCCGCCCTTCTACCATTCCAAGCCGCAGCCGCAGGTAAGGCGACAACGGCGTTCTGCCGCCGGTGAAATGTTTGTGCGTTTCATTGTGCGAAGTCCCTTTAGGGCGAAGCACCATGTGGTAGTGCAGTAATGGCAGCTGGACTGAAATGTCCCCTGTCCCCCTCCCCCTATGGGCCCCCCTCCCCCCACTGGAGGCAAACCCCCCCTGCTGGAGGCAAACCCCCCCCCCCTGCCAGAGGTGGGACCCCCTGTAGACAGCATGACTGGTGGAAGATAAGGAGGACAAGGAAGAATTGATGAACAAGGAAGAATTGACAACATCACCGATGCCGCAAGGGACTTCGCACTGCAGTTGCCTTGAGCACTGCTTCTTGTTTATCAATCTGATGGTGTCCGATTTACACACTGGAAGAGTTATGCAACAAATCACATTCATCTTTGATGCGAAGCCTGTTTCTTCCAGGAGGTGTTACAAGTCTCTGGAAACGCACCGGCCATGACTTTCTGCAGTGAGGCAGCACATGGCACATCCCACATGAAGCAGATCCCAGATTCACGCGCCCGATTCTGTTCACCGCAGGTCTCGTACAACCCGAATCTGGCGGGGGCGGCATCGCGCAAATCGGGCGTCCCGGTGCCAATCGCCAAGAGCAGCCCGATCGTCGGCGTCGGCGGCGGCGTCATCCCGGAGGAGAGGGCGCTGCTGTCGGAGGCGGCGCAGCGGCGCACCTCCTCCCCGACCCTCGCCGCGGGCGGCGTCGGCGCAGCGCCCACCAGAGCGCCACCGCCACTGCACTCCCAACCTCCGTAAGTCGAACGTGTGTTGCGTCCCTATTGGGTCGTGAATTTTGCCGGCAATTTGCACCACGTGAAACGATTGCAGTGGGTGTGTTCGATTCCCGACTGTGTCAATGCCTTTTCACTGTGCTAGAGCGCGAGTCCTTGTGGGTATCGGACGTGCAGCGCAAGCTCATGGGTTGCGTGAACCTTGGACAGTTGAACGTTACTTTTGCAGAGAAGCGGCTTTGGACCCCAAGTATTTCCAAAAGTCGAGTTCGGCGGACGAGACGCCGCCCGTGGCGCGCGGAGGGGGCCGCGCCGCGTCGCCCACGCCCCTCCACTTCACGTCCCCGCCCACCATCCCTCACACGCGTGCGCAGACGCATGCGCACCAAACCAGACTGAGTAAAGACGTCATTGTGCCGAGTGTACCGCCTGCGACCAAACCGCTGAGACCCAAAGCGCCTCTGTCCTCGGCTTATTTTCCTGCGAATCAGGGCAAAGTGAGCTGAAAGTAGAGTTAGAGTGGCGTTGTGTGGGGCAGGCGTTGTGCTTGAAGCCTTGAGTGCGTCGTGGCACTCAGTAGAGCACCCAGCATTATCTGCAGCAGCGGGAGAATCAGCGACACGTGGTGCCGGGGTTTTTGCTGGTGAGTCGGAGGCAAAGAAATTTTTGTGACAGATATTGATTTTGTCAACGCAGAGTCCGGAACTCTGCTTTCGCGCCTTCGGGCTGGTTCCATTTGTCCGCTCAACTTGAGCAGCGTTCAGTCGGACGGTCATGCTCCGTGGCGCCGCCTGATGAAGAATCGCCGCGTGCACCACAACCAGTACGGTACGGTCCGCGCAGCAATGTGTGGTCAACCCCTCTCCCCCACCCAAAATTTCTCAGAACGAAAGAGGGGGGGGGGGACTTGGCGGGAAAAAAACAGCTCCACCTGTCCCCAGGAAATTTTGAACTGGGGTTGGCAATTGGGCGTACGTACAGTGTAAATTGCAGGTCTGTGGATGGGAAATTCTTGTCGTGAAACAAATGTCAGATCGGTGCTGACCGGCTTTGCCCACAATGCCTTGCAGTTGAGTTCCTTTCCCGAGGCGATGCGCGTGTCTGCACTGATAAGTGTTCTTGTTTCCCTGAAATTTTTGTCGTTGCCTCGAAGTTCATTTCAACGGAAACGTGAAGCATTTTATTGTCGTACAATTTACATGAATTGGTTTTTAATTTGTGGCAATGGTTTTAATTTTCTTCAATAAAATGCCATTTTACAAGAACAGTCATGTTGTTTTCTCGTTTTCCGCCAAGCTGTGGGTGCCGACACAGAATTGAGAGGTTTGTATCATGGAACCTACCAGTTGCACAGGACACGAATCTCGAGAGCGAACTGGGCACGGGCATTTCCGTAACAAACGGAGCCACTCAGGCAAAAGTCGCACCCAAGTATTAGACGCACCCCAAATGTTGCCTTGAATTTCATATTTTTGCCCACCACATCAACTGGTGGGGCCAGATCAACCTCACCAACTGGTAGAGCCAGATCCACCACACCAACTGCTGGGGGCAGATTCACTACACCAACTGCTGGGGGCAGATTCACTACACCAACTGGTGAAGCCAGAGTCACCACACCAACTGGTGGAGCCAGATCCACCACATCAAATGGTGGTACCCAGTGTTCTGGTGCGGTATTTGGGGTAAAAGGCGCGTCTTGTGCACGCCTGGATAGGGTAAATGCTCACGACCAAGTTACCCCTTGACCAGAGGAGAAAGGGAGCGAACCTTTTGGGGTGAACAGCGGACCGCCAGGAGAAGTGAGGGCAGTAACAACAGAATGTGTGGTTCGGACGAGTGTGGTGCGTCTCCAGGGTTACCGTGGCGACATGTTGTCACGAACACCACAATTCAACGGTCTAGATCTAAAGCAAACAAGAACGTAGACGACAACTTGTGTCAGTGTTTCAAACTTCGTTTTGTTTTTATTCTTTGTGGAAAAGTTTGAATTGTCAAATTTTCGTTTGCAACATTGTCCTATTTTTCCATCGAAATCCTCTTTTACTTGTTCAGCGTCAGATTTCTGCGTCCGGACAGAACAGGGAATTTCGACTCGAAAACGAGCGGCTTGTGCTTCTGCCAACGAGAACTGAACTTCAATACCGACCATAACACGGCAGATTGTTTTGTGGCAAGCAGACGAAAACCTATGAAAGCTCAAATGACAACAGCATTTTAACAGCTTGGTTCAACTGAATGGTCAACTGGGCAATGTACATAATCGGTGCAGAACTTGGTTCTCGAAGTTATCACACCTGTACAGGACCGTGACGCACGCGCATGCGCGAGTTCAGAAACAGACTCGCCCTCACACAGGCTAATTTCACTTGCAAGTACAAACTCTACAGGCCTCCCTCAAAACACACTCACTCTACACCTGATTCACACTGGATTCGTCAGGAATAGCATCTGTACACGTCAATGGGCGGTACGTCGACTCACACCCACTGACCTGCACTGAGCCGCATCCAGCGCGAAACTGGCGTCACTGCTGATCTCGACAAAACTTTGCGGAAACGAACATTCTTTCTCACGCTTGTAGACTCTACTCGGCGGTTCACAAAACGTAACGCACACAGCGAACAAAATCAAGAGTTCCTGATCTGAGCTACAGATCAAACGTGTGACTTGCCAGGCAAACAAAACCCGTAGCAACGTCTGTTTGCACCTTGTTGTCAAATGTAAAGAATCCAAAGGTTTTCACAGAACATCAGTCACTTCTAACTCCTCGGACCTCATCTTGGCCAATGCGACATAACCACCAAAAAAACAACCCGTTATTTTGGGTACGCACTCGTCCCTGTTCACAGCAGATGGGTGATCTCACTCATGATGCAAAAACCTGGCAATCAAGAAAAGACCTCACTTCGTTCGTCCAGTGTCTGCTGAGAAATATGCCGTAATCATCGTATGTTTTGTACAAGTTCAACTCGCTTTCGTCACGAAGCTGGGTTGTGCCTTTTGCAGCAAACATTTGCGCGCAAGTACAGCGTGGTCGGTGATCACGTAAGGAATAACACTGCTACACTTCTTGCTGGTCACCCACAACATTCTGTTTCACTCTTGACGGGACAACAACGAGCGCTGTGTCTCCACCCCGCCCCGCGCTCATCAACACCAAAGCGTGGGGCCAGCGAGGACGCGACGCAAGTCTTGGAACACACCTTCACTGATTCCCAAACAATTTTTTTCCAAAACTGAGAACGACACAAGAGACACGCTTTAGATCTAGTCTCCGAACTTGGGAAGAAACTTATAGGGAAATTTTTCACAACGGAAATACCGCAGCTGGCGGCACGAAAGTGGATCTAGAACGACCCACATACAATGACATGTGCTCTTGCACTCAATCGTCTTGAAACACACACAGGACAATCAAATCCTTTTCTGTTTCTTCTTGCAGACCAACTCACTGAGTCCCATCTGGGACATCAACGCGTCACCCACTTGCAAAAGTTCTCCTTTTCCAGACCCCTTGTCTCAAGATGGGTATTTCCACCTGCCTTCCCCACAAAAACCTTAAGTGTTCACGTCCCCTACAGAGAATTTTCTACACTACAGACAACGCACAGAAACCCCAGCCATGGACATAACACATTCTACAGCGAGTTGTAAGTACGTGGATTTGGTTGAGAAGAAAGCCTGACTTGTCCTCACTCCAGTCAGTTTGAACTCTTCATTTCGTTCCGTCCCCTCACAAAATTTTCGTTCTGTATAATCACATTTGTGTTCCGCGCAAAATCCAGTTTGTGCTGGTTTTGAACACTTTCAGACGTCCACTAGAAAACAGGCGAAACACTCCGACAGAGGACAATCTCATTTTTGGCTTTGAACGCAAAACTCGCGCGCAAAGGAATGCCCAGAAAGTCTCACCACCAACGCTGCTTGCTTCAGCTTCGAAATAAACGGCGCGATTCGACGCCACCGTACTTTCGGGAAGATCTTGAGAACAAAAGCCACGCTTTTGACACTGCAGCCGAACAGCAAATCACTCTGTGATCTCAGTCAACACTGAAGCGATTCGTCTTCGAAACACAGAAAATGCGTTGGTGATGAAGTGCGTTCAGGTCTCTTCTTCCCAACCAATACACAGTTTCAAAATTGCATTGACCGTACACGTATAATCCCGAAGTGCTGTCATTTATCAGTGAGATCTCCAAGAGCTCACCGCACCAACTGGTTGGGCCAGATCCACTACACCACATGGTGGGGTCAGATACACCACCTGGTGGGGTCAGATCCACCAAACCAACTGTTGGGCCAGATCCACCACACCAACTGGTGGAGCCAGATCCACCACACCAACTGGTTGGGCCAGATCTGCCACACCAACTGGTTGAGCCAGATCTGTCACACCAACTGGTTGAGCCAGATCTGCCACATCAAGCCAATTGTGTCTTGTCCTTGTACAGAAATCTCACTGATGAATGACACCACCACGTATCTGCAGTAACACAAATGCTGACCCCAACTAACACAAACTTGTCCCACTTACAAAATTCCACAAAACACACACATTCATGCGAAAAAAACTAACTTGGTCATTTTGCTTCACCTGGCAGTGTAAATTGACTACACACACAAAAGCTACGGAGGCGGTCGTCCAGCAGCTCCCAAATACTTGTTCATGCGGGGGCCACGCAAACGCCACAGCATAAACGTAAAGGCAGCAAGTTCCGGTTGATAATTAATACTGTTCGTTCCACGCGCTTGAGCTCTGGAACAAGCTCACAGCATTCAAGCTGGTTTTGTCAGCACGATGCAGCGCATGACCACACGCATGCGCAGCATCAACATTCACGCCAAAATTCACACTGGATGCGTCATGCGTTGCGTAGATACAACAAGAGACGTAAAGTGACGGCGCAACGCCCGCCAGCGAGTTCAACAAACACGACCTCAGCCGCCTGCTCTGCATTAGAACGGCACGGCCTCTTTTTGACTTAGTCAACGACGCAGCGCATGCGCGCATCCCAGTGTGACACGGGGCTGGGACTGGACGTCCTTGCCTTACTTCCCCACACTCATCCACACAACACTCGCACCAGCACAGCACGCCTTTGGTGTTTCCTTCTCCCCAATACACATCAGTGTGGGTCGGTGCGAGGGCACCACTGGTTTTCTACATGGTGACACATGTATCGTCCAAGGCAAGTTTACGCGCACAAACGTCTCAAGTTTTCGTTCACTGTATACATGTACACGAATATACCGTTATGTACACAAATGCCTTTGGCGAGATTTCGATTTTGGCGTGGTTGGTTGTGAAGGAGAAGTTCTGCGAGAAATCGGAACCCTAACTTCTCTTGTCAACAGTTTCAACAAGATTTCACTGAATTTCAAAATGAAACAACTGGACAACTTTTCTGTTCCATTTCAAACAAAATGTTGGGTTTCCCTAGATTTTGAAACACAAGAAATATCTGAGCCAATGGTTGACTGGTTCACACTGGATGCGAATGGCCCCTTGTTCAAGTCAATACGCGCTGCAAAAGCACCCAGTGACTTGTACGCGCAACGCATGACGCACCCAGCGCGAACCTGGCCTGCGCGTGCACCCGTAACTGGTTGTGGTCTCTGAATCTTTGGAGATTCCCCATGACACGAGGCCGAGGCTGTTTGCGATGGACGACTGTACAGCGCGAGGGTGGATGTACAGCCAAGAATATTTCGCACGCAATAATGATACATGGAGATGAATAGCGGGTTTATCACGGGAACCGCTGTCGGGTGCCGTGTGTCAGCGGTGGGAAGAAACGAGCAAGATTTGCACAGGAAACGCGACTTTGCCAGCCGAACACTGCGGAATTTGTGCAATTTTTGGATCCACAAAACATTGAGCAACATTGTGCCAAGGTTGCTTTTGCTGGAAGAGCCAAAAAGTCAAGCGTAAATGTGGAACTTTGCAGAAAAATTGGAAGGAAACTGAAGAGATTGGCGCGAGTCTCCGCAGGCCGCAGTGGCTCCGTCAACCACAGCTGCGCTCCCCACACACCGCCCGCGGCATCATGGGGGGGGGGGGGGGAACACCGACCCGGGCGCGGCGCGGCCCCAGGTGTTTGGAAGCACGCGAGTGACGTTATGGCACCCCCCCGGCGGACCACGGAA